>ERZ826764.39-NODE-39-length-185907-cov-6.223969_pt1 | contig 185907 bp, 181 predicted proteins | sample MGYA00519870_ERZ826764 | MGnify/ENA primary metagenome ERZ826764 (study PRJEB31778, sample SAMEA3449239) | human gut metagenome | biome: human gut; feature: human-associated habitat; material: faeces | place: United Kingdom | collected 2010/2012 ... | reverse complement strand
TTTATGAAATTCGCAGTGTAGTTTTGTGCAATTTTTCAAATTTGCTCATTTATAGTAGAAAGGAGAGGCTGTTTGCAGCCAGAAAAGAAAATGAAACGATTAGAAAATAGGGAATTATTTCAGGATTTTAACAGAACAATCGCATCTGTATTATTTGAGGAGAACACCTATCCGTGGGAAGTTCTTCCAAAGATTCATGACTTCATTATGGAAGTAGGAATGCTTCTTTCCAAAGATGAGTATGAAGAAGTAAAAGAACATGTGTGGGTAGCAAAATCTGCTATGGTTGCGCCAACAGCGTATATTAATGGCCCGGCAATTATTGGTCCGGATGCAGAGATTCGCCACTGTGCCTTTATCCGTGGCAACGCTATCGTAGGAGAGGGAGCTGTAGTAGGTAATTCTACTGAACTTAAAAATGTTATTTTGTTTGATAAAGTACAGGTTCCTCATTATAATTATGTAGGAGATTCTATTCTCGGTTATAAATCCCATATGGGAGCAGGCTCTATTACTTCTAATGTAAAGTCTGACAAAAAGTTAGTAGAGGTTCATTTAGATGATACAAAGATTGAGACACATATGAAGAAGATTGGAGCAATTCTTGGAGATTATGTAGAAGTTGGTTGTGGTTCTATATTAAATCCAGGAACTATCGTGGGAAGACACAGTAACATATATCCATTATCCAGCGTAAGAGGATATGTTGCTGGCCACTCCATCTATAAAAATAAAAACGAAGTAGTCCAGAAAGAAGAATATTAAGAAAATCAGAGGACATCATGAAAAGAGGAAGAAGAAGTAAATATGTAGTTCTTTTGATAAGTCTGGTATTGATATTTTCTCTTACCGGCTGTAAAGCTTCAAAGAAAAAGGTACTTGAGTCAAGTTATTATAAAGAACTGCAAAAAGAAAATAAAAAGCTGAAAAAACAGAATAAGTCCCTGAAATCAAAAGTAGATGCAGAGAACGACATGACAGAGGATGAGCAAAGAGCCAGTGATTACCTTGAAAAGATATCTCGGGATCATCTTGTAAAACTTGAAGTGGGCTATGCTGACAACATGGATGGCAGTGAATTTATAGAGGAAGAAGCAGTATTTTCTTTAGCAACAATTATTGCGTCAAGAGCAGATAAAACAACAAAATATACGCCAGATGAGGTGAAGGAAAAGTACGGGCCAGGATACGAATATATCCTTTATGATGAAGATAATGCTATTTATGAAATCATGGTATATGGCGGTAATTACATTGTGTTTACTGATTTACCGAACAATGTTTATTATGCCTATAATGCTTCCGCTATCGGCGATGCATTTTTACATTTCAGAAATGGCTATCCAAACTCCAAACTATTCCATCGCTTAGCAGATGCACCTTTAATTATCAATGATAAAGGAAGATGCTATGAGAACGAGGTTGCTTCTTCTGTTGCAACCTATATTGACCAGATGAGTAAGAAAAAGTCGAATGAAGCCCGTGCAAAGAAAAAATGGGGCAAAAAAGCGGCAAAAAAAGTAAGTAAAGGCAGAACCTATACTTTTTACCATCATGGAAATACAATGAAGCTTGTGATATATGATGAATATTTCACTGTAACAAATATGAATGGCAAAACAATCTGGTATCATGCGGAAAAAGCGGCCATCGCAAAAATGAAGGACATTTTTAAAGAAGCTTATCAGAAACAGAAGGCAGAACAGACTGCCCAAAAGGAAACAGAAGTTTCTGGAAGTACGGCTCCTGATCAGACCGACAGCACTTCCGAATCAGATGCTTCAAGCACTCATCGTAATGAGATGGAGAGTGAAGGAACAACGGAATAGAACATATAAAACCACAAAAATACTGCTTTATTGAGAAAAAATTGAGAGAATTGTGAAAGTTCTATCAAAAATTCTGTCGAAAATTAAAAAAAAGTATGGACGAAAAGCAATTTTTGTGAGAAAATAATAAACTGTGAAGACAAACAAAAGTCTTGACTTAGGGATTACTTACGGAATGTAAGTTATTTTAGTAAAAATCAATTTATACCGAAAGGAGTAATAACATGATTATCTCACAAGAAGTACAGAACATGTGCCCAGTGGCTCAGGGCGTACATCACGGAGCAGCTCCGATTCCAGAAGAAGCAAAATGGGTAAAAGCAAAAGAGGTTAAGGATATCTCTGGTTTTACACATGGTGTTGGCTGGTGTGCTCCACAGCAGGGTGCCTGCAAATTAACCTTAAACGTAAAAGAAGGTATAATTCAGGAGGCATTAGTTGAGACAATCGGATGTTCCGGTATGACACATTCTGCAGCTATGGCATCTGAGATTCTTCCAGGTCTTACTGTTATGGAAGCATTAAATACTGACCTTGTATGTGATGCTATCAATACAGCTATGCGTGAACTCTTCTTACAGATCGTTTATGGACGTTCTCAGTCTGCATTCTCTGAAGACGGACTTCAGATTGGTGCTGGACTTGAAGACCTTGGTAAAGGACTTCGTTCCCAGGTAGGTACTATGTACGGAACTCTTCAGAAAGGACCTCGTTACCTTGAAATGGCAGAAGGCTATGTAACAGGAATCGCTCTGGACGAAGACGACTTAATTATCGGTTACCAGTTTGTAAATCTTGGAAAAATGACAGATTTCATCAAAAAAGGTGATGATCCTAACACAGCATGGGAAAAAGCAGCAGGTCAGTATGGCCGTGTAGCTGACGCAGCTAAGATTATCGACCCTAGAACAGACAAGGTAATTGACTAATTAAGGAGGTAGAGAAGAATGGCTTTATTTGAATCATATGAAAGAAGAATTGATAAAATTAATTCCGTATTAAGCAGCTATGGAATCGCTTCCTTAGAAGAAGCAGAAAAAATCACAAAAGATGCAGGCCTTGACGTATACGGCATGGTAAAAGGCATTCAGCCTATCTGCTTCGAAAACGCTTGCTGGGCATATACAGTAGGTGCAGCAATCGCCATCAAAAAAGGTGCAAGAAAAGCTTCTGAAGCAGCAGCAGCAATCGGTGAAGGACTTCAGGCTTTCTGTATCCCTGGTTCTGTAGCAGAGAACAGAAAAGTAGGTCTTGGACATGGTAACCTTGGAAAAATGCTTCTTGAAGAAGACACAGAATGTTTTGCTTTCTTAGCAGGACATGAGTCATTCGCAGCAGCAGAAGGTGCTATCGGTATCGCAGAAAAGGCTAACAAAGTTCGTCAGAAACCTTTACGTGTTATCTTAAACGGTCTTGGAAAAGACGCAGCACAGATTATTTCCCGTATCAACGGATTCACATTTGTTGAGACAGAATACGATCCATACACAAACACTGTAAAAGAAGTATTCCGTAAATCTTACTCTGACGGATTACGTGCAAAAGTTAACTGTTATGGTGCAAACGACGTTTGCGAAGGTGTTGCAATCATGTGGAAAGAAAATGTTGACGTTTCTATCACAGGTAACTCCACAAACCCAACTCGTTTCCAGCATCCAGTAGCAGGAACATACAAGAAAGAAAGATTAGAAGCAGGAAAGAAATACTTCTCCGTAGCTTCCGGTGGTGGTACAGGACGTACACTTCACCCAGATAACATGGCAGCAGGTCCAGCTTCCTACGGTATGACAGATACAATGGGACGTATGCACTCTGATGCACAGTTCGCAGGATCTTCTTCCGTACCGGCTCACGTTGAGATGATGGGACTTATCGGAATGGGTAACAACCCTATGGTTGGAGCTACAGTTGCTGTAGCTGTAAGCGTAGAAGAGGCTGCTAAAGCAGGTAAATTCTAAGAAAACCGCATAAATAAAGGTTTTTAAGAAGTAGTTAGTAGTAGTAAAAAGTAGGATAATGTGTGTTGTTCATACATTATTCCTACACTACTCCTACACTTCATTCCTACACTCATTTCATTTTATTTTCTCCATTTCATCTTTTAACCATTGTACAGTTCTATCAGTATATACTTTCTCCGTAACATCATAAATCCTATGGCCAACTATGTATTTTATAGCATATTCATCTAAATTATATTTCTTAGCCATCGAGATAAATTGTTTTCTCGGATCATGCGCTCTATGCTTGGGATTAAGTTTTAATCCATCTCTAATATTTTCAAAACGATGCCTGTATTTATCGTATGTCATTTTAATACCGCTTTTTCTTTGACCATCAGCGCAATTGATCAGGTACTTGCTATTTATATTTATAGCTTCATCATATCGTTTTTTAATCAACGGTCGTATTTTCGAATGAATAGGTACAAGACGATTCATACCAGCGTCTGTTTTCATACCCCCAGTAAACACCCAATTATTCAGGTCAACTCTATCAAGTTCGATTAATCCTAATTCCTGAGGTCGCCATCCAGAATAACATTGAATGAGAATGACATCTACATAAGGAATTTCATCAACATTCTTCCATAATATATTCATTTCTTCTTCAGTAAAAGAAATATGTCCTCGTTTCTCTTCTTCAACTTCTTTTAATATATTATCTGATATATTAAATGTTCTGGCATAGTTTTTCTCAACTAAGTCATTCTCGTTAGCATAATCAAACATTAAATTAAATATAGATTTTATTTTACTTTTCATATTAGCACTAGCTTGTATTATTATTCCTTTCTCTTTTCTTGAAGCCTCGTTTATACACTTCTTTAAATGCTTAGCTCTTACATCGGTAACACGCATCTTATATAGAACTGAGCAATAATTCCATGCAGACTGAATATTTCGGGCATTCGATTTAGCTACGGTTTTTAAATATTCTTCAGACCATTTCTCATATAATTCAGCCATTGTCATAGATGATGTATTTAGATCATATGGGTTCTTGTTATATTCAACAAGGGCTTCATATGCTTCATTGTATGTCTTAAAATAGGCGTTTGGCTTTAGAAGTTTCGATATAGGTTTACCTTCCGGAGTTTTACCGACAGTAACCATCGCTCGAAATCTGTTTCTTAAATTTCTATTTTTAATTTCACTTATTTGTCCAAAACCATTCGGTAATTTAGGACGTCCTTTCTTTTTACGAGTATATTTTCCAACGGCATTTGGCTGCATAGGAAAACCACAATGTGGACATATTATAGCCTTGTCACTAACTTGTAAATCGCATTCTTTACATTTTATTAACATACATATCATCCTTTCGGTCTATAGTTTTATTATTTTTCTGTTGACAAAAATGTAATGATTTTTATCACTATTTTTAGGATAATACTCCATAATTTCGTTCTATCTGATAATCTCATAACTATTATTTGCATAATTGTTTTTTTCAGAGGCAAAATGTGAGTTATTGCAAAATGGCATGTATGTAGATTGTTGCAAACTACACTTGGGGGCTCCCCCAACCCCCTGTGAAATCGACGTATGTGGCAAATTAGAACCTACATTTACCCCATTCGTTGATGATACAATTACCTACAAATGGATTTTGCAATTTTCTGTATTTTACTTCTGCAATAAACACATAATCTTTTTGCTGTTTAGAAGTATCATCTCATAAAAATTAATTAAAGACCGTCTAGGTGTTATTACTATACCACAGAACGGCATTCTTTAATATTCTTTTTTAATATGATTGATTTCCTAAAGAATCGGGTTCTTTTCCTATCATGGATAAATAGAAAGACGAACGTAAAATGTTAAAACAGTATTTTTTATACATCACGCGAAAAAAATGTAACGGATTATATCTTTGTGAAGTGCCAATTGGAATTGGAAAAAGTTATCAAGCGGCCCATGCCATGTAAGAATATAAAAAGTTCGTATCGATGTGGACTTTTTATGTTACCTCGTTTAATTTTTTGTAATATCTCTTTAGATGTTTTTCCAATTTCTTATAATACATACTTCCTGTCTTTTTCCCCCAAGTAGAATTGATCTTTACATGGACTTCTTCTGGTGAAGAGGATTTTTTTATCATATCTTCCAATATTTTTAATATAGGGCTGTTCGCTTTTAATGAAAGCAAGCTTCCCAGGTGAGGCAACTGGATATTTTTTCTTTTTATAGAGATAGGGATAAGCGCTTCTTTTTTTAAAGGTTCACTTCGATATATCTTTATTCCTTTATCTTTCCAAAATGACACGGCAGCATCAAAGCCTTTATCGTTTGTTAAAATGCAGTAAGAGGATTTTGAACCCACTCGTATTAAATATCCCAGATAAGAACACAGCTGGAAATCGAGAGCGTTTGCTGTTTTATTATGGCAATATATTGTCTGGATCTGGTTGATAAATGCTGCTAACTCTTCAATCTCATTACATGGAATGGAAGGACTTTTGTCTGTATAAAACAAAAACACCCTATCGCTTTTTTTAATATTTTCTTTTAAATAAGGAATCCATTTTGTTCCCACATTTTCTGAATCGACCATGTAATTTATCATAATGTATACTCCTTTTTTTAATCTGTCTAAAAATGCTTTTTCTTGTCATATATAAAAGTTTTCTTTTTTTTACTATATACTCTGAAGAAAAAAACTCATTTTTGTAAGAAAAAACGGAAATTGCAATAAACCTCCTGAGAATTTTTATTTTCGTACCTTTTCATATTAAAACTGTAAATATTTTTCAAAACAAGGAGGAATGTCAAATGGATAAAAACGAAGCAATCATAAGATATGCCCTGCAGCATAGGGAACTGGATGACTTAAAGGTGTGGCTGCTCAATGGAGGTAGTATAAAAGATTATTTTGCCAGCCACAAGCAGAATATCAAGTTGAATCTGAATCAAAGTACTTTCTCTGTGACCGCAAAAGATGCAGAAAAAATTGTGGAAAAAATGATGCCTGTCGCATTCAGCAAGCAAGATTTAATGCATCTGTATTTTAGACTATCAGAAGAAAAACAGATGGAATGGTACCCGAAAGTATTCCCATATTATCCGGATGCTATAAAAGTGAAGGAAAAACCAAGTTCAGAAGAGATTTTGGAAGCCGTAAAAAGAAATCATTACCTGACCATTCCACGATCGTTTTACGATATTCTATCAGATGTTGATCTGGCAGAGTGCCTTTTTGTAAATGATTATTTAATGCTAAAAATGCCTAAAGAACGATGGAATCCTACGCTTGCAGTCTTATTTAGTCAGAGATTAGCAGATAATGGGGCTTATTATGATCGGATATGTGTACCAGAAGGATGTCAGAATGAAATGTATTGGAAAAATCTCTGTAAGGCAGATGGGTTTTATTACCGCATCCTCCCAGAAAAATATCAGTATATCCTTTCAGAAGATCTGGTATTACATACTCTTCAACATTCAAAATCTTTTATTGGAACATATCATTTGTTTGAAGTAATCCCAGAAAGATTAAAAACAACGAAAGTTTCTCTGTTATGCTGTTTAAAACATTTTGCAGCGATCAGATATCTGCCAAAGAAATACCAGTGTGACCGGTTTTATGAGGTGTTATCTGATCATGGACAAAATTCTTTTTTAAATGAAATTGACCTTAAAACGATATCAAAAGATATGTTTATAAAGTGTATTCAAAGAATGAAGGGGAATTTTGATGGAAAAATCCCATTAAACTACTGGGATGAAGATATGGCTGTCATTGTAGCTGGACATATCCACACACTAAAGCTTATTCCAAAAAAATGGCAAACAAAAAATGTTTTTAAATCCTTTCTTTTAAAAAATGGAGCAAAGATCGATCAGATTCCGTTTAATATGATAGATGAGGATCTATGCCTTGCAGCGATGGAATCGAATTCTTTCGCTGCATTGAAGCACATACCTGATGAGATGAAAACAGATTCTTTTTGGGAAAAAGTGATTAAAAGAGGTCTTTTTTATAAAGTTTCCGACTTGCCAGAAAAATATCAGGTAGAGGCATGGAAACCGGAAAAATGCCGTTCTCTTTCAGACATCCCAGAAGAAATAAGAGATGAAGACCATGTGCTTGATTATCTTAAAGCATTGAAACATATCATCCCGATTGATTTTAAAGATTTTCAAACACAAAAGATATGTGATTACATTATGGAACAAGCAGAAAATCTAAACGCGAAATTATGGATATTAAAAGAGATAAAACCTAAGTTTCGAAGAAAGTTAGATATGCGTGAAGTCTTAACAAAATGTAAGGGTGCTGTCTTTATCCCAGGGCTTACGCCGGATGAGTTAAAAGAAAATCTGGCTGTTTTTCCAGAGAATATCCTGTTTGTACCTGATTGGTATGAAGAGATAAAAATACCGGAAAAATATTTTGAACCGGGACAGCAATTAACATTGTCAGATTTATTAAACTATGGAAAGTGTTCATAAAGTACTAAAAGGAGAAAATAGCAATGTTTGAAGTAATAGAAATAAGAACAGGTAAAAAATGTTTGGTGTATGGAGTAAGGCCGGGTGACACAGCAACATCAGCATGGTTTTTAATATATCATTATGAAATCCACCATTGGAGTTGGTGTGAAGCCGATGATTATAAACCAGTATCAAATAAAAACAAAAGGAGAAGATAAGATGAAGGAAAAACAGGGTTATAAGATTGTAGATATCAAATGGGATACAGACGGAGATAAAGCACTGTTTGATTCCTTGCCACAGGAGATCATCCTGCCAGAGCAATTTTGCACAGAAGATAAGGATGATTACGATTATCTGGATGAAGTATCAGAATGGCTTTCTGATGAATATGGATATTGCCAGAGTGGATTCCGTATCCAGAAAACAGTATCGCTCAAAGAATGGCTGATGATGCAGTTTAACTATTGTAATGCAATAGCATCGGACATTTCAGAGCATAATAAATCTAAAGAGATTCAAGAGTACACGAAACAGTTTGCAGAGATTGAAAGTCCTTTAGTGGGTGGAACAGATGAGAAATGGATCCGCATCAACTGGGGTGATATTTATATTTACTTATATGATGATGGAAGTATCCGCTATCAGCTGGATCCTCTTGGTGGTTATGGCAGCGAACTGATCGATACTTTTGACAGTAAAAGTTTTACGGCAGAAATCTTAACATTAAAAACAGCACCTGTTATAAGAAACAATGTTGTATGTTACGAAGAAGAAACAGGCTATCCAGATGATATACCAATGTATATCCCGATGAAATAACAAAAGGAGAAAGATTATGTTGAAAGAGATTAAAAAAGAAAAAGATGTAATCACGAATCAGGACTTATTTAATGAAATTATTAAAAAAGTTAAAAAATCTGATAAATGGCCGTCCAGTATTATAGACTATGAACTGGAAGAACGTTATGAAACAGGACTTTATAATTATGAGTTTAATCCTGTATTCACTCTGCAGCCAGGCAGTAATGAAGGATATTATCTAAGCCTTTATATCAGAGGATACTATGGTTTAACGGATAAGTTTGATCTTGTCTCGTTAGGGACAATCAAGACTCTGCTTACAGATAAGGAGAGTATTCGACAGATGGCTGCTCTTTATGGGGAGTGTCTAATCGCTTATGAAGAAATCATGAATGATGAACTGGATAAATTTACAAGAAAAGGGTATGACCTATTTCTGGTAGATGAAGAAGGAAAAATACGTCATTGTCTCTCTGGGCTTTCAAGTAAGGAAAAAGCAATAGAAAGATTTAAACTGTGTTCTGTAAGATATCGCAAGGGTGTCGTAAGGGACAATCTGACGAGAAAAGAGTTTGTATTATCAAAGTAAAACAGTATCAAAAAACAAAAGGAGAAACAATATATGGGACACCAGATTGAATATTACTCATCCAAGGTTACAACAGAAAAAAATTTGAAGCTCTTTATCAGTAGCATAACAGGTAATGCATATGATCCAAGAGAATCCGGAGGATATCATGGAAACCTTACGATACATAAAGATAAAGTATATAAAGATTACCATGAAGCTATCGAAGCCATCAAAAAATATAATAGTGGCTGGTATTCAGATCATATCGTAATGTATTATGATATTTCAGCAAAAGGCAGAGCGAAAGTAACAGAATGGGAAAAGAAAAGAGATAATTTTATTGAAACTCATTCTATCCATCAGCGTTCTTCTGCTTATATTGGCTGCCCAGAGTGTGGTAGCAAACTTTATCTTGGTTATATAAAGGGTGAAAAATGTCCTTTGTGTAACACAGATCTTCGCCCAAAGAGTACCATTGAAAAAATCAAATGGTATGATAAAAAAACGAAAGAATGTAGAAATAAAAATAAAGAGAAATGCTGGTTAGCAAAGATTGAATGGCATAGTTAAAAGCATAGTTTTTGTTTATAAAAAAGAGGTCTCTTACTGAGACTTCTTTTTTTATTAGAAAAATTAGATTTTTTCCATATGTTCATATTTACAATATCAAATTTTTTCAAAATAGGGAGGAAGAAAAATGAATATGGAAAAGATTGTAGGAAATATTGCATGTGTTGCATCCGGGGTATTTGTATTATGGGTATTTTTAAGTTGGTTGTCTCTAATAACAATAAATGTTTACCCTCAGTATAACTTTTTTACAATGTTATGCTTGCTATATCAGTCTTATCTTTAAGAAAGAGCCCTTATATGGGCTTTTTTTTATATATTTTTATAAAAAAGCATATTAAAAAAAAAGAAAGTGGTGGTTTTATGAAATACGAAATTCGGGGGGAAAACCTTCCGGTTGTTATCTGTTATCTGGAAGAAAGAGAGAAAATGATAACAGAACAGGGTGCCATGGCATGGATGACACCAAATATGAAAATGGAGACAAATACGAACGGAATTGGAAAGGCGTTTGCAAGAACATTTTCTGGGGAGTCTTTTTTTCAAAATATTTACTATCCAAACAGAGGAGACGGTATGATCGCATTTACTTCCTCATTTCCAGGTACAATCCTTGCTTTTGAGATAGAAGAAGGAGTGGAGATTATCGCACAGAAAAAAGCATTTCTTTCTGCAACAGAAGGAGTACGGCTGTCAACTGTTTTTAACAAAAGACTGGGAACCGGACTGTTTGGTGGAGAAGGCTTTATCATGCAGAGACTAAGCGGAAATGGAACTGCTTTTGTAGAGATAGATGGAAGTGTGGTTGAATATGACCTTGGTATTGGAGATTCTATGATTATTGACACAGGGTATCTTGCAGCAATGTCAGGATCGTGTCAGTTAAAAGTAGAGACTGTACCGGGGGTGAAAAATAAATTTTTTGGAGGAGAAGGTTTTTTCAATACAGTGGTGACGGGTCCAGGACATATATGGATCCAGACGATGCCGGCGGTGAAAATGGCAGGAGCTTTGCGCCCATATATAACAACAGGTAATTAACCGAAAAAGAATCGGATTCAATCGTGAAACAGAATCCGATTCTTTTTTATAGATGTGAAAAAAAATATAAAGATAAAAAAACATATTAAGAAAGTAAAAATTTATTCAATCATAGGAGGAAAAACACCATGACAAAAGAAACATTACAGGAAAGAATGACAACACTCTCACGTTACTTTGCAAGGGATAAATGGAAAGCAGAATCTGGTTTTTTCCAGTATCCAAGGGGAAAAAAGAGAACAGAAGCTGTTGCAGAAGCATTAGAGATCGCTTTTGACCCATCAGAGTTTGCAATAAAAAAAGAATTAAATCTCCGAGGAGAAGATGTAGTTGGAAGCGTATTCCTTGTGGCTGTCCCAACGGAAGGAATCTTTGGTGGATATTCTTATCTCAGTCTGACGATCACAGACCATGTGTTTATCGTGACACAGCTTCCGGAAAAATCGGTTGCAGCTTTTGCCTTATTGGAAAACAGCGGGGAAAAGCTTGCAGATTCTGTAGAAACATATGAACCGGAACACGAAGAGGATGTATCTATGGAAACTGATACCAAAGAAAAACTGGAAGAAGAATCGGAGAAAGAAACATCTGTGGAACCAGAAACAGTAGTTAAAGAAGCAGAACCAGTAAAGGAACTTTTAAAAAAAGAGATGGAAGAAGCTTTAAGAAAAGAAGATCCAGTAAAAAAAACGGAAGGGGAAAAACAGACAATAGCTGAAAATGAAACAACGGAAGAAGCGGAGATCATGTTAGATGCTTCAAAAGATGAAAAAACCTCAGATATTTCTGACGATGAGTTTGACCTTGATAGGGAAATAAGTGAATTAGAAGAGGAATTACCAATGCTGTAATTTGTATCAAAAAAAGAGCCGGATTCCCGGTTCTTTTTTTTAGGAGAATTATACATATTAAAAACGAAGAAAAAAAGCCTGCTATTCCTAGCAGGCAGTTGTGAATATTATTTATTTTTAAATTTTTTTAAAAGGTATTCGCCTTGCTCTTTTAATTTGCTTTCCAAATTTTGATGCAGGCGGATAGTGTTATCAGCAGTTCTTTTTCTTTCTTGTGATCTCTTTCCACCAAAGTCACGCAAAAAATCCGGATTTGTTGATAATCTACAGATTGCTGAATTAAAAAGACGCTTTACTTCTTTCAAAGGCATGTTTAAGGTTTCGGCAACTTTTTCGAAAGGCATATTTTTATTTCCATCCAGGTTTACACGTGTGTAATATACTAGCTTTTCTTTGTCAGATAAGATGCTGTTTATCATCTCTATTAAAATCTCTTCTCGTTCTTTGTTGAGGTAGGATTCTTCCGGACCAGCAATGCTGCTGCGCTGATTAGTCGCATCATCAATATCTGCATAATGAGACTGTTCAACATATTTTAGAGTTGATGTAACAATTTTTACACTCATTCCTGTTTTTGTTGCAAGCATTTCAGGAGTATAAGCAATCCTACGCTGTTCGTAAAATTCGATTGCTTTGCTGATCTCCCGGTAATTCTGCATATCATAGGAGTTAAGATGATGCCAGGTGAATAAAATAAATTCTCGTATGGCTGCGCGAAAATAACGGACAAAGAATGTAGTAGGAGTACCCTTTGTTGCATCATATTCAGTGATTTTATTACAATATACCTCATATAGATCAATTTCCACATCATAAAAATGATGACTGGTAGTTGGATAAGGAGCCATCATCTTATGGGCTGTCTTAAGCCCAAATAAACGGATATTTTGCCATCCCCATTCACGCATTTCATCTAACTGTTTTTTTCTTTCAGGAGGAAGGTTACCTTGGATATAATCCTCCTGATATAAGCATAAAGCTCTTGCTACGAAAGCGTATCTGTTCAAAAAATCTTTTCCGTCACCATAATACGGTTCTCTTTGTACTTCTTTGTCTTTTTCAGATGCTGGCTCATTTTTGTAAAGACGTCTTTCTTCTTTCATTTTTAGTATCTCCTTTTCTTTTTTTTGATCTGCATACGATGCGTTTGCAATTTTTAAGATAGCATAAAACAAATTTCTTCCTTTTTTATAAGAAAACTCTCAAAAAAGGCATAAGAATGTGTATATAAATATGTATAAAAAGTTTTCTTTTTTTTGTTTTAAAGGATTTTTTAAATACTAAATTGATAGAAAAGTTTCGATCAGTTAATTTTTTCTTACAAAAAATTACTTTCTTTTAAAAATGTTATAACTTAGATACCAACTGGAGGGTTAAAACAAGAAAGAAGCGAAGTTTTATAAAAACAGAACTGAGATGTCTGCAGACTAAAACAAATACATATTATATCAATCCTTCTACTTAGCCTAACGACTGGATTTTGATGAAAAATTAAAAAAGGAGATAGATTAATGGCAATTATTTACTTAAATGATAAAAATAAAGTGGAAACTGTATCTTATAAAAATATAATTATGGATATGAGGACAAAAATGGATGAGTCTTTTAAAATAGAAGAACAAGCCTATCGGATGGCCGCAGAATATGCAGAAGAATTGATTGAAGAATATAGCATAGAAACCGGTCCATTTTATTTAACCCCTTCTTCGTTTTATGAAAATATTGAAGATGCGGAAGGCATCCGAAAATATGTATTTCTTAGTGAAGATGGGGCGTATACGCTTGCTATAGGGCTTGATGTCTCATCCTGTGATCAAAAAGCTAGTGTTTTGTATCTTCATAACACGGAACAAGGAATATATTTTTTTAATTTTGACAATGCTGTCTGGGAACTGTTGGATGAAGAAGAGGAAGATGAATATGACAGAATAGGGAACACATTAGATAGGTGGGATTTAACACAGCAGACAAAGGAAGAAGTAAGGGAGCTGTTCATCAATATGATGCTTTCTCCTAATACAACAATATCAAAAAAGATCACAGAACTTTTAGATGAGGAACTGAGAAAAAAAGTTATTCCTTTAGCCACTATCAGAGATAAAACAAAATCTGTCCTTACAACATTGCGAATGAATGAAGGAAGAGAAGTTCTTTCTTTGATTTCTCCAACTGGAATACAGGATGACACTTATTATGCAGATAATGATGACTGTGATTGTTTTTCTCAGTATTATACTGGTCCCGTTATAACATATGTTGATGGAATTTATCAACTGTGTCAGTGTCTCTGTACTAGAGCTAAAACAGGATATAAACCAGACTCTGATAAATGGGAAGAATGTTGGATGGATGATATCGACCTAGAATATCAGGCATATATACGTGTGATTGAAAAGACGGGAGATATAAAAAAAGCGATGAAAATGGTGAAGTATCATTTTTGTGAAATGCAGGAAAAGACACTGCCTTTATCAGAATCCGCCTATGTATCTTATGATGGACGTAACAGAGACTATCGGATGCATATAAGAGGACAACGAAAAAAAATGACAGAAATAGAGAAAAAAAAATATCAAGAAACCATATCTTTAATAGATAAGCTTGAACAATATTAAGGTGCGCATTCCCCTTCCTCAACGGAGTAGGTAGGGGTTAGCACTACTATAAGTATCCTTAAAAAGAATTATTGTCAAAGGAGGCAGAGTAATGGCAAACAAAGCTTTGGTATATGCGATATATCCAAACGAAAAACAGAATATCCAATGCCAAAAGACATTTGGCTGTTGTCGCTTTGTGTATAACCAGATGCTAACCGTACAAAGGGAACGCCATGAGACTGGAGAGAAGCATTTGTCTAAAACAAATGCGAATACATACTGTAATCAGCATCTTAAAAAAGAGTATCCATTTCTGAAGGAAGTGGATAAATTCGCCTTAACGAATGCTATTTACCATCTGGCAGATGGATATGACCGATTTTTCAAACACCTTAGTAGATTTCCTAAGTATAAGAGTAAGCACAAAGCTAAAAAATCTTATACAACGAATATCACAAACGGAAATATTGAGATTGGTGATAGCTCCATTAAACTGCCAAAACTCGGCTGGGTAAAAGCAAAGATACATTGCAGACCGAAGGAAGATTGGAAACTCAAATCTGCAACGATAACACAGAACAGAGATGACAGCTATCAGGTGTCTATCCTATTTGCATATGAGGAATCCATTTCCCCTGTAGCCGTTACAGAAGAAAAAACAATCGGACTGGATTACAAATCCGATGGGCTGTATGTCTCAAGTGAAGGAGATACCTGCGGTATGCCGCACTATTTCCGTCAGTCTGCAGAACGGCTTGCAAAAGCACAGCGGCAGCTAAAACACAAGACCATCGGCAGCAATAATTATAATAAACAACAAAAACGAGTTGCCCGGATTCACAGACACACCGCAAATCAAAGGAAGGATTTCCTGCAGAAGAAGTCTACCGAGATAGCCAATCAGTATTCTTTTGTCTGCGTGGAAGACCTTAATATGAAAGCAATGGCAAACCGGGGATTCGGTAATGGAAAAGCCACTTTGGATAACGGATATGGAATGTTCTTAAACATGCTTGATTATAAGTTAAGAGACAGAGGCGGACAGCTGGTAAAAGTCGGGCGATTCTTTCCATCGAGTCAGTTGTGTAGCCATTGCGGTTTTAAGAACACGCTGGTAAAAAATCTGTCTATCAGACATTGGGTCTGTCCAAACTGTGGAACAACTGGTATCGACAGGGATGTGAATGCTGCACGAAATATAAAAAAAGAAGGTCTTAGACTGCTCACAGCCTAAGATATAAAATACAGTAGGGGCGGAACGCTCCAAACTCAACGCTTGTGGAGATTTTGGGAAAACTGCCAAATGGGTGTGACAATAACCGGGGTTGATGAAGCAAGAAGCTCTGACTTCTACACGGAGTGTAAGTCGGAGTAGTTCACAATAGATAAGGGTGAGGTGTGAAACGTCAACTATCCAAGGACTAAAGGTCCTGGGCTTGTAACTGCCTAGTCGTACTAACGGATTACACCTCCGACCTTTAATCCCAGATAGATATTGCTATCTAAAGTGGCGTTACATCATAGGGTGGCTGACAGCACCCTTTACAGACAAGTATTGGGTAACAGTTAACAAGGCTCCTCCCACCACCTAAAGGTAGTGGGTTTCCGCCTATGACAAACGAAAGGATGTTATTTATGAAGCGTAAGTGCGATTTTTGTGGAAAAACGAAAGAAGAGAACAATATTGATTTTTTTGTAAGCAGAGGTTCTGTCATCTGTTCCGAGTGCGTAGAAAAATGTTGGACACTGAAAAACAAAAAAATAAAAACAGTGAATCAGGAAACACAAACAGATAGGATGAGACTGACTCCTAAAAAGATTATGTCTTACCTTAATGAATACATTGTAGGGCAGGAAGAAGCAAAGAAGACATTATCAGTAGCTGTTTATAATCATTTAAAAACAATGAACAATCCGAATATTAAAAAATCAAACGTATTAGTACTTGGTCCTACTGGAAGTGGAAAAACTTATCTAGCAGAGACGTTATCGCATATTGTAAATCTGCCATTTGCTATTGCTGATGCTACAACACTTACTGAAGCAGGATATGTAGGAGATGATGTACACAGCATTTTGTTAAAATTGATTCATGCAGCAAATAATGATATAAAGCAAGCAGAAAAAGGAATTGTTTATATTGACGAGATTGATAAGATTGCAAAAAAAGGAGAAGGAAGGGATATATCTGGGGAAGGAGTACAGCAGGCTCTTTTAAAAATGATGGAAGGGTGTCTTGTAACGATTCCAGGGGATAAAGAGCGCAAGACAATCATGATCAATACAAATAATATATTATTCATCTGCGGTGGAGCATTCAGCGGGTTAAAGAAAAAAAATATAAAAAAAGGAATAGGCTTTTCTGCGGAATTGGTTAAAACACAGGAAGAAAAGATTACGGCATCTGATCTTATTGATTATGGATTCAGTCCAGAATTTATCGGACGAATGCCAATCATTACGACAGTAAAAGCTGCAGATGTATCCATGCTCCGTCGAATTTTAACAGAACCTAAAAACAGCCTGACCTGGCAGTACATAGAACTGATGAAGATGGATAATGTTGAATTAAGTTTTTCTGAAAAAACCCTGAATATGATTGCAGCAGAGGCTTACAGGCATGGAAGTGGAGCTAGAGGATTAAGAAGTGTTATGGAAGAAAAAATGAAGGATATCATGTTTGAGATACCAGAGGAAATACCGAAGAAAAGCTATAAAAAACAGGTTTGAGAAAATACATATTAAAAGGGAAAATATTTTATCATCAACAAAGGAGAAGTAAAAAATGGATATAAAAACCATTTTAAAAAAGGAAGAGATTACAGATTGTGTAAAAATCCCTATTATTGATATGATAAGCAAAGATGCAGAAGAATTCAATAAATATCTTTCTGTAAAATTATGTGGTACAGAAGATTTAACGATTCTTAGTTATCATGCATTAAAAGCGGAAGGAAATGAGATTTGCCTTGAGGTAAGCGCAAATACAAAAATATTTCAGCAAAATTATTGGAAACGAAAAATGGATCCAGAAAAGAGGATTCAAGTACTTGAAGAAACCTTGATAAAAAGATTATCTTTTGAAAAAAACACAGATATTTACAATACATTAATTGAAGTGCTTGATATCATAGGTATCACGCACACCGGGTTTTCCTTCCGAAAAAAAGAGGCTTAACAGCCTCTTTTTTTTGTTATTTGATGTGGCTGTTCTTGTAGATATTTAAAAATTTTTTTTTACGATATAAATAAAGAAAATAACATATTAGAAGAAAAGAAAGGAGGGGATCCATATGGTGAGGGTATCGAAACATGCATCACAGAGACTAAAAGAGCGATGCGGACTGAAAAAAAAGTCTGTCCGCAGGATGGCAGATATCGCTTTTATGAAAGGGATGAAAGAGGAAGATACCAGCGGACAGCTTAACCGATTTATGGTAAAGCTGTATTGCACCAACATGGATGCAAACAATATCAGGATTTATGGAAATTATATCTACATATTTTGCGGTGAAACATTAGTTACGGTTCTACATGTTCCGCATAGGCTAAAAAACCATGTCAATGAACAGCAAAAAAGATTAAATAGAAAACAGGAGGAATTAGGATGAAGTATCCATGTAAAGATTGTGAAAAAAGAAATGTTTGTACAAAAAAGGATTGCAAGAAAAGAAATGAATATAAGAAAGAGAGAAAAAAGAATATTAAATATAACAAAAAGTGGGCAAGGGATAGCATAAAAATCAATGCGGTAAAAAAGAATCCAATTCCTAGTGAAAAGTCTGTCGAATGACAACCTAAAGAGCGTTTTTTAGAAAGGAAGATACAATTATGATAAAAATATTATTAATCTTGATCATGGTATTTATTGTTTTCGTAGCTTGGGTACTTTGTTCTTTATCGGGACACAAGGACATACATAAAACGGAAGAACAATTGCAATATATCAGTGAATGGAAAAGGAGAAGAAATGGTTAAGATAATCTTTGGATTAATTGGGATTGTAATCATTTTAGCAGAAATCTTAAATATTATTTCTACGCAAAGATTATGGACGAAAAAGATTACATTATGGCTTGCTGTATATTGTTTTTCAGCCTATGTTTTATGGGGAGATGTTATTTTCCTGCTTATATTTATGGGATGCAGTACCATCCTTATAAAATATTATTATACGTTGCAAAAAGTTTCCGGAAGGATAATAGAACTTGAATATACGAAGCTAGAAGATGACTTGTTTTGTTTTTTTTCATTACAGGAATTTCCTAACATAAAATTTTGGACAATAAAAGAAGTCGCAGACCCACTGCAGTTAAGAGTATATGATGAAGTGGCATTTTGGGCTGAAAAAATAGAAAATGGACATTTTAAAATACGAACTTTTACCAAAATTAAACAAATAAATATCATGAAAGCAGTTTAGAGGGTTTTTAAAACCCTCTTCGTTTTTATGTAAACAAAAATACATATTATGTAAGAAATTCGTGTTTTTATTATGAAAAAGGAAAATAGATAAGATATCTGTACAATTAATAAGGAAGGAATAGTATGACGATAAAGAAAAGAGAATTAGAAAAATTTTTACGGTTGCACCGATACAATGCAGTTTATATTCGCCATATATCTGATATATTGCGAAAAAAACATATCTATGAGGATCATGCCTTACGGATACAGGAAACGGGGAAATATTATAAAATCAAATGGCTTTAACAAGAAAAACAAGGATTCCCCTTCCTCAACATCAGTAGGTAGGGGAGGAATTATCTAAAATTCACTAAGCGGCAGTAGTGAGCGGAGATATCGGTATCTCCTACTGCCAAGAGGTAAGCACCGCCGGGAGGAAACACCGGCATTCAGCCTCCGTTAATACCGGCTGGGGATTAAAACAAGATACTACAGCTCATCATAAGAAATGTACGGAGTACAAAACGATATACGAGATTAGATTAATTACTGCAGATTCGTTCGTAATATTCATTTTTCCATATTAAATGCAGTAATCAGAAAGGAGTCTATATTTATGGATAATTATGTATGGATAAGAGGAGAAGTTATTGAATCAGTAGAGTTTAGTCATGAAATCGCAGGTAAAAAATACTGGAGAACAAAAATTTCCTGTGAGCGTCGTTCTGGACGTAAGGATATCTTGCCAGTTATCCTACGAAAGAAAGCAGATATTTCTGTAGGTGATTTTGTTGAAGTGAAAGGAGTATTTCGATCTACGTTTAACCGTAAAGCAGAACCAGGATGGAAGAGACATATTCTTGCATATTCCATTGTACTTGCAGATAAAGAAGATCCAGGAAACTTTGTGAAACTGGAGGGTACTGTAACAAAAGAGCCGGTATTTAGAACAACACCAAACGGACACGAAATTACAGATTTATCCATCACTACAGGAAAAAATATTAATTATTGTGTCTGTTGGGAAAAAGTTGCACACGCTGCGAAAAATCTGACAGCAGGAGAAAGAGTATGTATTAAAGGCTTTATCCAGAGCCGTAATTATCGTAAAAGAAAAGATGACGGTTTTAACATTATCCCAACGATAGAAATCTCTGTTCTTTTGCTGGAAAACCCCGATGGAATAAAAATCGCACCAATCAGTGCCCCAGTTTAACAAGAAAAAATACCGGCTGGGGATTAGAAAATAAAAAGCAAATCACCTGTGGGTATCTTTATCCATAGGTTTTTGTTTTGCTCTCATAAAAATTCTTTGCCTATTTTATGCGATATGATAACGGAAATAACAAATATGTTGCTTTATCTAAAAAAAAGACATATTAAAAAAAATAATAGGAGGTTTTGTAATGAAAAATAATAACAAATTACACAGAAAAAGCCACAGAAAGATTAAAATGATTGAAAAAAAAGTACAGGCGATTGAAGCATTAGATGAAAAAATGCAGGCATTAAATGACAAAGAGCTTCGTGCAAAAACAGAAGAATTTAAAAAACGCTTAGCGGAAGGAGAATCTTTGGATGATATTTTAGTGGAAGCTTTTGCAGTTGTAAGAGAAGCTGCTGACAGAACTCTTCATTTAAAACATTATCCGGTACAATTAATGGGTGGAATTATCTTGCATCAGGGTTGTATCGCAGAGATGAAGACTGGTGAAGGTAAGACTTTGGTATCGACACTTCCAGCATATTTAAATGCGCTGGAGGGTAAAGGTGTCCATATAGTTACTGTTAATGACTATCTGGCTAAGCGTGATGCCGAATGGATGGGTCAAATTCATCGTTTTTTAGGCTTAAGCGTGGGAGTAATCTTAAGTGATGACGATAATGTAAAAAGAAAAGAGGCATATGATTGTGATATCACTTATATCACAAATAATGAACTGGGTTTTGATTATCTCCGGGATAATATGGCGATTTATAAAAAGGATCTTGTGCAGCGCGAATTAAACTATGCGATCATTGATGAAGTGGACTCTGTGCTGATAGATGAAGCCCGTACTCCGCTTATTATCTCTGGAGATGATGAGATATCTACGGATTTATATAAAACTTGTGAGACATTAGCCTGCATGATGGTAAAAGGGACTGCAACAGGTGAACTTTCAAAAGTGGATGCAATCGTTGGAAATAATATTGAAGAAGATGGAGACTTCCTTGTTAATGAAAAAGATCAACAAATCATGTTAACACAGGATGGGATAAAAAAAGTAGAAGACTTCTTTCATTTAAATAATCTTGCTGATCCAGATAATCTGCATATCCGGCATAATGTTATCCTTGCTTTGCGTGCCCATAATCTTATGCACAAAGATAAAGATTACGTGGTCAAAGAAAATGAAATAATCATTGTTGATGAGTTTACAGGACGAATTATGCCGGGGCGCCGATATTCTGATGGTCTGCATCAAGCAATCGAAGCGAAAGAACATGTTCCAATCAATCGAGAATCAAAAACGCTGGCAACGATTACTTTCCAGAATTTTTTCAATAAATACAAAAAGAAAGCTGGCATGACGGGTACTGCTTTTACTGAAAAGAAGGAGTTTGCAGAAATATATCACATGGATGTTATCGAAATTCCTACAAATAAACCTGTTGCGCGGGTTGATTATATTGATTCAGTGTATAAAACAAAGCAGGAGAAATATAATGCTGTAGTAAAAGATGTTTTGGAAACCCATAAAACAGGACAACCGGTGTTAGTAGGCACAGCAAGTATTGATGTTTCAGAAACAATCAGTAAAATCTTAACCGAGAAAGGAATCAAACATCAAGTACTTAATGCTAAGAAACATGAATCAGAAGCCGAAATCGTTTCTCATGCAGGAGAAAAGGGATCAGTTACTATCGCCACTAACATGGCTGGAAGAGGAACAGATATTAAACTGGGCGATGGAGTAAAAGAACTTGGTGGTTTAAAGATTATCGGTACGGAAAGGCATGAAAGTATCAGGATTGATAACCAGCTGCGTGGACGTGCTGGTAGACAAGGTGACCCTGGTGAATCTAAGTTCTATTTATCTCTTGAAGATGACTTGATGCGGTTATTTGGATACGATAAACTAAAAAAGATTTATGAAGTCTATAAAATACCAGAAGGAGAAGATCTTCAAGATAAATCCGTTGCAAAGCAGATAAGACGAGCCCAAAAAGATAAAGAAAATAATAATTTCGGTATTCGTAAAAATTTACTTGATTATGATGCGGTAAATAATCAGCAGAGAGAAATCATCTATGAAGAAAGACGGCGAGTATTAAATGGCGAGAGTATGCGAGATCTTATCTATAAGATGATCCGAAAAGTTGTAGAAGATGATGTATTAGAGATTGTTCATAAAACAACTTCAAAATGCATGGATATTGACTTACTGGATATGGTATTAGATAGGTTACGCATTGAAGTACCGATTAGACAAGTTACTGTATCTGAAAAAGAATTAAAAGATACAAAAAAACTTATTGTCCTGTTGCAGGAAGAAGCTCTTGCTTATTATCATTTAAAAGAAAAAGAATTCAGTTCTGTTGCTGCGATATATGAACAGCAAACAAATGGTATTATGACAGAAGAGGATAAAGCGTTATGTAATAATGGTATGAGAGAAGTAGAACGTATAGTTCTTTTAAACATTATTGATAGAAACTGGCCAGATCAAATCGATAATATGGATAAACTCAGAGAGAGCATCGGTTTACAGTCTTATGCTCAAAGAGACCCTGTTGCACAGTATAAACTTTTTGGTAGTGAAATGTTTGAAGAAATGGCAAAAAAAATTCGTCATGATACGGTTTCGTCTTTGATGCATTTTTCAATCAAACAAAAAATAGAGAGAGAATCTCCAGAAAATAAAACTTATCACAGAACCGAACAAAAAATTGGACGAAACGAAACATGCCCATGCGGAAGTGGTAAAAAATACAAAAATTGTTGTGGAAAAACAGCATAAAAGAAAGAAAACAGAGGGTAATTTTACTCTCTGTTTTTCTACTTTTGTTCAGGTTCATCAGGTATAATTAACTACTTCTGCTGAGACGTTTATCGTTATTTTATTGACATATTATTGACATTATGTATGATGATTTCATCTTCTCCATATAAATTATGCTTTATTTCTATATCGGATCGATTATAAACATCCATTGGGATAGAAATTTCGATACCGCTATCTGTTACAATAACTTGTTTTTCAAGTTTTTTTACTGTTGATTCATTTTCAATCTTTATTTTGTCGTACTGCATATCATAATTTTCCATCTTTTCGTCAAAAGCAGCTTTTTTATCTGGACTACTTCCAAACAATTCTGATCCAATAGATTCGATATCTAATTCTTTTTCATCTATATATCTTTTTAGCAAAGAAGCTTTTGCATCCATCTGTGGTTTGATATCTGTTCCGTCATAGCTTTTACAAATATTTGTGATTGTGTGGTTTACAATATCTAACTTTTTTTTGGGAGATTTTGATGTGTTACAACAAAGAAATAATTCTGAAAAATAATTCTTCTTTTCTCCATTGATATTATATCGTTTTTCTGTCAGACGGATACTCTTGTCTGTTAAATTAATGATTGCCGCTTCCGATGGTTTTGTTGTTGCAGAAGGAAGAAGAGACAGAATTTCTGTTAATCTGGTCACTGTGCCGGCATTCTCTTTGCTGATCTTTCGTATGTAACTAGAGCGATAATTTAATTTTACCAAAGCTAGGTATATTGTACCTGATTCCTGGAAAGAAGCGCATATAAGGTCTGCTGGTGGGATATCCTCCCCTTTCGTCATGATCTGAAATAAAGTATGTGCGATTTCTTTGCTTGTTTCCATAAAACTCGTCATGTCACTTTCATTTAATTTGGAAAGTAGGTCGTAAACATGACTGTTATCCGGATAAAACTGCCCATACATGGAACTGTCATTTTTATGTACTTTCTTTAATATATTACATAGAAAATCAAATTGATCTCCAATGAGATCCAATGGGGAGTTGGATAGTACCATACCTTTGTTGCAATTATCCAGTATATGTAGCACTGCTTTTCGTAAAATGATATCGTTATTTTCCATTATAAAAACCTCCTGATTTTTTTTCGCTTATTTTTAATATGTTAATTTTTTGAGGTATAATTAAGAAAAAATACGAATCTTGGATTGTTTCTTTCTGGTCTGTACGGTATATTTTAAAAAGAAGCATTATATTAACTGCATTGTGTATTAACGATTCTTCTACAGATTGAATTTGTATAGTATTTAGCATTCCCTAGCACATTCAATCAAATGTGATATCAATCGAATTTACATAAGGCAGTCCTACCTACATAAACCAAAGGCTGTATATGATAAGCTGGCTAATAAACAATTAATGAGAGCAAAAAATAATAATCAGACCGATATTCATGCAGCTTAAACATTGAGAAGGGAAATCTCTAACTACTTATTAAGTGGATTGATTCCTACAACTTATATATTAGGAGGAAAAAAGAAATGAAAAAGATTGATTTAGAAAAGTATATCGTTTTGTCTGTTGAAAATGAAAAAATACAGATTGTATATAATGCAGAAAACACAGATTTATATCTGTGGAAATATGGAAGTTTTTATGTAACAAGAGATCGCTCTCGTATCATTCCAAATTGTCCAGATGAAAATATCTTGTTTTTAAAAAAGGGAGAAAAAAATATCATTTGCAATAACGATTTTTTTGATAAAGATTATCCATACATGGTATTCCGACAAAAATATCCTGATATCTATATAATAAGTAAAGATAAATCGGAAATAAATATGATACGAATGTTATTGAGTATTTTTAAGGAAGAAAAGTAAAAAGAATAGAATTCAAAAAAAGGATGGCAAGTACCATCCTTTTTTTTAAAGAGTTTTAAATATTTCTTCTGAGATAATAGGAATTCCAAGTTCTTTAGCTTTCTTGTTTTTACTAGATGTGGATAAAATATCATTGTTGATGAGATAAGTTGTCTTAGAAGAAATGCTTCCAGCCACTTTTCCTCCACGTCTTTCAATTTCTTCTTTTAAAGCTTTTCTGTTAGGATACCCTGTGAGAGTGCCAGTGATCACAAAAATCTTTCCAGAGAGATCTGTTTCATCTGATGCATTCTCTTTTTCAAGCTGAATATTTAATTCCGCACATAAATCTATATATTCTTTGATATTTTTCTTAAACCAGTTAATGATGGAAGAAGCATTCACTTTTCCAATGCCGTTCATCGCCATTAATTTTTCTAAAGCGTTTTCGGAAAAAACAAGATTTACAAGAGTTTCTGCAACGGGTTCTGCCAGTTCTTTCTGGAGGATTTTTGCAACATCATGTCCAACACCGGGAATACCAAGTGCATAAAACAGCTGACGGAAAGTAGTATTTCGGCTCTGTTCAATCGCCTTTATCATGTTGTTATATGACTTTTCTCCAAAACCATCCATTGCGACAATTTGCTCTTTGTAAGTGTCTAAATGATAGAGGTCTGCAAAGGTCATTAAAAATCCATTTTTTACAAATGTTTCGATTGCTGATTTTGCGATACCGGTTACATTTAATGCATCTCTTTCCACAAGACGAGTATATTTTCCAATATGTTTTGCTGGACATTTCGGATTTTCGCAATATAAAAATTCCGAAGACTTATCTGCGTTGAAACGTCTAGTAACCGCCTGTTTACATGCTGGGCATTTCGCTGGGATTTTTATATAATTCCCGTTCATTGTGAGATTTTCGTCTACCTGCGGAATGATTTTATTCGCTTTGTAGATGGTGATAGTATCTCCATAACCAAGTTGTAATAGAGATAAGTAACTTAAATTGTGCAGACTTGCTTTTGTTACCATTGTGCCTTCAATCTCAACGGGTTTAAATAGTGCAACTGGATTGATAAGTCCAGTTCGAGAAGGTGACCATATTACATCAGTTAATGTCGTTTCCACGCTATCATCCTGCCATTTAAAAGCAATAGAATTTCTTGGAAACTTATTTGTAACTCCCAGACTAACACCATATGCAATATCATCCATACACAAGACTAACCCATCTGTAGGGAATGTATAAGATTCCACTTCTTTTTCAAAATAATCAGTTATCGTTTCTTTTATCGTAAAAGCAGTAACTTTTTTGTATTCAACTACTGTAAATCCCTGCTTTTCCATCCAGTGGAAACTTTCTTCGACTGTTTTTGGCATTTTTGGACATTCGACTAAAGTAAAGGCTTTGAACTGTAGATGTCTAGTAGATGCTTTTTTTGAGTCATATAAACGTAGGCTTGCGTTTGCCAGATTTCTTGGATTTTTGTACTCTCCATTTTCACTTTCTTTGATTTTCTCGAAATCATTATATGATAGAATACACTCCCCTCGGACAATAACCTTGCCTGTTTCTCTGATTTTCATAGGGAGTCCCTTAATACAGCGGGCATTATGCGTTACATTTTCCCCGATCTCTCCATTGCCACGAGTAGCAGCCATAATCAGCTGTCCATTCTCGTATGTAGCTACAACAGTCATTCCATCCATTTTCCATGATAAAACTCCGTCTTGAGTCCCAAGCCATGTCTCTAAAAAATGTACATCTTTTGTTTTGTCCAGAGATAATGCTTTTTGTTCATGTTTAACTTTTGAAAGTTCTGATACAACAGTATATCCTACTTCCTGTGTCGGGCTGCCTGGCAGTATAATCCCTGTCTCAACTTCCATACTAACAAGCCTGTCATATAAGGCATCATATTCCCTGTCTGACAAAGGGGATTGTTCCCCAAAATAATACGCTTTTCTTGCTTCATTTAACTTGTTTACTAACTCTTTCATTTTAAATCCTCCTTATTTTGATTTTTTTTACATTATTAATCTGCAAAATGTATTTCTTTTTCTTTATCCAAATTAATAATGTATTTCTGTCAGAGAAGGAGGTATTTATGAAAAAAGTGATTCATATTTTTATGCTTTTTTTACTGAGCTTATGTCTCTGTGGGCAAACCACACAAATTACTACTGTATATGCAGCAACAGGTAAAAAGACTGCTTCAACGACAATAAGCAAGAAAAAAAAGAATAAAAAAAAGAAAAATAAAGTATCAGTTGTTATATATTCCACATCAAAAGCAGGAGTAAGTACAACCAAAAAAGTAATAGTAAAGAAAAAAACAATGAAAAAGGCTGCTACAAAAACAGTATCCACAACAAAGAAAACGACATCGAAAAAAAAGTCTACTAAAAAGACAGGGGCTGTTACGATCATAACAGATACTACAGTTGTAACAACAGTTAAAACATCAACAAAAAAGAAATCTAAAATAAAAACGATAAAAACCACAATCGTAACAACGGTTAAGACAACCAGAAAAACCACTTCTTCGCCAGCGACTGGAACTACAGTTGGAAGTGATTTTTCTATTTCAAAATTTACAGATATTAAAGGTCATGTAAATACAAAGATTTATAATGCGTTCACAACTCTTGGTTTTCAATTTAAAATCAATCCATCACTATCATCAACCGGCATGTTTAGTGTGCGACAACACAATATTCAACTAAAAACCGGACGATCTTCCTATCTTTATCATGAATTGGGACACTTTTTATCCCTTTTAAAAGGAAAAGGAGACTATATTGATAAATCTAATGACTTTATAAGTATATTTAATACAGAAAAATCTTTGTATCGAGGAAATAATAAAACGTATATAACACAGGATACCGGCGAGTATTTTGCAGAATCTTTTCGCGATTACACAGAAAACCCATCTGTATTAAAACAACAGCGTCCAAAGACATACAGCTACATTAACAATATGGTAAATTCTATTTCAGACAAAGATATTACAGCTTTTCGTAATGCTTATGAATGGATATGGAATTTAGAACAATCTAAATAAGCGGGAACAAGACAAGAAACAGTAAAATAATAGTTGCAGAAATACAATAATTTAACAAAAGGCTGAGATAATCTCAGTCTTTTGTTGGAATCGAACTCTTTCTTTCATAAATTTTAAAATTTCAATTTTCCTCATATTGATGATATAAATTTTTCAAAATCTAGGAGGAAAAACATGAAGAAAGAAGAAATATTAGAAGTTGTTCGCTCAAATGAAGGAACGGTCCTTAGTTTCCCTGACAGGGGACCTTGGGGAAATAACCAATATCGTGGAAATTGCAGCGGTTATATTCATGCATTCTTAATTGATCAATACAATGTTGATTTTATGGCAGAAATGTATGCTGGAGGTGGCACAGGGTATGATGTGTGTAAAGATATGGGTGTAAGATATGTTGGATGTGACTTAAACCCACATCCTGTAAGACCAAATATCTTTGTCTGTAACGCTCTTACCGATGAAATCCCGGAAGAATTTTCGGAAGCAGATTTTATCTTTCAGCATATGCCATACCCGGAAATAGGAATCAAATATGCCGGTAGTGAGTATGCCGATCCAGAAGAAAAATTAAAAACACAGGATATTGGACAAATGGACTTTAAGCGGGGGATGATGGCAAACAATAAGGTGACCATGAAGCTTTACAATGTAATGGCTCCCGGAGCTAAGATGGGAATCTTATGCGGAAATGTTCGTAAAAAAGGAAAATATCACGATATGATGCTCTCACTTGCATTACCAGGCGAAGTGATACAAAATATTGTGAAGATGCAGCATAACTGTGTTTCTAACGGTCGAACTTATGCGCGAAAAAACTTTGTGCCAATTGTCCATGAAAATCTAGTTATCTTACAGAAACCATTTGAAAAGACTTTTTATATTGGCTATATGTTGCCACGAGAATATCAAATCGATATCAGGAACAGTGTGTCCGCAACATGGCGGGATGTATTCCGATATGTCCTTTATAATATAGGTGGAAAAGCTCACTACAAGGAAATTGCTGAAGCTGTAAAAGGATATAAAAAAAGCGAGAAAAATAACAATGTCGAAGCAAAAGCAAGGCAAACGCTGAGACAGTATACCAAGACATTTACTCCTCTTGGAAATGGGTATTACAAACTGGTTGCATGATTATTTATAAAAAGTATGAATAACGATATTTTTGAAAAAGTATTAAAAGCTCCTATTCAGGGGCTTTTTTTATGAAAAAATAAAATAAAGATATACCCCATGGATAAATCCGTGGGATTTTTTGGTTATAACTCTAAATCGTCAAGTCCTATTTCTTCTTTTGGCGAATAATCTATTATTTTTTCGGAAGGAATACTTGTGCCGTAAAATTTTTAAATCAATTCCAGTGTATTACTGAAAATTTTTATGTGCTAGATTCTCCATATTGAAAATGTAATCGTTTCAAATAAGGAGGAAAAAGAAAATGAAAAGTGTAACAAAAAAAGAAAAAATCGAATACCTCATTATTGCGGTATTGCTGATGATACTGGTTGCTGAAGCTTTTGCGATCAGAGATGTCAGAGTCGAAAGCAGAGAACAACAGGCAGCAGCGGTTTCAGAAAGAATCTACTTAAAACACAACACGAAACTATATGATGTTCCATTTTACATGTGGGTTGATGGAACAGGTGATGCTAATCGGATTCACAAATTAGAAACTATCGTTTCTGAGATAAAAAGTACAGATCCAGAGATGTATAAGATATTTGTAAATACTGGCTGGCATTTCGTGTTGACAGATAAACAGCTTGGTGAAAATAAAAAAGCTAATACAAAAATTGTAGGGCAGTGTAATCCATTGATGAAATGCCTATACATATTAAATGTAGATGATAGAGTAGTATGGCATGAATTTGCCCATTTTGTTGATAATACAAAGGATACATCAAAAACAAAAATTTTTAAAAAAGCTCATAAAAATGAGTGGATGGAGACCACCGATGCATATGATCTTTTGACAGTAAATACGGCAACAGCTGGTGAATATTTTGCAGAAATGTATTCATTTTTCCGTGTAAATGGAATCCCAGCTGACGATGCTTGCCCGATGACAAAGGATGTTTTTCGAAAGCTTTTTAACAACTAATTTTTTCTTATTTAAGAAGGAGAGCAGTTTTATAAGAAAAACAAGAATTCTCCTAACTTCTGAAAGCTCCAGCATTCAGCTTCCGTTAATACCGGCTGGGGATTAAAACAAAAATTAAACTTTTCTTATAAAAGCAGGACATTATGTCCTGCTTTTTTTTAAATGTTAAGTGCCGATAAAAACATATTAATAATGCAAATATTTCAAAAAAAGGAGGAATATATATATGAATATTATGCACACAGGAGATTGGCATCTGGGAAAGACAATAGAAGGGCATTCGAGACTTCCAGAGCAGGAATTGTTCTTAAATGACCTTGTTTCTATTTGTGAAGAAAAACAACCCGATATGATTATTATTGCCGGGGATATCTATGATACTTTTAACCCACCAGCAGCCGCAGAACAGCTTTTTTACTCAACTGTGAAAAAGTTGTCCAGAAATGGAGATTGTATGGTTATTGTAATCGCAGGCAATCATGACAATCCGGAACGGCTTACTGCAGCAGCATCAGTGTTAGCAAGACACTCTGTAGTTATCGCAGGGCAGCCGAATACTACAATGCCAATCGGAAAATATGGAAATAATTTTATATTCCGAAGTGGGTCAGGATATATACAGGGTAAAGTTCATGACGAGCGATTTGATATGATTTTGTTACCATTCCCTAGTGAAAGAAGAATGGGACACTCTATCCTGTCTCTAGCAGCTGATGAAATAACAAGAGCAAAGGAATTTGAAGTTTATATCAAAGATTGGTTTGCTAAGAGGGAAAAATGCTTTCGAAAAGATAGTGTTCATCTAGTAGCTTCACATATTTTTGTTATGGGTAGTGTAGAGGAAGGTTCTGAAAGAAGTGTACAGCTTGGAGGCAGTTATTTAGTAAGTGCAAAAGTCTTTCCAAATAACGCAGATTATATCGCACTTGGGCATGTCCACAAACCACAGGTTGTACCGGGACTTCATAAAGCAAGGTACAGTGGATCTCCAATTCAATATAATCAAAGAGAAGCTAATATCACAAAGCAGGTTCTCTTTGTTTCTGTATCTGCCGGAAAAGATGCATCTGTAGAACCTGTTTCATTGCCAGCATATAAACCAGTAGAAACATGGAAATGTGATAGCGTAGAAGAAGCAATCGCAAAATGTGCAGAAAATGCTGAAAAAGAATGTTGGGTATATCTTGAAATTAGTACGGATGATTTTATAAGGGAAGATGATATCAAAACAATGAAATCATTAAAAAATGATATTTTGTCTATCATGCCCATCTATCGATCCATTGAAAATGATGATGAGATAATAGAACCTAATAAGGATATTCCTTTCGAAACGATGGTAGAGAATTATTATAAAAAGAAAATAGGTACAGGAATGTCCGAAGAAACAAAAAGTGTGCTTATGGAAATTCTTGGTGAAGATAAGGAGGATAAGTAATGAGACCTATTGAACTTAAAATAAAAGGAATTAATAGTTATAGGGAAGAACAGGTAATCAATTTTAGCCAACTTACTTCTCAGGGATTTTTTGGTATCTTTGGTCCAACAGGAAGCGGTAAATCAACGATACTTGATGCTATAACATTAGCTTTATATGCAAAACTACCTCGTGGCAGCAAAAATTTTATTAATATTAATGAATCTTCTGCCAGTGTTTCGTTCCGCTTTTCTATTACAACTACAGAGACGAAGGAATATTTAGTGGAAAGAAGCTTCCGCTATCCTGGTAAAGATCGCACTTCTACAGCACGAAATACAACAGCAAGATTATCTTTATTATCTGAAACGGATATAGATGTACTTGCAGATAAGCCAACGGATGTGACACGGTCTTGTACAGACTTACTTGGTCTGTCGAGTGATGATTTTCTTCGTACTGTTGTCCTACCGCAAGGACAGTTTAGCGATTTTTTAAAGTTAAAAAATCAGGAAAGAAGAGGCATGTTACAAAGAATATTTCATTTAGAGAGGTACGGTATTGAACTTACAAGAAAGGTAGCAGCAGCAAGACAAAGAATGGATATAGAGGTTTCTTCTTCCGAAGGAAAATTACAGGCTTATGATGATATATCTAAAGAAATTTTAGATAATATATCAAGTGAACTTACAGAGTTGAAAGGAAAATTAGAAAAAGAAGAACTAACTGAAAAAGAATTATCCGCAAAATACCAGCTTTTGAGTGAATTGAAAGGATTGAAGTCGGAATATGATAACATTTGTCGTAAGGAGACGGAAGTGCTTTCTTCAAAAAAACAGATAGAGGATATTGAATCCTCCCTTGTATCTGTAAAACAAGCTGAAAGTATTTATCCTTTATATAAAGACTACAAGATAAGGTTAAAAGAAAGTGATCAGAGCCAAAAAGATATTGATTCTCTATTGTCTGATGAAAAAAAGCTGAAACAGCAGCAGAGTTGTTTAGAGCAAGAGATGGAGGATAACCAGTATCCTAAAGTAATTAAAGAGCTTGCAGAGAAAGAAGATACCTTAAAACAGTCAACTATCTTAAAAGAAAAGTTAGATGATATCCAAAAAGCAATTCTTGCTGCACAGGAGAGATTATCAAAAAAACAAAAGGAATCGGATTCTTTAAATGAAGATTCTTTATATTATGAAAAAGAACTCATAGCGAAAAATGAAGAGTTAGATTCTCTCTTGCTGCAACAGCAAAAATGTGTTGTTGATTCAAGATACCGTCAGTGCATTGAAGATGGTCGATTAGCAGAAAACACTTATCGTACCAAGAGGGGTTATTATACTGAGGCAAAAGGTAAACTTGAGACTTACAAACAAAGTGTGTCCACCAAAGAACAACAGTTCGCACAGGAGAGCTTCCTTTTACAGCAGCAGATAAAAAAACTCTTAACTATCTGTGCAGAAGCAGAAAGTATTGGAAAACAATTGGAATCAGAAATCAATCAATGTAATGAGAGAATCACTAAGCAAAAAAAAGAATATTTGCTAGAAGAACTTCGTCATTACATAAAAGATGGAGAAAAATGCCCTTTATGTGGCAATATCCATCCATCCTATGTTTTCTTTAATAAAGAGGAAGCTCTTGGAGCATCTTTAAAAGATAAAACAAATGAATTAAACGCTCTGAAAGAAAAGCAACAGTATGTATCACAGACTGTTCTGTTGCTGCAGGCTTCTTTAAGCGGCAAGGAAAAAGAATTGTCGTCTGATGAGATAATAGAAACTAGCTTACCAGCAGATATAGGTACTTGGATAGAGGATAAAAAAACAAATTTGTCCGATATGTTAACTGCTTTTTCCGAGCAATGCTTAAAATGTACCTCTATGAACGCTTCAATGAAAGAAGTAAAAGATCAGTTAAAAAAAGCAGAAGATGAAGTGACTGAGTTTTATAAGGCTCTAAAGTCTTTGTTAGACAATATAAAAACGCTTAGAAAAGGGTATGATATTGCTGACTTTACTAAGGAGTTTGATTTGATTGTAGAGAAAGAAAAGAAGCGAGAAGAGTATGAAGAGCAGATTAAAGCACTGCGATTGAAGATTAGTGAGTTAGAAAAGAGCAAAGAAGATATTAATAAGCGGAAGAATTCACTTTTACAGGAGCTTACAAAGTGTCAAGCAGAGGAGAAGCAGAGAGTGGATGAAAAAAAATCCCTATGTGAGCAGTTTCCAGACAATTTTAATGAGTCGGAAGATTATCAATCCGCTCTTAAAACGACAGAATCTGAGAAAAACATATTGACGGAAAAATATGAAAATTGGAAGAAATCTGAACAGGAAGTTCAAGCATCCTTACAAAAAGTATCAGGTTCCTTGCAAACACAGGAAAACTGTTTAAAATCTTCACAGGAAAAACAGCGTGAAGCATATGCTGTATATTTAAAAGAACTGGAAAGATTAGGACTGTCCCCTGATTTTGATGTAGAAAAGAATCTTATGGAAGAGGATAAAAAGCAATCCCTTTTAGAGAAAGTGAACAGCTATAAAGAAAGTTTGAAGGATATAGATACTCAAAAAACTTATCTTAAAGGAAAAATAAAAGACCAGACTTTTGATGAAAAAGAATGGAAAGATTTAATAGAAGCATTGAGTACTTCTAAAGAGTCTTTGTTAAATTACCGGAAAAAAATAGCAGTATATGAATCACAAAGTACAGACATCCAAAAGCGCTTAGCACAGAAAGATGAGATTAATGCAAAATATCAGCAGATCATCCACAGACGTAGTATTATCCGTGAATTAGAGGAGCTTTTCAAAGGAAATGCTTTCATTGAGTATGTTGCAGAATCTCGTCTTCGATATATTGCAAAGGAAGCATCGTCTATCTTGTCTCATATTTCTAATGGAAATTATACACTGGATGTAAATGATGCAACAGAGTTTGTTATCAGAGATAACAAAAATGGAGGAGTCCTCCGAGCAGCAGATACTTTATCCGGCGGTGAAATCTTTATAACATCCTTGTCATTAGCATTGGCTTTATCATCGTCAATACAGTTAAATGGTTCCGCTCCGTTGGAGTTATTCTTCCTTGATGAAGGATTTGGAAGCCTTGATGACGAATTGCTTAATATTGTTATGGATAGTTTGGAAAGGATAAAGACAGACCGGAGAAGTATCGGTATTATTTCTCATGTTGAAAACCTAAAAGAGCGTGTTCCTGTAAAATTATTGATCGAACCATCACAAAATACAGGAAGCGGTAGCCATATCCGAGTACAATACTCATAATAATTCATAACAAAGCAACAAAAACCGCCTCATATGAGGCGGTTTTTGTTATTTGGTTTGTGGTGCTTAAAGATGATATTCTTTTAATAAATTATCTCGGTAAGCAGGATCAGTAACAGCGCGTACAAGATCCTCCATACGTCCATCATTTAAAAGAAATTGATTGAGTTGTGTAAGCTTTTCTATGCCTTCGTCTACTCCTTCAGCACGACCTTCAGCACGACCTTCAGCACGACCCTCAGCACGACCCTCAGCATGTCCTTTTGCTCTTCCTTCACGCCATCCGTCTTCTAAAATAGCTTCGCTAAGATTGCACATAAGATCACTCCTTTCCATCATGATCCGTGTCATAGGGATATGATATTCCTGTTCTAACACTTTCTTCCGTTGTGCTGCCGGCATTGTTGGCGACAAGAGAGTGCCTAACATCCGGTGCAGGTTCCCTGGATCTTTTTCCTTAGATAGTTTTTTTGAAAGACAGACCATGATAACTTCCATCAGATCATATCGTACTTTTTCTGTCGGGAACTGTCCAACAATATGTTCTGGAGTAATATGATACCGGGTGATTGTGTTTTCTGCGTACTTTGGAGAGTCCATACAGATCCATATGCTAATCACTTTTTTTAAACTGTTGAAATCTGGATCTTCAAACTCTTTTCCAAGCTGTGCGGATGTCATGCGGGAAGTATAAAAGAACCCCCTTGTCACAAAATCGTGTCCTGTGTGGTATTTTTTCTGTGCTTCGACATCTAAGATGATTTTGACTTTTCCCTTCTCATCTGGAGTGTAAGCATAAAAATGAATATCATACACCACTTTTTTCTCATTTGGGACACTGTCCTCGGTATTCATACCAGTAATCTCTGGGTTTTGTGTTCGTTTGTTTGTCTCGCCGGGATATAAGTGTACGGTAGAAATCTCTGGTTGTCCTTCAATTAGAGGAACGATATCTTCCGGTTTCATCCCTTTGTATTCTGATACACACCTTGCAAGGATATGTGCCAGAATGATTTTTTCTGATAAAAGGCTTTTTGCGTATTCATCATATTTTGCTTTCGCTTCAGATAAATCCAGTTTTCTTGAAATACTTGTTTCATCCATCTGTTCCACCTCCTTCCGTTACGGCAGGTAGGAACAATCCCATATCCTGCCAATAATATATCCAAGCTGGATATGGTAAGCATCCAATTAATGTCTCCTTATTTTGAATTCTTACTCATATGATAACATGTTTTATTACATGAAACAAGTTTTTAGAATCCGATTCTTTTTCCATAAATTCAGAAATCATACTTTTCTTCATATTAAAAACGTAAAAATTTTTCAAATATAAAGGAGGAACAAATTATGAGTTATTATGCAGGATATCATGGTGTCGCTTGTTATTTATCAATCGAGGATTTCGAGGATTTTATGAAATCTTATTTTAAACTGCACCCAGACTTAACAGAAGAGGAAAGAGAGGATTTAGACCTGGAGGAATATGCTTTTAAAAAAAGTGATGGAAGTGGTGATTTTAGCTTTTTTGAAGTCACTGCGGATAGTGCGGATGGAATGAGAATATTCCCATTTCAATACGAAAACATTCCAGGAAAAGAATGTATCGATTTGCCAATAGTAGACCAATATGTCGTCTTTGCGGATTATCAGCCAGATACTTTAGAATTTATATGTAATCCTCAATATCATAGCTATGAGGATATACTGAAAGAATTTAAAGGAAAATTAGAAAAATATCTTCCTGAAAATTTTCCGTGGGATGAAAGAATCGGTAGATATAGTTATGTTGTTTATGCGTAATGAAAAAAGGAGAATACAATGGATATTTATACAATTCTGTCATTAAAAGAACAGCTAGATGATTTAGATAAGAAAAGAATCCATTTATACAATAATATAAAAAAATATTGTGAATCCTTAGATCCAGAGTATTTAAAAACGCTAGATTACACTGAACTTAAAGAGTTCTTTCATGCTCTTGAATTTTATCTGCCAGAGAGTGTTCAGATGGTTTACCGTAGAATACGGGAAGAAAAATATCCAGAATTAAAAAAAGCTGTATATTATCCAGAATTAAATCAGATTGATTTTCTATCTTTAAAGAAAATCAAGACGATAGATACACTATTGGGCACAAAATGGAAAAAAGGTGATTTTATATATAAACCTTTTTACTCTGCAGCTGATTTAAACCGTGAAGAACAGGAGAAATTTAATGATTATGCTGTAGCAAAAAGGATATTTATAAAAAAATATAGATTTCGATGTAAATGTGGAAAATGTTTTAGTAGACTTTTTTCCAAAGACACATTTAATAACATGAAACGTTTTTATGAATCTGGAATAGATACTACAGGTTCAGACGAAGTGGATTCTTACTTTTATATTGAATGCGAATATGATTCTGATTGCGACCTCGAAATTTGTGATAAAAAAAGTTTCGAAAGAGCAAAGTACGATGTTTGTTACATAAAGGCTAAAGAGCCTAATACCGAACATGAGCAATACTAATACTAAAAAGGAGAACTTTTATGAAGTACGGAAAAGTAATTGATTTACATGAAAAGAGAAGAGAGATTTTCCGCAAAAAGATTGTTAAAAGCCTAAAACATAGCGTTAAAACTGCGAAGAAGAATCTTAGTGATCTGGAAAAATAAATCCTATCATAATATTTACTCGAAAAGGAATCAGAAAATTTCTGGTTCCTTTTTTTTGAAAAGAATCGAATTCTTTTTGTAGCCAGTTGGCGAAAATCGAAAAAGAAAAATATTAAAATATACAAATTAGTTATATAAAAATTTCAAACAAGGAGGAAGTTCTATGAATTTCAAATTAACTTTCACAAGCAATGAGGATATTATGGAAAAATATGGTTCAACACAGGGAAGATCGATAAGTACGAACAAAATTGTTGAATTTATAAAACCGCTAATATCCATTGATTTGCCTAATATGGCAGCACAGATGAGGTTTTGTTTAGAATCTGGCGAGGGGTTTAAGATATTCCCTCAAAAGATCAGTGTTCAAGGAAACAGCCCCAAAGTTTACACAATAAAAACAGCAAGAAGTCTTTATGTGTTTGAAGAACTTTAAAATTCATAGTTGATAAGAAAGAAAGTCTAAACAGGGCTTTCTTTTTTTGATTAAAAAGAAAAATTATAAAAATATTCAGATTAATAAGGTAAAAGAAATTTTTCAAAATAAGGAGGATAAAAATATGCAGACAAGAAAAGGTAGACATGAAATATCTTGGTGGAATCGAATTCTTTTTCATAGAATAGATCAGTAAAATAAGAAGGAGAAAAAGATATGAGCAAGATATTAAATAACCCAAAACAGATTGCCGGGTTAACTCACAGCCGGGGAAAAGGAAAAGCGATTGTTTTTGCCATCCAAAATGAGTTAGATATTGCCAAATGTGAAAATAAAAATGAACCGTTAAATTTACATAGTAAATTCAGCCGTTTCCCTGTCGTAATTATTAATGAAAATAACCGCCCTGCAACAGCTAATATTCCTGTTAATGAAATGTTGAATATCATTATGAAATCAAAAACATTACATGATCTGGAAATAAAACAGGCATGCACGCCACATAATGAGGAATTTTCTTCTCCTGCTTACACCGTTCGATTTACCTCCGGTGATATGCGAGGAATGACACCAGCAGAAGTTCTTTTAAAAGATCCGGAAAATTCGAAAAAATTAAATGAACAATATACGTTTTTGAAAGAAAATCTGCCGAAATATCCTAAAAATAAAAAGCAGTTAGATGCAATCACCGATGCTGCTCGGCTTTACAAAGAAGGTAAACTGCAGAAATCAGAAAGGACTGTTATTCCATCTTATCTTTTGTATGAATCTGGATTCCGCCCTCTTACAAGAAGAGAAAAAAAAGATGGATTGACATTTGTTTACCAGATAAAACTGACTTGGAATTTCGGAGAGAGTAATCCAGTACGGTTAGAAATTGAAAATTTTTATGCACCTGTTATACAGACAGAACAAGGTCTTTTAAACGTACAAGCAAAAGAGAAAAAAAATAGTACGGCGAATGAATTCCATTTTTCTTTAGATGAATGGAATTGGCTGATACATCTGATTGAATCGAATATCCGTATTTTTGAAGCAATTGCTGGACCAAAAGCGCTTAAAATTGCAACAAATATGGCGGAAGAAAAAAAAGAAAAGTTTGCACTATAAAAAAGACCCTTCGGGGTCTTTTTTTTTGAAAAATGAGTATTTTTGGACTAAAACTAGAAATTAGAACAAAATTAAAAATTATAATCTTCCACATATTATAATCGTACATAAAATACTTTCAATATAAAGGAGGAAAAATAATGTTGAACAAAGTAATTTTAATGGGCCGTTTAACAAGGAACCCGGAAGTCAGATATTCTCAGGGTGAGAAAGCAACATGTGTAGCAAAATATACTTTGGCTGTAAACAGAAGATTTCACAGAGAAGGTGAACAGGATGTAGATTTTATCAACTGTGTTGCTTTTGGTAAACAGGGAGAATTTGCTGAGAAATACTTGAAACAGGGTACAAAGATTGTCATTTCCGGAAGAATTCAGACAGGTAGTTATACCAATCGTGACGGAGTTAAAGTTTATACAACAGACGTTGTTATTGAAGAACAGGAATTTGCAGAAAGCAAAAAAGCTGCAGAAACATCTTCAACTCCACAGAATACACAGGGTGTAAAATCAAACCCTGAAGATGATGGATTTATGACTATTCCAGAAGGTGTGGAAGAAGAACTGCCGTTTATTTAAAATTCAAAACAACACAAAAAAGACCTATCACATCATAGGTCTTTTTTTAATTCTTTCGTTTGAAAAATGCGTGAAATATTTAATTGCTCTATAAGGATTTTTTGTAGAAATTTTGGTTCTTCTCGGGCATATTCTACAGATTTAAACATCTGGTCTGTGATATCTGTGTCGAAAACAGGAGTTACAAAATAACCTTTTTTCTTTAGATACAGGAGAAGATGACGATATATTGTCATGAGATCCTTATCTGGGAAAAAGACCAATGCTGCATAAAAAAAAGCATCTGACAATTCTGGTATAGTGATGATTGGCTCTAATTTAATTACTTTTCCCCGCTTATGCTGACGGTTTGCTTCTTTTATAATTTCTGTAGTATCCGGGGTTCCACCATGAAATATCAGCAGAATGTCAGCACTAGCTATCATATGTTTCATTCGAGAAAAATAAGGAGACTTTTCATCTGCAACTAAAGGAAAACTACGAATCTTTAATTCATTTTTATCTGCGTATTCTCCTAAGATTCTTTCCTTGTCTTCTTCACGGGATAAGATTTCATCTACGGGAATCCTTTTTAAAAAAGAATCGAGTTCGGAATATATCACATCTTGTCGAGAGTAGCCATCAGGAATAACAACCATCAATTTTTTCTTTTTTTTCTTTCGGCAATATTCTTTTTTTTCACATTCAAGACAATCTATATATAAAACCGGTTCTCCGGTAAGATAACATATCTTTGCCATAACGCTCTCCTTTATTTTGGTTTATAAGTTTATCATATATTAATCTGTATGATAAAGATTTTTTGTAAGAAAAACCACGATCTTACTATGTTTCTTACAAAATTTCTTTTTCTTTTTTTTGCGGTATTATCCCTGTGTTGGCATATCAGAGTATTTGGAAAAAAAATAAACATATTAAACCTTGGAAGGAGGTTCTTTTAGATATGATAGAAAGACCAGTTATTGAAAATCAGATCATTGATATTATCGACCGCTTAAAAGGGTTGTGCCATACCTGTGGACTCAGTAATCAGGCAGCGGAAGAGGAGATTGTTACTTCTGTATTCTTATATAAATACCTAAGTGACAATTATAAGATGCAGGCTTATAAGGAAGCTGTACGTACAGGAAAAAGTATAACAGATATTTTTGCTTCTGGTGTCGATACAGAAATAGAACTTAAGGCGGAAGACTTGATCGACTGTATGGTGCGTATAATGGATCGCCCACATATTGCAGATATCTTTGACAATACACTTATCCGAATTGCATCTTATCCTAAAAATAAAAAACTGAGTAAATTTTTAGATGAGCCGTTATTTAAACCAATCACAAAAAATATAGAAAAAAGGGATGAATTTGTACGGGAAATTCTTACTGTAATGAACGGACATAATATCTTTTCAAATGGAGCGGACCATTTTGCTCCTATTTTTGAATATTTGATCAAAGATTATAATGTAGCAAGTGGACGTTATGCAGAATATTATACACCGGGTGAGATCAGCCGCATCATTGCCAAAATACTTACACAGGATGATAAACAGAAAAATCGGACCATTTATGATCCATCAGCGGGTTCCGGCTCTCTGCTCCTACATTTAGCTAACGAACTTGAAGATTGTAGTATTTTTTCACAGGATATTTCTGTAAAATCAACAAGGCTGTTAAGGATCAATATGATCTTAAATGGCTACACTGACAGCATACCAAATATCAAACAAGGTGATACACTTTTGAATCCATATTTTACAGACCAAAAATATGATTACATTGTATCGAATCCTCCATTTAAAACTGATTTTTCGTTTACGAGGGAGGATATCGCACAGAAATGGGAAAATCGTTTTCCTGATGGACTGCCAGAGATACCTAAGAAAAAGAAAGAGAGTATGTCCATTTATCTATGTTTTATACAACATGTGTTATGGGCTTTAAATGAAAAAGGAAAAGCAGCAGTTGTTGTTCCAGCTGGTTTCTTAAATATAAAAGATGGAATAGAAGAAAATATCCGCAAACGTCTTGTTATGAATGGATGGCTTTCTGGAGTTATCATTATGCCAAGAAATAGTTTTGCAAATACAGCAACTAAAGTGGCTGTCCTTTTTATTGATAAATCGTCTTATCATACGCAGCCAGTATTGATGGATGCTTCTGAACTAGGAACATTAACAAAGATTGGAAAAAACAAGAAAGTACTCCTGTCAAAGGAAGACATCGATATGATTGTACATGGATATTTTAAAAGAGACACATCTATGACAGTATCCCCTCTCTTATCAGATATTGCCCTTAATGGATATAGTTTTATCCCCGGACATTACATGACAATAAAAAATTATCAAAATCTTTTATCAGAATCAGAGTTTAAACAAAAGACAATACAATTTGAAGATAATTACAGAATGTTATGTCAGCAGGAAAAAGAGTCTGATTCCGATATTTTTTCTGTCTTATCGGAAATAAGGAGGGAATTATGTTAAAAGATTTATGTACTGGACATATAGATTATGGGCATACAGCTTCTGGTAAAGAGATAGGAAGATACCGATATGCTCGCATCACAGACATAGACCCATTGGGACGTATGAAGAAAAAAGATATGCGCTATGTTGATACTGGACAAGAGAAAATATTAAGAAAAAATGATTTGGTGATTGCCCGTACTGGGACACAGGCAGGTAAAGCTTATCTGTATGATCCAAAAGACGGAGAACTTGTTTTTGCTAGTTTTTTGATCCGTTTTCATTTGGATCCTGAAAAAGTAATCCCGTCTTTTATAAAATATTATATGCTATCCGATGCTTATAAAAAATGGGCAGAAAAAACTGCTTCCGGAAGTACTAGAAATGGGCTTAATATTGAAACGCTGTCCAAAATGCCGATACCAGATATGCCCATGGCTGCACAAAAAAATATTGTTAGAAAAATGGATGCATTATATAGGGCACTGGAAATACAGGAGAATACAACTCAATTGTTGGAAGAGTATGCACAGAATGTTTTTGATTATATGTCGAACAGACTGCAGACAAAAGGGAAATTGAAAGATCTGGTTATATTAAAAACGGAAAACAAAAAAAAGGAAGAGTACGGTACGATTCCTATATACAACTCAGGAGGGGTGTCAGGATACGCCAAGTCTTCAAATGGAATAAAGGAAAGTGTGATCATCCCATCTTCTGGAACACTTGACCATCTTTTCTATGTTAACACACCTTTTTGTGCAGGGACAACGGTATTCTATACTGAGATGAAAAAAGAAAAGATTGGGATTTTTGTATATTATACAATGAAAAAATATGATATGAAAAAACTGGATTCTGGTTCTGTAATACCAGGTGTCAATTCAGATACAATATATCATCTACCTTGCATGATACCAGATGATAAATGGCTTGAACAATTCAATCAAATCGCTTACCCAATATATGAAAAGATAGCAGAAGTGAAAAAGAAAGCAGAAAAGATAAAAAAATATTTATCTTTTCTGTCAGCATATTATTTTGGCTGACAAAAAATAAACATATTAAAAATAAAAGGAGAAATTTTTACATGAATGAACAAAAAAAAGTCAAAAAGAAAATACTGTTCACGGCTATAGTCCTGTTTGTAATACAGGCTTTTGCTGGTATCCCTACACCAGGAGTAAACATCGATTATTTTAAAGCGTTGCTGGAACAGAATACAACTGCGGGGTTATTTAATGTGTTATCAGGCAACGGATTGAGTAACTTATCAGTTACGATGCTATCCATAACACCATATATCACTGCATCTATTATCTTACAGTTGCTCACAATCGTTATCCGGCCACTGGAAAAATTACAGCGGAATGGTGAGGTTGGACAGCAGACTTTTAAAAAATACACGATCATATTAGGAGTTATCCTTGCATTTATGGAGTCATTTGGTTTTGCTTACGGTTTTGGACAAAAAGGATTGTTGCTATCTTTTAAATGGTACTGGGTAGCCCTTGTGACCATCATCTGGGCAGGAGCAGCATTGCTCTTAATGTTAGCAGGAGAATTTATTGAAAAAAAAGGCTTTGGAAATGGTATTTCTTTGATTCTTTTATTCAATATCCTGTCTTCTTATCCATCAGATGCGATAACGGTTTATAATCGATTTTTACAAGGATATGGCATAGATAAAAAAGTATTCCATGGTATCGCTATTTGTATTATTCTGGTTGTATTATTTGCCTTTACAGTATATATCCAATTCATTGAAAAAAGAATTCCTGTAGAATACGCTTTCAAAACGATGGGAACAGTAAAGAGTGAACAAAGTTTTTTCCCAGTAAAACTTTGTCCGGGTACGGTAGTACCGGTAATCTTTTCCAGTTCTTTAATGGCAATCCCTTCACTTGTTGCTTCTTTTATGGGAAAGAATTTTTGGATTGCCGATATGCTAAACTCTTCCAAGTGGTTTGATCCGGAGCATCTTTCGTATTCCGTTGGGGCAGTCATCTATATTGCCTTGATTTTTATATTTACTTATTATTATACAGAGATGATTATCAATCCAATAGAAATTGCTAATAATTTTAAAAAGACTGGAGGTACGATCCCTAATGTCCGCCCAGGAGAAGATACTGTAAAATATCTTACATCAGAGATTCGGAAGGTAATCACTATCGGAGCCGGGGCATTATCCTTGATCGCATTAGTACCTTGTGTTTTGGCAGGATTATTTGATATATCAAAATTGTCCTTTGCCGGCACCTCTGTTATCATCATTGTTGGTGTTATCGTAGAAACATTAGACCGTTTTTATGCAGAAGTCAAAGCGAAAAATATGAAACTGACCTAAAAGAAAGGGAGAAAAAATGAAAGGTATAAAAAAGAATTTGAAAGAATTGCATTATCCGAAAATGAATACGGTTGCAAAGGTAACAGTAATCGTTTTGTCAGTATCTATTATTCTGGCAAGTCTTATCGCAGCTGAAACAGCAACAATCCAAAAGATATGTAGTCTTATCCTGTAACAGAAAAAAAAGAGCCCATTGTAGGCTCTTTTTTTATTCTTTCGCTGGTTGGAAACATAGCATTTCTATCTGTGAGGTACTTTTTCCATTTACCCACCTTTCAGAAAGATAACCGATCACTTCTATTTTTTCTGGCGCTCCAACTGTTAGGTAAGCATCATACATGTGAAAACCAATGAGTTCTAAAGAAGTCGTATTGTTCGTCAGTTTTATATGTGTGCCATCACCTAGTTGCTCTACTCGATCTACTTTAAAGTAAAAATGAAATCTTATTTTAGGGTTTTTAGGACCATATGGCCGGTAATTTTCCAGTTCTTTTAAAGTATCAGCTATATCAAATGGCAGGTCAAGATCATAGGTGATTTCTGGTTTCGGTGGTAAGTTACCACAAGCTTTTTGAAATTCACTTTTAAAAAGCTTAAGATCCGCTTCCTTTATGGAAAGCCCAGCGGCTCCTTCGTGCCCACCATATCCAATCATTAATGTTTTTGGAATATGATCCAATACATCTTTTAAATGAATACCAGGTATAGAACGTCCAGAACCTTTTAAATTCCCATCTTTTGAACGAGTAAAGACGATCACAGGAAGATAGTATTTTTCACAGAGTTTTCCAGCAATAAGACCAACAATGCCTTCACCCCAGTCGGGGTTAAACAAAACAAGACTGTTTTGGGATGTTTTCTGGAAATTAAGGGAATCTAAAGCTTCCCGCACCTGTTTCTTTCGTTCTTCGTTTGCTTCCAATAACTTATCACATTTCCATGGCAGACAATAATCCTTCCAGTCAGCGGCTAGTACATCTAAAACAGAAGACGCACCATCGTCATAAAGCCGCCCAGGTGCATTTATGACTGGACCGATAGAAAATCCAAAATCATCTTCTGTGATATGGTCCTGCAGTTTCAATTTTCTTAACAGCTGCCGCATACCTGGGACAGTCCTTCCTTTATTGATAAGACGAAGACCATCTCTAACGAGCGGACGGTTTGCTCCTTCAAGTGGCATAATATCTGTGATGGTAGCTATTGCAGCTAAAACTTTTAAGTCATCTATGTTTGTTTTTGGAAGAAGTTCTTTGGCAAAGCGGTATGCAAGTCCTGCTCCGCAATACCCTGTATAATATCCATTTCCATAGATCCAGGGATCGATGATAATATCGGCATCAGGCAATACGATTTGTCCATTTTCTTTTACTGGTAGATGATGGTCAATGATGATCACATGCAGACCTTTTTCTTTCGCTTTTTTGATCGCATCAATCGCAGCAATCCCGTTATCCACTGTGATGACCAACCCAGAAGGAATTTCATCAATAATCTTTTCGGATAAGCCATACCCTTCTGAAATACGGTGAGGTATTCTTACGGATGGGACAAGACCATATGCGTAGAGCATCTTCACCATAATTGTTACTGCATGGATGCCATCTACATCGTAATCGCCAACGATAGTAACAAGACATTCAGGATCTTCCGTGGTCAGTTTTTTCAAATAATCTGCCGCTTCTCTTAAGTTTTTTATCTCCGGTTCTTTCTCAGGAAATAAAAAATCGTTTATGTCCGGATGGTTTCTTTTTATGACATCTTTTATTGTACTACAGTTTCCTTTTTTCTTAAACATATGCATCCTCCTTGTTTGAAATAAATATTGCGTATTCAATATGGTTGTTCTGACCATAAAATTTTTTCTTCAAAAAAGAATCGGATTCTTTTTATACATCACATATAAAATCAGATTGAATGAAATTGTTCATGTTAATAGCATCAAAAGTTCAAACAAGGAGGGAAATGAAATGAAAAAACAGAATGTCAAGCTGACTCCGGAAGCCTTATTATTGACAGCAATCTTAGGAGTTCCTACCGGACAGAAAAAAAATGATGGAAGCATGGAACGATTTTATCCTTCTAGCGGACCAATTGGTTCCAGTGTAGACCTTGTCGATCAATGTGTCCATATATTAAAAACAGGATCAGTTCCTGTAAAAAAAACGAAACTGAAAATGAAAGATTTTGAGGAAAAAGAAGACTCATCCGGCATACAAATGAAGATGTTTTAAAAAAAGATGTCCCCAGAAATTTGGGGACATTTTTTTGCACATTCTTGTTAAAAAGATAAAAAAGAAGTTTCCTTCATATTATCTTTGTAATATTTTTCAAATAAAGGAGGATAAAAAATGATAATCGTTAAAACAGAGGATATCTCTTCTGCTATCAAACAGGCAAAAGTTATGATTAGACCAGGGTCATTGATTTTGGAAAACAGTCTACGTTTTTCTGCAAAAAAAGATAAACTCTATATCCGAACTAACTCTGGCGGAATCAAATTTATTACGAGAATTCCTTGTACATGTGACAGAGAAGTTGATTTTATGGTGAATATCCATCTTATTTCATCTACACTTCCGTTTTTCCTTTCAAAGTCTCTGGAAATCCTGCCTGATGCTAAGAAGGAAACAGTCTTATTTAAAAGCAAAGAATTACAAGTAGAAATCAAAACAATCCCACTAGCTGTATGGGCATCTTATAAAATCAGGTCTGTATGGAATATTGATATCTCTGTAGGAGCTGAAACGCTTGTTTCGCTTGTGAACAGAACAGCATATGCGTCTGATACAAAAGACAGTACAGACAATCGAGCAATGTTGAACTTTTCAGTCACATCCGATGAAAAAGGATTGAAAGTTACTGGTCTTGATTTTTATCGTTCTGCTACCTGTGCAACAGGAAAGATCAACGACCTTGTAGAAAATTCTTTTACAATTCCTACAAAGACGCTAAAAGTGATTCTGCCTTACTTAAAAGGTACAGTGCATTTAAAAAAATATGGTAATGAATACGCAATAAGTACAGAAACTATGGCACTTTATGGTCATACTCCGGCTATTGACTACTATGATATCTCGACGCTTTTGGAAAAATGTCCAGAAGATTCTGTGATGATTGATAAAGATTATTTTTTACGTTACTGCGAAGTTGCAGCAATTGTAAATAAAATGAAAATTTTCATCAACATACAAGAAGAGTACCTGGAGGTTTCAGCTTCTGGGAATGGTGGAAAAGTAGAAAACAAAATTGAAACAAAAAGCAGAGTAAAAGCTACGTATTGCGTAAATCCGGTATTTATCATGGATGTGTTAAAAAAATGTCCTGAGAAAAAAATTAAGATGTATTATAGCAGATATAGTACAAAGCCGTTGTTTTTCAAGGGAGATGATCATATTGACATGGTGATGCCAATACAAAATTGAGGAGGATATCATATGACTTTATATGAACTGACAGGAGATTTTATAAAACTTATAGATACAAAAAAAGAGATTGATGATGCAGAAGTGCAAAAAGATATCGAAGAATCTATAAAAAACAAAATCATTAAAAAACTGGAAGGGTATGCCAAAGCAAGACAGTCGATTAATGCAGAAATCAATGCACTAAAAGAAGAGGAAAAACGCCTACAGGAACGTAGGAAAAAACTTGAAAAAAGATCCAGCATGATCGATGACCGCATAAAAGCTTCTATGTTGGCTACGGAGATTCGCGAAATAACAACGCCATTGTTTACACTTTCCATACGTCCATCTAAAGATCTTCTGGTAATTGATGATGAAACATCTGTACCGGTACAATTTTTTGTGCCACAGGCTCCAAAAATCGACAAAAACAAACTCAATGAATGGGCAAAAAACAATCCAGGAAGAGTAAATAATTTTGGACATTATGAGCCGGTAAATTCTTTGATTATCAAATAATTTTTAAGGGATCCATGTGGTCCCTTAAAAAAACATATTATCAATATAATCAGAGAAACACACTCTGGGTTTAAAGTTGCCTGTTGGTGCATCACGAAAGGGTTTCTTACAAAAATTCTACATGAAAAACCTGCATTACAATCATAAATATCAGTTAGGAGTTGAAAACAATGCTTGAAAAAATCGTTTTTAGCACAAAGGCTGCTGTGGCGAAAAAGACCTCCCGTTTCCGGGTTGGCGATGTGATTCTTATACCGTCAAATCTTACAGACATAAGAAAGGCAAAAAAGGCACAAATCATACAAATTACGGACAATCTAATTGTAGTTGAACACATGGGGAGTAAACATAAACTCAAAGAATCGTTTTTAAGAGTACAGATGACAGATGTAAAAATACTGATATCTGCGAAGTAACGGTAATCTATACTCCTCGCTTACATGATAGAAAGGACTTATAAAATATGAGTGAAACAGGAAAATGCTTTATCTGTGGCAGGAGTACAAGAAGCGGAATGGACATTTGCCCAGACTGTTTCTCAAGATTACCACAATGTTGTCAAGGTAAAACAAAATATGAAAAATTGACAAAAGAAGAAAAGAAGACCATCATTACGTCTCCTCTCTGGCAGATGAGAATATATAAAAGCGAGGCATATCAAGCTTTTGGGGAAAGACTGGGTCTCTATCCAGAAAGAGGTGTTTTCTTTTTTTCAGGAAATAACCTTAGCATGGAAAATATTGATAATGTACAGTTTGAGCAGAAAATTATAAAAATAACGGAGGGTGATAATGCACAGCAAATGCGTATAAAATTAAAAGTTTATGTAAAAATAAAAACACATACACCTAAATTATCTTTAACTGATTATCTTGGAACAATAGAATTTCCATTGGAAGAAGGAAAGCAGTTTCCGAATATATATTGGAAGACTGAACAGATGCTTAACAATTGGGAAAGACCAGTGAAAATCCCAAACATGACGTATCATGAAGCTTCCACTTTATATATGTTTCAAGGAGGTTATACAAAAGAAGATCTGTCAAAAAGAAGAAAAAATTTATTAAAAGTCTTCCATCCGGATCAGAAAGGAGAAGAGGAGTGCGCCAAAAGAATCAATATGGCTTATAATATCCTCAGACCATATGCAAAATAGAAATCCGTTTATTTCGATTATCTTGTACACTTTAAAATACGCAATAATCATGTTATCTTTTATTATTCTGATGCAGTTTGTAGTAACACATATTATTATGAATGGATACATCCCGTCTGCTTCTATGGAACCGGGATTAAAAGAAGGAGATTTTATTATCGGAAACAGACTGGTAAAAAAGTACCATCGAGGCAATGTTGCTATTTTCTGGTCGGAAGAAAATAAGTATTATATTAAGCGTATCATAGGAGTCGGTGGTGACCATATCGTGATAAAAGACCATGCAGTTTATTGTAATGGTAAAAAATTAAAGGAACCTTATATAAAAGAAGAAATGCTGACAGATGAGGAGTTAGAATATACAGTGCCTAAAAATTGTTATTTCTTCTTAGGGGACAATCGAAACTATTCAAAAGATAGCAGGTATTGGAAATACCCGTTTATCAATAAAAAAGATATGATCGCAAAAGTAATGTTTCGTTACTGGCCCTCTATAAAAAAAATATAAAAGGCAACCTTCAATGAAGGCTGCCTTTTTTAACTTACTAAAGATGTCCATATAACTGGGTCATTTCTTTGATAGTTTTTATCGCCTTGCTTTTTCCAACCGTCATGGTAATATGTTCCATCTGGTCCTTTCCACACAATAGAGCCATTATCAGAAACAGGATGTACATGTTGTAGAAAATAAGATAGGTTCAATTTTTGTGCGGCACCTAAAACAGATGCACAAAATGCATCGACACCATCTGCTATTAAAATGGCGATAAATGTGGATTTATCTCTGTCAAAAACCTGTGCCCAACAGTTTGTATATTCTTCTTTTTCTTCTGCTGAAACATCCCGTAAGTCACATAGATTCAATCCAATCTTTAAAGCCTCCAATATCAGATCATTTAGAACTTTATTTAATGCTTTTTTGTAGCGTTCCTCAACAGTTGTTGATATAAGAATAAATCCTTTATCATCCTCAGATATCTTTACATCAAATTTCAACACTTCCTGATTTTTCTTTAAAAGATCATATTTTTTCTTTAAATCCATTGTGTTCATTCTTTTTCCTCCATGATCTGTAATATCGTATTCACCGTTTTATCAAGTTCTCCATCATTTGGGATAATATAATCACAAAAGTTTTTATTCTTTTGCTCTTCTTCCAGCCCTGCAATACGGCTGACAGTTATATCCAATGGTAGCTTTCTTTGTAATATGCTGCGGATGCAGTCTTCTTTTGGTCGGTCTATATATAATAAGGAAGTGTCATCTGGATAACGTTTTTTAATGCGTAATGCACCATTGATATCCAGTATGGACAGTAGTTGTTTGCCGGTACGAAACACTTCCAGCTCATCCCAGGCTGTTCCATAATAAGCCCCTTTGTATCTTGTTACCTCTGCAAAAAATCCCTCTTTCTCTTTCTTAAAGAATTCTTCTTCGGTGATAAAGTGATAGGACTCTCCTTTATGTCGTGGGAGACGGGTTGTATAACTTATCGTTTGACATACAGTAGATTCTTTTTTCAGTAATTCCGATACCAGACTACTTTTTCCCGATGCTGATGGTCCAACCAGTATAAAGATATTTTTCCGTAAAGGTCTGTTGTGCTGGTCTAACAAAGAAATTATTTTTAAAAATTCATCATAAGATGATATTTTAGGGATACCTGTTACCTTTTCATTCCATGGGCGTTTAAATAAAAATGGATATCGCACAGGGGAAGAAAGAACATTATGCAGAGCATCATCTAATAATACATCTGCTGTCAGAAGATCTTTTCTTTGTCCAATCAGTATATTCGCTGGGTCAATGGAGGGGAACTTTTGAATGATCTCATTTACCCTTACTCCGGCACAATCAGGGTGTATACTTGTTGCAATAAACACTTCGTGGTTTTTTGTAAGTTGTTTTACAAAATTCTGCGCCCCTTTTTTTAATGGTATCTTTTCCATAAAAGCAGGATCTTTAAAATATTTTATCCTTTCATCGAGCAATGTTCCGGTTTTCCCCCAGTCATGGATGTCAGATAAAAAGAATCGAGTTCTTTTTTCTTTGTTTAATCTGTCTACAGCTGCTTGATTACAGTCATTTAATACATCATCATAATCAATGATTATCTTTAGCATGATTCATCCTCCTTGTTTTGAATAGTTTTTACACATTTAATCTGTAAAAAAGAGAATCTATAGATTTCTTCACATTAGGGTAAAGAAATGAAACAAGGAGGAATAAAAAATGCCATATATTGAACAGGAAAAATTGCAGAGATTGATACAAGATGTGAATATCTTAGATGTTGTAAATTATCTAGGGATTGCATGTCATAAAAAAGGGAGTAATTATTTTTTACTGTGTCCATCTCCAGAACATAATGATACTCATGCTACAAATTGTTACTGTAAAGATGGTGGAACTCGTGTGGTATGTAAAGCGTGTGGATACTTTGCATCACCGATTGAGCTTGTGAAAGATGTTACAGGGATGTCTTTTTTTGATGCTGTAAATGTAGTATGGGAAATTGCGGGGTGCCCTTCTTATTTATACGAAATGGAACCAGAGAAAAAATGTTCTTTTTATCTAACATATAAAGAAGCCCAGCTTATCGGTATTAAATTACCAAATCATATCTATCTGCCGATAGGAGAAGATGATTGTAAAGAAGTAAAAAAAATCACGAAGGATAGAGCGTATGACCCAAAGCGGTTAGAGTATGTTTATTGTAAAAAAGAAAGGATAAGCTGGAAGTCATTTTTTTCCGAGCGTGAATTTGCTGCCCTTGTTTATGATAAAGCACTGGAAAAGAAACAACGATTTTCTGATATGGAAAAACAGCTTCAGTCCTTTGCTGGAAAGCAGGAAGTTTTTGATGTTGATATATTGAAACAGTCTATAAAAGAATATATTAGTGAGTTAAATAAGATATTATTCCGAGCAAGAAATGCTTATGCGTGAATGGCATAACAAAAGAGAGGGTTTAGTCCCTCTTTTTTTGTATCTTTCCATTTTTTTCAGCTATCATGCGACAACTGCGGATAAAAAAAACATATTAAGGATTAAACAAATTGTTGCAACAAGAAAGGAGAAACTATATGAATCGTCTTGCAAAGGAAAAGGTATATCGATCTGTATACCAGATGGCAAAAGAACTTCCGGAAGTAACAAATCTCCGGTATCCAGAAGAAAGGAAACATTATGATTTTAGTTGCAATGTAGGTATTGCAGCGGTATCGTTCCGTCTGAACAATGACAGCGATATGTATATGCTTCGAGGGTTAGTCCCGTGTGGGGATGCAAGTAAGAAACGGTTTGGTGAAGAAGTTAAGCCGTTTTTTGACAGCCTGGAGGGAAAAGAAGACTGTATTACAATTTTTGCGGCAAACAATGCGGTTGTCATCAAAGTTGCTTCTACAGCAACAGGCATGGATGATGAAAAAGCAGTAGAAAAAATTGAAAAAGAAGCGAAGGACTTCTTCTCTTATTTAACAAAAAACAAAGATGTGATTGAAGCTTATCAGGCAGAAAAAGGTGAAAAAACAGAGGAAAAAGAAGAGGCTGCGGAAGAAGAAACTGTAAAAAAAGAAAATTTAAAAAATAGTGAAGCTGCAAAAGCTCCCGTGCCTCCTACAGTTCTTGCCAGCGTGATGACAAGTTTAAAAAATGCAAAAGAAGAAAAAAAGATGCCGGAGAAAATGGAAGAAAAAACAACTCCGATTAAAAAAGAACAGCCAGAAAAAGCAGAATCTGCACAAAAAATGTATATGAATTTGCAAAAACTTGAAGAAGAAAAAGCTTCTTTCAAACAGTACCAGAAAGATCAGGAGCATCTGCTGAAAACAGAAAAGGATAAGCTGACAAAACGGCAGAATAAACTTAATAAAGAGAAAAGCGTTCTTGAAAATGAAAAAAAATCTCTCCTTGAAGAAAGAGAACAGTTATTGGAAAATCGAAAAAATTTATTATCACAGCAACAGGCATTTGATGAGAAAAAAAGCAAGCTAGAAGAACAGGTACTTGGGTTTAAAAAGGAACAGAAAGCGTTCCAAAAAGAAAAAGATACATGGGATGCAACCACTTTAGATGAACGGCTGATACAGCGCCGTAAAGAATTAGAGAAATCGGAAAATAATCTTTATAAGAAAGAAGAGGAATTCCAGACATTTCAAGAGACTACATTGGCTGATATCGGAAAGCGACTGGATGATGTAGCAGACAAAGAGAAAGAATTGATAAAGCAGGAAGAAAGTCTCCATGCCCGGGATGCAAAGATGAAAGAATGCGAGATGGATATCGAGCTTCGATACAAAAAATTGGAGGATAAAGAAAGAACTGCCGCTAAAAAAGAAGTGGAATTATCTGACAAAGAAGCTGCCGTCCGCCGAACGGAGATCGTAAAAAAAGATGCCGAGAACAAATTAAAGCAGTTAGAGATTACGGAAAAGAATCTGACAAATCGAAAAGAACAGTTAGATATGAAAGAATCAGAACTACAGAAAAGACAGGAAGCTTTTGAAAAGAAATATCATCAAGCTCTGGAAGAACTTGCTTCCCTTGATCGAAAAAAAGAAGAATTGCAAGAGAAAGAGGAAGAACTTCGCAGCATGATTGGTGCTAATGAAAAATTAGAGCAGCAGCTTAAAGAGCTTAAAGAGGATACCTCTGAGACAAGAAAAGTACTTGATAAAAAAGATGGGCTGATCAAAGCAAAAGAGGGTACGATCAAAGAACAGAAAAAGACAATACGCTCGCTTAATGATGAGTTATCACAGATGCAGCAGAAAAATAACTCCCTTTCAGCAGAAAAAAAAGACTTACAGGATAAATTATCCTATTCAGAAGAAAAAACAGCATCTCTTGAAGACGAGATTGCAAAAGTTCGGTCTAATCTGTACGATGTAAAAGAAAAAATAAAATCTGCTAAACCAACAGATGAAAAAGAAAAAAATACTGTACTCGCTGAAAAAAAACAACTCAAGGAAGAAAATGAGAAACTGAAGGCAGAGATGGATAAAAACTCTCATTCATATCAAGAATCTATGAAAGAGATGAACTATGAACTTGATAGCTCACGGAATAAAATTACAGAGCTGGAGAGCCTCTTAAAAGAAGCTAATATGGAAGTAGAAGAGCTGAAAAAGGATTCGATTCTTCCATTTGATTTCGATCCAAATACAATCGGTGCAAAAGAGATTGTAAGTGAACGTCAGGGCTTGTATGCGGCAACAATAGATAATTGCACCGTCTATGTTGATACAGAAAATTATGTCCTGCAGTTCAAGAAAACAGTACGCCGCCCATCCAAATATGCCAAAAAGCTTATGACATGGAATGAAGAAAGTATTAATGAAACATATTACATCACTGCATCTGCGTTATGTTGCAGAAAAACATGCCGATCAAATATCAATGATGAAATGCAAAGTGTCTTAGAGCGTTTTGCATCTGTCAAATGATAAGGAAGGTGATATATATGCAAAATTTAATCATATGTTTTGGACTGGGCATTATGGTGGCAGCTATTATCGTAGGAATCATTGTTTTTATGATATGTCGCAAAAAAGAAAAAAGAGTGCAATACTACATTCATTCTTTTAAAGATTGTTTTCGTGAAAAACAAGATATACGGTTAACAATGCTTACACTGTTAGAAAAATACAAAAAGAATAGTAAAGAAGCAGAGGCATTAAAAGCTGGACTGTATTATCTTGATAAGTCTATTCTACAAGATTATGATAGTGCGTTGGAATATATTGCTCGTTTGTTTGATGATGACAGAGTAGATAAGATACATTCCCAAAGTATTCATTTTGTATGGAAAAACAGACAAGGCATTATCGCATTGCCTAAAAAAGGAGAAAGTGATATGAGGGGAGGAGAATAATCATGAAAGACCAGATAAAAAATATACTCTGGACTCTTCGGTGGGTGATCTTACTTCTTATACTTTTTTTGGGATTTACGCTTATTACAAAAGTGATTCTGCCGGGATATAATGAAAAAATGACAAATAGATCCCCTATTGTATCAATCTATGTTAAAAATAACAAAGAATATAAAAGAACGGATAAAATAAATCCAGAAGATTTCTCTGTTACCGCAAAACATAAGAATGGTAAAACATCTGTGGTAGATGTATCAGATTTTACGATATCAAAAAATCATGTAAATCGAGTTGGAAAAACAACGCCAATTGATGTTCAGTTAAAAAATGAAAAAGAAATCAGTTGCACTACAAAGGTGAAAAATCATCGAGATGCCATTCTTCGTTTTAATTGTGGAAATCCAAATTTAAAATCTGTAAAAGCAACACTGTATGATAACGGAGAGCTATGTTTTGAAGGTAAAGGTGATGTATTACAGTTTGAAAACTTCCCATGGCTTGACAGTTATGATCAGCAGGATGATTATCCTATTGAGTCCGTTACATTTGAAGATGGCGTAACCCCTGTAGTTATGGATAACTGGTTTAATGGACTGGAAACTTTGGAATATGTTGGGAAATTACCTAGTTCGATTGAGAGTTTAAATGCTACATTTTCTGGCTGCATCGCCTTAAAAGAAGGAGCGGACTGGAGTGCCTGCACTAATTTAAAAAATATCAATGAAGCGTATAGTGGATGTACTTCTATCACCAAGATACCAACAGTTCCGGTATCTGTCGTGGTTGCTGATAAGTTATGTCAGGGCGCATCAGAATTACTAGAAGCACCGGATCTGTCTAAGGCGGAATATTTAGAAACCGCTGTATCCAGTTTTGAAGGATGTATAAAACTTACAAAAGCCTCTATGCCGCCAAAACTGAAAATCATGTCAAATATGTACAGCAAATGCATTAACATGAAAGAAATGCCACAGATACCAGAAACGGTATATGCAATGGATGGGGCATTTTCCGGTGATATTTCTTTATCAAAATTATCTACAATTCCGGCAGGAGTAATCACATTGGACAGTTGTTTTTCTGACTGTAAAAAAGCGGAAGGAGAGATAACGATCAATGCCACCCCAAGTAGTTTTAACTCATGCTTTAATAATGCAGCGATTGCTACAAAAGTGAATATCACAGGACAGTCTAAAAACGCTACAGAAATTGCTGCAACAGCAGACAATCATAATGTATTAGTGAACGGAAAAGAAGTAATTATAAACAATTAGCAAAAAGGCATCATTTATGGAAAAAGTCCATAATGATGTCTTTTTTTATATAAAAAAAGAATTCGATTCTTTTTCTTACAAAAATAAAAAGAAAAAATCATGTTATATATTGACAAGAGGAAGGAGAGGATTAAATTATGGTAAAAAATGGTTTTTTGCATTGCCACACAATGTATTCTTTGTTTGATTCGGCTATTACTCCGAACGATTTGGTAAAACGAGCAAAGGAACTGGGAGCGAAAAATATTACATTAACAGATCATGGGACATTACTTGGCATAGAACCGTTTATGGATGCGGGAAAAGAATATGGGATTAACACAATCCCTGGAGTAGAATTATATCTTGCAAATAGAGAACATTTTATCCTGTTTGCCAAAAACTATACAGGATACCAAGCCATCTCGAAAACAATGCGGAATGCTAATTATGAGACATCTAAAAGAAACAAAAAAGGAGAAGAAGGGAGCCAGAAGAGTTACGCATGTGTACCAGATGATGTATTATCACAATTAAAAGGTAATAAAGATATCATAGCTACAACTGCCTGTATGCAAGGACCTATCGCAAAAATTTTACTTTATAATTTCCGTATCTTGAGAAAGATAAAAAAATTGAAAATCTCTAAAGAAAAGATAGAAAAAGCGTATCTTAATTATAAAAAAGCAACTGAAGATATAGAAATCTTTTTAGAAAAGAAAAAAGAATTAAAAAAGGAAGAGACGAATCATAAAAAAAACACATCTTCCCAACAGCTAAAAACTATTCAGAAATTGAAAAAAGAAATTGAATCAGGACAGGTCTCTCTTTTTTATGAACAACAAATACGGACATATACTGATAAAAAAAATTTTTACGATTATTGTTTAAAACGCTTGAAAGATATAAAGAAAGAAACAGATGCCATCAATGTAAAAATAAAGGCTCTCCGTAAAATCAAAAAAAATCTGAAAACCAAACATGACCGGTACGTCGAGCTTGCTTCCAGAATAAAAGAAATGGAGCAGCACTTGATAAAAGAAGAGGAACTTTATCAAAAAGCAAAGGAACTGACAATGCATTATGCTGAAATCTTTCCTTGTTTTTATGTAGAGCTACAATATCATGGAATAGAAGAAGAAGCTTATATTATGCCGCAGCTTGCATCCATTGCAAAAGAGCTTGGTATACCCGTGATCGCCGGGAATGATGCACATATGGTAGATAGCACAGAAGACAGTTTACTTGCAAGGCAAACCATGCGGTTTAATTATTTCGAACGGCATCAGAAGTTAGGAGAGGCTGATAAGGAACTATATCTAAAAACTGATGAAGAACTGATAAACACCTTGGAAAAAATTTTATCCCCAGAAACAGTACGACAAGCAATGGCAAATCTATCCGTACTATCTGAATGCCATGTGACCATGCAGACAAAAGAGCATTACCCGAAGGTAAAAGATGGACCGTCTTTTAGTGAGCTTTTAGAAGAAGCAAGAGTTGAGAAGATAAAACAGGGTAAATGGAATGAAATATATGAAGCAAGATTGAGACATGAGATGAAAGTGATCAAAGAGATGGGATATGTGGATTATCATCTTGTTGTGCGAGATTTCTGTAATGCTGCTAGACAGCTTGGGACGATACCGAAAAATGAGATTCCGTACTGTCCAGATGATTTTAATGAAGCTGTTCAGTGGGTAAAAGAAAAAGGATTTAAGACTGGGGTTGGAGTTGGACCTGGAAGAGGAAGTGCCAGTGGATCTTTAGTATGCTATCTTTTGGGAATCACAAATATAGATCCTGTTAGATACAATTTATTATTTGAGCGGTTTTTAAATCCAGAGAGAGTCTCTATGCCGGATATTGATACAGATGTAAAAACATCCCTGCGTCCTTTGATCATCCGCTATTTGAAATGGCGTTATGGAACAAGAGCAGTTTGTTCCATTGCAACGGAAAATACATATAAGGCGAAAGGAGCATTAAAAGCTGCCGGCAGAGACCGAGCCAGTGAACTATGCATACATCTGCCAAAAAAAGAATATAGTGCCGCTGTTTCTGATTACATGAACAAATATGTATATCCTATCACAGATGCAATGGATGACAATGAGACTTTAAATGACCGAAATGTTGTTGACGGAACAGAAGAAGCAGTTATATGGCGAAGGGCTAAATTGATAGAAAATAAGCTTTTCGCTACAGGGTTACATGCCGGAGGTGTCGTTATATCCGATAATGATGATATCAATGAATATATCCCTCTTGCATGGAATACAGAAAATCAAGTATGGGCTGCACAGTGTGACATGGTAAAGTTGGAAAAAAGAGGAATGCTTAAAATGGATCTGCTAGGATTAAGTACCCTAGACATCATATCTGACTGCCTACAGCTGATTGAAAAACGAACAGGAAAAGTGATTAATCCAGACAATATCCCGTTTGAGCCAGTAGTTTTTCGCGAGATATATGCCAAAGGAAGAACAAACAGTGTATTTCAGTTTGAAAGTCCAGGTATGAAAAAGATGCTTAAAGACTTCCAGCCGGAATCGATTGAAGATGTTATCTTATTGGTAGCCGCATATCGTCCGGGTCCTATGCAATTTATCCCAGATATCATCGAAGTGAAAAAGGGAAGAAAAAAAGCATCTTATGTTGTCCCAGAATTAAAAGATATCTTGGATTCTACTTACGGCTATCCTGTTTACCAAGAACAGTTGATGAGCATCTTTCATGTTTGTGCTGGATTCAGCCTCGGAAAAGCGGATATTGTTCGAAGATATATGAGTAAAAAAAAGGTAGAAAAATTTTTAGAGTTTAAGCCAGAATTTGTTACGGGGTTAATGAATACAGGCGCGACAGAAGAAGGGGCGATAGAGTTGTGGGATTCTCTGACAGATTTTGCAAAGTATGCTTTTAATCGTTCTCATGCAGCTTCCTATGCGCTTGTCTCCTATCAGACAGCATGGTTGAAATACCACTATCCTGCTGAATTTTGCTGTGCAATGTTTAATAACAAAGAACAGAAAAAATTTACTCCGATCATAGATGACTGCAAAGAGTTTCATGTTAATATTCTTCCGGTTGATATTAATCATTCCTGGTTTGATTTTTCGGTTGAAGATGGAGCGATCCGATTCGGATATAAAGGGATTAAGGGAATAGGAGACCAAAATCTGTTGAAAGATAGCACGAAAGGATATCAGTCTTTTAAAGATTTTATATTTCAAGATATGATAAAGGAAACAGATGGACGGATAACCCAAATGAAAAGTTCTATAATGGAAAATCTTATCAATGCAGGTGCATTCGATAAGCTTTATAAGAACAGGGAACGTCTTTTAGAACATTATGCTATCCTTTCCGATATGATAAAAAATGCAGTTTCTTTGTCATCACTGACCTGCGCTATAAAAAATTATGAAATGCCGGATATCCTTCCTGCGGATAAACAATACAATATGCAGGAAGAAAGTAAGCTGCTCAACTCTATCGTAAGCATCCGTCCACTAGATGGGTATATGGATGAAAAGGCTTATGGGTGTATCCCTTTTTCTGAATTGGCAGAAGGGAATGTGAAAGTAATGGGATTTATTGTAGAACAGAAAAAAAAATACAGCAAAAAGGGTAATCTTATGCAGGTGTATTCAATCGAAGGTTTTTCAGGCAAACTATCGGCTGTCCAAATGGGGGACGCACTTAGTTATGTAGGGAAAGTCGTGATAATAGCTGGATCATACCAAAAGGATACATTGTTTGTGCGCTCGATAAGTTGTTTATCAAAAGGGTTGACAACAGGAACCTATATCATAAAAACGCTAGAGGATAATTATAGGATAAAAGAAATATATAAAAATGATACTGGCGATAAAAATCATCTTTTGCACATCATAAATTATGCAACAAAAGATGGAGGTCTAGCAGAGATACCATCTACAGGAAATTTACGCGTAAGCGAACAAACATTCAAAAAAATAAAAGGGTGGGAATAATCCCACCTTTTTTAGTTCCCTCATTTCTTGGAAAAAGAATCGGATTCTTTTTCCATAAAACTATAATAACAATAATATAATTGGCTGTGTTCATTATCTTTGCTTATCTCGTAAAGAGCATCCAATATATTGATGCCCAGTTGCTCAGCAGGCACTTTTAAACGATATAAAGCTAAAAAATTTTTCCCTTCAATAGTTGTAAAAAATCGGTAGGCTTCTTCTATGGTATAAAAAACTTTATAATGCTCAATCAGATAGCGGAAACAATGACAGAATCGCTGAAATCCAGATGTTCCACTAAAATATTCCCTTGGAAACTGTTCTTCATCTTCCAGCACAGACCGATAGATGCGCTCCGCCAAAATCCTTTGGCTTAGGTGCATTTTCGCCGGATAGAGCAGAGAAAGAATATATTCTATGGATCCTTTTTTTACCTCTGTCGGATAATCAATATATAAAATAATCCGCTCTAATTTTAATTGTCTGATCATGTATTCATCGAAACGTTTTACTGTAGTATCTACAGTCCAGTTCAATAATTTTTCAATCGCATATCTGATCAATTGAATGGCTACCTTTTCGTTTGCCCCTCCTGGCTCAGAACCATAAAAATAATAGCTGCTTAGAGCAGGAGTACGCCCAATAAGATAGTCTTCATAAGCAATGTATAAACTATTCATTTTAAAAACCTTCCTTTTTTATATTTTTTATACATTAAATATGTGTGATTTTTTAAAAAATTTCATTTTTTTTACCATATTAATTCTGAAACAAAAGGAGGATTGTAATGCTTGGTATTTATAAAAAAAAGATATCAGATAACGAATTTCTTTTTCTGCCAAAAGAACCATGTCCTTATGTAGATAGACAGGGGCTAATACGGTGCAGGTCTAGTGATTTTTACCCAGATATGACACCGGTGGTAATAGAAGGGTATATGAAAGAAAAGTTCTATTATGTAGAAAAAATATCTTATCCATCCTCAGATAGAAGAGAAGCCTCTTTTTTCTTAAACTGTCTGGAAAAAAAACTGCCAGATAAAACTAAAGAAAATATGCTCCTTGTAATGGGAAACGATGTGATACGTTTTGCAGAAAGAAAAGATGCAGAGAAAATATTATCTGAAAAACTGCCCAAGATATCAGCTACTGTTATCTCCGAACTGCTTATGAAGGTAAGGAGAATATCAGGACAAAAAAAACTGTTAGACCTTTTAAAAACAAAGGGGATAGAAGAAGAAGTAATCGAAAAGATTGTAAATTCTAATCTTTCTTATGAACAACTTCGTATAAATCCTTTCCGGACATGGTATGGGATTGATCCTTTTTCAGCTGAAAAGATTGCAGAGAAGGTAAGACCTTACACGAAAGCTAGATTACAAGGCTTTATCACTTACGCAATTGATAGTTTTATAAGTACAGGAGATACCTGTGTTACCTTTAAGGGTCTTTACAAACGGCTTTCGTATCTTTTAAAAAGATCGGCGTTTCCGGAAGAGGTTATCCCTGTATCGGTCATATACAGTGTGATAAAAGACATGAGCCGCTATCTTACAATCGATACTATAAACGGAGAAGCTTACATTTACAAAACGAAGATATTACAGCAGGAACAAAAAGTAGCTCAACATGTTGTTCGGTTATGTGAAAATAAAACAACGGTTGTTCATGATATTGATATAGAAAAGATTGAAGAAATAAACGGGTTTTTATACAACGAAGGACAGAAAGCTGTATTCCCAGCAATAAAGACCAGCGGCATCAAGATCATCACAGGACCCCCTGGCAGTGGAAAGACAGCTATCATCAAAGGACTTCTTTTAGCTTATAAAGCAGAAAATCATAATAGTGTCATTGAATTATCCGCTACTACGGGTGCAGCGGCTCAAGTAATAAAAAAAGCATGTGGGGAAAATGGACAAACCGTACACAAATTATTAAATCTACGCCCATGCGGTGATACTGTACTTTGCAAAAGTGAAGGAGATCCGATAAATGCCGGCTTGATTATTGTAGATGAAGTATCTATGTTAGACCTGGAAACGGCATCGTATCTTTTTGCTGCGGTAAAAAATGGAACGATACTGATATTATGCGGAGATGATAATCAGTTAGAAAGTGTAGGATATGGGAAAGTGTTAGCAGATCTTATTGACTGTGGTAAAGTAGAAGTCTACAGATTGTATCAAATTATGAGACAATCTGGTACCATATGTGAGAATGCATCAGCGATTTTAAAAGGGATAACAAACATAAAAACCGATAAGACTTTTTCCTTAAGTCATTACTCTTCTGATAAGGAGGCTGTGGAAGCAATGATGCAAAATCTGATATACAGGCAGTCTTTTGTTTTAAGCCCTATTAAAAATAAAGATGTATCCGGCGTGTACGCCCTAAATAAAAAGATACAAGGGTCTGTTTCTGATCTCAGCTACTGTTTTTCTCATAATAAAGAAAGATATCACATAGGCGACAGGATTATTATGACACAGACTAATTATGAGCAGGGGTATTTTAATGGGGATATTGGAACAATATCTTCTTATTGTGATGGAATTGCTACAGTCATTTTTTTTGATAAGATCTTAACTTTATCTCGTGATGATTTTTCCAATATGCAATTAGCTTACAGTATCACTGTCCATAAATCGCAAGGTTCAGAAATAGAAGATGTGCATATCGTGCTACCGGATTCTTGTAAAAATATGCTCACAAGAAGGATAGTATATACTGCAATAACAAGAGCTAAGTCTCATGTTTATATTTATTCTGTTGGGAATGCATTTGAGTATGCTGTAAAAAACAAAGCAGAACATCAAAGACAATCAAATCTTGTATACCGTATCACTGGAAACAGGTAAATTTGTAATAACCAATCATAAGGAGGAAACAAATGAGTGAATTAGAAAGAACAGCAATGAACCGTACAGAAGAAGCAATGGAACCGTTATTTACCAAAACAGAGATCAAGGGCGTAGACATCAATCTGTTATATGAAACACCTTTGCAGTCTTTTGAAATGGATGAGATTCCAGAGTTAAAGCAATCAATCCGCCTATACGGTCTTTTAACTCCACTTACCGTTTGTATGGATGATGGTGGAAAATGCGAAGTTTTATCGGGAAACCGCAGATATCGTGCAATAAAAGAATTACGGCAGGAAAAAGTGATCAAAGGATACGATGAAATCCCATGTATGGTTCTTAGTGGACTAAGCGAGGCAAAAAAAGGATTGATTGTAGAAACAACGAACATTGATGTTCGCAAAGGGTATGATGAGACACCACATCGTTTTAAGATCATTGAATATTTAAAGCAGCTTGTAACAAACGGGGAAGAAAAAGATGCAAACATTGTTAAGATCGCCGCAAGATACTTTAAAGTTTCAGAACGCTATGCGGCCATGTATAAAGCAATATTTGATAGTGATAATAAAGCAATCAGAGAAGTAACGGAAAAAGGACAGATGTCTATCAGTGATGCTGCACGTATGACAAAGCTGCCTCAGCAGACACAGGAAAAGATCATCGAAGCTGTACATAAAGCAGATAACAAAAAGATAGCAAAAGCAATCGTAAAAGAGTGTGTGGAGGCTGAAAAAAAGGAAAGTAATCGGGAAAAAGAAGGTACTGCCGATTTTAAAAAAGAAGGAACGCACCAAAAACAAACAAAAAGTGAAGCCAGAAATAACATCGCACAAATGAGCAAAGAAAATGTAGACAAAATGATGGAAAATGGCTATTTCGGTTTTGGTGCAGATAGTAGTTTGAATGAAGAAATGGACAATGCTCTTGACAATATCGCTTCTCATCATGAAGAAATTTTAAATAACGAAATGGATACTGATTTTGACTACGATGAATTTTCTGAATTTATTGAGATTTTATTGTCTTTGAGTCCAGAAAACATTGAATCTGATTCTAAAATTGCAGATGCAATCTCTTTATGCCAGCAGGTAGTTGATAGATTTGCAGATATGTAGTAATATTACCAAAAAAAATCAATTACAGTGACGAGAGCAAAAAATACATTATATATGATGGTTCCTAAGATTGTATTAAAATATGGAAAGGCAATTCCAGGAGACTTGTCTCGTTATATTGAGGGTAGAGATGATCTGTATGACGCTTATGACATTAAATGAACAGGAGATATATGTATGATGAGAAATAAGCAGCGATTGTTGATCATGTTCCTTTTAATAGTCACGTTGTTCCTGTATATAGTCAATAACAGCCATGGTTTGCTGTATAACCATGTGATAGTCTTGGAAGATGAGATTAGTTTTGTAGCTGCATTAGTTGTATTAATATTAAGTATACCAATGGCTATCGATACTTTCGCAAAACAGAATAAAATTGTAAAGAGTATTTCATTTTTTTTAAAAGCTTTGGCATTACTAATAATTGTCATGACTCCAAATCTGAGAGAATTTGTTTTCCTAGAGAAATTAATGAGTGTATTGGATACTAATATTTTATTGATATTAATTTTGTTCTTTGCTTATGCCGGACAGTGGGCTGCCGAAATAAAAAGGAAGGATATCAAGAACAGAAAGGAGAACAAAGAAAAAGGCAATTCTAATGAGGAATTGCCTTAGACGAAATTAAGATAAAAAGATAATTTCAAGGAAGGAAGAATCCAAATACGAAAGCAGTCCGTAATAAGAAAAATACAACACAGATGAATGGATTTAAATTATGGGATAGTGTACTTGCTAATGGAAAGAAGCTGTTCATCTGTAGCTTTACTGGAACAAGTGCCTACTTAATTGATAAAAATGGCTGTTATATATCCACAGCCCGGAAAAGCATATAAACAATGGCCATTATCAAAACTGAAGCGGTTACATCCCAATGGTAACTGGCTAATGGCATAAATGGCGATTCATCTCTCCGCCTGCAGAGGCGGGAGACTTCTCGCTAGTTGAGTTAAAAATTATTCTCCCAAAATAATATTCTTGTTCTGAAATATTGTATTTAAAAAAATTTAGACTCGTGTTTGACATGGGTCTTTTTTTGTTCTTTGACCGAAATATACATATTTATATCTGAGAAAAAATAATCCAAGGGGGAACGATTATGGCAAATGAAGAATCCACCCTGCAATTTATGATGCAGGCTTTAGACCAATATAGTTCTATGGCAAAAAATATGACAGAAACAGCAAGAAATACATTAGGTTCTTTTTTAGATGCTTTCCATGATAATACTGGAGCCAGAGCATTAAAAAAATATCTTAATGCAAATGAAAAAAACAGTGTTGCTGTTTATTTTTCTAAAAAAGAACATCAAAATAAATTAGAAAAAACACTAAAAGAAAATGGTGTTTGTTTTGTATCGTGTAAGCGAGCAGACATGAATGGAAACGCAATGTTTCTTGTCGCTGATAAAGATGTGCCGGCAGTTGATATCTTGTTTAACAAGACTAGAGCAGAGATAAATAAAGGCGGTGTAGTTTCAAAAGATGTGTTATGGGACCAGGCAGATGGAGATGTTTTGAAACTCACTGATGTTAATGCAGAAGAATTGTTGTTATTTGATCAAAAAGCAAAAAAATCCGGAGTAAACATAGCAATCCAAAATAAGTATGATGTCTTGTTTGATAAAAAAGATGCTGTAAAAATGCAGCATATTGCTGCATCTGTTACGTATGACACCTGTGGCAAGGCAGGAAAACTACTTATGCAACAGGCAGAATATGAAAATAAAAACGCTTGCCGTATTGGGGACAGAGTATTGCAGCAGGAAAAACACCCTTTTTATATCGTAGACAGGGATGGGGGCATTGGTATGTGTACAGATAAATCTTTTGAGTATATCAAACAAGATAAAAGAGTGCTGTTTAAAAAAGCTCCGATGGTTTCCCAAAAAGGACAGGATATTTTCACTAAAGATGCTGAAAAAGAATACCGAAGATTGAATCAGTTTGTTATGACATTGAATCATCCAATTGATCTTACAGAATCCGAATATAGAAAATATAAAAGTCTTGATGAATTTCGGAAAGCTGCTTTTTTAAAAGAAATAGATAAAAAGCATGGTGCAATCGATTTAACACAGGGCGAACAGCGGCTATTGCAGGCGCATGAGCAAAGCCGGGATATTATGGAGGAAAAAATCTATCGGCAGACATCAAATGAATACGAAGAAGAACAAAAAGAACCTCGTGCAGGTTTGTTTGCGGCAGAAGAAAGATTGCTTGATGCAGAACGATTAAAAGAAACAAAGATAGAACAAATCGATGAAGATTTATTAGAGGATGCAGTAAAAAAGAATAATAAATACATTTTCGTAAAAGAGTTGATGAATCCAAAGAAAGAAAAATATTTTCATGAAGCAATGGATGGAAAGATCCATTCCCGAACTTATGAAGAGATCAGGACGGTTGTGGAAGACTGGGGAGAGAAAGAACAGGAATATGATATATCCTGGGATGAAGACTCACGTGAAAATGATAATCTGGAATATTTTGATGCTTGCGATAAAGACGATAACGGAATACCAGACCATGAAGAAGACAGATAGAAAAGGAGTTTTGATATATAATGCGTTTAAAAGAAAGAGAAATGGCGGAAACCGTCAATAGAAAAGAAACTAGAAATACACTGATTGTAAGTCTTAACGAAAGAAAAGATTATCAAGATATAGTACAGAAAAACCTATCTTTTACTCAGGGCAGTCTGATCATTGACGATAAGGATTTTATCTTATGTGGACAAATAGAAGATTCTTTAAAGAAAAGAGGATATCATATTAAAAAATTAGATCTTTGTCATCCAGAAAGGTCATGTCTATACAACCCACTTGCTTATATAAAAAGTGAAAAAGATGCATTGATGGTTGCAGAGTTTATCTTAGATGCATCAGGAAATAAACAAATAGAAGGTACAGCAGAGTTTGAAAAGGCGAAAAAATTACTTCTTCTTACCTGTATTTATTATGTAATGGAAAATGAAAAAGAACAGACATTAGCAAAAGTAAAGGAAATAGTACAGAATTTCCTAGACCCAGACAAAATGTGCGAAAGTCCTGCATTTTTAGAAGGAGCTACCGCAGCATATTATAAACATTTTCTTGCGATTGATACAGATATAAGATATGGCGCTATTATTTCTGTATACTTCCATATGCTTTCCTTCCTGTCTGTAAATACAAAAGCTGTTACAGATACTTCTATTCATTCTATATCCTGCATGAAAAATGGAAAGGATGTATCTTTATTTATTGATAGACTTACCCAAAATACAATGGAAGAATATAAGATAGATGATTGCTTTTTTTCAATATGGGTAAAAACCTTGTATGCTGCCTGTGTTTTTTATTTGATGGAACACGAAGAAAAAGGAAGTTGGAAGGATATTCCAGCTATAGTAGATATGCTTAATATGGGGCTGACAGAGGAAAAAGACGGAAAAACAAAACTCGATATTCTATTTGAACAGGTTGAACAGGCTTCTTTTTCCGTAGGATATTATGAATCTTTTAAAAAAGCAACAGGATGCACATTAAGAACAATCCTTACTTTATGCCAGGCTCACCTGCAATCCTTTATAGATCGACAAAAAGAAGAGATTCTTTTAGATTCTTTCATGGATGAAAAAACCGTTTTATTTATTAATAGAGGACATAGGGAAACACAAGCTGTCGATTTATCAGCGCTTTTATATGCCCAGTTGTGCGCTATTGCAGAAAACAGGGCAGAAAATGACATTTCTTCCGCTTATTCGGTATCTATATTTATAGATGATCTTGCAACACATGAAACTATCCCACATTTTGCATACTGGACTGGGTGTGGGGAAGCATATGGGATCATATTTACTGTCGTTTTGCAGAGTCTTGGACAGTTAAATTGTTTTTACGAAGGGTCTTGTCTTTCTATTTTAGAAAATACAAACCGAATCGTATTCTTTAATAATGATGTTTTACTTTATTTGGACAGACAATTAAAAGAATATATGGAGAACCGGTTTGGAAAAGAGTTTTTTTTAGCCCTCAATGATATGGACAAAGAAAATATCATGGAGTGTCAGAAAGGAACACATCCAATAATCCTGTCCGGAAAGGAGCAGTTATGGCAGTAATGACAGAACGTGACCGAAAAAAAGCAGCAAAAAAAAGTGCTTTTCAGATAGGCGGAATGATCACCATCATTTTGATATACTTGTTCGGTTATACCGGTGGGATTATGCAGGCAGAGGGAATAACAGCTGGAAAAGCAGCAATGGAAGCAATGGACAGGATCAGCGGGTTTCATCTTCTCTTTCCATTAAATCCGATGGCGTTTAGTGGTATGTTCCTTGCGGTCTGTGTCGGAGCTTTCGTCATTTTTTACATGCATAATACCGCTTTAAAAAACTTTTCTTACAATCCGGATAAATTATACGGTGATGCCGGATTTCGGGGTGAAGAGGATAGAAAACAATATGATGAGCGTTATGTTGACCACGGGAAATATATCGATCCACTCACACAAAAACCTGTAGAAAGTGCAGATCCTAATATGATTGCAAGCGGAGATACAAAACTAAGTATTAATGACCGTAAGACTTTTCGTAATAATAATTTTTTAGTTCTAGGTGGAGCGGGTACTGGTAAATCTCGTTTCGTGATTAAACCAAACCTTTTGCAGGAAAACTGCTCTTATGTTGTGACAGATCCATCAGGTGAGATTATTGTTTCACTTGGAAAAGTTTTATTAAAAGATGGATATGATATTAAGATATTCAATCTGTCAAACATGGCACATTCTAATACATACAATCCGTTTAAATATATTAGGGATGAGGCAGGCGTATTAATGGTAATCGATTGTCTGATCAAGAATACAACAGGAAAAAATGAAAAAGGGGACCAGTTCTTTACCAATTCTGAAAAACTTTTATACTCTGCCTGTATTTTTTATCTAATTGATTTTGAGACATCGGAAAGCCGAAAGAACTTTTCAAGGGTTATGGATATGATCAATATGAGCCAGGTTGACGAAAACAACCCAAGTGCAAAATCGGAGCTGGATCTGATGTTTGAGCAGATCGATCAGACATCGCTTGCCGCGAAATATTATAAAGCTTTCAAACAAGCAGCAGGTAAGACATTGAAATCCATCATCATTTCCTGTGTAGTACGTCTGCAATCGTTTATGACTCCACAGGTAGCAAGACTGACAGGTTCTGATGACATTGATCTTGGGAGTATTGGAGATAAAAAAACAATCCTTTTTATCATCACTCCACAAGCAGACAGGACATTTGCCTTTCTTGCCAGCATGTTATATTCACAGTTGTTTGAAACACTTTATCATAAAGGAGAAATGCAGAAATTAAAGACCGGAAGTGAAAGGCTAAAGTATCATGTTAGGTGTTTAATGGATGAGTTTGCAAATATTGGAGAAATTCCGGATTTTCCTAGTAAATTGAGTACTATGCGTAAATATAACATCTCGGCAACGATCGTTCTTCAGGATAATTCCCAGCTACAATCTATGTATAAAGACGAATGGCGTACAATTATGGCAAACTGTGATTCTACGATATTCCTTGGTAATGCGGAACCAGACACACTAAAATATTTCTGCGAAAAATTAGGAAATGAAACAGTTACTGCCCAATCAAGGGGGCGTTCTTATGGAGGAAAATCAGGATCATCGCAAAACTTCCAGCAGGTAAAGAGGGAAACGCTGACAGCAGAAGAGATTGGTCGTCTGCCAAACGAGGAGTGTCTGGTATTCTTGCGAGGGGAAAGACCAGCAAGGGATAAAAAGTTCAAGTATGAAACTCATAAAAATTACAAATGGACGGGAGATGCTTGTTCGGACAATAATTTTCCGTATGATACCATACAGGCATACAATACACAGACTCCGAAAAGTTATCCGGCTATTGTTGCAGCGGAAGCTGCAGCTATGGAGGTAGAAGTTTCTGAAGCAAAATCAGCAGAAAGCGTATTTGATATAGATCCTAATTATTTATTAGATAACACCCGTTTTACTAAAGTAGAGGAAGACCATACCCTGTTATCTTTAGCAGAAGAGTGTGTTATGCAGATTGGGGCGGTTAGTGATGATATCCAGATTATCCAATTTGCATCGAAGCGGAATGTCGCCCCACGTATCCTGCCAGATCTTGTGGAAAATGTAAGGTTTGAGACGGGAGCAGATAAACTGGTCATTATCGCTTCCAATGGAGGAGCAGATACGTATTGCTGTGGAACGGATAATTTATGCGATATCATGGATAATCCTTATGTTAAAAAGAAAGAATGCATTGGTAGCACGGTAAGGACAATGGTTTCTACAGATAATATCATAGAATACATTGAAGAAATCCAGAAGTCTGAATCCCAAGATTAGCAATAGGTATCCAAAAGCTCATGTGTTGGTGCATGGGCTTTTTTATAAAAAAATCTACATATTAAAAAGAAATAAAAATAAAAAACGGAGGTTCTTAGAATGAGAAAAAAAATGAAAAAAGCAGTGGCTATCGCACTTTCCTGTCTAATGGCAGTAGGGATTATGACTGGATGTGGTTCATCAAAGGCTGGCATAGGAACGAAAACGAATGATGGAAATAAAGTACTGTTTCAATACGATGGAGAAAAAATCTCTCTAAAAGAAGGATGGCTGTATGCAAAATTGATTGCCGCTCAATATGACGACACTTATAGCAGTACGTATGGGAAAGATTTTTGGAACATGGAAATGGGAAAAGACAATGAAGGAAAAGAACAGACGTTTGAAAGTTATACGAAACAACAGATCATTTCCCAATTAAAACAGCAGATTGTCTTAAACAAGAAAGCAGATGCGTATGGATGTAAATTAAGCGCAGCAGATAAGAAAAAATGTACAGAATCTGCCTTGTCTTATTATCAAAGCAGCAACGGAAGAACAGTTATGGATGAATGTGGATTACTCCGAGAAGATGTAGAAGAATTCTATAAAGAGATTTTATTAGCATCGAAAGTGAAAGATAAGATAAAGTCGCAGGCAAACGCAACCGTAACGGAGGACGAAGCTAGAAAATCTACAGTATACAGAGTCGTATTTCCAACAACAATGACAAAAGATGGCATGGTTCAGTTAATGAACAAAAAAGAAGAATCTGCTGTTAAAAAGAAAGCGCAGAAAGCGTTGAAAGAGATTCAGAGCGGTAAAAAGACGATTAAAAAGATTGCAAAGGAACAGGGCTATACCAACACCGATGAATCTTATGCAGCTGGGGAGTCTGAAGAAGGCGAATCTTTTGAAAAAGAGATGAAAAAATTAAAAGACGGAGATTTGTGCAGTAAAGTTTTAAAATGTGATAACGGATATGTTATTGCGAAACTTGTTGCTTATACAGATAAGAAAGAGACAGCCAGCAACAAAAAGACTCTCAAAGAGGAAAAAGAATCTAAATACTTCCAAAAAGTATATGAAAAATGGACAAAGAAGTTAGATAAAAAATGGTCTTATGAAAAGAATGTAGATCAGAAGTTATGGAAACAGGTGAAATTAAATGATGCGGATGATTCTTCGGAGGCAACGACAAAAGTAAAAAAGCAGACTAAAAATGAAACGACAGAAAAACAAAAGACAAATTAGACATATTATATAAGAACGTACCCCGGAATCCTTCGTGGACCGGGGTCTTTTCTTACGAAAAATCTTAAAAGTTTTATGAAAGGGGGCAAATGTGTATATTAGAGATAAACCAAGATTCTCAGTGTAACTGTAATTGTACAAAAGAATAGGAGAGTTAAATTATGTATATTGTAGCTGGTATTATTGTTGTTATTGTAGTATTTCTTTCAGTGGGATATGTTAAATCCCCACCAAATACAGCCACTATTATTTCCGGTCCGGGAAAGCATCCAAGGGTATTGATCGGTAAAGCTGGCTTTAAGATCCCTTTTTTGGAAAGAGTAGACCGGATGGGTATTGGACAGATTGATATTGACATTGAGACAGAAGATTACATACCAACAAAAGATTTTATTAATATTCAGGTAGATGCTATCGCTCAGGTTGCTGTTGATACATCTTCGGAAAATATCGAAATCGCAATGCGAAATTTCCTTAATAAGAGTTCTGATGAAGTAAGAAACACAATCACAAAATCTCTCCAGGGAAATTTACGAGAAATCATAGGTACAATGGAGTTAAAGGATATTTGTCAAAATAAAGCTGAATTTTCTGAGCAGGTAAAATCTAATGCCAAAGAAGATATCGCACAACTGGGTATCTGTATCTTATCTTTTAATGTACAAAATATTAAAGATAAGGATGGACTCATTAATGACCTTGGAATTGATAATAGAGAACAGATCAGCAAATCAGCTTCCATTGCAAAAGCGTACGCAAGTAAAGAAGTGGCTATCGAACAGGCGAAGGCAAATAACGAATCAAACATCGAAAAAATAAAAACAGATACAGAAATCGCTGAAAGAGAAAATGCATTAGCCATTAAAAAAGCCGCATTAAAGTTGAGTGAGGATACCGCCAGAGCTAAAGCGGATGCAGCATATAAGATACAGGAAGAGGCATCCCGGAAAGAAATAGAGGTTCAGGCACAGGAAGCAAACATTGCAAGACGAGAAAAAGAAATTGAATTGCAGGAAAAAGAAGCTGCAGTTGCTGAAAAGAAATTAGATGCGGAAGTCCGTAAGAAAGCAGAAGCGGATAAATATGCGGAAATGCAGAAAGCCGATGCTGAATTATACAAGCGTCAGAAAGAAGCAGAAGCAAAATTGTTTGAACAGGAAAAAGATGCGGCCGCTATTGAAGCCCGTGGACAGGCTGAAGCCCGTGCTATCCAGTTAAAAGGTGAAGCAGAAGCGAAAGCAATGAATTTAAAAGCAGAAGCGATGAAGAAATATGGTGATGCTGCCATTACGGAAATGATTGTCAAAATCCTTCCGGATATGGCAAAAGCTATCGCAGAACCGATCAGTTCCATTGACAAAGTAACGGTGATTGGCGGTGACAGTAACGGAGTTTCTGATATGGCAGGAAATGTTCCGGCAGTCCTTACGAAAGTCATGGAATCAATGAAGGAGACTACAGGAGTTGATCTGAAAGGTATCATCGAAGCAAATAGTAAGGAAGCAAAAACAGATAGAAATATCACTATCCATGGATTGGAAAGAAATGATATTCCAGAAAAAGAACTTGTGGAACAAAAAACTGCAGAACTAAAACCGAAAACCGAATAAGTAGTCAAAAAATGCACCCCGGAATCCTTTGCGAACCGGGGTGTTTTCATAAAGAGAGTAAGAATTTCTTTTAAAAATTAATCATCAATGGTATACTCTTATATAGGAAGTTGTTTTAATCCCCAGCCGGTATTAACGGAGGCTGAATGCCGGTGTTTCCTCCCGGCGGTGCTTACCTCTTGGCAGTAGGAGATACCGATATCTCCGCTCACTACTGCCGCTTAGTGAATTTTAGATAATTCCTCCCCTACCTACTGATGTTGAGGAAGGGGAATCCTTGTTTTTCTTGTTGAAATATGGCGGTCTCCCCTTTATTAAATCATGGAGGGGCAACCCTCCGGAAAGGAGGGGATGCCAATGGTTACATATGAAAATCTTTTTGCATATACCATTGTGTTGATGACCTTAGTTGGAATCTGTTATCAGATTTTTAAGGGAAAAAAATAAACCGCCAATCTAGCCCTTTGGCGGTTTATTCTGTAAAATAAAACTAACGGGGAGAATGTTTCAACTTCCCTTTTTCTATATTTACTGTATCACACCTTAAACCAAAATGCAATAAAAAGAATCGAATTCTTTTCTCATTGCTCAACCTTGTAATATAACAATGTTGTTGATACAGTTAGATACATAGCGTATGCTAAAATCATAAAGAATGTGAACTTGTTCCATTCGTGATAATTTTGTAAGGAGAGTCATATGGAAATTAATAAAGAGGTACTTACGCTTAGTGATATAGTCGATATATGTAATAGTGATGTCTCAAATTGGATAGAAAGCGATACAAGTTTTCCAAAGCCTTTAAAAAAAACACCTGCGGAATCAATTTGGAAAACTGAAGATATTATTGACTATTTATATAAAAAAGAGGATTCGAGTACTGTTATATCTAAAGCTAATTTAAAAGCAAAAACAATTGCAATTATTGGCAGAGCAAGAAGTGGTAAGTCTTTTTTCAATTCTCGATTTGTTAAGGATAGAGTGGGATTTACTAAACTATTTTGCGGTAATAACATTGATAAAACAGTGTGTCCAATATATATTCAAGTTTCAGAGTCAACCCTTCTGGAAAACTTTACTTTTCATACAGATTTTAACTCCATCTACAATGAATCAGATTCTAAGGAAATGGCTGCTCTTAAGGATAAGGTGACAGAATTAACAAAACATCGTTTTATTCAGAGTAATATATCTAAAATGGAAGAGATAGAAAATGTAATTAGAGAAATCAGGGAAATTGAGCAGAATAAAAGATATCCAAACAGAAAGAAGGTATCTTTCCATATCAATACCTATCAGAAACCAAGTTTATTTTGTGAGGAACTGCTAAAGGAATGTGATTTGGATGATGTTCAGATAATAGATACACCGGGCGTTTCAGGTAATGTTGAAGCTAAACGTGTTGCTAAATCTGACATATATATTTTTTTAATAAAACCTGATAATAGTGATGAAGCACAAACATTGAAAGATATAGTGACACAAATAAAAGCAGACGTTGCAACTAGCAAAGTAGCCTTCTTGTACAAAAAAGAAGGACTCTTTCTTACTTTGCAAAAATATAAGTCAGCACAAAATAGCGTAAAAGAAGATATCAAGGCTTTTTCTGATTTATTTTCTGATTTAAAAGGAAACATCATTGCAACGGAGTTAGATGTATTGAATCCATCAAAGCATTGCATCCTTTTTCCAACAATGGATGCTGGCGAAGTTACTTTGCCGGAGGAGTTATTTTTACAGGATATAAAGAAAAAACTTGTAGAAGCATTTAAACCAGCAGACGAAAAAGAAGAGGATGAAATATTTAAAAATATAGTTTGTAAACGCGGTGATGAGGCAGAAACTTTGGTTCTTAATATTATGAAAGGTATAACGAAACATACTTTAAAAAAGGACATGAATGATTATGATGAAAATAATATTATCAAAGAAAAGCATGACCGAGTAATGACAAATGATCATTATATATTACGCAATGATTTATATGCTGCATATAATCAAGAAACCAAGCTTTTAAATAATTATTTCTCTAAATTCAAGGAAGAGGAGTATCCAGAAGATTGGAAACAAAAAATAATAAAATATATCTATAAGAGACTAACGCAAAGTGTTAGACAGGATAGAGGACTGGGAGTGGGCTTCCACCCTTTGGAAGAATACCCTGCAAGAACAATGTTGGTTGAAGAATCAATATTTGCAGATCGCGTTCTCTCAAGTATTGAAAGCGAAGAGAAGAAAATGAATAATGAGTCGTACAGAAAAGCTCTTGGTAAGGTTATTGAAAGTTCTTCATGGAATTATGTTGAATGCGTAGATAATCCTGAGAGAATAATCAAATTAGAAATTATAAAAAATCACTTGTCACAAATAGAAGTATACACTCGTCAAGATCTAGTATTATGTAGATATATAGGCGGTTTAAGGCAAATAGCGCAGTACAAGATATTAAAATTAATGGGAAAAGAAGATACTGTAGCGATGGATATATTAAGAGAGATGCCATTTTAAAAATTTCCCCATATTAATCACGCCAGATATTTCCGCTGAATTCGATTCTGTGGTATAATGTTACTGACTCCAAAATCAAGGGGAAAGTGATATCGTGCCAGTGGACAGTTTCTTACAAAAATTCTTTTTTTTGTGGAACGTGGTACGATAAGACTGGTCGAAAATATGCGACCAGAAAAATTAAATAATGAAGGGAGTTTTTATCATGACAGAAAAAACAGCACGTAAAATCTGTAAACAGACATTTGCATGGGTACTGGCATTGATGATGATTTTTTCCGTATTTCCGGCAACCCAGGTAAATGCAGCAACAAAGCCTAAACTGAGTAAAACAAAGATTACAATGACCGTTGGGCAGAGTAAGAAACTTAAGGTGAAGGGTATCAGCAAGAAACGGGCCAAACGTATCAAGTGGAAATCTTCTAAGAAAAAGGTTGTTACTGTCACAAAGACTGGAAAGATCAAGGCCCGTAAAGCAGGTAAGGCTACAATTACTGCAAAAGTAGGCAAGAAAAAGCTGAAATGCAAAGTTGTGGTCAAAAGGAAGCGCAAGAAAGCTACGAAGAAAAAAGAATCGAATTCGTCTTCTAAAAAGATGTGGTTAAGCAAAACAAGTGTTACTCTTCAAGCTGGTAGCGGTGTTGATTTAGTTCTACATAATGCAAAAAATGTTGTAAAATGGTCTAGTTCCAATAATAAAGTAGCATGGGCTGACAGGGCAACTTCCAGCTCAAAAAATTTAGGAACTATACAGGCTGTAAGCAAAGGAACTGCTGTTATCACAGCAAAAGTTGATGGAAAAACTTTCAAGTGTCATGTAAAAGTTATTGCAGATGATTATCATGCCAGTGAAGCGACTGAAGCAAAGATAAAACAGGCTTTAAAAATAATCAACAATAGCATGTCAACACAGGAAAAAATCCTAAAATTAACCATTTGGACTTGCGATCATTTAAAAAGAGTATACGGAGAATACTGGTCATATGAGCCAGAGAATACTGTAAACTGTATTTTAAAGGGTAAAGCAACACGATATGGCTACAATGATTTCCTGGATGAATTACTTTCTAGCGCAGGAATTAAAACCATGTATGTGAATGAATCTTATGGTGGAGCGAGATTAAAAGTTTCAATAGATGGAAAGTGGTATAACTTAGATGTTTATCGTATGGACCCTTCTACACAAGATTCTTCTGGACACGGACTGTGGAGTTATTCGATGCCATTCTTTTTATTTTCCGATGCGGAGGCGTATAAATATCATTCCCAGTATTATAGCAAACCAAGTAAGGAATTTGAAAAATACAATCCTCCTGCTACAAGCACAAGATTTGATTTTCTAAGTATGATTGTTAGCAAAGGAAAAGAAGATAATCCTGTGGATTTTGAAGTCAATCCTGAATATTTCATGCAAGCATATACAGAAGATTGTGCAGGTAATCAGTACAATCCGTGGGTAACCGGAACATGGCGTAACTATTAAACAAAGCATCAAAAACTGAATATAGATAGGTATATGTATATAAAATTTTATTAATGCTATACAGATAGCATTTGGGAGCCATGCGTGGCTCCTTTTTTGTTTATGAAAAATACCATTATATACACAAAAAGAGAGAAGATTGTAATACTAGAATTAAAAGTAAAAGAATATCTGTACTTTCTCTGTTTATGGGGGTATATTAAAATTAAATCCTGTTAGCATATTAAGGGTAAAAATAACAGGAGGTATAACAAGATGACTGTCATAAGAATAGTAAAGATAGTGAGCTGGATAGTAAGTTTTTTTGCAATTATATATACAATCAATATGTACTATATAAGTGCTAAAGGTACAGCACCGATAGATTTAAAAAAACAATTAATTCCTACAAGAATTACATTATTATTCATTATCGTTATTAATATTTTTTTAAAATTAAGGAGTTAAAATGGATATTTTAGTCAGAAAATATGTGGAAAAGAAAGCAAACAAATGGGGATTCAGTGATGATATTGATATTTCAAAAGAGATAATAAAAGTTGAAAACACATATTCTGACAAAATATTTAAAGTACGATTTAATTCTTTTAGATTTTTAGGGTATTACGGACTTGATGCGTTTGTTAGAAAACGAAAAATTATTTTTTCTCCAGAATGGGCAGCTAGAGTTGTATTAAAACGAAATGAATCTCAAATTCCTTTTTTATATACACTAGGGCATGAAATGGCACATACAGAAAGAGATATTTGTCCACTAAAACATCCTAAATATTGCAAATTTATTGCATGGACAAACGAGGTACATGCGGATTTAGAGAGCGGTAAAATATTTTTAAATAGAGATAAGAAAAAATTGCTTTCAGCAATGCTGTATATATGTAATAGTAACGGGAAAGATATTGAAACAATAACACATCCTTCATGGAAACGAAGATTACAATATGTAGAGAATTTTTCTTCTTTTAATAAAAAGTTGGTATTACAAATAGCAAAGGATACGAATACTTTAAATAATGACATTGTACAAATGGTTCTGAAAAATCATGAAATCTAAAGTCACAAGAAAATTCAGAAAATACATCTGAATCGACTGGAAACAATAAATAGTAAAGAACAGGTTCAGTCAAGCCAATGACTGAATCTTTTTTATCTGCAGCTTTACTGGGACAAGTACCTACCTGGTGGATAAAAACGGCTGCTATGTATCACAGCCCGGAAAAACATATTCATCTCCCGGTTAAAACCGGGAGATTTCTACTTATAATTTAATTAAAAAAAAGAAGTCATTATGGCTTCTTTTTTTATTTCTAGCATAAAAAAGAATTCGATTCTTTTTTCCATCTTCTTTTCAAAAAATCAATTTAACATATTAGGTGGGACTGTGATGGAGCAGTCAGAAAGGAGGATGCCTTATGAAATGCCGAGACAGACCAAAGCCATAGACTTATAAAGCAAACAAGCTTGGGTGCTTTATATAGCACTATGGTACCGTACCTTGAAAATTATATAAAAAATAACAGGAGGTCATTTATGTTTAGTTTAAAAAAAATCGCTTCTGTTGTAATGGCAACGGCAATGGCTGTGACGACAGCTGTGCCTGGAACAGCGATTGTTGCTAATGCTGAAACAACGACAATAAAGACTCGTGTAAAGAATTCGGATAAGAAGCAGAATACAATTAATGCGGCAGATATGAACAAATTAAGTATCAATACAGAAAATGCAACTGTTACTTATTCTTCTAGTCTTGCTACTGATAATGCAGCAGCTAAATGGGCTAAGAAAGAGATGAAAGACAGCGAAAAGCCTAAACTTGGTACCCCGATTGCGGGTAAGTTAGATGCCAGTAAAATCAACGATTCTAATAATGGATATTGGATCAAATATTCCGGTGTAACTCTTGACGGAGCAGAAAAAGGGCAAAAATATGATTTAAAAGTATCTGTGGAACAGGCTCATGGAGCTATTAGCGGAGCGGATGGACCCTATATCGCATTTCATAAAAAAACGCCAGCGAGTATCCGATATAGTGGATATCAGTGGATCGTGGTTACCTACACTTTAACGGATGCAGGGAAATCTACTTTAGGTTCTACTTGGAAAGGAAATATGACATTTTGGGATATTGACTCCTATCAGGGATTAGAAATTCGTACCCCAGGGCGTGTTACATGGGCTGGATTAAAAAATGCTAGTGTTGCAAAGGATGATACGGCTCTTGGATTTAATATGCCAGCAGACCGACTTCCAAGCGGTAGTGTAAAAGACAATACTGTTTATTGCGATTCGGGTAGTGATGCGACAGATGGAGGAACTGGTTCAAATGCTCAGAGATATGCCCTGTATGTACAGGCTCAGTTAACACCAGCTAACAACAAAATGAAAATACGTTATTTTACTGGTGGAAAAGACGGTAAACAGCCAAATGGGGTCTTTTTATCTTTTGATGCTCGTAATAGATCTGGCGATAGTCCTACGATTATTAATTTTCCGTTAACTAAAACCGTTAATGGAAAATCAGATGTTACATTAGCTAATTCGTCTGATTCATTCGAATATACCTTATCTACAATGTGTGGTAATGCGGTTGGAAGTCAAATAAAAAGTTTTGTTTGGAATGATACATTGGAAAGCGTTCTTGAATTTACAGGAAATCCTACTGTAATTAGAGAGAGGGATGGAAAAACTGAAGATGTGACGGGAGATTTTACCGTTAAAACAAATGGACAGGTGTTAACAGCTACTGCAAATAAACTCACTGATGATGAAATGCGTGGTAAATTTACACTTCATTTCCATGCAAAAGTAAAAGCGGGGGCTAACCTTTCCAAATATCTTAATGCTGATAAAACAGAAGTTGTTATCCCTAACAAGGGTACGTTAACAACAAAACAGGATAGCGGAACAAAAACTAATACATCTAATACTGTCAATGTCCGTATGAAGATGGCAAAACTCGCCGTTGACAAAGTCGTAGACCAGTATGAACATAAAGTAGGAGACACTGTAAACTTTACGATTACAACAAAGGAAACAGGAAATGCAGCAGATGCAGCAAATGTAGCTGTAACAGATACCATTCCTTCTGAGTATAAGATTACTGGTGTAAAAACAGAAGGTGTTGAAGCAAATAGTTCTTTCTCTGGACAGGATGTTAAGGTAACAGCCGCTTCCCTTCCAGCAGGAAAAGAGTTTAAGACGATCGTTACTTGTACTGCATTGGAGAGCGGAAACGCAAAAGAAAATTACAATACTGCACAAGCTACAGCAACGAATGCCATTGATGCTGTGCAGGATGATGCTGAAGCTTATACAAACAGCGGCGAATTATCGATTGATAAAGTCGTAGATAAGTATGAGTATGAGGTGGGTGATACCGCAAACTTTACCGTAAAGGTAAAAAATAACAAAGGTATTGCCAAAAATATTACTATCGTAGACACACTTCCAGAAGGCTTAGAGCTTGTTTCTGGTTCTTTAAAGATGAGCGGCGTACCTGATTCCGTGACAGAGCATGTTGCTGGAACAGCAGACCCAACCAATAAGTTAAACCCAGAACTTCGTAATGAGACAGCAACATCAAAAGTTACATCCAACGTTGCAGCAGAAGGAAACGGATACAAAGCGACTATCTCCGCTCTGCCAAAAGATGCGGAAGTAACAATCACATTTTCTGCTAAGACAACAAAAGCCGGGAATGGTAAAGAAATCGTCAATGTCGCTTCTGCAAAAGCAGATAATGCAGATGAAGTAAAAGACGATGCAGAACTTTACATCAATACGGCAGACCTTTCGATCGCAAAGAAATACATCAATGAGTATAAAGCAAAGAAAAAGGATAACCGAGCAGATAATGAATTTCGTGTATACGAAAAAGAAACAGGAAATGAATTAGTAAAATATCAGGTAGATGTGACATCAAACGGTGTAGATGGCACAGTAGCAAAAGATGTAGACATTTCTGATATCAGTTTACCAGATGGACTCATCTTAAACTATGATGATATCCAGATTGTAGAGACTACAAAAGATGGAAAAACAGTAACCTTTAAAGCCGCAGGCGGTAAGGGAACAACTATCAAATATCATGTTGCTGGAACAGCGGATGAAACAAATAAGTTAAATCCAGATAAATATAACGAAACCGAAGACCGTACTCCTGAGATCACTCTGGAAAAGAGCGGTAACGGATGGAAGTTAAAAGATACTTATCTTGCCTCCGGCAGCAAACTGACAATCACTTATACTGGCAAAGCAACAGAGATTGTTAATGGTACAGAAGTAAGAAATACTGCAAAAGCAACTGCTTCCAATCTTGAAAAAACAGATGGCAAAGCAAAAACAGTAAAAGCGGATGCTCTTGTATATATCAACAGTCCTCGTCTTGTTATCACAAAGAAAGCGGATAAGGAAAAATATGCGATCGGTGATACGGTTACTTACAAAATCGATGTTACAAACTCCCAGATCGGTACAGTCGCAAGAAACCTTGTGATTGATGATGATATCCAGACAGAAGGTGTCAAACTGCAGAAAGCTAGCATTGTGCTGATGGATGCAGAGGGTAATGTCATTAAGAAAGAATCTTATGACGAAGCCATTAAGAACAACACCTTCACATTAAAGACAAAGAGACACCTTGTAAAAGAAGGAAATTATAGTCTCTGGGATCTTGAAGCTGGAAAGAAACCGGAAGTGCAGAAGACATGGAACCCTGTAGGCGTTACAAAGGAAACAAAGCTTCAGATTGAATACCAGATGGTCATCACTGACAACAATCTTGCTGGTAAAGAAATCAAGAATGTAGCCAATGCAGTATCTGATGAAGCTTTAAAAGTAACAACAGATGCAACTGTTACACCAAATGGTCCATCTATTATACCAGACAAGACATCTGATAAAGCGACCTATCACTTGGGCGAAGAGGCTGAATATACAATCACTGCAAGACAGAGCCGCGAAAATGTAACTGCAGAAAAAGTTATCATCAAAGACCAGTTCGACCAGAAAGATAACTTCCTTATTAAAGAAGGTTCTTTCCATGTAACATTTAATGGTAATGACATCACAAAAGATGTTAAGATCACATTAAATGAAGCAAAAGATGGATTTACTATCGAAACTGGAAAAGACCTTACAGAAGCAGATACGATCAAAGTAACATATCGTGCGACCCCACAGGCAGCATCCGTTGGAAAAGAGACAACAAACTCTGTTCTTATCTGGGGAAGCAATGCACCACAGGTACTGGCTACCCACAGAGTAACAACGGATCCGATCACACCGGAGCTTTCTATCACAAAGAAATCCGATAAGAGCGTTTATTCTATTGGAGAGACTGGACACTACACTGTAGTAGTCAGACAGACAAAGAAGAATGCGACAGCAGAAAATGTTGTTATTGCTGATGCCATGCAGGTAGCCGGAACAAAGATCAGCAATGTTAAGATCATGAAAGGTGAGAAAGACATTACTGAAAAAGCAGAGATTTCTGTGAAAGATGGAAGCTATTCTATTAATACAAATGAAAACCTTGCAAAAGATGAAACATTCACAATCACATACGATGCATTGTTTGAATCTGATTCCTTAGATGGAAAGAAAGTGAAGAACATTGCTGATGCGAAAGCGGATAATGCAGATGAGGTAAAGGCTGATAATGAAGTAACCCTTCATGCACCAAACCTTACTATCACAAAATCTTCTGATAAGAAGGTTTACAATCTTTCCGATACTGGACATTATACTGTAAAGGTAACACAGGATAAGAAAGATGCAGAAGCAATCAATGTAAGGATCAATGATGCACTGCAGGTTAAGGGCGTAAGCATTGTAAAAGATTCTGTTAAGATTGCTGATACTACTGGAAAAGACATCACAAAAGATGTCAAGATTGAGACAAAAGATAATAGTTACTCTATCAACACTGGCAGAAACTTAGCGTATGGTGAATCTTTCACTGTAACTTATGATGTGGTATTTAAGGATGCTTCCCTAGCAAATAAAGATATCCCTAACGTAGCAGAAGCTGTTGCAGACAATGCAAAAGCAGAAACAGACAATACCGTTACACCAGTTGATATTGAAGATGGACTTACAGCTATCAAAACGGCAAATCCAGAAAGTGGATCTGTTGTAAATACAGGTGATGAAATCACTTATAACATCACTGTCACAAATACTTCGAAAGAAGATAAGAAGAATGTAATGATCCGTGATATGATTCCAGAACTTACGGAATATGTATCTGGTGGAACTCTTAAGACTATCAGTGGCAAATCCTATGTTACTTTCTTAGTTGATACTTTAAAGGCAGGAGAGTCTAAGACAGAATCCTTTAAGGTAAAAGTAACAGGAACAGGACTTGCAACGATCAAAAACGTAGCACAGGTAAAAACATCTGATGAGCCAGATAAGCATTGGGAAGATGATGATTTTGTTGATACCAATAAAGTTATCCACACCATCCCATATATCGTAACAGAAGTTGTTCCTGCTCTTACAATCGAAAAATCATCTGATAAAGAGACATACAGCGTAGGCGATACTGGACACTATACTGTAAAGGTAAGTGAGACAGAAAAAGATGCGAATGCAAAAGATGTCATCATCAAAGATGCGATTGAAAATAATGCAGCAGATATCTTAACAGATACAATCAAGATCACAGATCCTGATGGAAAAGATATCACAAAAGAAGTAGAAATCAAATCTACAAAGAGCGGCTATACTATTAAGACTGGCAAAGATTTAAGCTATGGTAAGGCATTTACCGTAACTTATGATGTGAAGTTTACAAAAGCGTCTGTTGCTAATGAGAAAGTACGAAATGTAGCAAAAGCTACTGCCGGAAACTTAACAACAACGACAATAAAGGATGTAACTCCGGGAACTTATAAGGATGAAAACGGAAATGCACTCTTTGAGATTGTAAAAGATTCTGACCCAGCAAATGGCAGCACTGTCAATGTGGGGGATGATATCAAATACTCTATCAAAGTAAAGAACACATCCGAAAAAGACATCTCAAACATCCATATCCTTGACGCTGTACCAACCGGCACAACATACAAAGATGGCGGGGATGTAAAAGATATCAACGGTGTATCTTATGTTGCATTTACAATCGATACTTTAAAAGCAGGAGAAGAAAAGACCGTATCCTTTACAGTAACTGTTAATGAAAGTGCTGACAAGCAGGTTGCAAACAAAGCGTTAGTAAAAGTAACTGACAAAGACGATGATACTGATTTAAGCTCCTATCAGGAGACAAATGAGGTAACCCATCCACTACCATCATGGGTAGAGGATGATAACGAAGTTACTGTGATCGCTCCAAGCTTAACTATCCAGAAAGCATCTGATAAAGATGTTTATCAGGTAGGCGAAGTTGGACATTATACAGTAACAGTAGGACAGGATACAGAAAATGCGGTTGCAAAAAATGTTGTTATCAAAGATGCTTTACAGGTAAAAGGTGCTGAAATCCAGACAGCTACAATCAAGATTGTAGATACAAACGGAAAAGACATCACAAATAAAGTAGATAACATCACAAAGGATGTATCTGGTTATACAGTCGAGACAGGAAGAGACCTTGCCTTTGGCGAGACATTTACTGTGACATATGATGTATTGTTCAAAGATGGCTCTTTAGCAGGAAAGACTGTAAAGAACATCGCAAAAGCAAAAGCGGACAATGCGTCTGCAAAAACAGACAATGATGTGACACCGGTTACTGTTGAAGACGGACTCACTGCATTAAAGAGTGCAGAGCCAGCTTCCGGTACACAGGTAAAAGCCGGAGACGAGATCACATACAACATTGAAGTAACAAATACTTCTAATGAGGAAAAGAAAAACGTCCTCGTTCTGGATGCTGTACCAGACAAAACAACTTATGTTGAAGGTTCTGGCGGTAAATTAGTCGAGATCAGTGGAAAATCTTATGTATCTTTCACTGTTCCAAGCGTAGCAGCTGGAGCTTCAGAAACAGTTTCCTTTAAAGTAAAGGTAGCTGATACTGTAACAGATGATGATGTGATTACAAATGTTGCACTTGTAAAGAAAGCGGATAAGGAAAATCCAGAAGATCCTTCTTCATGGACACCTGATGGCTTCGTACCAACAAACGAAGTAAAACACCCAACATCTGATTGGGTAGAGACAGAAAAAGAAGTTACAGTAGATGGTCCGGAAATGGCTATCGAAAAGACATCTGACAAAAACGTTTATGGTGTTGGCGAGACAGGTCACTATACTGTAAAACTTAGCCAGACTAAAGAAAATGCTGAAGCAAAGAATGTCATCATTGAAGATGCCCTACAGACAGAAGGTGCTGAAATCCTTTCCGATACGATCAAAGTATTGGATACAAAGGGTACAGACATCACGAAATCTGTCCAGATCGCAACTACAAAAACATCATATACCATTAAAACTGGTATGAATCTTGCAAAAGATGAATCTTTTACTGTTAATTACGATGTTAAGTTCACTTCCAAGTCCCTTGTAGGCAAGAAAGTGAAAAATATCGCAATTGGTAAAGCAGATACTGGTGAAGTAACAACTGACCATGAAGTTGACGTTGATAAGGGTACAGACCCTCGTTTAGTAGTGAAAAAGACATCTGATAAAGATTCTTACAAAGTAGGCGGGCAGGGACAGTACACTATCACTGTAACAAACGACCGTAAAGGTACTGTTGCAAAAAATGTAGTCATCAAAGATGCATTAAAGACAACGGGAACTGTCATTGATGAAAAGAGCATTAAGGTTACTGGTCCAGATGGAAAAGAAATCGAAAAAGCTACAGTCAAAATGACAAAGACTGGATTTACCGTTAAGACAAAATCCAACTTAGAGGGTGAAAAATCCATGAAAGTAACTTATAAGGTAACTTTCAAAGATACATCCCTTGCTGGAAAGAATGTAAAGAACGTGGCAACGGCAACTTCCGATAATACAAAGCCTGGAAAATCCACTAAGACTGTCAAAGTCACAAAGGCAACTCCGAAGAAGTCCACACCAAAGAAATCTTCCGGAAAAAGCAGTGGAAACAGCGGAAGCAATGGCACATCAAAGACTGTTAAGACAAGCGATATCATTTTTATGGTATTGATTGGAGCAGCGGTTGTATTTTGTGTCAGCGGCGTTGTATATGTCATTAAGAAGAGAAAAAGAATCTAACATTTAGATTTATTTTTTACACCTGCGGGCAACCGCAGGTGTTTTTCCATATTAAAGATAAAAAAGCGGGAAGCAGGACAAATAAATGAAAAACACACTTTTCTTGAAAAACAGATCAGCGAAGAACAAACGGAATGAAAAACTAGAAAAAGAAATCATTCAGCTTGAAAAAAAGAATAAAAAACTAATGAAACAATTGAAGAATACAAAGAATTGCAGGTAAGGCAACAACAGCAAGAATATCCAGAATGATGATTTTCTTATAGTAATTGAAAAATACATATTAAATGAGGGAACAAAAAAATAATTTTTGTTCCCTCATTTTTAATCCTTTCTTATAGCCCCGGTCATGTGCCGGGGTTTTTGTTTGTTAAATATGAGACCAGAAAGTTAGCTTTTGAGGGAATAGAATTCTTTTTATTATGTTACAAGAAAGTCTGTTTTTAGGCTTTCTTTTTTTTCTTACAAAAATTCTTATTTTCCTTATACTGTTATGCTTTGTGTGTCAAAAAGCACTTTTATAGCTGCGATATATCTGCACACAACTTTTTATTTCATAAAGAGAAAACAGTAGTTGTGTGAATAAAAGTCACTCTTATATGTGTGCTTTTTAAAACACTATTTTTACATATTAATATCTGGATTAAAAAAAGGAAGGAGATAATTATGATACCAACAAATCTTTACAGAACACGTCACGAATTTTATAACACACCAATGCAGCTTCCGAAATCTGACCAATTTATTATTGGCTTAGATGCAGGCTATTCCGGAATGAAAGTATGGTATGAGAAAGGTTATTTCTGTTTTCCAAGTTTTGTAAAAGAATTAACAGAAGACAGTTTAAATCTGTTTGACGAAAAGGATATCTTATATCGAGATAATGAGACAGGCAAAACGTATATGATCGGCTATACAGCACAGGAGATGGTGGAAAGCGGAGACACAAATGATACGGACTCTGAAACTTATGACCGAAAGAGATACTGGAATCCAAAGTTCCAGATTTTATGCAAGGCTGCAATCGGATTAGCTGTTATGTCAAGGGATAAAGAAGATAACCGTCCTGTATTTTTAGAGACCGGGCTTCCAGCTTCTTATGTGAAAGGCGATTCGCCTATGATGAAAAAAGCGTTAACTAAACCATTAAATTTCTCTTTAAAAAAAGGAAACAAACCTTGGGTTAATATCAGTATGCAGATCGCACCAGAGCATATCCACATCATGGCACAGCCTGCAGGTGCCCTGTATGCAGCCTTGATCCGTAATGATGCAAAATATATCCCAGATGCAAGGAAACTCCTCTTCGGCAAAACGCTCGTTGCAGATTTTGGTGCAGGTACTGCTGATTTTTATGGTATTAAGAATCGTCAGATTGTATGTTGTGAATCCCTGATCAACATTGGAAGCGGCGAGATCTTAAAACGTGTTTCTCGTCTTATTATGAACGAATATGGTGAAGATATCCGAAGCCAGGCTCTACAGCATAATCTTGAAACAGGCTATATCACTTGTCTGAACGAAGAAACTATGGAACAGGAAAGTAAATCTATTGGGGAACTTGTTAAACAGGCAAGCCATGAAGTGTTCCTTGAAGCTATGCAGCGTTCAAGATCTATCACAAATACTTTTCGTGATTACGAAACACTGATCATTGCTGGTGGTACGGGAGAAGCATGGTTTGAAGACATTAAAGAGTATCTTTACGGTATGAAGACCTTGCAGATTCTGCCAAGCAATATCAATGTCCCAGATGTTCCATTCCTTTACTCTGTTGCAAGAGGATATTATGAATATCGATATGTTTCTATGGCAAAATAGGAGGTGGGATTATGAGATCGTTTGTAGTGCGATTTTATACGAAACACGATATCGATCTATTACCCCTGTATTACCGTAATGTAAATGTGCCTGATACAATCCATCAGGTACTGGTTGCCTTTGTGGAAGGAGAGGAACTGATCCTCTCCCTTCCTAATCCAACAGAGGAAGATTTTTTACCAAAATCCGGTGTAAAAGTGGAATATAAAGTGGCATTAAATGAAAATGACCCAACAGATAAAAAGATCATCGAAATGTTAGAAAAGATAAATGATGGTGCAAGGACAAACTTCTTAAAGACACTTCTCCGCTTGTACTTGTGGAGACCAGTTGCAGAAAATTTCCTTAACAACAAAGAAGACTATCAGTTTTTTGCGGATAAGATCCATCCGTTCATTAAAGATAAACCTAAAATGATGCTCCGGATACGAAAAAGAAAAGCTAGAAAAAAAACAATTTCTACAGTTATCCCGTCACCAGACATGGTTCGTTCTTACGCTCCTCCGGAGGAGAAAGAGGATATCGTGGATCTGACATCTGAAGCGATACTAAATAAAAGACCACAAAATGTAATGGAACCGGAGCCAGCGGTTAAACCAGAAAAATCACAAGATGAAAAACAGGATATTTTTTATCTCGATGAACCGGAAAATGAGGTATATAAAACAGATAATACAGGATTAGAGGAAGATACGGATGATATTACAGATGCATTTACATCGTTTATTGACGGTTAAAAAGAAAAAGCTGCTTGGCCTTTGGGCACTGGTTGATACGAAAATAGAAAGGAGGTCCGTCAAAAGACGGTGGCGAATTTCTCCCAGCCCTAAAAGCTTGGATATTTTTCGCTAAAATTTTAATGAAAAATTTCAATTTATCCAAAGATGAAAAAGAAGATATTGTAAAAAAATGACTGAGTTATTAGAATTGTGCCAGATTTATCACTGCCCGATGTTTGCCACAGTTGCTGTGTCGAACAATCAGATAAAAACAGAGTACGAAAATATATGTTTTGGCTCTAATGCAAACCAGATCTCACTGACAGATGATCAGATTCGCCAGCATATCCTTATTGCAGGTTCAGATTTTGTAGCTGTACCGAAACGAGACAGTGTGGAAATGGATATGTCAAAACTTCCGGGAAAGGCAGGAAAAAAAGGTGGAAGGTAAAAATATTGTAGCTGTATCTGTCAAAGATTACAAAAATTTATATGAAAAAAATGAACTGCGTGTTTTAAAAGATTATACTATTTTTCTAATAAGAGGAGAGGGACAAAAAGCACCGGAAGAAGGAGAGTTTGAGGATATTGTTGTAACAGACTGTAACGATGGACAATGCATCCGTAGTGCCATAAAAGACCATCTTGATACAGAAGATATTGGAAATCACCTTCTCGTTTTTTATGGAAAAAACCTGCCACAGATCAATGCTGCCCCCATTGACGGATACCAGATCATGTTCTGTCCAAAAGATAACCTAAAAAGAGCAGTGGATCAGTTTACAAGTAAGCTAAATCTATCAAAAGCACAAAAACAACAAAGCAAACAGAAAAAGCAAAAAGCTTCCCAAGTATCTGGAGATAATGTTCCGTCCGAAAATACTCAAAATAAAAATACAGTCGGTACATCAGATACGAAAAGAAAAAGTACTCCTTCAAAACAAATGGGGACTTCGATAGCTACCGGACAAAAGATAGAGGAAGAGTCTCCAAAGTCTCTAGCTGCGGGTGATGCAGAAGAAAATAAACAAATCATGAGTAGAGTGTCCGTAGAAAAAGCAAAATTGGTAAGTGCTGTTAGACAACGTCTTGCTTTTCATATTAAATTGTGTATTGGAGTTGAGTTAAATCGGAAAGAATTATTCTCTCTGATTAAGATTGTCGCAGGGATTCCATTAGATAACAACTCCAAAGAAGGGGAGTGTACAAAAGAAAAAGAGAGAGAACTCGTATTCAGCTCTTGGAACGCAATACAGGGAAACCCTGCGTTAAGCAAAATAACGTTTGATGATTACGCTGCTATAAAAAAAGAAATTATTTATTATTATAATCTGGCAATCTTCCTATATGAAGAAGATCGATTTGAGCATTTATAAAGAGGAATGGGAAATACCCCTTTCCTCTTTTTTTCTTCCGAAAAAACATATTAGAAGAGATTTTTCAGAAAGGAGGATTTTAATGGAAAGAGAAAAAGAGACCTTTCTTTATGAGGAAAGGGAGCAGAAGTTAAAAGATCAGCAGATGTATATGAATCTGATGCGTGAACATCCAGAAGAGGTCAGAGAAATATATATAGAAGACCCGACAATCCCTAGTCCAGACTCTAGCTACAAGGCTGGAAAAATGCAGGAACAAAAAGAATCCGATTCAATGGATGATATAAAAGTTAGCTACATTGATCCACCCGATTTTGTACAAAAAAAAGACAACCTTAACGAATCTGATTCTTTTTATAATACCACTTCTTCATTTAATGAAAGTTATATAAGAAATAGCAGGGAAATGGATGCACAGAAAGAATGGAATGAAAAAATGCAAGAGCGCAAAGATTATTCCATTAACAACCAAGATAAAGAAGAAATCATTTCTCCTGTAAAAGAATTACTTGAAGAACAAGATAGCCAGCATAAAACAGAAACTGACAATGTGATGAAAGGGAAGAACTCGCAAAAAGAATCCAATTCTGTACCTTCTTCTGCATCATCCTCGTTTAATGAAAGTAACTTAAGAAATAGCCGAGAAATAGATGCACAGAAAGAATGGGAACAAAAGATGAAAGAGCGTTCCCAAACAGACAAGGAAGAAAAAGAAGAACCTGTTTTCCAGACAGAAGACTTGATTGAAAAACGGGATGAAATGCAGGAGAAAGAAATCGACAATGCATTAAAGATGTCTTTAACTAATGTGATGAGGTATCAGACCAACAGTATGTCCAAAATTCTGGCATCACAGAAGAATACGATAAAAAATGGAAAAGATTTTTTATGGCGTACCAGTGGTGCCCAGACAGATACTGGACGGGGAATCAAAGAAACCGAGGCTAATGTCCTTCCATTCGTACAAATGGCTGTCGATACAACAAAAAGAACATTAGCTGCATCGATTGCCGGAAATATGCATACAGATAAAGAGCTGCAAAAAGCCTATGAATGTTTAAAAGCACGGACAGGAGAAACAAACACCTTATTTTCTGTTGATACTACGAAAGCGCTGACAACAGAGGATATAAAAAAACTGCAGAAAGGGTTGCGGAAATATCTACGGGATAATAATATCGGAACATTTTCTAATAAACCGGAAATCATGCAGTTGGAGCTTAACCGAGCGATAAAATCCGGAAGGATCAGCATAGACGAAGGAAACGCAATCAAAATACTTAATAAAAAAATTGGAGAAATCCAAAGCTTGTCTAGTAAATCAAATCTGCATCACCTGCTCCGTTTCGGACGGAGAAAACTACATAAATACGGACGGCAGGAATCTACTATAAATGCATTATTTATGACAGGTGCTTTATTGAGGCATACAGAAAATATCATCCGTAATCTGATTACTATTGCAAAAAATGCAAAGTTCCTTGTGAAAAATACCGTAAAGATTGCAAATCTGGCAGCAGCAAAAGCAGCGGTTAAGTTATCAAAAACAAAACTGGCAAAAAAAATAAAAGAAAAAATGCCGGAAAGAGTAAAAAAGAAACAAGCGGAAAGACGGAAAAAGAAACAGGAATATAGGAAAAAGAAAGAGCGTAAGAAACAGAAAAGAAGAAAACGTAAAGATATCATTGATAAAGTCATTGATAAGATACCGCATCCTGCCCGGTTTGTTAAAAACAAGATACAACGTGCAAAATCATCTTTAGTCAGTTTCATCACTCGTGGTAAATATAACCCTTTGCGTTTCCTCGGACGGATATTCCATACAGCAACTAAGGTGAAAAATATATTGATCATGGGTGTATCCTTCATCTTGTTGATTTATTTTATCATATTGGTCATTCTTCTCTTTATGACCAGTGCCGGAGCAAAATACTCGCTGGAAAGCAATGAGAATAAAGTAAATGAATTTTGTTTAAAAAAAATAGAAACTCTTTACAAAGAACAACAAAAATCATTAGCATCATACAATGAAAATGGAGCTTACCGTCATGTAAAAATTAAAAAAGTTGATAAAAAGAGTAATTCTATGTATAACAGCGACCTTGATTTTACGGAAACAACAAATACCGCAGAAATGCTGGCAATGGCACAGGTTTATTTTGATTTTGATCTCGATGATGCAAATGAAAACGACATTAGTACTTATCTTTCAGGATTGTATAGTGGCTCCCATACAATGGATATTAAAGAAATGGATCATTACACAACGGACGAAGACGGTAATAAAGTCTTAGATTACACAGATGCAGAAATCACTGTAACAACCTATTATTTTGATGACTTATTCGATTGTGTGTTAGGAAGCAGCGGGATGTACGGTAGTGAGTCACCAATGGCTGGGCAAGCTATAGATATTCCTCAAACTTATAAACAAATGTGGACTGTTACTGAGTACGACAAATTCCACTGGGTGTCTGATTGTGGAAAATTATTTAAAATGTGGAAAGCTGCGGGAGCAACTTGGGATGATGGTTTCGCTTGTATCAATATCGGCGGCAAGACATACCGTTTTATTGCTGTCCTTGAGAAATTTGGAAAAGTGGGAGACTATATGACTGTCCAGCTTGATAATGGACAAAATATAAACTGTATCGTTGCTGATACAAAACGAGCAAGCGAATGCCCAAATGGATGGGGGCACATAAGCGGAGGATCGTTAAGTGTAGTAGAGTGGGAAGTAAGCCAGTCTTACTTTGGCAGGTATGGTAATCCTGGTGGTGGATATGGCAAAGAATTAAAAGGGAGAAAAGTTGCCCGTCTGATTAACGGTGGTTCTTATTTTAAAAATCAATCTGGTCCATCTTTTCTTTCCAGCGGTACAACTACTACAGGAAATACGGTTAGTGCTACCCAATTTTTAAGTTATCTTGATACGTATTCTGCTTACATCAAGCAGAACCATCCGTATTTCCGCCGTTCGAATTACAAGAATGCAGGAACTTTTGCATCTGCAAAGAGCAAAGTCGCAGATGGAGATAAAGTCAATGTTAACTGTGTATCTCCTACTATGTGGGCACTAAAAGAAATGGGATTATTAGCGCAAGGTACTAATTTCTACAGTACCACAGATGGAAGGTGGCATGGGATGAATGAAAAAATCAAGCAAAAGGTAACCATTATATCCAATGGAGACCTTATTGGGATGAATGTCACAAAAGCAGCAAAAAAAGGCTTACTTCAAGCAGGAGATATTATAGCAAATAGTTCTTTCAATCATACTTATGTTTACGCTGGTTACCAAAACGGTGAGATATTAGTATATGAAGCAGGAGGAAATGCAAGTGGAAAAGGATATGGGAATATTGGGTGTGGACCTTTTTCCGCTGGGCAGTATAAAAATTTAAACATCAAGAGTGTTCTCCGATGGCGTTAGAAAAGAGAAGAAGTCTTACGGCTTCTTCTTTTTCTTATGAAAATTCCTTCTTGTTTTTCATTGGTATCCTTTAGCAAAACGGTCTGGAAGCTAAAGCAAAAAGCAAGGAGGATATAAAAATGGGAAACAATAAAGAAAAAGCGATTACAAAAATGTCCATGAGGCTGCGAGAAGAAAACGCACCAGCTATCGTAGAAATTAAGCTTGTAGATGATGAGTTTTCTTCTTATATGGAAAGAAAAATACAGGATGATTCTTATCGTTTTTCGGTATTAGCTGATTTTGTAAAACGGAAAGAACAGGGAGAAATCCTTTCTATTGAGGATGAAGCTTGCAGGTATTTCAAATCTTCTGAAAGGTATATACATATGTATCTTAACATCTTAGAAAAAGGGATACCTCAGCTGAGGGTAATGGTTGAGAAGGGCAAAGTTTCTGTGGCTTTTGCTTCCCGCATTACTGGTTTGTCCGTAAAGAAGCAAAGAGCAATTGTGACTCAGATTAAAAAATGCAATAGAATAGTTGATGCCAATCGTTTCATTGCATCATATATGAAAAACGAAAAAGGGAAAAAGTACGCAGAAACAAAAAAGGAATATCCGCTGTTAAAAAACAACCAAGATTTTTTCCCTGTCTTTTGCAATTCTGCAGAAGCTTTGCTTAATAATGCAACCATATTAAAAGAGACAGAAAAGGCGGCAATAATTAATCTATGTAAAAATCTGATAGAAAAGTATAAAGAATAGGAGGTATTTTATGCTTCATTTTAACAGTACACTATGGATGATATTTTTTCAGACAGTGAAACCATTAACAGATAATACAGGACTGGTGATCATTCTGTTTTCCATTTTTTTTGGAATTGGATTCTCCTTTCTCACTTTTTTTTACCGAAAGGGAAAGGTGCATTATTTGGGTGTTCTTGACGGATTATATCTCGTTTCTGTTTATTATATGTTGAGACAGCTTCCTTTGATTCATCCAAGGATCCATCGGGCATTAGTTACGGTGTCTTCTATTATAAAAGCATCATCAACTTATAGCAGTAATTTTCAAGAAGCCTCTGGTATTACAATACGAAAAACTTCGGATATTGTTTATTATTTGTATTCTTTGTCATCGAATGAACTGGAAAAGTGGTTTCATGTAGATCCAGAGATTCTTTATCGGAAGTTATATACTGCCTTTGAGCATTCCAGAGATTTTTTTGGGTATGTGGATACAAAAGTGATATGGCTCTCGGATCTGTTTTATTTTATCCCTTTTGTAATTCTGATGTTGATTATGGCAAGAAATGGATTTAAAGAAACTATGCAGATAACAACCGCAAAAGATACAGTGTGGTTCATAGGGCTTAATTTCATTTATCTTGTGATCAGTATGACGGTTTTCCTTACTGGTATAAAAGGATGTGTTTTAGCTTTTAATGTTTTATGTCTTACACATATTTTAACATTCAAAATTTTTTTTGATAGCAGTGGAGAGAGACGAAAATGGCATCTTCACTGATAATTAAGTCAGCTCCTGGATTAATGGGAGCTGTTTTTTTGCTGTATTTTTAATTTTCGCATATTAATAATGCAGTTATCTCCATGAAGGAGAGAAAAAAAATACATATTAATCTGGTAAGAAAAGGAGGTGAAAACAAATGAAAAGTTTAGTAACAAAAAGAAACCTGTTCACAAAGGACAAAGTAGAAAAAGCTTTTTTTACAGCTGCACCATTTTTCATGTTTGCTTTTTTCGTTTTTCTGAATTCTGTCTGCCCTACATTTGCTGATTATAAATCGGATGTTAAATCTTTAGTCGATCAGGTTGTAGAGATTGTAGGTTTTATCTTCCGTGTAGTCGGTATCCTCATGACAGTATATGCTGTTGGGACATTGATCCAGGCATTCCAGTCTAATAATCCAGATGCTCAATCACGAGGAGCAACAACAGCTGTTGTTGGAGTCATCTTAATTGCACTACCATCAATCGTAAAAACATTAAACCTTACAAGTTATTTAGCTAAATAACTTGTATGATGTGTCCATGGGGATTTCCCATGGACATAAACAAATGGAGGAAAATAAATGCAGGAATTTGTATATAACCAATTCGTAACTATTTTTGGTAGTGGTTTGATAGAAAAAACATCGGATTTTATCAATATTGTTGTTGGTGCATTAAATACATTATTTCCTCTAAATGGAAATGGAATCATGAATACGGCTTGTACACTTTTTAGTGGTTTAGCTGGTTCTCTTCTTATCATTTATTATTTTTTAGATATGTATTCACTTGCAGCAAAAGATCTTGTTTCCCTTGAAAAATTGACAATATCTTTTATAAAACTTATTCTTTGTTTCATGCTTGTGCTGTATGCTAAAGAAATCACCGTAAATTTGTTTAATTTATGTGGAAATATGTATCATATGGTTGCAGAAGAAACAATCAATAAAGAAATAAGCCAAAATGGTACATCAACAGATAAAAACAATAAAAAAACAGACAATGGTTCTTTATCTAAAAATATTACTTTTTGGGGTATGAAGAGTTTGCCAGGATATGATGATCCAATCGATGTAACGATTACAACAACTACAACTACATCTGTGGGACAAGCAACTGGTAATACAACAACAAATACAGAGACAAAAACAACAAAAGCAAAATCAATGAGGGAAGTCTTCCAAGGTAAAGAAAATTCCTTGTTTGGGTCTGGAGCAATAAAAGGTCCAATTAATGCGATCGGCTCAGTATTAACATTAATGATCCCATGGATGATCTCGTATTTAGCGGTTGCCCTGTCGTATTTAATCAGTATATCAAATGCAATCCTGTTGATTGCTTACGGATTTTGCATGCCGCTTGCCTTAGCTCAATGCTTCGAAGAAGGGCAGCGAAGTGCAGGCATTCGATATCTCAAAAAATTTGCAGCACAAGCACTAACTTTTATGGTGATAATTATCATACTTTTTTCTGTCTCGAAATTGCAAGGTGCCATCTTACCTCAATTATTGAAAGGGCTGTGTAAAAACGGAACTTTAGACATCAATAATGATAATTTCAGACAGGTTATTGGAAATTGGAGAGTTTTAATAAGTATCGTTGTTGTCCAGTTTGCTGCTGTCGGTGCAATGTTGAAAGGCGCGCAAATCGCAAACGATATTGTTGGAGTATAAGGAGGACACAAATGTTAAGAACAAAAATGCCAAACGATATTCGTCAATATAAGACTAAATTTGGCGGACTTACGATAAAGCAGTTGCTTACTGTCAGTTGTCTAGTTGCATTAGATATTATCGCCTTACCTTTTTTACAATCTTTAAAACTTTCCGCAGAAACACTTTGCTTTGTTATTTTATTTATCGATCTTTTGGTTGGCGGCATTATACTTGCGGAAGTAAACGGAAGGCCAGCATATTTATTTATGAAAGATTATATGAAATATAATTTATCTGCTCCAAGAAAAAGGCGAGTCAGCCAGACAATAGAAAAAAAATACCCTGTAAAACAGCTACCAAAAAAAGAACTGAAAGAGCATCAGGAATATCATGCATATAAATAAAAATTAATATCAATTAAAAAGCCCCATTTGGATAAAAGCCAGATGGGGTTTTACATATTATTAATGGAAAATTTTATAGATATTAATTTTTATAGGAGGGATACCGTTGAAAAAGAAAAAGCAAAAAACACAGACCGGATTTTTTAAATTCTTATCAAAGGATAAACGTCCAGTACCAAAAACACAGGAGGGTAGCATCCCTTACAAAAGTATATATGAAAATGGAATCATGGAACTTTACCCAGGCTTTTTTTCAAAATCATATCATATAGGCAGTGTGAATTTTTTGACTGCAACAGATAATGATCAGTGGACTATCGGACAGGCATATGCTAATTTTCTTGGTTCATTTGAAAAAGATGCAGTCATTGAGATTACGCTTTTTAACCGAACGATTGACATTGAACAGTTTAAAAGAAATGTCTTATTGGAAATGCAAGATGATGACATGAACGTATATAGGGATGAATACAACAACATGCTCCTTGATAAGATGTCATCTGGAAAAAACAACCTGAAAACAGATCGTATCATGACAATTAGCGTACCAGCAGAGAATATAAAGGAAGCGATAAAAAAATTTAGCAGGATTGATATGAGCGTGACAGATGAAATGAGTCGTATCACAAAAACTTCCTGTTCTGTACTTACTGCAATCGAACGATTGGAACTGTTAAACAATGTTTACAACATGGATGATGATACACCATTGTATCAAAAACGTATGATCGATGGACATATGGTCGAATCTTTCTCATTAAAAGAGTGCGAAGCACAGGGACGTTCTACAAAAAGTTGTATCGTACCCGGACAGCTTTCTTTTGGACAGTATGAAAAAGGAATTGGGAATGTTATAAAAGTAGGAAACATGCTTGCAAGACCATACTATATATCTGGATATCCGTCTTGGTTACGGGCAAGTACGCTTACGGATTTTTCTGCTTTATCTGGTAATATCCTGATATCTGCTTACTTCACATCGGAATCACAGGGCGGTGCCGCAGATATGTTAAAAAGACAGACCAGAAATATCCGTTCTGGTATCATTGATAGACAGCAAAAATCATCAACAACTACAGATGTTTCGATTATCGCTCCAGATCTATCTGAAGCGAAACAGGAGGCAGATGAATTACAGGAGTCGATTGCACAAGATGATAACCGGATCTTTTACGGGAACATACTATTTGTCCTGTTCGCAAAAACAGCAGAAGAATTAAAGCAACTGGAAGATGAGCTTTATATGAAAGGTAAGACGAACCTTTTAACAATACGTCCTCTGCTCAATGAGATGGAACAAGCATTTAATTCCACACTGCCAATTGGAAATAACTATATGTCTTATACCCGATTAATGACAACAGAAACTGTTGCCTCTCTGACACCATTTTCTGTGAAAGAAATCTACCAGAGATCTGGCTTATACTACGGACTAAACGCATCGAATGGGTCAATGACATTATACGACCGTTCGCAGGATGTAAACCCTTGTGGTATCATTCTAGGTATGCCAGGTGCTGGAAAATCATTTTCAGCAAAACGGGAAATGGTCAATGTCTGGCTTGGAACAGAGGATGATATTTATGTACTTGATCCTGAAAGAGAATATGCAGCAATGGCAAAAGCTTTTGGTGGAGCTATCGTCAAAATATCAAATGGTTCTAAAGCGTATATCAATCCGTTTGATATCAATCTACAAAATTCTGGTGATGATGGAGACCCTGTTAAAGTAAAATCAGATTTTATCCAATCAATCTGTGAGACAGCAATCGGCGGAAGGTTTGGATTATCACAAATTGAAAAATCTTTGATCGGGCGGTGTGCAACTCGTCTCTATAGTGATCATGTACGTAACTTACAGGCTTCTGGAAAAGACATGGATTCAGAATCTGCTCCAACCATGGTGGATTTTTATAACCTGCTTATGGTGCAGCCGGAGCCAGAAGCTGCTAATATTGCTTTAGCATTAGAACGCTTTGTTTCTGGTTCGGATGACTTATTTTCGCATCATACTAATATTGATGCACAGAATCGTTTTATCGTATACGATATCAAAGACATTGGTTCCGGTTTAAAAGAATTAGGATTACAGATCGCTTTTGATGCTATCTGGAACAAGATGATCGAAAACAGAGCAAAAGGTAAAAGAACATGGATTTATATTGACGAATTTTACTTACTTATGACCAAAGAAACATCTGCAGAATATATTTCAACTATCTGGAAAAGGGCTAGAAAGTGGAATGGAGTACCAACAGCGATCACACAGAATGTAGAGGATATGCTGAAATCAGAACAGGCACGTACCGTTATTAATAACAGTCATTTTGTTACATTATTGCAGCAGTCTCCAGTAAATAGAAAACAGTTATCTAATCTGCTTGGACTGACAACCGAAGAACAAAAATATATCTCAACGTCTAAGCCTGGTATGGGTCTATTAAAGATTGGAGAAGATGTATTTCCTATCAATGATGATTTTCCAAAGGATACAAAACTATACGGTATCATGACAACAAAACCAGATGAATTGGTTGAAGTATAACAATTTAAGAAAAAGAGGTGATATTCATGGAATTAATTCTGGAAGATATCCTTGCCTTATGTGCAGGAAAACAGGAAGATGGAACAGCGATGGCTGGTTCATCCATTAGTGTTTTTGGGGTCGCCTTCAACAAAACGCCATTGATAAAACAAGAAATAACATTTACTCAGTCCCTTGAGATTCACGCAGCAGGTGGGTGTATTACTGTTTCTATTGATTTTAAAAAGGGTCCAGAATTTTATCGTACTGCGAAAATATGCATGGATTGGCTGAAAAATCCGAAAGGAACTCTTATCTATACGATGATCCCTATGGTATTGGAAGGCAAGATATCTGTTTTATTACAAAATCTCGTGTATTGCGATTTCTACGAAAAAAAGAATGGGGTAGTGCGGCTGATTCTTGCTTTTGATAACAATGAAACGCGTTTATTTGGGTCAGATAATATTGATTATGAAAACATTAAATCGCTGGTAGATAGTGAATTTAAACAAAAGCAACAAGATCTTGATGATGATTTAGAAAGATATCTTGAAGAAAAAGCAAAATACGAGAATGAATTATTTAAAATAAATGCACTTGGCGATATGGATATCCTTGATATAGATAAAACAGAGGAAGAGAATCCGCACAACCGTCCGGGCGTAAAATTCGGTGATGAAGAGGAGGATGGAGAAGGTTATGAATAAAAGAAGACACATGCTTTTTTTAATGGCTTTTTTAAGTCTTTGTTTACTAACTGTCCCTGTGTTTGCAAAAAATAAAGAAAAACAGAGAAAAGAGGATAAAACAACACAGATAACGATAAAACAAGAGGCAACCGAAACAACAGCAACAACAGAGAAATCGACAGAAGCGGAAAAAAATAGTGTTTATTTTTCCTTTGCAATTTATAAAGATCAGGACATCACACTTGCAGATACCGATATTTTTAAGATTACTTTACAAGATACATCAGGGAACGCACACACCATTGAATTAAATGCATATGAATCCAGTATGGCTGCAATTGACAATACTATTGATGAAGGGGAATACACTGTCACAGCAATCGAATATAAAGGGATAAACCAGGATATTATAAATAATGGGTTTGGCTTAGCAAAACAAATTAATTTATCTACAACAGATACTCCAGAGATTCCATTTTATCTTGGGAAGCAGTCAACTACAATATCTGGATTATTTGTTGTAAAAAATAATAAAGTCGTGGAATCATCTACAGCATCATCCACGCAACAGACCTTGGAAACAACTCAAAATGTAGCAGGGACTACATCGGCAGATATGGATGAAGAGAACACAACAGGGTCTGTCAGCAAGGATCCAAGTAAGGAAGAAGTTGTGGAAGTGATCAAACCAAAAACAGAGAAAAAAACATTTCAATTTTTCCCATTTTCTTTTACAAAATTTTTTATGGCGCTTGTATTAATGGGAATCTGCGGTATATGGACATTTATTTTTTACAAGAAAAATAAATAATTTTAAGGACAAAAGTAGACGATAAGTCTCTTTGTCCTTTTTTTTCATATTAAAAAAGAAAAAGGAAGGTGAAACTATTGATACGAAAAAAAATATTGATACCTGCATTAACATCATGTTTATGTATATCTATGTTCCCATTACAGACATTTGCAGCACCATCACCTATATGGAACTTCTCTTCAAATGATTCTACAGAAACATTTGAATGGAACGATGATACAAAAGATGATGCACTAACCGTATTTGAAACAACGGATTGGTCAGAATTCCAAGATAAACTCATCTATAAAGAAACAGAAAATTCTTCTGCAAAAGCAGATGTATCTTCAGAAGTACGCAATATGGAAAATACGGTTAAATCAGTTTTACAAGACGAAAATCTGCAGTTAAAAGCTTCCTTAGAATATTACAGGGTAGATTACACTGAATTAATGTTAGCTATGATACAGGTGCTTGCTGAAAACTGTGGAATTCTTGGTGGAGATGGAGCAAGTAATTCTGGTAACGCGTTTAAATCTTGGACTAAAAATATGGGGCAATTTATCGTGCCTGGAAGTGCGATAGGTGAAAAGGAATCTATTACAACACTTATTAATGCTTATGCTCAAAGTGCGAGGGCTTATAAAGTCAAGATGAGAGAAGATACCCAAGGAAAAGAAGATGCCTCTGTTTCAGAACCATATATTTTTGATAATAATGAAGCATTGCAGGCAGTGGTAGAAGGCGTAGTAATGCATTATGGAGCTACAAATTTCGGAGGTATTGGCTATTTTTATACAAATACTTGTAATACAAATGCAGCAAAACCTTATACAGTAAAAAAAGCACAGTCATATTATAAAAAACATAAAGAGGATATTAAAGCGTATTATTCTTCTTGTGGAGATGATTATGAGGCTGATCCAGAGTTTGCATCAAATGTATCTGCTATTTATTCTGTCAGCAGTGGATTAGGAGAAGATATGACATCATACACCGCAGGAATGCCAGTATCCTCTAATGAAAGAGTGACCGCTTTTTTGAAAAAATTAGCCGAACAGAATGGAAAGCCTTATAACTGGGGATCAAGAGGACCTGATGAATTTGATTGTTCTGGACTTATCAGTTACTGTTTAAGAGAATCTGGAGCTATCCCAAATTTCTCTTATAAGACCAGTAGTGATATGAAATCGTCTTTTAAAGAAATTCCGTATAATCAGGTACAGCCGGGAGATATCTTATGGCATCCTGGGCATGTCATGGTTTATATCAAAGATGGACTTACTTTTGAAGCAAAGGGGAAAAAATACGGTGTTGGCTATTTTAAACGAAATACTGCAGCGCAGACGGTATTACGGTGGTATTAACGTTCAGGTGAAGAGGGTTATTAAAAAGAAAAAGGAGGTACATTTATGCCAAAATCAGATTTAACATATCATGCAGATGGAAAAACAGAGGATGACACAAGTATCATGGAAAATATCACAGATAAGATAAAAGCAGCTCCACGTGAAGATGGACAAAACATCCAAGATTATATACAAAAACAGGGAACACATACTGGTATTATCGGGGCAATAACTGGTACGGTTATGGCAGTTGCAGCTTTTGTGTCAGAATTAGTAGGAACGATAGCGCGCAATCTCCTGTGGAGCCAGCAAATGCAGGATGCAATCGCAAACCGTATCAATAGGCAGACACCTGCAAAGTCTATGTCTGTTTTACAGAAAGAAGATGGAGTTAAAGAAAATGATATACAAAAAGAAGAAACTCCGCATGTAAATATTAACAATTTTTTAAAGAAATATGATATCCAGGGCAGAAAATTTGGTGATTCTGTGTTTCTGCAAAATGGAAATGATAACAGCACGATCACGCCTGCTGACTGTATGAACCCAGCCAAGCTTCAGCAGGCTATCGGGACTGTGTATGGGAATAACCTAGATACGTCTATCAAAGCGGCTTTAATCTCAGCAGCTTGCAGTCTGACAGGAGAAGAAGAAAAGGATATCCATCATAAGATACCAACAAAAAGAGGGACGATTGATATTGAAATCAAGCAATTAGAAAAGCATTTTGCTTCTATCTCAATCAATGGAAAAAATGTCATAGAAAAAATACCAAAAGATATCTTGAAAAATCCCAAAGCATTCCGTATTGTCGATGGGAAAGGCTCTCTTACAGATCATATTGAACAGAAGATAGAGGAAGAATTGTCTAAAACACATACCCTTAGTAAAGACCTTACTGTATCCATAGGAAAAGACCACACACTTTCCGTCTGGGATAAAGAAAAAGAGATTTACAAAGGACCGGCAGAGATAAAAGCTTTTGAAAATATTTTTACGGAGCATCCATTAGAAGAAATATCAGCAAAAACTGCTGCGGTAGCTTTATATTGTACTTTAAAACCGGAAGAATTTGCAAAAGAGTATCAGCAAAAAAGCATTTTTGATGACTTTTCGTATCCTGACGGAACGGCATATATTAGTGTGAAACAAGATGGAATCAGTTTACATGAACCAAAACTTTCAATAATAGATAGAGATATGGGAAAATTAATTCAGAAATCTTCCCAAAGCTGTACTGTAAAAGAAATTATGGCTGAGTTAGGTTTATCAAAAGATGAGGCAAAAGAGGTAAAAAATTTACAAGGAGATGAAACGGTAGTAGTTATGTCTGAAGGAGTACCAACTTTTGCCACTGCTACAGACGAAGGAGAGATTTATCTTTATCAGCCGGAGCAAATGCCAGAAATTTTAACAAAACGGGCTATTGAGCCATATTTAGAAGATCATAAGGATCTTCTCCCTGTGCTAGTAGAAAAAGAAGGAAAGATACAAACAGCATATATTGAAGAGAATGGAGAGATTTCTTATCTTCCGGCTTTTTCTGATTTAGGATATCATATGGAGGCATCAGATACAATCTCGCTTTTAACACCAGATTGCATCACACCAGAATATTTTTATGAATTTACACAGGAGCTATCCAGCCTTTATCAATTAGCAGATGAAAAAGGGCAGGATATGCCTGTAAAGGTATCTTTTGCAAAAGAACCCGAGAGTTTTACATATGTAAAAGAAGGGTCTGGGAAACAGCCAGAAAAAGTTGATCCAAATAATCTTCCTTTTCCAGAAATCACTAAGGATGCACAAGAAGAAAAAAAAGAGGAGAAAAAAGAAAATGCTTCTATCCTTGAAGAAGGGATTGTACAAGTAGAAGATCGGGATGAAGAAGAATATGACGATGACCTGCCATTTTCTGATATGCCAGAGCAAACATATAGCGACATACCACCATTTTCTGACATAGATGACATAGAACGCTAAAAACACCAAACTTTTAGGAGAGCCTTCGGGTTCTCTTTTTTTTCATATTAAGGGAGTAAAAATATATCTAAAATTATAGAAAAGGAGGTTTTTTGTATGGCTGCACACAACCAAATACGTGTACTAGGATATCTTCTTGATAACCCTCAAATAGAAAATGAAGGGGAACCTGGAGAAGAAAAAGTCTACCTTACTATACGTGTACGTAACCGTGCTGTAGACGGTTATCCAAGCTCAGATTTTCAGGATTTAATCATTTTTTATGACGGAGCAAATGAATACCGTAATCGAGATAAGATTATGGATAAACTGAAAAGCCTTATCAAGTATGATCTTATTGATGTAAAAGGTGTGATTAATGTCCTTTCAGTTAACAAAATTTCTGTGTGTCCTTATTGTGGCGAACAGAATATCAAAATTTTCGGTGTATCGTGTTTTATTTATCCAATTTCTGTTATTAAATTAAACGGCTTATGGGCTTCTGTAGATCAGGATGAAAAAATACCGGAAAGGATGTTGCAAGAACATTATCTTGAAATTTCTAACGATGTAGATATTCTTGGTACGGTCGTAAATGACCCGGAAACGACGGGAGGAAAATATCCTTGTTGTCGTTACCGTTTGGCGGTAGACCGGAAATACTATATCAGGACACAGGATTCCATTTATACAGACTATCCATGGGTCTACAGTTATGGCAAACAAGGACGAAATGATATGCACTACCTTCAGCCGGGGGCATTGGTACTTATCTCCGGTTTTTTACGTAATCGTCTAGTCCTATCGAATATTATCTGTGAAAACTGTAACCACGAGTATCAATATGAAGATTTCGCAACAGAGATTATTCCGTACAGCGTAGAATATATGCGAGGATACAAGTGGGATGACCAAATTGATGAAAAAACAGATGAAACGGAAATCTGAATTCTTTTGCATATTGAAGATGTAATATTTTCAAAAAAGGAGGAATTTAGATGAACAATGTTGTAGATTCTTCGGTAAAAACAGTGATATCTACTGGAAAAATGGAAGATTTTTTTACTATGCTCCATGAATATGATTCTATAAGGACCAGTGACTGCTTGATTAAAAATCAGAAAAGCGTGGATATCCATATTACCAGAAACAAAGGAAGAATTGGAAACTGGGTGATGACGGAAAACTTATCTGATTTTTCATCCAAGAGAAGAAAAAAAACTGGAAAAACTATGAAATCTTTTTATCAGTATTTTTCTGGAGAAAAAATGGAGATTGGTATTGACCTTGCTGTTATTGCACACAAAGATACCAAAAAAGAAAGAGAATGGGATGGATCAATCACCAGTGAGTGGTTTTTTATTCCTATCTGTGCCCCTTACGAAGAAGAAGAGAGCGGCAGAGTCTTCATTAAAACAATTGAACTGACAACCACAAAAGAAGAATATCGAAAAATGCTGGAAACAAGGATTGCTATTTACGATGAATTTCAGGACAAAATTTATCCATTTTTACAGGTATCAATTGCATCAACCGGAAAATACCTTGACTGTTCCGCTATCTTTAAACTTCGTGATGATTATATGCTCGGTGCTGCAATGGTATTGGCAGAAAAAATAAGCAAAAAGAATGTAAAACTTCTTATCAAAGATACAGAAAGCCGAGTAAAACCAATATTATCCATAGCAGGGAAGTATACAAAGTTTTTCCTGCCGACAGAATTTTTCACAAAGATATGCTCCATAATGGCAAATAAAGCATATTTTCTGAATAACTGGCAAATATTTGATGACCGTATTATTGCAGATTTTAAAAAGCCTGATGAACCGTTCTTATGCAGTATAACCATGGGCGTGATTCCAGGTATCGCAACAAGGGCACAAATGTATGTACAAATGGAAGGAACAAAAATTTTGTTAGACTCAAATACAGTAGTTTATTCAACCAAAGGATATGACTACAAACAACTTTTTGACGGCTTATTTGACAATACAGTCATTTTTCACAGACTATGGGAGTCAGCGCATTTGATGTGTTCCTGCCATCCCGAAGAATACATTCCATATATCAAAAAAGCAATCGGAAAAAAGAGAATTAATGCCCTTATTTTTCCCGTATCCATGAAGCGCAGGGACTTTTTCAAGGAGTTATTAAAACAAACAGGGAATTTTTGTTTATCAGAGTATTATGACAACATGCTTAAAAATTCTTATTATCAGATATTAAGAATTCTTGCAAAGGAGGAAGGTCATGAGCTGGCGTAATATTGAAAAAAACGCATACAATATTTTAAACTTATTATCAGAAACAGAAACAGTAATGGTATTTGATGTGGAGACAGTTGGACTTGCAGAAGATGCAAAGATTATACAGTTTTCTGCAATACGTTACAAAGTTATGTCGGATTTTTCATTAGAAAAGATGGATTTTTATGATACTTATATCAATCCAGAAGAACACCTACGTCCTAAGATTATAGAAATAACAGGAATCACACAAGAAATGCTAGATAAATGCCCAGTGGAAGAAACAGTGGCTGCCGATATCGCTTCCTATCTCAAGAAAGCAGGTGTTTACGCAGCACATAATGCCCCTTTTGATATTGCCAAAGTTAATGCTTTGTTTTCACGAAACGGAATCGAATTCCGTTTACCAACATCCAAAGTAATCGACACACTTCCTTGTGCAAGAGATTGTTTTCCTGATCTGGACTCCTACAAGCTAATAGATATTGTAGAAAGCTTAGACAGCGGAGGGCAATTTTCCTACCACAATTCCCTTGAAGATATCAAAGCAACCACTTTTATTTTATCTGAAGAGGTGCGGGAGTATCAAAAGTTGATAGAAAATCTTTATACACAGCCTACAAAGCGGATAGCACATCTGAATTGGGCTTCCTGTAATATTAATGCAAGGGCAAAGAGCCAGCAGAGAATTAAACTTAATATAGATGACGATCTATATGGTTATATCTATTGGGATATTGTAAAGAAACACTGGGACTGCAAAAAAGACAAAAAATCTAAGCAGTTGTTTGATGAAATTGACATGGCTAATCTGGAAGAACAGGTCCTTACGCGATATGGAAGTAAATATCAAGCCTCTACTATGGATATCCTTGGTACTAACTGGTTACGTGAAAAAAAGGAAAAAGAAAAGAAATCAGCATAAGTTTATCACTAAAAAAAGAGTCCAGCATGGGCTCTTTTTTGTTTGGTTTCAATGGATGAGTTAAGAGAAAAACTCCGCATATTAAACATACAAAAGTACAAGAAAGGATGTAATATAATGGAAAATAAAAAAGTAAATGAGAATACAGAAAAACTGCCGGTTTTAAATTTTAATAAACAATATATGAATAACACAAAGATTAGCCGAATTTTATCAACAAAACCAATACTTCTTGACGAAACTTACGCACAGCTACGTATAGAGATTAATGACAAGATTATTAATCTGGTAGATGTCTGGAGGGATGAAAACATAACCCTGTCTCGTGATGATATTACTCCATTTGATCTGGCTGTTATGGATGCGGCATATACCATTATGTGTTCAGGCAAAATGATCCTGACTGCAGAATGGATTGCAAAAGTCTTATCAGGAAATCCTAAACAAAAAATTACGAAAAAAAAGATTGAGGCGATACGCCAAAGCATTGATAAACTACGCTACATACATATTCAGATTGACTGTTCTAATGAGTTTAACTATAGAAAAGATACCAAGAATAAAATTTCTGATTTCAAATACGAGTCATATCTGCTTCCATTAGATAAAATTACTGCTGTCTATCAGTCAAATGGAAAAGAAATCATAGCATATCCGGTATTATCAAAACCGGCTTTATACCGGTATGCGGAAACAATTCACCAGATTGTAGATGTTCCAGCAGACCTACTAGACACACACGAAGAATACCGAGATACAGATGAAGCTATCTTAATTAAAAGATATGTGATTAAACGAGTAGCACAGATTGTCAGCAACAATAAACTGAACAGCAATAAAATTTCTTTTCTTTGGTATGACAGAGAAGAAAATGAGGAAAGAGGACTTTTCCCTGAACTAGGATACATCCCTGATAACACAAGATCCTGGCGAAATAAAAAGCAAAAAATTAATAAAATTGTTAAAATGACTCTCAAATCATTAAAAGACAAGGGCGCTATTAAAAGTTTCGAAGAATACAGAGAAAACGATACAAAAAATCCAGCTTTCCCAATTATGGGCTACAAAATTTTTTACGGATTATGAAAACGAAATGTAGGCTGTGAGAATAGCGACAGTAGTGGGCGGAGACACCGGCATCTCCTACTGCCAAGAAGCAAGTCCGCGTTTTGTTCGGCAATTAGCTTCCGTAAATATCGGCTAAGAATTAAAGCAAGGATAAGCAGCTAAGGAAAAAGTGTAGTCACGCTAGAGAAAAAGTGTAGTCACGCTAGAGAAAAAGTATAGTCACGCTAAGGAAAAAGTGTAGTCACGCTCAAACCTAAAAAAGTACCTGAAACCCTTATATTTACTTACTTTTTTAGGCTTCAAGATTTGTCGTGTAAGTAACTGTAAGTTAATGTAAGTTACTTGTAATGGCTTACAGCGTAAGGTTGCTTAATGCACCCTTACACTGCAAGCTATAACCAAAGAATGTCTATATAATTTAAAGAAGCGGATTCTTTAAAACGGGGGAGTATCCAACTAGATATAGTATGTTGCAACCTAAGTTGAAATATATTCTTTAACAACTAAAATTTTTCTTATAAAAATATCTTTCTTCTAAAAAATGATATATATGAAATATCTGTTTTAGGAAGGAGGGCAGTTTTATAAAAAAACAAGGATTCTCCTAACCTCTAAATGAAATGTAGGTAATGAAATGAATTGTAGAGTTAACATAGCAGCAGTAGCGTGCGGAGATATCGGTATCTTCTACTGCTAAGAGGTAAGCACCGCTAGGAGGAAACACCGGAATTCAGTCTCCGTCAATACCGGCTGGGGATTAAAATAAGCAAACCTATTATTTTTCGATAACATAAAGCTTATATCATAAAAGAATCCGATTCAATTTTATATTTATCCAAAGGAGAATTCAACTATGACAAAAGATAAAAATTTTGATACAAAAACCCAGGTATTACCAAACATACAACCAATTGTTAGCAGTATGGATGTTTTTATTAGATCATGCACCACAGATTCAAAGCCTCGTATAAGTACAGGAATATGGGAGTTTGACCGCATCTTAAATGGAGGATTGTCGGATGAATTTTATATCATGGGTGCAGAGACAAGCACTGGTAAATCCGCTTTTCTAATGTTTATTGCACAGAAAATAGCAGAATCCGGTATCGATGTCCTTTACTTTGCTTTAGAAATGGGACAATCTGAGTTCATTGCCAGGGGAATATCAGCAATATCTTTCGAAGAACATCAGCAGGATAAAGAGAAATGTGTTACAGCATCTGATATCTTGTATTGGACATGGAATCCTGAATTAAAGAATTTTATTAAAATGGAGCTTTCCAAATATAAAGATTATACAGATGAATATTTCCGGCGATATGGAGACCATCTATATATTATCGAAAGCGGTCTGCGTGGACTGTCTGCCAAGGATATTGCAAATATAGCCACTGCACATAAGCAAAAGACAAGAAAACCAGTTGTTGTTTTTATAGATTATCTCCAATTACTTAAAGCAGATCCCAAAGATCCGTCTCAGACAGATCGCAAGACAAAGATAGACAGGAGTGCTGTTATCTTAAAAACCTTGGCTTCCCAGATTGGTATGCCAGTAGTAACAATCAGCAGTATCAGTCGTAATAATTACAACGAAAAAATCAATACTTCTTCTTTTAAAGAATCTGGTGATCTGGAATATACCGGAGGGGTATTGTTGGGCTGGGACTGGTGCGGGGTAACTGATGTAAACAGAAATAATATTGAAGAGATTACATCAGAAAAAGTCTCCTGCAAGCAAAGAGGATACCGCAGGATGCGCCTAAGTCTTTTGAAATACCGGAACGCAGAAAAAGACAATGAAGTATTGTTGCGATACTATCCAGCTTATAACTATTTTGCATCTGCTCTAAAACCAGATATAAGTACAGCAGAAACAATGAAATATACAACCGGTGACAGACCAAAAGGAATCCCCGGAAAAGTCATGTCTTTTTAACAAGAAAAACAAGGATTCCCCTTCCTCAACATCAGTAGGTAGGGGAGGAATTATCTAAAATTCACTAAGCGGCAGTAGTGAGCGGAGATATCGGTATCTCCTACTGCCAAGAGGTAAGCACCGCCGGGAGGAAACACCGGCATTCAGCCTCCGTTAATACCGGCTGGGGATTAAAACAAATAAAAGAAATAGTCTTAAACAGAAGAACCATATTTCTTACAGAATAAGGTTCTTTTTTGTGCATGGAAATAGCAGAGAATGAAGGAAACTTTTACACATATTAGAAATGATGAAATACACAAGAAGAAGGTTGTTTGATGAATTTGCTTCTTTCTTCTGTGTGGTTACTAACTATATTAGGAGGTTGTATAATGACTTTATCATTTTCCGAATATGATAAGATGATCGAAACATTCCGTTCCTATAATACACCTGTTTTTCTGCCTTCTCTTGATGAGATTGCTATGTTTGAACGGGATCCGGAACGATGGCTTCGGTTTGCAATTTATTTATCCGAATTTGGACCTGCTCCAAAAACAGATACGGAACATTATCAGTCACAATTATTGACACAATTTTTATATTCCAACCTTTCTATGGTGGATGATGCAGATAGCAGTACGGAAGGAGGCGATTTTGATGATTGGCATCTTAACTGAAAAACCATCTGCTGCCCGCAATTTCGCTAAAGCTCTTGGGGCTCAGAAGACGGGCGATCATTACTCTGGATCTTTTCATGGGGAATCTTTTGTAATCGTTCATTCTGTGGGGCATCTCTATGGATTACTTGACCCAAAATACCAGGTACCAGAATCCGTTGCTGCATCTTACGCAAGCTGGGATATTTCCAATCTGCCATGGAACGAATCAATTTTTTCGTGGAAAAAAGGTGCTTTTTCTAAAACAAAAGATGTCGCTGCTACGATAAAATCTGTTTTATCTGATTGTTCTGAGATTGTCCTTGCGACTGATAACGACCCCAGTGGAGAAGGGGATCTTTTAGCTACAGAGATTCTTTTGGAAAATCATATTACTGCAGAAACTTTTACCCGTATGCATTTTGCAGATGAAGCTTCTGCAACCTTACAGAAGGCTTTCCTTGACCGCAGCCTCATCCCAGTACTCACAGAGAACCCAGAGTACCGTAAAGGGCTTTACCGTGAACGGTTTGACTTTCTGTCTATGCAGCATACAAGGGCAGCTACTCACTTTTCCGGCGGCAGGGTCTTACGTCAAGGCAGACTGAAATCTGTTATGGTACGTATGGTAGGAGAACAGTTAGAAGCGGTACGTTCTTATGTTCGTGTACCATATTATCAAACACGGTTTAAAGACGAAAACGGAAATGTCTATGTCTCCCCAAAAGAACCGATGTATAAAAGGAAAGAGGATGTCCCAGATCTTTACCATGAATCAGAGGTTGTTGTTGATAGTGTGACAACAAAACATACAGCACCACCCAAGCTCTTAGACCTTGCAGGATTATCTTCTATCTTGTCATCTAAGGGAATCAAAGCAAGTGAAGTCCTTCAGACTTACCAGAATCTGTATGAGCATCAGATTGTTTCTTACCCGCGAACCGAAGATAAGTCTATTACACCAGAACAGTTTCAAGAGATGCTTCCAAAGATTAACCAGATTGCAGTACTTGTTGGAGTTGATCCATCCCTGCTTACCCATACGCAGATGCGTCCAACTCATGTAAAGAAAGGAGGAACCCATGGAGCGAACCGTCCCGGACCTAATGTTCCGTCTTCTTTATCCACTCTTGACAGATATGGATCTTGTGCCCGTTCTATCTACGAAATATTAGCTAGAAACTTCCTTGCAATGTTTGCAGAAGACTATATCTACGAGCAGGAAAAAGGACATCTGGCGGATTACCCTGACTTCATGAGTAAGACAAATCTTCCTAAGTCCCCCGGCTTTAAACAGGTATTTTACGATGGGGACGATAACGAAGATACGACCGGCTCTCATCTTGGCAAAAGAGCTACCCCTTCTATCTTTGAAGGCTATCCAAAACCGCCACAAAAACCAACAATGAAATGGCTTATGAAACAGCTTGAAAAATATGATGTAGGTACTGGTGCGACAAGAACAAGTATTTATGCGGATGTGACGAACCCAAAAGGCGGTGAAGCTAGAACACCACTTTTGACAGAGAATAAGGGAAAACTCAATATGACACCAGATGGTGAAGTCAGTTTCCGTTTAGTTAAGGGGACTCATATTGCGGATGTAAGGACCACAGAGTCGATGCAGCAATCTATGAGAGATGTTGCTGCTGGAAAAGCTGACAGTAGCCAGAAACTGCATGAGATGCAACAGATCATAAGAGATGATATGGCGATCATGGCTAAAAATGCAAAGGTAATGAACATCACACCTAAAAAAACAGTAAAAATGCTCAATGGTGTATGGAATGGACAGAATATTGCAATACGTGAAAAATGGATTGATCATATATGGACACCAGAAGAAGCAGATGCATTGTTTGCAGGAAAAAATGTCTGTGTATATGGACTGCGGGGAAAAGATGGCAAGACATATGATGTAAAGGGAAAATTAGGGTATCAAACTTATAAAGGAAAAAAATACGTCGGTTTTACCGTTATGGAGTATTTGAATGATGACCGGATACGTGGTACATGGAATGGGCAGGATGTCATGATCAAAAAATCATGGGGCGGACATACATGGAACACAGAGGAGCTTACCCGGCTGTTCGCAGGGGAAGAAGTTTCTGTTAATGGGCTTATTAGTTCAAAAGGCAGTACTTATGGTGTAAAAGGAAAATTAACAGAACAGACTTATAAAGGAAAAAAATTTATTGGTTTTAAAGTTATTGATTATCTAAATGAGGATAAGAACAGTATGAAAGACTGTATCACCGGGACATGGAGAGGAAAACAAGTTTCACTTAAAGCAAGCTGGAATGGACATATCTGGACGGAAAAAGAGGCTCAAGCTTTGTTTGCTGAAAAAGAAATTTCTGTCTATGGTTTCAAAGGTAAGAATGGAAAAGAATATGGAGTCACCGGAAAGCTAGAATACCAAATATATAATGGACGTAAATTTATCGGTTTTATGCGGACAGGATTCGCTGACTAAAGGAGAGTTCTATGAAAAAAAAGATATTACTATATACAACATCTGTTTTTTTGATTCTTTTTCTTACCATAGCCAATCTCTTTTTGATTAGATTGATTCAGCTGTCTCCTAAATTGCCATCCATAGATCATAAAGAGTCTGTATTTACCCATTCTGCACTGGACAAAAAACAGCCAGGAGTGTTAGTCATCCATGGAAAACCTGGAGATAAAGCAGATATCGAACTACTGGAAGGTACGCTATATAAACAAGTAATATTAAAATCTAAAAAAGAAAAAATAAGGGTTCCAGCTGGACAATATAATATTAGTTTAAATGGTGGGAAAAAATTATGGATCATTGTGGATAGAAACAGAAAAACGATAGTTTCCTTATAAAGTCTCCACGCCCATGCGATGTGTAGCTCCTATGGACGTGGTACTCTGCCTAAGCAGATAGGAAAGAAGAAAGAGGACTGGATATCCAGTCTTTTTTCTGTATCTCCTTGCATGAAAACAAATGGCTACAGTGTAAGTAGAAAGAAAAAACAAAGGAACAAAAATATAATTATTTTTAGAATATATATAATTTTCCAATACAGCGAATACTGTCCTAATATTCCGCGGATATACCACAATCCTGTTTTGCTAGATTTTAAACGGTTACAACGGCGGCAAGAAGCAACAAGATTTTCTTTGTCATTCACTCCATTTGGTAGTTTTTTTTGCCAATATCTTTTCCGTTTTGCCTGATATACAGGAATCAGGTGATCTACTTCAACTTGTTTTTTCTGTAACTTTCTTCCACAGTAACAGCATCTCCACAAAGAATTCTTTTTCTTTCCGATCGGACGTGTATTAGGTGGATTATTCCGGAAAAAAGTCTGGCGGTATATTGTATTCCGATCAAATTTTTTATCATAGCAAATAAAACGAAGTCCTCTTGACCTTTTATATATTTTATAAGAATCCATCATATCTGGAACCACTTTTAGATAGTTATTTTCTTCAAATGCCCCATAAATCCCTCTTTTTTCTAATTGAGCTTTTGTATATCCATAATACTCAAAATGATACATTCTTTTTCGCCCCCTTACCTAGATGGGTCATCCATGAAAAGATCCTGTTCTGGTCCGGAATAATCAATGATATATTTTACTTCCTCACGGAAAGCTGCTGCTTGTTCTGGATGTTCTTTTTCAAACGTTTCCAATCCTTCCATAAACTTGTCATATTTTTTTGCTTTTTCTTCTTTTTCTGCAAGAGATTCCTGCATCAAACGGAGATTGATACTCAAGTCTTCCGTTTCTTCCTGTAAACTTTCTTTTTTTTCAGTAAGCTCTTTTATTTCTTCTTTTAATTTCTGTCTACCTTTAAATTCTCTGTCTATCGCATCACGACATTCCTTGTAACGGATGTTGACATGCCGGAGCTGTTTCCTTTCAGTCTCTTTTATTTTCCGTAGTGAGGCGGCGTGTGCGGTCTTTAATTGGTCGATTGCCCGTTCCATGTATTTTTCAACACTTTCTTCTGGTAATCGTTCTGGTACTCGGTTCATCGCTTGATTTAACTCTGCGTAGAAACGTTTGATATCCTCATGTTTTGCTTGGCTTCCCTTTAATCCTCTTTTTAATCCAAAAGACTGCATGTATTTCGCATAGGTTGTTTGGTGTTCAGACATTGCCCGGCTTCCATTTAAAAAACGTCTTGCGTTTAAATGCCCGTTTTCATCGATTGGAATGACCAGTGCATGACAGTGTACGTTTCCACATTCATCGCCATGGTATACCATACTGATCACATTATCTTTTCCATCGCCAGCCACATTAAATGTATCTTTCATCCATTCCACATTTTTTTGCTTCCATTTTTCAATATCTACAAAGTCATCCTTACTAAAAGTTGTGACAATTTCCAATGCATGAACAGCATTTTTTCGTATATTATGGGTCTGGTAATAGGGCAGTGACTGAATTCTTTCTCGAAATACTTCTTGCGGATCCATCTGCAGCCCATTTTTTACCGGAAGTTTTATCAACTCTTCATTGAGGTGACGTAAAGATGCATCTGCGTTTTCGACCTCAACCAGGCGGTAATTATGATGGTATTTTGACATCAATGCACCTCCGGTCTTTATCTTTTCAATACTCATAAAACAATAAGACATAATAGTTATTCCTTTTTCTTTTAATATGAGTAACTGCATAGGTCTGACTTTTGCAATCACCTGTAAATGGGTACTGAAATAGGCATATTAAAGAGTGCAATATATTTTCACAAAAGGAGGTTTTTCATGAGACAGAAACGGATTGGATGTCTTCCTGTCCTAATGGCAATTAGCCTTATAGTGATTCTCGTCATTGGATGGATTTACTATAAAGATGGGAAAACATACACAGATTTAAAAACAGAAGTAACTTACAAAAAAAAGGAGATAAAGAACAAAAAAAAGGATGACGGCTACCGGATAAATTGGAAAGCATTAAAAAACAAGGATGTTGTCGCTTGGATACGTTTCAAACATCCAAAAATCATTTCTTATCCTGTTATGCAGAAAAATGATAACGATTTTTACCTGCATAAAAATATAAAAAAAGAGTATTCTTTTGCTGGTTCTATTTTTATGGATTACCATAATAACAAAGATTTTTCAGACAGCAACACATTGATTTACGGACATAACATGGCAAATGGGAGTATGTTTGGTTCTCTGAAAAAATACACAGAAAAGAGTTACTGGGCAAAAAATAAGTATTTCTACATTTATACCAGAGATGGTAAAAGGCGAAAGTATAAAATATACAATACCTGTATGGTGCGTCCGGGATCAGAGATCTACACATACCGTTTTGCTTCAGAAAAAAGTATAAAAGATTATATTGAATACTATCAGTCCTTTGGAGAATATCCTACAGGGATTAATCCATCCGTAAAAGATAAGCTAGTTACCTTATCTACCTGTGCTTTGCAAGGAAGCCGGCGTTTTGTTGTACAAGGGTATTTGGTAGAGACCATTACATTAGATTAGATATATATGAAAGGATAAAAAAGATGAAAAAAAAGATAAAATGGATATTATTATTTCTTTTCCTTGTCCTTATAGTTGCAGGAACGTACTTTATTGTAAAACAATATCCAAAATACGAAAAAACAAAACAAACCGTGTATGATTTGATAACAGATATGGATAAAGGAACATTCCGGAGAAAAGGAAACACCTATATTTATGATAAGGATAACCGGAAGATTGGTAAGATTGGAAATGAAAAATATGTTTATAAAGAGTCCTCAAAAATCTCTGATTACATAAAAAATGGTTATATCGCACAGGAAGACCGCCGTTTTGCAAGTCATCACGGCATCGATCTAAGGGGAATCGCTCGCGCAAGCTTGGTTATGGTAAAAAATAAAGGACATGCTACACAAGGAGCTTCTACAATCACGCAACAGGTTGTCAAAAACAATCTACTTTCCAGTGAACGTACTATGCAGCGTAAAATAACAGAAATCATGATTGCTTTACAATTAGAAAAAACATATTCCAAAGCGCAGATTATGGAGTTTTATTGCAACTCCAATTATTATGGGTGTGGCTGCTATGGTGTTGAAGGCGCAGCTCAGTATTATTTTGGACATTCTGCATCAGATGTTACTTTGGCAGAAGCGGCTATGCTCGTTGGAGTGTCGAACCGTCCAAGTGCATATAACCCTGTCAGTAATTATGATAAGGCGATTACCAAGAAAAATGAAGTCTTAAACAGTATGCTTGTCCAAAATTATATTACAAAAAAGGAATATGATGCTGCAAAAAAAGAGTCTCCTAAGATTATTGAAAAAACAGATAATACGGATGCTGATAATTATATGGTCAGTTATGCACTACATTGTGCTACGCTTGAGATGATGAAGCAGGATGGGTTTTTATTCAAATATTATTTTGATTCCCAAAAAGAATATAAAGAATATAGAAAAGCTTATAAAGAATCGTATTCGGATGCTTCTGGTGATATCCGAAGCGGAGGATATAAGATTTATACTTCTTTTGACCAAAGTATTCAGAAAAAGTTACAGTCTTCTGTAAAAGATAACCTACCATCTGGTTCTGGATTGCAAGGAGCAGCAGTCTGTATTGATAATGCTTCACAGATGGTCATAGCTATGGTTGGCGGAAAATCAGCAAACGGAGAGTATAACAGAGGGTTTTTAATGGAAAGAAATCCAGGTTCCTCTATAAAACCGCTTCTTGATTACGGAACCGCTCTTAATGAGGGCGTGATTACAGCTGATAGCATAATCACAGACGAGAAAGTTGATTTTCATGGTTATTCACCGAAGAACGCAGATTATATTTATCGTGGAGATATGACAGCAAGGGAAGCATTGGCTCGTTCTGTTAACACAGTCGCTGTGAAATTATTATACCAAACAGGTATTAAGACTGCAGTTCCTTATTTAGCAAAAATGCAATTTTCTTCTTTGTGTTATGCTGATATGACAATCTTATCTACCGGGCTTGGTGGTTTTACTTATGGAGTTAAGGTCGTAGACATGGCAAAAGGGTATGCAGCACTTGCAAACCAAGGGCAATATTCCCCGAATACCTGCCTATTGCAGATTAAAAAAGAAGATGAATCTTTGGTTTACCGTTCAAACAAAGACACAAGAGAAGTTTATAATAAAGATACGGCATATATCCTCACAGACATGATGCAAGGGACTTTCAGGGAAGAATATGGAACCGCTCATAAATTATATGATGGAAAACAATATTATGCGGGTAAGACCGGAACAACAAATGACAACAAAGATGCGTGGTTCTGTGGTTATTCTAAATATTATACAACAGCTGTTTGGGCTGGATGTGATACACCGAAATCGGTAGATGGATTAAAAGGATCTTCCTATCCGGCAAGTATATGGATGGATTTTATGTCAGATATCCATAAAGATAAGAAAAAAGCAGATTTTACTGTTCCAGATACTGTATATCTTGCTGACAAAGAGGGGAATCAGAAAAAAATCACTTTTCAATATGATATGTGGAAGAATCGTCCAAGTAATTATGATTACCGTTCTTCTCTGACAGAAAATCTGTTATTAGAAAAACAGAAAGAAAAAAGGATAAAAAAAGAAATCACACTGGCTGAAAGAGCAGTATCTGAATATGAAAAGACACAGATAAAAAACTCATCTGATGCAAAAAAAATTGACAATGCTTATCAAAAAGTCCTTGATATCATTGAGCAGATAGAAGATGACACAAAGCAGCAAGAATTTAAAAACAGAGCAGCTTATAAATATGGCTTATTATCCGGCGAAGTAAAAGATAAATGGGAAGCGGTAATTAAACAGGAAAAAGAAAATGAACAGCAAAAGAAAGATCTTGAAAATAAGGAAGAAGCAGCAAAGTCAGAAGAATTGGCGGAAGAAACATTAAAATCAGATAAAGAAGAGGTAGTACAGTGGTATATAGATGCATTATATGACCGAACTTTGTATACAGACACAGTAAAAAGGATGATAAATGATGCAAATGCAGCATTATCAAGATGTGTAGATCTGGATAATTACAGTACATTAAGTTCAGATCTGTCTGCTGCCATAAATTATGCAGAAAACCTTCCAACAAAAGAATCCATTACTTCTGAACAGGAGAGCATAACAATGCCGTCAGATAAGGATTACCCGATGGATGAATAATCATTTTTAATTTTTATCACAAATTTTTTAGCCCAGGGTTTATAAAGGAACCTTGGGTTTTTAATAACTAAATTTTCTTATAAAAATGTAGGTAGTGAGATGAATTGTAGAGTTAACATAGCGGCAGTAGCGAGCGGAGATATCAGTATCTCCTGCTGCCAAGAGATAAGCACCGCCGGGAGGAAACACCAGCATTCAGTCTCCATCAATACCGGCTGGGGATTAAAACAAATCAAACAACAGATATTCCTCCATATTATAAACGTAAACAAAGTTTCAAAACAAGGAGGAAGTAAACAATGAAGAAGTATTTAAAATTTGATGATCAAGTAGTATTATTACATGAAAGGAAAGAATTACAAAAATATTTGGAATTTAGAAAAGAAAATGATGTATGGGTTCAGCCATATATCAAGGAATCAGCGGTGATCGGAATTGAAGATCACCCTCTTTTTTTATCCCAATATTTTTCAGAAAATGGAATAGGTATCAATGAGGAATCAAGTGAATGTGTCAGGGATACTGGATTATTCCTATCTTTTCCTGTTAATGGAGAAAGAACAATTTATCCAACCAGACATACGGCATTTGCAAGTATCTGTCAGCGAGCCGGACTTAGTGGTCCAACAATTTCAAATTTCATGGAAACATCGTTTAAAAAAGTCCTTCCAGTAACAGAAAAAGCAGCTTGGCTTACCAGAGGTTTTTCACTTTATGCACAAAAATGCAATATCCTTATACGGGATGGAAAAGTATCAGCGATGATGAGTGGAGGATACAGTGTCCTGCCTGCGGATGAATTGATAAATGCTTTAGAAAAGGAATTAGAAAAAGAACATAGCCAGCTAGAAATGTCATGTGCCTCAATTTCACATGAGTATCTCAATGTGGAGTATCTTTTAAATGACCCAGAAGCGGATGCTAGTTTTTCATTATTATTACAGGACTTTGGGCTGAATGGAAAAGTGAAAACAGGAATAGGTTTTGCAACAAGCGATGTCGGATTATCCCGAGCTTATGTATATCCGTTTTTCATGATGGATGAACATAAAACACGTTTTGGTGATTCGATCGGTATAGAACATGAAGGAAAAAATGATGTAGAAACATTTACTAAATTACTCCCACAGGCAGACTCTTTATTTAAAGAGGCGGAAGACCAGATTGAAAAACTGGGAAATACGGTAATTAATTCAGTTCCTCATACAGTAAGAAATATAGTCGATAAAAATAAAAGCCTTTTTCCAAAAACTTTTGCAGAGGATGTAGTCTCTTCGTTAACGCTTACATCTGGCAATGCGATTGATGTTTATCTTGCATTAAACGATATTGTTGAAAATTACATTACAAGCAGAGGAAATGATCCGACAGTCGCACTTACCTTAAAAGACAGATTGTCTAAATATCTCTACGTTAATTTTGAAAAGTATGATAATTAGGAGGTCTGGGTATGAAGAGTGCATATTTAGTTATGGTCGAATCGAGTAACAACCACAATAAATACTACCAGATGACACAAAAAACAGCTGATGTCTTTGAAGTGCAATATGGACGGGTTGGAGCCAAAGGTATGTTACGCACGTATCCAATAAGTAGATGGGATTCCATCTACCAGTCTAAATTAGCAAAAGGATATATCGATAATTCGTCTCTATATGTTCCTGTAAAAAAATCAAAATATAATGAAATTTCAGATGTACAAGTAAGGACATTTTGGGAAGAAATCGAAAGTTACTCTAAAAAAGTTCTTGAAAGTAATTATTCTGTATCCTACGAAAAGGTAACTTCAAAAATGATTCAAGAAGCCTCTGATATCTTAATACGTATTCAAAGGATGTCTGATGTCAATTACATCAATGAAATGCTCTTAGAGCTTTTTCAGACGGTACCTAGACGTATGGCAAAAGTAAGTGAATATCTATTAAAAGATATTGCTGATCTTCCAGACGTATTAGAAAGGGAATGGGAGCTTTTGGATGTTATGAAAGGTCATATGACAGAGACATCCAATAAAATGGTAGAGATAAACAAAAATATTCTGGAGTCGCTTGGCTTATCCATATCTCTTGTTACAGATGAAAAAAGGATTGCCCAGATCAAAAATCATCTTGGAATAGAATCGGTTGATAAATTCAGCCGGGCTTTCCGTGTATGTAATAAAAAAACAGACGAACGTTTTTACCAGTACATGGATCAAAATGGATATAAAAGTAAAGATATCCATTATCTTTATCATGGCAGCCGAAATGAAAATTGGTATGGTTTAATGACAAAAGGTCCGTTATTACGTCCCCAAGGAGTCATTATCACAGGAAAAGCTTTTGGAAATGGAATATACTTTGCTCCAAGGGCGAAAAAATCCATAGGATACAGCAGTCTGCGTGGTGCTTATTGGACAGGCGGTATGCAAAATAAAGGGTATTTAGCAGTATACAAAGTACTTTTTAAAAACCAGAAAGATGTCAATGTGTCTTATCCGTACAGTCTTAGTAATATTAGACCACATGATGCAGTATATGCACACAAAGGGGTTATTTTACAAAATGATGAGGTGATCATTTTTAGGGAAGAACAGGCAACACTACAGTATATCATTGAATTAAATGCTTAAAAAAAAGAGCCCATATCATTGTGATATGGGTTCTTTTTGTTTACACAAAACTTGAAACAGTTTTTTGTTTTTTTGTTCACATTTCAGGAAACTCCATGCTGTCTGAATCGTCATTTTCTTTCGTAAAAGAGTGTTTTGCAAGATATGCTCCTAACTGTAAAATAACTTCACGCAAAACCTGATTTTTTGTTTCTTCGTCAAATTCGGCAAGTTTATGATAATATTGTCCGGCAAGAGTGTCTTCGGAATCTTTTTTTAATTCTTCTTCCCATGTTTTAGATATCAAAAGATTTAACACTTTGTGTAATTCTTTATCCATGTCTATATATAGCTTTTCTGTGTCAGAACCAATTACATGGAATATTGCTGTACAAAGAAGCTCTCTTTTAATATCGAACAGCATAAGATCTGAAATATTACCATAAATGATATGTTCTGAAAGTTTTAGAACAAACTCTTCCGTAGGGTCTTCCAACGAAAACTCTTTTTCCGAATTCGATTCTTTTGAGAGATCGTTATATTTGCTTTTTAAATCCGTTGTGTTTTCCTGTTTAAAAATCTGTCGGAAAGCAATAATAGCACCTGTCATAGCAGCAGCACCAATTAAAAATGTCCTTTTTTTCATAGTTTTATCTATTTTGCAGGATTGAAGTCCTAATCACCTGCACTCCTTTCTTTAATTTCTGTATTTAATATGTATTTTTTTTATCTTTTTGTTATGCGATTAATTAATTTCTAACTTATGTATCACTTACGATTTTATCGTCTATATATTTTTTTGGGTTTTCTTTTCCATATTAGAAATGTGAATATATCAAAAAAGGAGGAATCAATTATGATGCTAGAAAATAAGGCACAAGAGGAGGCAATACATACTGTAAATAAACAGGTGCTGGTAATTGCTTGTCCGGGATCCGGAAAGACGACAACATTGCTTCGAAGAATCCATTATATGGTGACAGAAGCTGGAATTAGTGCTGCCCAAATCTTAATGATCACTTTTACCAAAGCCGCCGCTGATGAAATGAATAAAAGATATGTTTCCATGTATGGAGATAATCCAGGTGTGACGTTTGCAACAATTCATTCCCTGTGCTTCAGTATTGTGAAGAAATACGGGAAAAAGAATGTTTCAGTTCTTTCTGATATCGAAATATATAATTATTTTAATTATCGTGTAAAGTACCTTGACCAGATCAATGATAAGGATAATTTTGTAGCAGATGTAATCTTGGATATTTCTGTTATGAAAAATAACATGATCTCATTATCTGATTATGAACCAGCATGTACAGATAATAAAGAATTGTTTGCCAGTCTTTATACTGGTTATGAAAAGTATAAAGAAAAAGAATCAAAAGTTGATTTTGATGATATGCTTGTAATGGCAAAAGATATCCTAGATAATGAACCAGAAGTACTTTTGTACCTAAAAAACCGATATTCATATATCCAGGTAGATGAATATCAGGATACAAATTATATTCAGCGAGATATTATTTATAAACTGGCTGGAAAAGAAGGAAACCTTGCAGTTGTAGGAGATGATGATCAATCAATTTATATGTTCCGTGGTGCAAGACCAGAAATCATGCTGAACTTCAGCAAAGATTATCCAGAATGTAAAGTTATTCATATGAGTACGAATTACCGTTCATTAAAAGAGATCATCAAAACAGCAGATCATGTTGTAAAGCACAATTCACAAAGATTTGCTAAAGATTTTTATGGAGCTCGGGAAGAAAAAGGAAAAGTGTTTTTCCGTAATTATCTTAATAATACTTCTCAATTGGGGGGTGTTCTCCATAAGGTCCGAGAATTATTAGAGCAGGGTGTAAAACCGGAACAGATTGCTATCTTATACCGAACAAATAAAGAATCTATGCCGTTTGCAGAGTATTTTATGAGGGAAAAGATTCCTTTTCAATGTAATGAACGGTTAAAGAGTAAATACCATCACTGGATATTTCAAGATATACAAGCTTATTGGAAATTATCAAGAGGTAAAAAAGATAAAATTTCTTTCCAACGTATCTTAAACCATCCGAACCGTTATTTCTATGGAAAAGCCTTCCACTCTGTGGATCCAAATCTTTCCTCTTTGAAACAAGCGGTATGGGAACAAAAAGGTGGTGTTCACTGGCAGCTGCAAAAAGGGTTAGAAAATGCGGAGACTTTGTTTCAGCATTTTAAAATTCTGAATACTTTCTCAAAACCGGAAGTTTTCATGAACTACTTGTATAAAGCAACGGGGTATAATGATTACCTGAAAGAATATGCAAAGTTAAGAAAACTTGACGTAAAAGAACTTACTGTTGTTTGGAACAATCTGCTTGATGAAGCAAAACTTTATGGATCATGGGATGCATGGGGACGGTATATTGTTGCGTATAACAGACAGCTTCAGCAAGCAAATAAAAGCAAAGACGGTATCACTTTATCTACGATGCACAGGGCAAAAGGGTTGGAATGGGATTATGTTTTTATCATCAATTGTGTTGATGGAACTATTCCACATTCTAATGCGATGACTCCAGAGGAAATAGAAGAAGAACGACGTTTATTTTATGTTGCGATGACAAGAGCAAAAGATTTCCTTTACTTATCTGCTTATAAAGAAGATGGAAAGGATATTTCTTCCCCATTTATTGAAGAATGTGAATTGGAATAAGAAGATTTTCTGTGTATAATAATACGAGAAAATAACAATATCGGAAGACCGAGAGGCAACATTTACTACTATTTTTTATCATCACAAAGATCCGTCCGGTTTTCCTGGCGGATTTTTTTCTTATAAAAATTCCTCAAGCAAAGGGACCTTGTATTATGTAAGAAATTCTACTTGCTTGACTGAAAATCTTTGTAGTATAAGTTTCATCTGAATTATAACTTTGGTGAAAAGGTCTGCTAGATCAAAATATCACGAGAAAGGGGTTATCTGTATGAGAAAATATTTAAAAAAGTATGCAAATGGTATTTATTATATTTCCGAAGGATATAATGAAAATCAAATGATTGCGTCCGGCTTTAGCAACATAACAGCTGGCATCTCTGCCGGAAGAAAAATGATCCGAGAGATAGGTGATAGTTTATCTGATCCTGTATATGGTGTAAAATGGGTAGATAGCTATATAGTTTATGCTGCCTGTGAAAAACAGGATATAGGAAAACTGGAAGGATATATTATTGTTAAGACTCCCGCTGAACTGATCGGTAAAGGTGGTGGACTTTGGTCAAGGTATACTTCTTCCCGTATAGGAAGTGTAATAGATTGACAGCAAAAAAAACGGAGTGTGAAATAACACCCCGTTTTTTTATGAAATCAAAATCAAATTAGTCCTGTTGGAAAAGGGTAGATGGATGCAATCCCCCAGTTACCGGAAAATAGATAATCTGGTTTTTTCTTTATGACTACAATATATTCTTCGCATACTAAAGCTCCTTTTTTCCAGTTATGTTTATGATCAAACTTATAAGCTGCGGCTTTTATGCCTTCGGGTATCTGGAAATACAAAAAATAAGGATCTTTCCATTCCTGGTCAAGAAAATAATCTGTTAATTGATCAAGACTGTCTTCAGAAAGCAAATCTTCTTTGATAGTCTGCATTATCTGGGACTTTTCTCCGTAAAAACTTGATGCAACCCGCAGATTCCGATTATCTTTTAAACGTCTTTGTAACTGTTCGTCTGTCTTATTGATGTGGTTTTCAAGCAAATGCCCACAATAATCAAGTGTTATTTTGGCAAATTTTCTTTTTAATTCTTTTTTGATGTCTAATCTTTCGTTCATGGAACGACCTCCTTTTATCAGCAAGCAATAACCCTTTCAAACCGCTGTACATCTTTCGACAGCACACCAAATCCATGGTAATCAGAATTCAATCGTTTTAATCTCTGAAACTTTTCAGGATTCATTAAGGTATGGTATGAATAAATAGGAGCATTCGATTTATGAAGCGAGCGCTCATACTCACATTCTGCATCTTCTAACATAATTCGATACTCTTTACAAGATAAACAAACCCATACATAGGAACGTCCTTCTGTTTTTTCGAAATAGTGATTCAGTCCATCTCTGTTTAAAACGGTAGATAAAAATTTCTCCCTTCCTTTTGGAACAAAATATTTTTTTGTTTTCATTGTTTGTTTCCTCCTTATTTTGAAATGTTTACAAATCTAATATGGATATATAGGGATTGTTTAATTTCAGGAGACAAAAGAAGCTGAATGTAGATATCCAAATAGTAAAAGAAGATATATTTTTTATAAAAATGAATATTGTAAGTTTGAAACAGAAAGCAGATTGTATAATAAGTTATACGCAAAATGATTTTCAAGGTGGAGAAAGAAAAAATATAGGATAAAAAATAAAGAGAAAAAATAACTGTAAAAAGGTATAAAATGGATATTTAAAAGTTCTAATGATGAACAGGAAAAGGAAGAAAAGTGGAGAATTCGTAGATATTTATTTAGAAACATGTGGGAAACAGTACCTAAAAGGGGAAAATGGATGCAGAAAAAGATAGATTATTTTTAATTCTGTGCTACTTGGTTGTTGCTGTGGGTGTAAATTGATTATTAAATAATAAAAAAGAGTTATGATGATAAGAAAGAACAGATATAAAAGTGAAATAAAGGTACACTTATATCAGTGATATAAAAGCACTCTTATAAGAGTGAAAAAATAGCATAGGTATATGTGTGCTATAAGATACACTAATATAGCGGAGATAAAAATACGCAGATATAAGAGAGAAAAAAATGCACAGATATAACAGTGCAAAAGTATCTCTACAAAAACAAATAGTTTCTGATATGAACAGTAAAAAAGAGTATTTTAAGTAGTTGTGTGCAAAAAAAGCTATAAGTATATCAGAGATAAAAATGCACAGATATATGTGAGAAGAAAAAGAAAAATTTGAATTTACTCATATTAATGAAAGAAACAACAGTGAAATTAAAGGAGGAACAAATAATGGGAATTAAGATTAAGATTTTTGCGTATACTGGAGAAGAGAATATATCATTAGTGGACCGTTTTTTTGAGATTGTGCAGTCTTTTTCAAACACTTTTAAAGAAGATGTTACTATTGTAAAAGAAGAACTTTCGCTTAAAGACACACTTGTAGCTGGTGCAGAAGAACCAGAGAGCATTTTATTTGAAGCAGAGGGTTGGAATGAACGCTTAAATAAAAAGGTTATTGAAAATTTCAGAAAGATAGAAAAAACGGCAGAAAAAGTCGGTTTTGAGAAGTTATCAGATTATTTTGAAAATGTTTTTCGTACTGGACAGAGGACACCGGAATCCTGGTATCTTTGGTCATCTATGCGAAACATGGATGATATCTTTGGTTATGGATCAGATCATGCCGTTTGTGATAAAAACGGGAACTGGACCATTATGATGCCAGAAGAGGTAAAAAAAGAAGTAAAAAAGCATCCTGAACAATACGCAGTAATTAAGCTAATCTATGACTAAAAGAAAAGGATGTCTGGACAGGCATCCTTTTCTTATAAAAAAGAGACCTGTAAAAACAGATCTCTTTAAAGGCTTCATTTTTATCTTTGAGAAAGGGACGGGGAATAAATATGGGTATCTAACGACCATACCTTTTCAGAAATAGTTCCAGCTTCAGCCGGAGCATTTTTCTCATAAATATCCATACGAGAATCAATCAAGTCCAAATAGTTAAGAACCATCGCTTCTGGGATAGCAGGAGTAGCAATAGCACCATATTCTGTTTTCCCATGATGACTAGCAATCAGATGTTTTACCAATCGTATTTTTTCTATATCTTCCTCGGAAATGGAATCGAATTCTTTTTTCACTTCATTTACGGCATCGTCAAATATCTCCATGCCTAAAAAGATATGCCCGAAGAGATTACCGTCTACAGTGTAATCTGCCGCTCCAAGAGGAGATGTTTCAAGTTCCTTTAATTTTCCAATATCATGTAAAAGGATACCTGTGATCAATACATCTTTGTGTAGAGGATAAATAGACAAAAGAATATGTCCCATCCGCACCATACGGTATAAATGGTATAACAGACCACCATAAAAATTATGGTGGACCGTTTTAGCTCCAGCCCAGTATAAGAGTTTTTCTTTGTATTTTCTGAAGATGTTTTCCGTAACTTTGTATAAGATAGAATCTGCACCATCATAATTCGCTGCTGTATCTAAAAGCACATCATACATTTTGTCCGATTCGATTGGGGCAGAAATGATAAAGTCTTTTACTTTATATTTGTCTGGAGCAGCTAATTCCATGCTTGAAACAATAAAACTCATGGAGTCTTTATAAGATTCCGGTTTAATGACCACTTTGACAAGCTTGTTAATAAAAGCTTTGTACGATTCTTTTTTTACATCCCACATAAGAGCTTGCTGCTTTTCTTCACCATCAGAAAATAGAAGCTTGCAGAAAGTTCCCCCGTTTTTATTTGTTTTTTCTGTAATGTCCAGTAAGAGTAAGATTGCCTGTGCGCTCTTTCCTGATTCAAACTTTTTTAATTTTTCAAATGCTGCCATAAAAAATTCCTCCTTATAATTGAATAATAAAATTTACAGATATAATATGTTTTAATTGGGAAACGAAATATTTCCTATAAAATTCCTAGCTAGGGATTAAAATAAATCAGAGACTAATTCTCCTCCATAACCGATACATAATCGTCTGGCTGTTTTAATCATAAAATCCCCAATCTCATCCGTGCTGACTGGCTTGCGCCATTTGGTATGAAAATTATAAACACCGCTGGGTTTTGTTCGGCAATCAGCCTTCGCAAGGATACCAGCTGGGGATTAAAACAATCTATAATAACGAATCTGCTACTTCTGATATGATTAATGACTGACAAATAAGTTATGAAGGAAAGGCTACTGGATAGCAGTCTTTTTTGTGTTTAAAAATTACTTAAAGCCTTTTTTCATATTAAACACAACAAAATATTTTTCAAAATAAGGAGGATAAAGATGAAGATTATAGCATTATGCTCTGTTGATGAAAGTGTATTAAGAAGTACATTAGAATTAGGGGAAAAGGACACTATTGATGCCGATACTGTCACGTCAGAGTTTGGCTGGCTGAATGACTCCGGTATTGTATTGGATGCGTGTCATGAAACAAAAAAAGTAGAAGAAGTTACGGAATATTGGGGATTTATATGGAATTTAAAGCGAGAAAAGTACGTTCCAATAACAATTCCATGCAGCAATGTAGATTATTGTAGAAGTTTAATGGAAGCTTATTCTCGATTTTTGACAAATTCGCCCATATATGACGTAAACAGAACCCTAATTTGCAAGAGAAAAGTTTATAACGCATACGGGGATTGGGAAAAATGCTGATTTTTCGTTTGAAAATTGGTTACAATCTTCTATTAAAAAGAGGCTGCCGGAGGGCAGTCTTTTTTTTGATTCACTCTTCCATACCACATCACAAGTAAGTTATACATTTTGCATGGATCAGACTTTCTCGCTGAAAAAAAATAAGGTATAATTTGTAATAAGAAAGGGATGTAAAGGAGAATGGAATGAGAACAGGAAGAAAACTACAGAACCGAGAAAGAGTAGAAAAATGTAAAGAAACATTGGATCAACTATCCAGATTCATGGGAGATATCCTAGATGGGAAACTCTCACAGAGGGAAGCGGCAGAGGCGTTAGGACTTACCGCACAGGGATTAAGCCATGAATTAGATTCCTGTTTTAAACAATATCTGAAACATTCGCATGTGTTTTCTGATGAAGATATCAGAAACCTGTTAGGAGATGTGGAAACTCCTGCTGAAAAGCTGGCAAAGGATGTCCTGCAGGTTGGAGAAGATGGCAGATATCTTTTAGTTAACAGGGAATGCCAGAAAGATTTCATCGAAGAGGTTAAAAAAACATTAAATAAAAAGGATTATTTTATACTAAGCCAATATTACGGTCTGGAAGATGGGAAAAAGAAAAACTTGACCCGAATTGCAGAAGAGATGGGAGTCAGCAGCAACTACATAGGACAACGGAGAAGATACAGTCTGCGGAAACTTTATCAATACAAAAGCTGTGCCTGCCTGCTACCGGAATACAAAAAACTTCGGAAAGATGTCCGAGAATATGGACAGATGCAGGAGATGATCCAAACGGGACAAGAAACAGTACGAAAAGAAAATGAGTTTATCTGCAATAACATTCCGCCTGTTCCGATTATAGAGACGGGAATGTCTGCCGCTACAAAAAGAAGCTTGCTCAGAGGAGGAGTAGAAACACTGTCCGAACTCGCTGGCTACAGCAAAAAGGAAGTCCTTGCTATCCGCAGTATTGGAGAAAAAGGACTCCAAGAAATCAGGGAAGAGCTTGCTAGGTACAGCAGTCATTTAAAGGATGAGATTTTGTAACCTGTAGCAAAAAAGAACGAGGACTTGTTAGATTTGGATTTACAGAGTCTTTTTTTAGAGATAAAAAATAAGAGACTTTTGGGGAGAAGTCTCTTATTATCGGGGAAAATAGCGGTCTGGAAGTGACACACCAGACCAACAAAGATAGAGAGAAATTTTTTTCTCTGGAGTAAAGTAACCAAAGTAGTTACCTTGCTTATCACATTATAACATAATGCTTTAACACCGTCAAATTAGGAACAGACTGTACCCTGTTTTCAGCGGAACTGTATCTAAAAATCAGTGAAATTTTTCATATACCATCCCATACGAAACAAACCTCCATATAAATACGAAAATAAAGCGGCAAAAAACAAATCAAATGTGCATTTACTTTCCGCAAAACTAAAGATAATATAAGAAAAAACGGAGGGAAACAAAGATGAAAAAAGTGGAAAAAATATTAAAAATGGAAATGGAAAAGGTGTTTCAGCGGTATGGATACAGGATAAAGGAAATCGACAGTGGATGTTTTCCATCAAAACTACTAATTTTTAACAACTACATTACTCTGGCAGGACAGCCGTCTGTATTTTCCTACATGGGAAAGAGAAGAAGCCAGAAAAAAGAGGAAAATTATTGGATACTGCGGCACACAGATTTCCTTATAAGGGTAAAAGGTGAAGATTTTACGGAAAAAAAGAAAGAAAACTTAAGGAAAGCATACCAGAATATCCTGCGTATTGAGATGAAAGAAGGGTTCCTGCGTATCCCATACACCGCAAAGAAGTATGATGAGAAGGCGGTGATAAAAAGCAGATACAGCGAGAGGGAGATCAATTACTCCCCATTTATCGTTGATATAGTTTTGCCAGAAGAGGTAACTGTGGAGCATCTTTCGGAAATGTATGAAAAATTTTTTGAAGACGAATTGTTTTCTGGTAAATACCACAGTTTTATGGAAGTTCATTTCGAAGAAAAAATAAAAGAAAAAGATCTGGCTTTTGTATACCAGATGGTAGGGGAATTAATTAGCCTTCTTAACAGATACACGGCAAAAGAATTTAAACGGGATAAAGACAAAGAAGAATACAGATACCGCGGGGACTGGGATTCGAAAAATATTTAAAACTTCGCTTAATGTAGCTGACTTCCTTTTGTTTTAAAAATTAATAACATGGATTTCCTTCATATTAAAACCGTAAAATAAATTTTCAAAAATAAGGAGGCGAATTTGTATGAAAAAGCTAGAAAAGGAAGAAAAAGAAGAGTACCAACTATATGCATGGAATAAGAAAAAGGAAAAATATGTTCCAGTGGGCAAACCACAACCGAGTCTGAATCTTTGTAAAGAATGTTTATCCATATTGTCCAAATTTTCAAATCCACTGATATTCGATGAACATCGGACAAAGATTTATAAAAGAAAGAGATATGTTCAGATATCTTATACAAAATGGGAGGAAGTGAACCTCTCCACCTGAGCCGTAGTTCAGATGGAGCTTGTGCTGTAAAAATTTTCAGTCAAAAATTAATTCTAATCTTCTACTATCAAAAAGGCTGCCGGAGGGCGGTCTTTTTTTATGCAAAAAATATTTCAAAATATTCCGACATATTAGAAATGCAAAAATAAAATTTCAAAATAAGGAGGAAAAGAAATGGGAAGCTATGTAAAAGGAAAAATTGTATACGAAAAGAAAATGAGAACCAGTGGACACGGAAAAATAATATTAAAAGAAGAGAACACACCCGCAGATAGAGTCAATCTTCAGTGTGATATAGAAGATGCCATAAAGGAATTAAATATAAACATGACATTTTCTTCAGACAGATGCAGGGGAAAAGATATTATTTATTTGTATGAAGAAGAAAGGGAAATTTGGAATGAGGAAAAAACATTAAAATTTCTTAATCTTTTTAATCCATATATCAAAGAGGGAATCATTGAATATTATGGTGATAAATATCCGTGGAATTATCAATTTAACCCAGCTACAGAGACTTGGAAAAAGCAAGATGGTTGGATCATACCTAGTTCAGAAACACAAATTAAACCTATGTCAAAAGATAATCACGAACAGATATTTACTATAGAAGATGTATTATCTGTTACTGGCGGCAACACAAAGGTGAAACTCGTAGGATATAAAAACGAAATAGAACATTGTGTATGGACAGGGATTGTTGATGATTATAATTTTGAATACACTCCATATGGACATCATAAAGCAATACATATTTCTGTTACAAATAAGGATATTAGCCAGGGTGATAATGATGTATTGTATATCTATTTTAACTACCCAGAACTTACAGAAGAAAATAAAAAAGAAATAGAAGAATTGAAAAAGTACTTCTATTTCTGTGATTTTCCGGAAGGTGGAGTAGAACAGATTTACTATAGATATGGGAAAAATACTGAAGATTATATAAGAAATCACTCAATGGGTAAAATTTTAGATAATATAAAGCCGGTCAACAACTAAATCTTTCTTATAAAAATGTTTCTCTTCTAAAAAGTGATATATATGAAATATCTGTTTTAGGAAGGAGGGTAGTTTTATAAGAAAAACAAGGATTCTCCTACCCTCTAAATGAAATGTAGGTAGCAAGATGAATTGTATAGTTAACCTAGCGGCAGTAGCGAGCGGAGATATCGGTATCTCCTACTGCCAAGAGGTAAGCACCGCCGGGAGGAAACACCGGCATTCAGCCTCCGTTAATACCGGCTGGGGATTAAAACAAGCAAAAATGAAGGAGGTGCTGCAGCATGACAGAACAGGAAAAAAGATATATGGAGATTGCCATGAATGCAAGTGAAATTTCCATTGCTGCCTGCCAGGTGGCACAAGCTAACGGATATCTGAAAAAAAGACATGCGAAAAGCCGATTGTTAGATGCAATCGTTGCATTGGATCTTACAATAAATACAGATATTTTCACAAAAGAAGATATTACATATATGGCAGCAAAATACAAAAAGAAAACAGAGGAAGAAAAAGTTCTGTAAATCGAAATACAAAAATATTCTCATTAAAAAAACAGATCACTAATAATGGTCTGTTTTTTTTACTTGAAAAAAAACTTTCTCTTACAAACATATTAGAAATATAAAAAATCAAATACAAGGAGGACTAAAAAATGACAAGAAAGGATATTTATGTTTTTAAGGCAAAGTTTGGGGTAGGAAACTTTGAGATTGAGGTATACAAACTTCCCGTGAAAAAAGAAACAGCAAAAGCGTATTTTGTAGATGACCATTATACATATAGAAAAAAGGTATTAAAAGAAGAAATCGGTATTACAAAAGAATTGATTTCAGAAATCATGGTTGTCTATCTTGAAGAAAATGATTTCGCTAAAGCGAGAAGCATTTTTGCTGCTCGTAACATGGAGAGGCTGGAAGATACTAAGAAGAAAATAGAAAATTTCAGAAAAATAAATGCTTATCTTACGGATTCGGATGTTTCTGAAAGTAAGATTAACGAACTTTCGGCAATTGAAAAAGATAAAATTTACCGAATGGTCTGGGCTGAACATGTAACAGATGATATTTTATCTCATGCAGAGGACATGGGAGTTGAAATATCAGAGGAAGATGCAGAAATTCTTGCAGAAAGTTATGTGTGTGATGGGGAATATGATTGCAATTTATCCTATTGGGATAATATTGAAAATTTGATGGAAGATTATCCGAAAAAATGAAGCATAAGTATACAAACTTGTTGCAAGAAAGAGAGGCTGCATAAGCAGTCTTTCTTTTTATGCGAAAGAACATATTAGAAAGAAAGGAGAAACGTATGCAAAAACAAAAATTTATTCACGTCAGTTTTGACCCGGTGGAAAAATTTGAACCAAAGATACCAAAAAACAGAGCACCAGGAGAAGATCAAACGATTAGACGGATCTGCTGTATAAAAACCGGAAAAGATATGAAGAAAGATATCATGAAAGCGTTAAATGCATCGCCATATGCAGGGGAAGCCTTAAATCGGATTGCTAGTTTTGAGTTTTATCCGGTGCTGCATGTATATGAGATGGATAGCCAGGATTATTTGCTGCCGGATGAAGTACAAAAGTATGTACCGGATGCCTATTATTCTGGAGAGTGCTGGCTGACAAAAAAACCAGTATCATTCATCCATAAATGTTATGGAGTAACATGGTTTAAGACAAAAGAGGTAAGTGATAGCTTTGGAACAGAATGGCAGGCAGTTGTTGCTTTAAAGTTAGAAAAATTAAAGAAGACCGAGACTAACTGGGAGAGATACCGGAAAGAACATCCAAATTCTGTTAATGATAAACTCATACAGATTGTTCATTCTATGGATATCGGCTTTAAATCTTTTGCGCTAACTTTTTCAGAGGAGGAAATAAGGAAATTAACGGAGAAAGGTTAAAGTAAGCAGCACCGAAAAAACAGCAATCCGTCTTCGGATGAGACTGGGGATTAAAATATCGAAAAGTATTAGGGGGTAGTTTACAAAAATTCTTTTTTTATCTGTTTTGGCATAATAAGAGTGTGGACAGGAGCTTTCTTCCTTGTTTTGAAAAATTACGGTATGTGGTCCTGCCGGAACCACGGGAGTAGAAATCCTGAATCTGGCAAAATCCTGTCCACAATTTTTCTTCAAAGCTCCAATACACATTGGGGCTTTTTAATTAAAAATTGATAATGTAACAGTTTTTTCATATTGAAAATATAAATTTTCAAAATAGGAGGAGAAAAGAAATGATCAAATTAATCGTTGCAGGTCCAAGAGATTACCATGATCAAGAAAAAGTATTTCGCTATATCCATATGTTTCAAGGGAAATTTGGAATTGATGAGATTATATCCGGTGGAGCATCTGGGGTAGATGAATTAGCGGAAGAATATGCCTTTTTGCACCAGATTCCATTCAAACTTTTTCAAGCAGATTGGGAAAAATACGGAAAAGCTGCTGGACCAATGCGGAACCGGGAAATGGCAAAATACGCAAATGCCTTGTTAGCGTTCGATAAAGGAACAAAAGGAACACAAAACATGATCGACACAGCTAGAAAATATCATTTAAGAGGGTTCGTCATTCCCTTATGAGAAAACGATTTTGCATATTAAGAAGATAAATTATCGTATAAAGCAAAATTGCTAAAGAAAGGGGATAAATCATGCGATGCTTTAAAGAAGAAAAGATTCAAGAATATTTTAATGATGCTGTGATCGTAACAACAAGGAAACATTTCTATTATATGTCGGCTGAAGAAAAGAGGATGCATAAGATAAAAATGGCAAGTCAAGGGTTTGAGGATTCCGGGCAGAATGTGAAAATGATAAAAGATTCTTCTGTGGTACCTACAGGATACATGCAGGATTCTTATGTATATTATGGAGGTTATACAAAACAGGAAACAGTTAGGAAAGATAACGTATTCTGATTTTTTTCTTATAAAAATATCCTTCTTCTAAAAAATGATATATATAAAATATCTGTTTTAGGAAGGAGGATAGTTTTATAAAAAACAAGGTCTACCCTCTAAATGAAATGTAGGTAGTGAGATGAATTGTAGAGTTATCATAGCGGCAGTAGTGAGCGGAGATATCGATATCTCCTACTGCCAAGAGATAAGCACCGCCGGGAGGAAACACCGGCATTCAGCCTCCGTTAATACCGGCTGGGGATTAAAACAAATCAATCTATGATAAGCAAGAACCAAATTCGAACTCCGGACTTGAACCTAAAAAAAATCCTGTCTACTAAAGAAGGATACTGTATTGCCAAAGCCAGGTTCGTGCAACTATCCTTCTTCTTAACAAAAAGACCTATGAGAATCTAAAAGATTCCATAGGTCTTTTTTTGCTCCAAATTTCTTTTATGGATAGAAGAACGTATGTATGGTATAATAGATTGATAAGAAATATATTATTTGTATTTAGAGGGAGCGGAGATGTGGATAAGATATACGCAGCAATAGATTTAAAATCTTTTTATGCATCCGTTGAATGTGTCGAGAGAGGATTAGATCCTTTAACAACAAATTTAGTAGTAGCAGACAAAAGCCGGACGGAAAAGACTATATGTCTGGCTGTATCACCGTCTCTAAAATCTTATGGAATTCCTGGACGACCTCGACTATTTGAAGTTATACAACAAGTAAAAAAAATAAATGCACAGCGGATAAAGAGCGCTCCCGGACACAAATTTATCGGGCAGTCTTTTTATAATGAGAAATTATCTGATCCAGCTGTTGCACTTGGCTATATTACCGCTCCCCCTCGAATGAGATTGTATATGGAATACAGTACAAGAATCTATAAGATATATCTTCAATATTTTGCACCAGAGGACATCCATGTATATTCCATTGATGAAGTTTTTATTGATCTTTCAGGATATTTAAAGACATATGAGATGGAAGCAAAACAGCTGGTTTCAAAAGTGATAACAGAAATATTAAAACAAACTGGAATAACAGCAACAGCCGGGATTGGAACAAATCTGTATCTTGCGAAAGTGGCAATGGATATTATGGCAAAGCATGTGCCGGCAGACGAAAATGGTGTTCGAATAGCTCATCTTAATGAAATGACGTACCGAAGACAGCTATGGAATCATATGCCGATTACCGATTTCTGGCGGATAGGACAAGGATATGCTAAAAAACTTGCTGTATATCAAATTTACACGATGGGAGATATTGCACGATGTTCCATTGGAAAAGAAAACGAATACTACAATGAAGAATTATTATATAAATTGTTTGGAATTAATGCAGAGTTACTGATTGATCACGCATGGGGTTATGAATCATGTACGATAGCAGATATAAAAAATTATAAACCAGAGGAAAAAAGTATTGGTTCCGGACAAGTATTAAGTTGTGCCTATTCAACGGATAAAGCAAAGATTGTTGTATTAGAAATGGCTGAACAGATATCTTATGACCTCTTTGAAAAAGGTCTGACAGCAAAGCAAGTCATATTAACAGTAGGATATGATAGGGAAAGTTTCATGCAAACAGATTATAAGGGTGAAATTAAAACGAATCATTACGGACGAAAAGTCCCGGAACATGCCCATGGGACTGAAAACTTTCCGAATGCAACCGCTTCGTTAAAAATTATATCTGATAGTGTGGCAAAACTGTATGACCGGATTATTGATAAAAAATTACTTGTTCGGCGGATTACCTTATCTGTAGGAAAGGTGCAGCCAAAAGAAGATGTTGAGTATCAACAATTAGATTTGTTTACAGATTATGAGACACTAAGAAAAGAACAGGAAAAAGAGAAAAATCTACAGGAATCCCTATTAAGTATTAAGAAAAAGTACGGAAAAAATGCAATTTTGCGGGGAATTAGTTATGAGGAAGGTGCTACAACTATAGAGCGAAATGAGCAAATAGGAGGACATAAAGCATAATGGGAAAATATGATGATATTATTAATCTTCCACATCATGTGTCAAAGAAACATCCGCAAATGTCATTACACGATAGAGCAGCCCAATTTGCTCCATTTGCTGCATTGACAGGATATGATGAGGAAGTAAGGGAAGTCTCCCGAATCACAGACCAGTTTCATCCACTTGAAAGTAAGAAAAAAGAGGAAATTAATCAGAAGTTGTGCGTATTACAAAAAATACAGTATAAGCACCCATTAATCAGCATTTATTATTTCGTACCTGATAAAAGGAAAGTAGGCGGAAGCTATACCGAGATGTATGGGCGATTGAAAAATATAGACTTAATAGAGAAATGCCTTAATATGAAAAATGGAGAGAAGATTCCAATGAAGTATGTAATGGACTTACAAGGAGATGAGTTTGCTGATATTACTTTTTGATTTTTCGTACAAAAATTCTTATATATGAAGGTTTTGATATATTACAAGAGAGGGAGAATAAAAACATGAATGTAGATCCAAAACAGATTGAAAGTTTAATTAATACCTTTTGTGAAATGAATGATGAGTTTAGAGAAAAAGCTGTAGCTGCTGTTAACAAAGTTTTTTTAGATTATGTCACCTCAATGGCTTGTATGAAGAAAGGAATTCTTGTTACAAAAGAAAATCAAGCGGATGTTATTTCAGAGATTACAAAACTCTTAGAGACGATTACTGCAATGACTGAAACTCAGCAGGCAACTACTGCTATATTTATAGAACATTTAGAACCTGGAAGTTTTACAGAGGAGAGCAATCTTGAGATTAAAATTAATCAGAAGAAGATTACATTAAATCAATTTATCAAAAGAGTTCTTCCAAATGCAGATATAAAAGAAGCAAAAAAAATGTACAAAGAACTCAATATGGACAAGAGGTGATTTTTATATACGATGCACTAGAGGTATCTCAATACATCATTGACTATTGTAGAGAGAAAAAATACTATATGAGCAACCTAAAATTACAAAAAGTTTTGTATTATGTACAAGCTGAATTTCTTGTCACAACAAATAATCCATGTTTTAAGGATAAGATAGAAGCATGGATGTTTGGTCCAGTAGTAGAATCTGTTTATAGAAATTACAGAGTATATGCCGGAGGAAATATAGCTGTTGGTAATTCAAAGCAGAGGCATCATATAAAGAGACAAGATATGAAACTTATACAGGGTATTGTAGATGAATGTGACCAATACTCAAATTCATCTCTTATGCAGATTATTTTTAAACAGTCCCCATATAGAGATGTTTATCAGAAATATTTTCACAATACGATATCAAATAAAGCACTAAAAGATTTTTTTGAGGAGGAATAAAAATGAATAAACTAAGGAAAGTAACATTAAGTTTTATATTAAGTTTACTGCTTATTACAGGGGTGATGCCTGCCGGTACAACGTATTCGCCTGTTGTCTCTGTTGAAGCGGCTGTATCAAAAAAACAGACAGCAAAGTTTGTCAAGGCTGTAGATGGAGATACCGCTAAATTATCCGTGAAAGGAAGAACTTATACTTTCCGATTTCTTGCAATAGATACACCAGAAACCGTTAAACCAAACACGCCTGTTGCTTTCATGGGAAAAAGAGCATCTGACTATACAAAGTCAGAATTAAAAAAGGCGAAAAAAATCCAAATACAATACGATGGCAACAAAACGGATAAATACGGAAGAAGACTTGCGTGGATATGGGTAGACGGAAAATTACTGCAGGATAAATTAGTGAGAAAAGGGTATGCTCGTGTATATTACATATATGGAAAATATAGATATACTGACATCTTAAAAACCTCAGAAAGAAAGGCAAAAAAGAAAAAACTCGGTATCTGGAAGAACTATAGCGCTGCTTTTTCTGACAGTTCATCATCCAAGAATACTACAACACCAACGAAAGAATCAAATAATTATGTCTGGGTATCTAGGAGCGGTAGCAAATATCACTCTTATACCGGTTGCAGCGGTATGAAAAATCCGAGCAAAATAAAGAAGGCAGATGCTGTGTCAAAAGGTTACACTGCTTGTAAAAAATGTTATTAGTTTTCATCAAGTCTCCATATCTTAATATATGGAGACTTTTTGTAATTTATCATTCATATTTGGTTTTTTCCTGCAAATCGCAAAGGTAAATTATATTTTGCTGTAAAAAATATTATCTTTTCAAACAGTTAATTTATAATGGAAAATTATCTTTCGATAAAAAGACACAAAAAAATCAAATCTTTTTTATTTTTTACACATATTAATGATGATAAAAATTTTATAAAAAACGAGTGGGCTTATAAAACATAATGCTATAACTAAAAGGAGGTAATCTTACATATGATCTACATGTACTTGTTAATAAAATAATTAACAAATAAATCGGAAAAACAATCTCATTTTTTTAAATTGAGAGAAAGTAAACATAGCAAATGGAGTGATACACATATGATTAATAAAAATTTAGATACCAAAAAAAATAGAAATATATTTGGTTTAGGGTCAGTTCCTGTATCCGTAGCGGCTAAAGTATATGGTAAAGATGCTACATGGATTAGAGCTGGTATTATAGATGGTTGGTTACCTATAGGAGTGGCGACAAGAGATGGTAAACAGGTAACTACAGTTGACGAAATCAATAGTAAGTATGGACGTATTAATTTTTATATTTCACCCAAAAAATTATATGAGGAAACAGGTTACATATGGAAAGGGGAAAAGATAGCATATATTAAACAAGAGGAAAATTAATAAAAAAAATAAATTAACAGCGCATAGTTTATGAGATTATCAGACAAAACGAAAGTATGGTGGATTTTCTTAAAAATATTTCTTAAAAAAGTTGAGTGCAAATAAGTAAAGACTTAATTGCAGTTGAAAGTGGTTTGTTCATATATTATTCCTACATAACATATAAAATAACCGCATAAATAAAGGGTTAGCTGTTTCCGTAGAAGAAGCCGCAAAAGCAGGTAGATTCTAAATTTCAATCATTGAAAACTTTACAAAAGTGGCATAGATAAAGGCTCTATGCCACTTTTATTGTTTGTGTAAAAATATAGAAATTGAACATTCAAAATGCAGAAAAATGGCGAAAAATCAGCTAACAATACACAAATAATACACAAGTAATACACGCGTAATACACGCGGTAATACACAAATTCAAGCATAGAAAAACCGAGATAGCAAGAGCTATCCCGGTGGATTTTAAACTATTTTTTCTAGTTCTTCTTTGAGCCAATTAACATCACGCTGCGTATAAACCTTTTCTGTAATATCTTCAATCTTGTGGCCGATCATATACTTGAGAGCATATTCGTCAACCTTATATTTCTTTGCCATTGTGGAAAAATGTTTTCGAGGATCATGTGGTCGATGTTCTGGGTTGAGCTTTAAAGTATCTCTGATTCTTTCAAAACGGTAGTTATATTTGTCATAAGTCATTTTAATATCGTTCTTTCGTTGACTGTCTATGCAGTTAATCAGATAATCACTTCCGAGACGAATTGCCTCATCATATTTTTGCTTAACCAATTCTCTGATTCGAGGGTGAATTGGAACAAGTCTGTCAATACCGGCATCTGTCTTTATGCCGCCGGTAAATTCCCAGTTATCTAAATCCACTCTATCCATTTCTATTAGCCCTAATTCTTGAGGCCGCCATCCAGAATAGCATTGAATGAGAACTACATCCACGTAAAGAACCTTATCAACATTTGCCCATAATATTTCCATTTCCCTATCGGTAAAAGGAATGTGCTGCCGTTTGGCTTCTGCTTTCTCTTTAATGATATCATCGGATAAATTAAAAGTTCGGGCATAGTTTCTATCAACAATTTCATATTCTAAAGCATAATCAAGCATAAGGTTAAATATACTTTTGATTCGTGACTTTGTTCCGGCGGAAGCTGTCTTCTTTACTCCACGTACAACAGCCGTACCATCATCAATACATCCTTTTATATGCCTTGCCCGAAGGTCTCTTACTTTTATATCGTATACATCAGAGCAGTAAGCCCACGCAGAAGTAATAGTTCGTTGTCCGGATTTACCTTTCAAAGATTGAAAATATTCCTTGCTCCAGCGTTCGTATAGCTGCATTACTGTCAGATTATTATCCAAATCATATGGTTGTTCATTATAAGCGGCCAGAGCCTGCAAAGCTTCCTTTTTTGTAGGATAGTAGCCAAGAGTTGTATATTCCTGCTTGTATTTCATTGTTTTTTTATCAAGAGACCAACCGGTAGTTTTTCTCGCTCTCCATGGATTCCTTCGATTTCCAGAGAGTTTATGTACTGATCCATAGCCATTAGGTAACTTCATTATTCTCATCCTTTCGAATTTTGGGTATAAAAAATACACCCTATACATTTTGTAGGATGCGTGTTATAATCTAAGTGTTGCAGAGATTATCAGCCATCCTGGTTGATAGGTAACTTGAAATCCGGTATTGTCAGTACCGGATTTTTTTCATTTATAGGGTCATTATACTCTGTGCAGAACATATGTGCAAGAGAATGTTGAAAAATGTTAAAAATTGATGATTAAATAAAGACTTTTTTAGAAAATTATGTTATAATCCCATCGTTGCTGCTCCCTATACTGGTGACGGAAGGGAGGTGCACAAATGATATCATTATACTCTTTTCTTTTTTCGGTATTGGCTGGTATTATTTCAGGAATCATTGTTGAGATGATTATGAAGTTACTTAGCAAGTGGTTTGGCCGGAAGAAGAAGTAAAGAACAACGGCAACCAAGCCCCAAATAAAACCCCTCGGTATTAGCGGTACCGAGGGGTTTTTGGTGCATAAATGATATCACCATTTACTCTTTTCTGGCTTCAATATATCATATTGGGTCAGATAATTCAAGTATATTCTGGTTTTGAAATTTTATGTATGATTGTGCGATGCAAAATTATTGAAAAATGTAAAGTGAGCTAAAAGGTGCCTCAGGAGATTTCGGATATGTGAAAACCAGTCTTGGGGTAGGTTTTTTGCACAAAAACGCATGTTTTTTGATGTAATCTGTAAGGTTTTCCGTAAAAGAGCATGTCATATCCTATAAGAGGGGAGGCTTCTGGAAACCTCAATATGCGATTTTTTTAGTCTGTATACTGAAAAATGCGTATTTAGTCAGAAAGCTGTCTACAAAAAAGAAAAGAGCAGCGGATGAGCTGCTCTGTTATGTAAAGAGATGTAAAATTATTTAAAGATGTAAATAGCAGAATTTTCAGCATTGATATAATCAGAGTAATCGTATGAAAAATGTTCGCCAATTAAACTTATTTTATCTCCTTCTTTTGGAAGAAGGTCTTCGGTAGTATTTATAAAACAAGGTAACGTGTTGCCAGGACCGTTATTAAGATAGATTACATAATTAGCGAATCTGTATGCGGATGCATAATTATACTCATCAGAAGAGGTATCTACGCTTTCTAGATACTCCTCTTTGTCATCATCGGATGTGGTTATTTTCTCTATGGAATTTACAGTTCCCATAATCCGCTCTGAACCATCAACCGCTATAGCATCAGTTACATTATCGGCAAATTTAACTTTACTTATATCAGGGGATTTGATTTTGCAGTCTGAAAGGTATTCGGATATATATTTTGTACCTTTTTCCTCATCTTTCTTTTCCGCAAAAAGAGTTCCCTCGATTGCTACATTACTACCAGGTTCTAATAGTGCAGGTGAGTTAGGGTTTTCCGAAAAAAGGCACATAAATGTTGTAGAATCAAAGTCTGCATCTTCAGAATCAGGTTCAAAATCTTCATCTTCATAATCATCGGATTCTGTATCCTCGTTGGAGTTTTTACTGGTACTTATAAACAAGAATGAAGGGTAGGTCGTATCAACCTTTCCCCTGATGATAATAGTTTGATTTAAAGAAAATCCACCAGACTCTGCTTCCTTTTTAACAAGTTCAGTATATTTGGAAGACTGAAGCTCGTCTTCACTCCAGTATTGAGTTTTTTCTTCGATAGAACTAAGTATTTTCCTGTAAGTTGGAAGAAATTCGTCAATATTATATTCTTTAACCGAAGAAGTTCCAGAAGAACATCCACACATTCCAATTGCTAAAATCATAGCAAGTAGTAATCCTAAAATTTTTTTCATAAGTTTTTCCTCTTTTAAATTTATTTATTGTAGTTCTGTAAATTTATTTGAGATCTGCTCGGTAAGGTTTTTCTGCTGTGTAGCAGTTAATTGACTTGATGTTCTAATCAAAACAGTACCAAGAACAATGTGAGAGCCTGAATCCATCATGCCATTTCCATCAAAAGAAGCAAGATAAGATTCCCGTTTCTTTGCATCCTTGGCAGAAGCAAAGACTTCAATAGCTCCACCGCCCTCTGTTCCCTTTTCAGCAATGGTATTACCATAAACATAATCCTGTTTTACTTTCTTACTTGAGAAATACACACAAGCGGTATATCCACCGTTTTTATTTAAAAGCCTATTAGTATCTGTTTTTTCGGTAACGGCTTCAACTCCGGAAATACTCTTAATCTGTTTCAAACGTTCCACTACAAAATCTTCCGAAGGATTTGTTACCTGTTTAAGCTGTTTGATGCTATTTTCCAAATTAGTCTGTGCCTCAGAAAGAGTAGCTATAATATTTGAATAATCCGGAATGGTAGATATTTTTTTAGTTGCTGCATTAATATCATTTGTCTTCTTTGGCATTTCTGGAACTTTCATTTCAGTTTTTTTAGCATCCGATAATTTACCTTTTGCTGTGGTGAGTGTTGCTGGATCCAGGGGTTCTTCTTTTGAATCAATTACAGATTTGAGAGAAGATACTGCCTCGTCTAATGGCTTATTACTTTCTTTTAAAGCAGAAACTGCCTTATTGAAATTAGCAACAGCTTCATCATGTGGCTTTTTGTACTGGAAATACCAGAAACAGGAACCTGCAACAATAACTATCAAAAGAATGATTATTGCAGGTATTATCTTTTTCTTTTTCATAATTTCTTACTCCTTTTTATGTATTAATGAAAAAATCAAATAGTTACAAGTAAAATTATACAACAAAATATGAAATAAGTACACAAAATTTGGAAGAATAATAGAGGAAATTATCCCTACTATACAAACCGATAAAAATGACAAAAAAACTTCTACAGAAAAATCGTCCAATTTTAAAATCTGTCATACTACTATTGATGGGAAATTTAATTCCAGAAATTACATATTGACGAAAATATGTTCGGGTTATATAATAGAATGAAATCGAACATACTTTCGCAAGAAAGGAGCGTTACATAATGAAAAAAGGGAACAAGGAGAGCAAAGAGATAAATTATAAGAAGGAGGGGAATAAGCTTTGGGCTGGGATTGAATCCGAAGAAACAGATAAGAGAATCTATGAATTTATAGAACGTTTATATCTTCAAGAAAAAGCCGGGGTTTAATCCCCGGCCCTTTTACTTCAGCTCTAATTCATCTAAAATTTCTTCTATTTGCTTCCAACGTTCCTCGCTGAGTCTTGCAAGTTTTACAAGAATATTTTTAGCAAATTCATTATCTCCAGTCATTAATTCATCAACTGCCGCTTGCGCATCAATATCATTTTCTTTAAACATTTCTCCATTACCATTTACAAGCCATTGGTAATTTATATTATAAATTTTGCAAATTAATGCAATGGTCTGGCTAGATGGTGTATTTTCACCACTTTCAATTTTGGACACAGCAGAGCGAGAAATAGAAAGTTTCTCCGCAAATTTTGTTTGTGTGTCTCCAGAACTTGTACGAACTTCTTTAATTCTTTCAGACAAAGTCATGTTAATGTTCCTCCCTTCTAAAATAAAGATAACATTAAATGTACATTTAGTCAACAAAAATATATTGACAATGTACATTTGATATGCTACTATATGTACATCAGATGAACAAAGCGAGGTGAAAATATGAAACAGTTAAAAAGAGAACGTTATCGCAACATGGTGAAAAGAATCAACGATTTGCCGGACGATAAACAGATGTTTGTGATTGGTATAATCAACGGTATGTTGCTTACCGAGGAAACAAAGAATGAGACAAAGATGGCTGAGAAAGCAGGATAGGAGGCGAGATATGGATGAAAATAAAGAAGAAATCCAAAAACTGCGTAAGCAAGTCAGAAATTTAAGAATAGCATTCTTGCTTACGCAGATAGGATTTCTCATTATTAGTATTATTTTTCAGATTCAGTATTGCCGGATGATGCATTATTATCGAGAGATTTTTCAATTGAATCAAGAGATTTCTCAATCCTTGATAGATGTAAATTCTGTTCTTCAACTGCTTTCTTTAAAGATTGCAGGGATCCTGATTCACTAGAGGAAGATGTATCTATGCTATGTAATAAATCATAAAGAAGTTGGTTCTGAGTCTGGAGAAGTGCATTTTGAGTTTCATCAAGTTGAATTTGTTGGGTTTCAGATTCAGTAGGGCTTTGGTTGGATTGATATAAGGCGATTGATGTGCTCAAAATAATGGATACCAGTAAAGAAATTATACTGATAAACACATCCGTAGACATTTTTACTCGGTATTTTCCAAGAGGAATAGCTATTGATTCAGGAATTTCGAATGTCTCAATCGAATCCTTATCAAGAGTTACATAATCTTCATTTGGAGGGGAAAAATTTTCAAAAGTGTTTGCTGATTCGGTATTAAATGAGGAAGAGATACTCTTAGTTAATTCTTCACTTACCAAATGAGCAATGCCGGCGGCACTAGATATTTCAATTGATTGCTTAGCAATATTACCAGAAAGTGCTGCGGCTGAAACAAGTGAGGATGTATCCCATTTTCCAGCCGAAGAAGTAAATCCCTTGATATATGATTCAAGAATTGATTTCCCTATACTAGAAGCAGGCAACGCTTGTACTGATAACGAATTACGAAGCTCAGAGATTAAAGCTTTCGTGTCAGAAGTTTTCCAGTTATCAGATTTTATTAAATCATCATTCACAATAATAACTCCTTTCTTTCATACTCGGACGTGCCAGCGTCCTGTATAAAAAGAATATGAGAGAATTTATGAAAAGTCAAGAATAGTTGGAGAGGAGGTGAAACCATGACATTTTCTCAAAAGTTAAAATACATACTTTCAGAACAGAATATATCTCAGGCAGAGCTATCCAGATTAACAGGCATAAATAAAAGTTCTATCTGTCAGTATCTATCAGGCAAAAACATACCATCCAAGAAGAGACAGGGCGTGATTGCTACAGCAATAGGGATGCCAGAAGATTACTTTGGAAACGAAAACTTCAAAGAACCAAGTATACCATATCCTAAGATTCCGCGACTTACACTCACGGAGACGGCTGGAATCATGGGCGTGTCACAGCGAGCACTTGCACTTGCTATTCAGCAGGGTATGTATTCATGGGCGCAGGCTTTGCCAGGGAGAAACAAGAAAAGACCTATCTATTTTATTAATGCCATTACGTTTGCTAAAGCGCAGGGAATAGATTTGGAAGAATATAAAAAATGCACCTGCGAAGCGGCAACTCCAACAGGCGCATAGAAAATAACTCAACTAAATTGTAACACAAAACCAGAAAAATGGAAGGAGAAAATTATGAACGAGGAAGAAAAGACTTTGAACTTAGATGATGTTAAGTTTTTGCTCGAAAAAGTATATGCAGCACAGCAGGCAGGAAACCATGTTATTTTTAGACATAGTAACTACTCGACAGAAGTAATTGCTATGGAAGGCGAAATCTCTGAGGAAAAAGAATGGGATAAGCAATTTTATATGCATAATAACGCACCAGAGGAGCAGAAAGCTACATATAATGAATGCATTTTGTATCTTGAAAAACTGGCAGGTGAGAAACATGATAATTAATTTTGTATTACACAAGTACAACCAGACGGAATCTGCTCTTGAACTACAGCCTACATCGCCCCGCCTCTTAGAACGGAAAGCTGCACTGGAATGGTGGATTGCAATGGATATGCAGAAAAATGGAGTATTCCAAGAAAAATAAAGGAAATCCAGTGAAAATAATTCGCTGGCAAGATGGAAATCTAGAATGTTTCTACGGAACAATGGCAGAAGCAGAAAATTATGCAAAGAACAAAAGCAAAGTGATTAAACAAACCTGTATCATAGCATGAATGTGTAGAAAGGATGGTAAGCAATATGAAGTTAAATAAAGTAGTAAGTACGTTAGAAATGCCACATGAAGAATGGCTGCGTTATCGAAAGAAAGGCATCGGTGGTTCCGATGCCGGAGCTATCTGTGGGGTAAATAAATATAGAAGTGCTGTATCCGTATTTTTAGACAAGACTACAGAACAGACATCAGAGTTTGATAACGAAGCAATGAGACAGGGACGAGATCTGGAGCAGTATGTAGCAGAAAGATTTTGTGAGGAAACCGGAAAGAAAGTAAGACGGGCAAATGCGATATTTTCTCATTCCGAACTTCCTTTTATGCTTGCCAATGTAGACCGCCTGGTCGTTGGGGAAAATGCAGGACTTGAATGTAAAACAGCATCGGCTTTTTCTGCAGATAAATGGGCAGACGGTTCTATCCCGCCAGAATATGAAGTGCAATGTAATCACTATATGGCAGTAACCGGAGCAGATGCTTGGTATATTGCCTGTGTAATTCTTGGCAAGGAGTTTATCTGGCACCGCATCGAGCGAGATGAGGAACTGATTGCCACGATTGAAGAGCTGGAAAAAGATTTCTGGCAGAATAACGTAATTGCAAATGTTATGCCGGCGCCAGATGGTTCTTCTTCTGTAGATTCTTATATCAATTCCAGATATGCAGACAGTGATCCAGAGCAATCTGTTGATATTACTACATATGACGGAGCTTTGAAAAGAAGAGAAGAGATCACCGTCTTGGAAAAGAAGCTTGGAGTTGAGAAGAAACAAATTGAGCAGGAAGTTAAACAATATATGCAAGAAGCAGAAACGGCATATAGTAACTCATATGAAGTGAAGTGGAAAACAGTAGAGAGTAAGCGAGTTGATACAAAGAAATTGAAGTCAGAGTATCCAGAAGTTTATAAAGACTGTATTAATGTAGGAAAAAGCAGACGATTCACTGTAAAAGGCATTGCATAAGGAGGATTTAACATGGGAGTAAAAGAACAGTTAGTCGAAAAGAATAACCAGAAAACAAAGCTTACAAAGGGCATGAACATTGCGGATATGATTAATGCAATGAAGCCAGAAATTGAAAAAGCCCTTCCGAAAGTAATCACACCAGAAAGATTTACAAGAATGGCTCTTTCGGCAGTTAATACAACTCCGAAACTTGCAGAGTGTAGTCAGATTACATTTTTATCTGCACTGATGAACGCAGCACAACTTGGATTAGAACCAAACACCCCACTTGGACAGGCCTATTTGATTCCGTTTAAGAATAAAGGAAGATTAGAATGTCAGTTTCAGATTGGGTACCGCGGAATGATTGATATGGTATACAGAAATGAGGATATCCAGACGGTACAGGCTCATTGTGTTTATGGGAATGATGAGTTTGAATATGAACTTGGATTAAATCCGAAGCTTGTACATAAACCAGCTACGAGAGATAGAGGGGAGCTTCTCCTTGTATACGCCTTCTGGAAGTCTAAAAACGGTGGTTTTGGCTTCGAAGTGATGAGCAAAGAAGATATCGATCAGCACGCAAGAAAGTATAGTCAGTCTTTTTCTAGCAACTATTCTCCTTGGAAGAAAAATTATGAGGAAATGGCAAAGAAGACAGTAATTAAGAAAGTTCTTAAATATGCTCCAGTGAAAGCTGACTTTGCCAGAGCGATTACTTCGGATGAAAGCATCAAATCAGAGTTATCTGTCGATATGTCAGAGGTTGTAAACGAGCAGGAAGTAGAGACGGTAGATGCAGAGTATAGCGAAGTGCCTTCTGATGAAACATCAGGGGATGAAGGTGTGAGCAATGAGTAGTATCAGTTTTACAGTGCCCGGCCCTCCGAAAGGAAAGGCCAGGGCTCGGACTGTCCGAACAAAGGATGGTCGTACATTTTCTTATACTCCAGATGGAACGGTACTTTATGAGAATCTGATAAAGACCTGCTATTACCAGACTGGGGTTCGGCCCTTTGGTGCGGATGAGGAGCTTCGGGCTACGATTGTTGCATATTACCCGATAACAAAGAGCACCAGTAAGAAAAAGCGGCAGCAGATGCTTGCCGGTCTTATCCGGCCAACGAAGAAACCGGATTTAGATAATGTTATTAAGAGTATCCTGGATGCGTTAAATAAAGTTGCTTATCATGATGATACGCAGATTGTCTCGTTATCCATGGAGAAATTTTATTCAGACTCTCCAAGAGTGGAGGTCACTATAAGTAACTTAGAAAACAAATCATAGAAAATTAAATATTGAGTCCTGAAAGGAGTCTTATGACATATTTAGATATGCTCAATAATTTTTACGATTTTTGCGAGTGCAACGTCGTTTCTGGAAATGCGCAATTGCTTTTTCATACACTTTTAATGATCAACAATAGGTGCGTTTGGGAACAATGGTTCTCTCGCACTAACGTAAGTCTGAGCGAAAGAATGGGTATTAGTGAGAAAGCCTTTATTCGTGCCAGGAACGAGTTGAAGCAACTTGGGTTGATTGATTTTATATCTTCAAAAAAGCGAGGGACATGCACTAAGTACTGCATTTTGTACAATACAAATGACAGTACAAAAGAAGTACAAAAGAAGTACAAAGGAAGCACAAAGGAAGTACAAAAGGCTGACATAAATAGATATAAGACAGAGACTAAGATAAAAAAAGATATATCTGACGATATATCTAAAAAAACACGCACAATCTTCAAACCACCGACTATTCAGGAAGTGAGGGACTACTGTGAGCAAAGAGGCAACAGCATCGATGCGGAGTATTTCGTAGATTTTTACACATCGAAGAACTGGATGGTGGGGAAGAACAAAATGAAAGACTGGAAGGCGTGTGTGAGAACTTGGGAACGTAATAGCAAGCAGGAGAACCCCGCTAAGCAGCAGGCAAGCAGGAATGGATTTCACAATTTTGAGCAGCGTGAATATGATTACGGTGCACTGGAAGAGAGGCTCACGGGAGGTAGATAACAATGATAAAAACAGACACTGAAAAATTGACTGTAGAGATGGAAGGGAATCTTGCGGACTACATGATGGATTTCGTGCTGATTGTAGAAGGAATAAAAGAAGAAGTTTTGAGAGAAGACTTAAGACATATGAAAGAGATTGCTAATATTGCCTTTGATACAGAGAATCCAGAAGAAACAGCAGAAAAGATAGAAGAATATTTTAGTCGCTTAAAGCTGGACACGCCTCTTTAGAGGATTTTTACATTACAGCAACTTGTTAACCGCTCCATGTGCGAACACGGAGCTATATGCCATTGATTCCCCGGCAATGCCGGGGAGAAGGAGTAAACATGACAGAAAAAATTTTAAAAAATAACCAGGCAGTAGTTGCAGGAGAAATTATCTCTGATTTTGAATTTAGCCATGAAGTTTTTGGCGAAGGATTTTATTTTGTGAAGTTAAAAGTGAGCAGACTTAGTCACTCAAGTGATATTATTCCGTTACTTGTATCAGAACGGCTTATTGATGTGAGTGAATCGCATATAGGTCAGTTTTTGGAAGCTCGTGGACAGTTCCGTTCGTATAACAAACAAGAAGGCAATCGAAGTCATCTGATTTTATCCTTATTCGTGATGGAACTTGAATTCATCGACAGTATAGAGAATCGAAATCCAAATACGATTTTTCTTGATGGATATATCTGTAAAGAGCCAGTATATAGAACAACACCTCTTGGAAGAGAAATTGCAGATGTGTTATTGGCTGTAAACAGGGCTTATGGCAAGTCTGATTATATTCCGTGCATATGTTGGGGACGTAATGCGAGATATGCAGGTAACCTTACAGTGGGAAGCAGGATTCAGTTACGGGGACGTATTCAAAGCAGAGAATATCAGAAACGAATTGGAGAAGGTAAGGTAGTTGATAAGATAGCTTACGAAGTTTCTGCAAGCCAGATGGAATACATCGAGGAGGAAGAATGAAGAAGATTGAAATAGATATCCCTCTTGAGGCTTACACAGACAATGTCAGAAGAATCATCGAAAGAAGCTTACATGATTTAGAAGCAGAGCCCCCCTATTTGACTTCATTTCTTTGTGATCCGAAGCTGACAGAAGAAGACTTAGAGACAGCACTGCATATCTTAGAAAAAGCAGGAACAGAATTAACAAAACAAAAGTTTATTAGAGCAGAGCTGGAAGCCAGAAAAGAAGTAGTTAATCCGGAAGTATTCCCAGAAGACTTAAGAAAGGATTGGGAAGATATGCGAAAAGCTGCAGAAAGGAGAAGAAAGAGATGATTGACGAAAAAAGACTCATTAAGGAATGTGAAGAGAGATTACTTGTAGGCACAAACGTAATTAAGCTGATTGAAGAGCAGCCTAAAATTTGTGAATGGATACCGTTAGAAGAAAAAACACCTGAGAACGGAGAACATGTATTGTTATCATTTGCAAATGAGAAGCAGAATCCACTTGTAGGTACTTGGAAAGTAGATGATGAGGGAGGAGCTTTTTATGCTCCATTTACAGGCAGAACATATGCGTCTTTAGGCTATTTCGTAAGTGCATGGATGCCATTGCCGGAACCGTACAAACCAGAGGACATAAAAGAAGCACCTTGGAAAAATAGAGCATTAGGTGATTTCATGAAAGGAGCAAACAGATGATTAATCCATGCGTGAAATGTCCCGAAAGAGACCGTTGCGAGGGAATGAATCAGCCATGTAAGCAAGGTAAAGCCTACCAGAAGTGGAAAGCTGGATGCAAGAGAGTGGCGGAGCATACGAAACAGGTGAATAAGAGAAAAAAGTAAATTATGAGTCACGAATACAAAATATTAGAACAAATGCTTATCGAAGGGAAGATAAGCCGTCAGGAGTTTAAAAAGAGGATAGATGCTGAATACAATAAATTGGAGCAGGAGCTTATGAACGATGAGATTACACCGGATGAACATGTTGAGAGATATAATGCTTTGATGGAGCTGGAGCCTCAGTCGTTTGGACCACCGGCATTACATGAACATATTTGAAGGGAGCAAAGAATGAGTATAACAGAAGCAATAGTAATTATAGCAGCATTAATTTATACAGGATTTGTATTTTACACGCTCAGAAAGTGAGGTAGAAGATGCTAAGACCAATGGTACCAGCAGCGGAATTTGAAAAATACGGTTTTAAGCAATGTAAGGGAAAACGGTACGAAAATTGCTATTATCTTTGTGTAGCACGTGGCTGCGTAATGTTATTTGTAAGTGACGTGTGCTTTGATATTTTTTGTTGGAACGAAGCAGATCCACGGATACATAAAAAACCTAATTGCAGATATCGGGACAAACGGGATTGGTTAGACATCGTATATGATTTAATTAAGGCGGGATTGCTGGAAAGCGAACACGAGGTGAGACAGAATGAACACAAGAAATCATGAACACTACACGGATAGAACAGCACATGATGCGATTAAGGCAGCGGATAAGCCACCGGATTCGGTAACAAGAACAATTAATGCTATGAAAGCAGTAGCAGCGATAGATGAATTCGAGGTATTTGGACGGATTAAACTTAGAGACAAGAAAACAGGCAAGATTTATAGATAGCAGGAGGTGGTTATCTTGAACATAAAACAGGTTCTCAATGATTATGTAGATGCCTGCGAGTTAGTCAGAGAGACGGAAGATGATATTGCAGAGATTGAACAGAAACAGTCTGTAGTCACTTCTGACAAGGTAAAAGGCAGTATGAATGAGCATCCATATACACAACAGTCCTTTAACATCGAAGGACTTGCGTATGATGAGAAACGCAACGAACGCTTGACGAAAGAAATGGATATTCTTTCTAAGCGGAGAGAAAAAGCAAACCGCGTCAGACTGCAGGCATTAGAAGTCATTAACCAGGCACCAATCCGTATCCAGAGAATTATCCGCTTCCGATATGAGAAAAAACTTACATGGGAAGAAGTAGCCGATCGGATGAAAGGAAGTACCTCCGGAGGGTTAAAGATGGAACTTAAAAGATTTTTTGAAGAAAAATGAAAGTTTGTTACGAATGTTACACATGTTACGAAAAAAAAGAGTAAAATCTATAATTGAAAAAGAATCACAAAAAGTAAAAAGCCGGGTAGCTAGTCCGGCTTTTTACGCTCCTATTTTATCTTAAGTTTTTTTAATGAGATAACTATGTAGACACCTAACAAAAATAAAAAGGTAAATACATTAGTATCACATTTAGTAATTAAAGTTTGCGTATATTTGGCGACCTGAGGGCCATACACACCTAAGAAAAATAGAAGAAAATCTTGATTAAACACCAACTTAATCCAATCCATAGGATTTCCTCCTTATGTCTTTTTTTGGACTTACATCGAAAATTCGAATGCCCAAAGTGGTGTTTAATTAAGAGTTGCATTTAAAGAAGAAGCCTAAGAAGGACTAAGTTGGTGTTTAATCAATGAAAAAAATAATAAATTTTAAAAAATCATAATTCTGCATTGACATAGTTGTTCCTCCTTATGTGTATCTTTTTTATTATTGCAACGATTAAATTATATCAAATTTTAAAACATTTGCAATACTTTAATTATTTCTGAGAAATATATTTCCGAAACAAAAACGAATGAGAGGTGGTGGTGATGCCGAGGAAGCCGGATGAGAGGATAACGCAGGCAAAAGAATTATACTTAAAAGGACAGAAGCTAATTGAGATTGCAAGTCAATTAGGAGTTCCGGAAGGAACAGTCCGAAGTTGGAAAAATAGATATAAATGGGATTGCAACGTTGCAAAAGAGAAACGCAACGTTGCGAAAGCAAAGAAAGGCGGTCAGCCAGGTAACAAGAATGCCGTAGGCGGCAAGGGCGGAGCCGCTCCAAAACAAAATAAAAATGCAGAAAAGCATGGTTTCTTCTCGAAGTATCTTCCGGAAGAGACCTTTTCTATTATCCAGGAGATTGAAAAGAAGGGCCCTTTAGATATTCTCTGGGAGAATATACAGATTGCTTATGCAGCCATCGTAAGAGCACAGCAGATCATGTATGTAAAGGACCACGAGGATAAGACGATTGAAAAGATAGAGGAAAAAGAGGGAAATGTTATAGGTGAAAAATGGGAGGTACAACAGGCATGGGATAAACAGGCAACATTTTTAAAAGCACAGGCAAGGGCACAGGGAGAATTAAGATCCTTGATAAAACAATATGATGAACTGCTGCATAGTAATTATGAATTAGCAACAGAAGAACAGAAGGCTAGGATTGAGCAGATCAGGGCGAAGACGGAGCGGTTATCTACCGAACCAACAGACAATTTGGAGGATGGAGTTGAGATTATAAATGACGCAGACGAAAAGGCAAGTCAGAATATCGGACATAGTGATACCGAAGTATCTTCCGATATTCAACGACAAGAAACATAAGCATATTATTCTCACTTCTGGGCGTGCTGGAACAAAGTCAAGCTTCGCAGCAATTAAGACAGATTATCAAATTGTTGCGGATCCCCATAGTTCCGTAGTTGTTCTTCGTAAACATCATAATAAGCTGCGAAAGACAGTTTACAAAGAAATGCTCCGAGGGCTTAACCGCTTACAGATTCCTAAGAACCGCTTTCATATTACGAAAAGCCCAATGGAGATTACCTACAAAAAGTATAAAACAACAATATACTTTTCTGGATCAGATGGCATAGATGATACAAAAGGTATCATTGATGAAGAAAAGCCAATTAAGTTGGTTGTCCTGGATGAGCTGACAGAGTTTTTTGACGATGGAGATGGAGCGGATGAACTTGCAAATATAGAAGCGACATTCGTAAGAGGAAATAAAGCCGGCTTCCAGATGATTTATTTATATAACCCACCTAAGAACCCAAATGCACCGGTAAACCTTTGGTGTAAGGAAATGGAGAAGCGGCCAGACTGCATTCATGTACATACAGATTACAGAGATGTGCCGGTGGATTGGCTGGGGCAGGATTTGATTGATTCTGCAGAAATCATGAAGCAAACAGATATTAAGATGTATCGTTGGACATGGCTAGGCGAAGCAGTTGGTGTCGATGAACTTATCTATTATATGTTTAGCGATAGACACAGGCAGAAGGCAGAAGCTGATAGGAGATATGACCGTATTTACATTGGTGGTGACTATGGACAACAGAATGCAACAACATTTCAGGCTTTTGGGTTGGATACATATAGAAAGAAGTTTCCGGGGTTAGCAGAGTATTATTATAGTGGCCGAGAAAGCGGCAAGCAGAAAAGCCCCTCGGAATATGCAGCTGATCTGGTGGATTTCATGGATGAGCTTCATAAACAGTATGAGAACCGAGTGTTTTATATCTTTCTTGACCCGTCTGCAAAAGGGTTAGCGGAAGAGATAAGGAGAGCCACGAGAAACTTAGATTATACTGTATTTATGAGAGATGCAGAGAACGAGGTGGCATTGGGGATTAGTCGTGTACAAAAAGCATTAGTTTTTGAAATAATGAGTATATCTCCTCATCAGGAGAAAGCAATCGAAGAGTTTGGTACGTATGAATATGATAAGAAATCCATAGAAAAAGGAAAAGAAGTACCGATAAAAGAAAAAGATCACGCGATGGATGCAATACGCTATGCCGTTATGGGTGCGTGGGATAGGATAAAATATTGGCTTCCGATAGAAGAAGCGGAGGAGGTGCAGAAAATTGAACATATTTAGTTATTTTAAGAAAAAAGGAATAGATACTGTAGATGCGTCCTTCTATCGGAAAATCAAGGAATGGACAAGCTGGTATAACGGCAAGGTACGAAATTTTTCCTTTTACAAAGTCTATACAGGACGAGGTACTTATAAAAGATGCGACCGTAAGAGCCTTGGCATGGCAAAGAAGCTTTCGGAAGATATTGCGGATCTGCTTTTAAATGAGAGAGTAACGATTACTCTTGATAATGAGCGAACAAATGAATTTGTACATAAGATTTTAGATAAGAATCATTTTTTAGTTCAAGGTAACGACTACCAGGAGCGGAAAGCTTATTCCGGTACAGTGGCATACATTCCGTATCTGGATAACATGGAAATAACGGAAGATGGAGAAATTCTTTCAGGTAATATTAAAATGAATTATGTGGATGCACCAAATATCTACCCTGTCAGTTGGAACAATGGGGAGGTTACAGAGTGCATCTTTTTATTTCCACACACAGTAAACAGAAAGAAATATGTGCAGGTACAATCACATCTGATTCAAGGCGAAGAATATGTGATTGAAAACACTGTGCTTCAATGCGTGAGTGGAAGTCAGGAAGGAGCGGAACTTCCAGAGGAAGAATGGAGAAAATTAAAACCTTTTGCAAATATGGCAAGGCAGGTACACACAGGCAGCGATAAGCCACAGTTTGTTATTGACCGTTTGAATATAACAAATAATGCAGATGAGAGTAACCCGATGGGAATCGCTATCTTTGCGAATGCGATAGATATCTTAAAGAAGTTAGACATAGAATTTGATTCTTATTGCAATGAGTTCCTGCTTGGCCGGAAGAGAATCTTTGTTGCACCGGAACTGCTGCATAATGTGGATGGAACCCTTGCCTTCGACCCAGAAGAAGGAATCTTTTATAACCTGCCAGAAGATTACGACAGGGGGAAAGAGGGTCTTATCAAAGATATTGATATGCAGATTCGGACAGAAGCGCACAGTGCAGCAATTAATGACGACTTGAATTACTTATCATTAAAGTGCGGCTTTGGTACGAACAGGTATCGCTTTGAATCTTCTGGAGTGAAGACAGCAACAGAAATCATTTCAGAGAACTCTGATATGTATCGGATGATTAAAAAACATGAGATTATCCTGGAAGATGCCTTGAAGCGGTTGATTAAGATTATTATCCGATTAGGGATTGTCTTAAAAGAGCCGCTTAACGAGGATACAGATATCACGATAGAATTTGATGATTCTATCATTGAGGATAAAGAGACGGAGAGAAAGCAGGATATGCAAGATGTAGCCATAGGAGCAATGGCGATAGAAGAATACCGGGCGAAATGGTACGGTGAAACTGTGGAACAGGCAAGAAAGAATCTTCCGGAGCAAAATCAGGTGATGGAGTAAGATGAGAGATGAATATAAAAACAAGATAGCTGATAAAATAGCAGCACGCTTTACTGATTTGGAAGAACGCATCATGAAAGATATCGTAAGAAGAATAAGAAAAACAGGAGAAATCACCAGCACAGCCGACTGGCAGATAAACAGGTTAAAGATTCTTGGGTATTCTTCGGAAGACATTGAAAAAGCGATAAAGGACACACTGAATGCTTCTTACCCAGAAATGTTTGAGCTGTATGATAAGGTCATTGACTGGGTATATGTCCGGAATAAAGACATATACGAGCAGGTTAATGCACAATTTATCCCTTACGAAGAGAATGAGCAGATGCAGCAGCAAGTAGAAGCAATCATCAGGCAAAGCCGGGAAGACTTAGAAAACATAACAAATTCGCTTGGCTTTTATTTAAACTATAATGGAAAGATGGTTGTTACTCCATTATCACAGATTTATATCGGTTATTTAGATAATGCCTGTTATGATATTGTTTCTGGGGCATTTGATTATGGCAGCGTTTTAAGAAGGACGGTTACACAACTAACAAACAGTGGTATGAGGACAATTGACTATCCTTCTGGATGGACCAACAGGGTTGATGTGGCTGCCAGAAGAGCAGTTTTGACAGGAGTAGCACAGGTTTGTGGGAAGATTAATGAATACCATGCACAGCAGCTTGGAACAGAATACTTTGAAGTAGACTGGCACGCAGGAGCAAGACCAACCCATGCAGTGTGGCAGGGCAGAGTATATTCGAAGCAGCAGCTTGTTTCTGTTTGTGGTTTAGGGACAGTAACGGGACTTCTTGGAGCAAACTGTTATCATATGTATTACCCTTTCTTTCCAGGCATTTCGGTAAGAAATTATACAGATGAATGGCTGGATGAGCAGAACAAGAAGGACAATACTCCCCAAAGCTTTGATGGAAAGGCGTATACGGCTTATGAAGCAAGACAAAAACAGAGAAAAATGGAAACAGCCATGAGAGCGCAGCGGCAGAAAGTAAAACTGATGGAGAGCGGCGGAGCGGATAAAGATGAAGTTATGCTGCATAAAGCAAAATATCAGGCTCAATTAAGTGAGTATGCAAGATTTAGTAAACGGATGGGGTTAAAACAGCAGCGAGAGCGTATCTATCTTGATATGAGAGGGAGAGTAGCTCCGCGAAGTCTTAAAGCTGTGAAACAATTTCCACCAGAGATGATTCAAAATGCTGGAAGAGATATTGCACAGTACAGAAGATATAAAAATGCGATAGGAGACGCAGCAGGCTCCCTTGCAGAATTTGGACAAATAAAATATAATAATAGCGAAAAGTGGAAATACTTAGAAGGGTTGAAAGAATATCTGACGAAGTATCCTAACAGCAGTAAGAAATATTATGATGTTTACGATACTTTGAAAAAAGAGAAACTAGCAAAAGGGATTGTATTACCGCCGGTATGCAAGCAAGCTTTCATCTTGCCAGAAGGAAAACATGAGCCGTATCATATCATGCAGAGGATGTTAAAAAGAAAAATAACAGATGATGAAATCAGAAGCTATATGAAAAATGCGGATATAATGTTGAACCAATGGGGCGGCAAGAGGCAAGCTTTTTATAGTAAAGACGGTGTGTGTGTTATCACAAAGACTGATGAAGGTTGGATTTATAAAACGGCATGGAAAAAAGAAGATTTTGATAGTAACACAGAAAGAATCTTGGAGGTGATTAAGAAATATGTCAGATAATGAGATTAATTATGATAAGGAACATTATTGCCCTGTTTACGGCAAGGTCGTTCATCCAGATTTGTGTTATGATTCTATGATGTGCCTGCATAGATTTTTTAAGGTATCCTCAGTAGAAGAATTGTCACAAGTAAAAGATATCGAGGCAGCAAGAGAAAAATGCCAGATGTGCAAATATAGTGAATAAGATTACAGCACGCAGAAATGCGTGTTATTTTTATACTTATTTTGAGAAAGGAGAGGGTTATTTTGATTGAAGTAAGCGTTCGAAAGAACAAGGTAGAACTAAAGGGACACGCTGGAAGAAAGGGTAAAGACGGAATTGACCGAGCGTGTACGGCTGTTTCGGCATTGACAAACAGTTTGATTAATTCATTGCAGGATTTGACAGAAGATAAGATAACAACAGACTTAGGCAGCGGATCCGCATTAATTGAGTGGAAAGAGTTGTCCGAGAAAGGAAAGCTATTAATTGATTCCTGGTTCCTTGCAATGACAGATATTAACCAGGAATATAATTGCATACGATTCATCTAAACATCTGGAAGGGTGCTTTTATTATGTCCAAAACATGATGACGAAAAAAGCTCTGGAATAACACTCATGTATGGAGGTATTTATCATGAAAAAGAACAGAATGAACTTAAGAATTTTTGAAAACAGCGGTGGTGCTGGTGCCGGAGAACCGGGAGGAAGTGCTGGAGGAGATAACAATAATCAGAATAATGCTGGGAGCGGTGGACAGCCGACTTACAGTTACGCGCAGGCAGAGGAAATTGCTAACGCAAGAGCAGAGAGGGCAGAGCGTTCTGCATTAAAATCATACTTTCAGCAGCAGGGTATGTCAGAAGAACAGGTGAACCAGGCAATTACTGATTATAAAGCCCAGCAGAAAAAGAACCAGCCGAATATTGAGCAGATGCAACAGGAACGTGATGCGGCACTTAAAGAAGCCCAGCAGATGAAGCAGGAGAAGTTCCTTTCAGGGAAAGGTGTAAAAGCGGAAGATGTTGATTATGTCATGTTTAAGGTATCGAAGCTTGTAGATGATAAAACAACATTTGAAAAGGCTGCGGAAAAGTATTTAAAAGAGAATCCGAGATTTGTGGGAGGTTCTTCTTATAGAGTATCTACATCTACAGGAAGCGGCTCTAACGGATCTGGAGGAAATGTAAATGCATCCATTAATGATGCGATTCGTGCAGCGGCAAGAAGATAGGAGATGAATGAATTGAAAAGAGAAAGAATGAACTTAAGAATTTTTGAGGGCGATGCGACGATCATTGACCGTAGCGGTGCGGATTCCCTGATTCCGGTACAGGAAGCAAATGAGATTATCCAGGGAACAATCACACAGTCAGCGGTGCTGTCAAGAGGAAGAAAGCTTGCCAACATGACAAGCAAGCAGTATAAAGTTCCGGTTCTTGATATGTTACCAATCGCTTATTTTGTAAATGGTGATACTGGCCAGAAAAAGACAACTAAGCAGGCATGGGATAAGAAGTTTATTGTAGCAGAAGAGATTGCGGTTATTGTTCCAATCCCAGAATCTGTACTTGATGATTCAGAATATGATATTTGGGCCGAGGTAAAGCCAAGAGTAACGGAAGCTTTCGGAAAGGTTATTGATGGAGCCGTACTGTTTGGAACAGAAAAGCCATCTACATGGAGAGATGGAGTAGTTGCAACTGCAACAAAGGCAGGAACCGTAGTAACATACGGCACCGGTGATGATTTGTATGACAAGATCATGTCAGAAGATGGGGTTATCGCGAAAGTGGAAGACTGCGGCTATTTTGTAAACGGACATATGGCAGATATTTCTATGCGTGCAAAATTAAGAGGCCTTAAAGATACAAACGGAAATCCAATCTTCAAGAGCGATATGCAGGGAAGTACCAATTATGCTTTAGATGGTTCTCCAATGAACTTCCCGAACAATGGAGCGTTTGACAAATCAAAGGCCCTTATGATTTCCGGAGATTTCAGTCAGCTTGTTTATGCAATCCGTCAAGATATTACATTTAAGTTATTTACCGAGGGCGTTGTCCAGAATACGGACGGAACGATTGCGTACAACTTGATGCAGAATGATATGGTTGCTCTTCGTGCTGTAATGCGTCTTGGATGGGAGATTCCAAACCCAATCAACTCATTAAAAACAGATAAAACAAAGAGATGTCCATTTGCTGTATTAAAAGCAGGAGAATAGGCGGTGACTTTATGGTAAGATATGCAGACCTTGCATTTTACATGACAGAGTACGGCGGTAATATTATCCCAAACGAGCAGTTCCAGCGTGTGATCACAAGAGCAAGCACATATATTAAGGCAATTACTTTTTCAAGAGTGGATGAAAACAATATTCCAGAGGAAGTGAAAGCTGCAGCCTGTGCAGTTGCGGAAGTTATTTATAAAGCTGAAAGCTCTACGGAAGGGGAAAAGAAATCTGAAACGGTTGGAAAGTTGTCAGTTTCTTATGTAACAGAGCAGGCAGACGGTCAGATTAAAGAAAAAGTTCTTCGTAAAAAACAATATGCTGCAGCATATCCTTACCTTGCCACAACCGGATTGTTATATAGGGGGTGTTTCTAATGATCACTAACGCTTCTGTGACGATTTATAATAAAGTCTATGACAGAGACGAAGGAAGCAATAAATATTACCGGACAGTACTTAAAGGAGTGAACTGGCAGGATGCAACAAAGGTCCTGCCATCTGATACTGGAGTAGTAAGTGCCGATGTAGCAGAGGTGTATATTCCGTTTCTGATTGATACAGAGAAAAAATATTGTTCTCCGGTTAATTTTAATTCAGAGCAGGAAAAGGATAAATTCTTCACACTTGCTCCAGAGGATATTATTGTTAAAGGAGTTGTCACAGACGAACTTACAAAGCAGAAAGATGTGGAACACCTTAAAGATAAGTATGGCAGCGTAAGGGTAATTGCTGTTATAGAAACTAACGATAACGGAAGCCCTACGATGCAGCATTGGAAGGTGACAGCAGAATGAGGGTAAAGGTTCGGTTAGACCCTGCTAGTGCAATATTGGCAAAAAGAAAGCTTGGAAAAGGCGGGCAGGCACAGAGGTATATGGTAAGCGAGGTAAGGCGCAAGACAGACCCTTATGTTCCGTTCCTTAATGGTCCGCTTAAAAATACAGCCGTAGAACATGAAAATTCTATCGAATATGTTACTCCTTACGCTCGTAGACAGTATTATGAGCATAAAGGCGATGGCTTAAGAGGAAGAGAATGGGATAAGCGAATGTGGGCAGACAGAGGCAAGGAGATTACCCAGAGTGTGGCTGATTATATTGGAGGAAAAGCAAAATGATGGTAATGGAAGCGGTGCGGGAGATTGTAAAGAAATGCCCGTATCTTGATGAATATTATAAGAGCCTTTCCGTAGACAGACTTGGAAAGGATAGCACGAGCTATTCGATTGATTCTGTTCCAGGACAGCAGGTTACTAAGAGAGACATTGCCGGGAATACAACGCGGCAGTGTCTTTTTAATTTTTCCAGTCGGGAGCTGTACACAGAAGAAGTGCGTCAGAATCTTGATAATATCGGATTCTATGAACATTTTTCAGACTGGTTAGAAGAGGTATCTGAGGCAGGAGATTTTCCGGAATTGGATGCCGGCAAGACAATTAAAAAAATTGAAGCAATCACATGCGGCTATGTGTTTGATACGGAACTTGACAAGGCAAAGTATCAGATACAGTGCAGGATTATTTATAAACAGGAGGCTAGAAGATAATGGCGAATACAAGTAAAGAAGTAAAACAGAGATACCAGGAAGCGGCATATATCGAAGTTGGAGAAACTTATGAGTTAGCCGGCACAGGTTTTGAAAAATTAGATGAAGAGCCGGGGGCACAGACTTCTTCAAAGAAGTATATCAATGATAAATCCTCTACTTCCTCTATTACATCTTATGAAGGAACGCATCCGTTTACAGCGGACCAGATTCTTTCAGAAAAGGTAATTGAGGATTTTGTATCTATTGGAAAGTTAAGAAAGACGGGAGGAGATGCGGAACGTTCTTTAGTGCGTGTTGATTTAGATAAACCAGTAGAATCAAAAGAAAATACTTTTGAGGCAAGGTGTTTTAATACTGCAGTGGAAATTTCCTCTTTTGCAGATAATGACGGAGAGCTGCAGGTAGAAGGTACACTTCACGATAAAGGTGACCCAGTAGAAGGTACATTTAATACGGAAACAAAGACTTTCACACCAAAAGCATAGGAAAGGAGAAGGCAGCATGAATAAGACATTTCAGTGGAATGGAGAGAAGTTTTATTTCTCGGCATTGGAAGCAGAGACAACAAGAAAATTTATTCCCGAAGCAGCAAAAACAGCAAAAGCACTTGAAGACTATGAAAAAGATGTTGTAGGAGTAGGGAATCTTCTTAGTGCGGATGATATTATTGCAGAATGCAAAATTATTGATGCTTTTCTTGATACTATATTAGGAGAAGGAGCCGCCGAGAAGATGTTTAAAGGATATGACCTGGGAGAACGTGTAGCGGCAACGCAGAAGCTGACACGTTTAAACAACGCACAGGTTAAAGAATATGGAGAAGCCGCAAGTAAAGGTCTCTTTGCATAATTATGAATATCTTAATGGACAAGCCGCCAGAGCAAGTTGAGGTAGATGGAAAATTATATAAGATAAACTCTGATTTCCGAACTTCGATTCAATTTGAAATATTGATGCAGAAAAAAGAACTTACAGAGAAACAGAAAGAATTTGCAAACGAGCTTTGTTTGTTGGATAAGGAAATGGACAGAGAGACAGCCGAACTACTTGCAAAGTATAAAGATGGCTTAGAACTTTACTATCCAGAGATTCCGAATGACATCAACGAAGCAATCAATGCGATGCTGTGGTTCTATGAATGTGGAAAAGAAAACATTGATAAAAAGAAGTCGAAAAAGTCGGGCAGCGGAAAAAAGATTTATGATTATAACTATGATGCAGATTATATTTATGCAGCTTTCTTTGAACAATATCATATTGATTTAGCAGAGCAGGAACTTCACTGGTGGAAGTTCTCTGCTCTTTTTTCTGCTCTTTCTGAGGACTGTATGATAAGCAAGATTATAACGTATCGCGTAATCGATACGAAAGGAATGGAGAAAGAACAGAAAGCATTTTACAACCGGATGAAACGGTTGTGCCAACTTCCGGAAGACATTTCAGAGGAAGAAAGAGAAAGACAGGACAAGATTACGCAGGCACTTCTTGGTGATGGTGATCTGACAGGAATTTTATAAGGGATGGAGCTGCAGCCCTAAGGAACGTGCAGTGTGAACATGGATGACAGACGCAGACGAATTTTATAGGAGGTTTAGTTATGTCTGCGGATGGACATATTGAGATTGAAGTTGAGCTTAATTCTGAAAAAGCAGAAAAGGAGCTTGATAGTTTAAGCAAAAGCCTTGAAAAAGACACTGCACAGGCCGCAAAGAAAGCAGAAAGTTCTGTTAAGCAGTCAGTAAAGCAGATTGAAGCTTCTGCAAAGCAGGTCTCTAAACAGACAGAAAACTCTGCAAAGCAGGCAGGACAGGAAGTAAAAAATACAGCCAGTTCTGCGAGTAAACAGGTGATTGATTCTGCAAAAAAGGCAGAAGAAGAAGTAAAGAAATCAAGTAAAAGAGTAACAGAAGAAGAGAAAAAACAGTATAAGGAACGGGAAAAGACCAGAGAATCCAGTAAACCAGAGTCTGATCCAAGCAAGCCTTATAAAGAATCTTCTGAAAAGGCTACACAGTATTGGACTGGTGCAGGCAGTAAGATAAAAAGTGTTGTAAGTACGATTACGGCTGCTACTGGTGCTGGAGCAGTTGCCGCCGGTACGGCAGCTATTAATGCGGGGAAGTCTTTTGAAGCTGGGATGGGAGAAGTGCAGGCAATCTCTGGTGCTTCCAGAAAAGATTTAGAAGCATTAACGAACAAGGCGAAAGAAATGGGGGCTACAACAAAGTTCTCTGCTACGCAAGCTTCAGAAGGACTTAAGTATATGGCTATGGCTGGCTGGAATTCACAGCAGATGATTGACGGTCTTCCCGGTGTCATGAACTTAGCAGCGGCTTCTGGCGAAGATCTTGGAACGGTTTCTGATATTGTGACTGATGCTCTCACAGCCATGGGATTAAAGGCAGGTGATAGTGCTCACTTTGCGGATGTATTAGCAACAGCAGCAAGCAGTTCTAACACAAATGTGGCAATGATGGGGGAAACCTTCAAATATGCTGCACCACTTGCTGGAACACTTGGATACAACATAGAAGATTTATCTCAGGCAATCGGATTAATGGCAAATGCAGGAATCAAGGGAAGCCAGTCAGGTACATCTTTAAGAAGTATACTTACACGCCTTGCAAGCCCTCCATCCGATGCGGCGAAAGCTATGGAAAAGTACGGAATTTCCATTAAAAACTCCGATGGTTCCATGAAATCCCTTATGGAAGTGATGGAAAACATGAGGGATTCGCTACAAGGACTTCCGGAAGATGAGAAAGCCGCCGCCGCTTCTGCACTTGGCGGCCAGGAAGCAATGTCTGGATTGCTTGCAATCATAAATGCAAGCGAGTCAGATTTTGATAATTTATCAAAAGCGATTGATAATGCATCTGGAGCGGCACAGGATCAGGCCGATATCATGAATGATAACCTACAGGGGGCATTATATGAATTAGGCTCTGCTGCAGAGTCGGCAGGAATCGAATTATATGATAATATCAAGAATCCTGCTAAGAAAGCTGTTAGAGCTGCCGCGACAGAGATTAGGAGTTTATCGACCACGATAAAAGACAACGGCATTGAAGCGATTATCCCAGAAGAAACGATTACGACTGTGAAAAACTTAGGCACTACTGCAAAGGCTGTTGGTGCTGGTGGTTTAAAAGTTCTTGGAGGAGCAGCGCAGTTTGCCGGTGAAAATATTCAGACTGTACTTCCAGTAGCAGCTAGCTTGTTGACGGTTGTTAAGGGGTATACGGTCGTAAAGACGATTTCTACTGCTTTTGCGGAGACGCAAGTTGCTATGGCTGGCGCAAGCACGGGAATGACGATTCTTGGAACAGTTGTGAAGTTGTTCACAGGAGAAGCATTGGCAGCCACTACAGCAACAGGGCTTCTTTCTGGAGCGATTGGTGTATTGGCGAATCCTATTGCATTAGCAGTTGTTGCCGGTGGAGCATTAACGGCCGGAATGGTTGCTTATACTTTAACACAGAAAAAAAGTACAACTGAAGCAGACAAGTTTGCACAGTCTTGCAAGAAATTGAAAAAGGAACAGGATGAAGTAGCAAGTTCTATTCGTTCCATGCATAAAGATAATGCGAAAAATGTCAATGATGTAAAGACCCAAGGAGTTCAGGCAGATAATCTTCTCTCTAAATTGAAGAGTCTGATTGGTGTACAGGAAAAGGATGCTGGAACAAAACAGCAGATAAAAAGTACAGTACAGCAGTTAAATGATATCTTACCGGATTTGAATTTACAATATGATGAGCAGAAAGATAAGCTGAATCAATCCACTGCGGCAATCAAAAGAAACATTCAAGCTTTAAAAGAGCAGGCAATGGCAAAGGCATATCAGTCAGGAATGGAAAGTGCAGCAGAAAAAGTTGCAGAGGCTGAGGTAGCTAATCAGAATGCGACAGAGAAGTATACGGAAGCACTTGAAAAGAAGAATGCAGCGCAAGAAAAATTTGATAAGCTTGAAAAAGAAAAGGGACTTGGAAGTGGAAATAAAGAGTTAGCTAAAGCCGCAGAAGATTTAATGAAATATGAGAAGAGCCTGCAAACAACAGAGAAGGCTCTTGATAAATCGGAAAAGAATCTTAATGCAGCCAACAAAGAACTCACAACATATTCTGATAAATTTACAGCCCAGACAAATTATAGTGATTTTCTTTCTAATTTAGACAAACTTGCGAAAGATGCTGGAATAAAAGCAAAGAAAATTCCAGAGACAGTATTAGAAAATATTAAAGCTGGAAACTATAAAGCTCCAACTACGGGTGACGGTTTAAAAAGGCTTATTAATCTTGACGGATTGATTCAACAGGCACAGGAAGCCGGAATAGAAATTCCTCAGTATTTATTGCAGGGTATTTCAGATGGCTCGATAAACTTTCAATCAGCGATTAATCAGATGAACACGCTTCTGGATTTTAGCAGTGCAGCAGAAAAAGCTGGCATTTCTGGAAAAGAAATTCCGGAAGAACTAGCTCAAAGTATCATGCAAGGCAAAATCAGTGTTGATGAGGCAATAAATCAACTGCTTAGCGGTTCTGGTGTAGCATCGACAACACAGGCAGAGACACTGACAAAAGAAAAAGCGACTAAGATTAAGAAGAATGTTGAAGATATTGGAAACGGCAAGATTAAAGGGATAAATACCTCAGCTTATACTTCATCGCTTAATACAGCGAGTCAGAAAGCAAAAAGTACCAAAAAAGAGATTGAGAAAAATAGCAAGTTAAAAGCAACCAATAATAGTGCTGCAGCAAAAAGTACTTATAAATCTGTTACAGACGAAGGTAAGAAGGCGGTAAGCACTGTAAAGAAGACAGGAAAAGAGATTGGAAAAGGCGGAGCAACCAGTGTGGCTTCTACAACTTCGCAGTGGAAATCTGCTGGTAGTAAAAATGCTAAGTCATATATTTCTGGCGTAGCATCCCAAAAAGGAGCGGCTCAAAAAGCAGGAAAAACGCTATCTACTTCTGCAAAGACAGGTGCAAGCTCTGGAAAAGCTGGTTTTGTGTCAGCCGGAAGAAATATGGCTGCCGGTATCGCATCCGGTATTCATTCAGGGACTCCATTTGTAACGGCAGCGGCCAGAAGTGCAGTAAGAGCAGCCGTAGCAGCGGCGAAAGCTGCAGCTAAGATTAAATCACCATCCAGGGTGATGAAAAATGAGGTCGGCAAATACTTACCCCTCGGCATGGCAGTAGGTATTAAGGATAATACCGATTCTGTAGTTAATGCATCAAGAGCAATGTGTGCCTCAGCTCTAACAGCTTCTGCAGATGAACTTGATATTCATTCTCCTTCTCGGAAGTTCAAGAACATTATCGGAAAGAATATCCCGAAAGGCATTGCAAAAGGTGTAAGAGAATCTAAAAGCGAGCTTGTCGGAGAAATGGAAAGTGTTATGAACGAAGCACTTAGTGCGGCACAAAATGCTTCTAAAAGCGGAAAATATTCTGAAATAGGAAGCAATCTGTTGTCTGGATTATCTACATCGCTGAGTACATCAAAGTCTCGTTCTTCTGAAACAATACAGGAAATTATTGATCAACAGCAAGAAAGTCTATCTAATGCCAATCAGAAGAAAGAAGAGGCGCTTCAAAATAAAATTGATAAGCTAGGAAGCAAAAAGGCAAACAAGAAGAGAAAAGCTGCATTAAAGAAAAGGCTCAAGCAGATGAAAGCTGCAGATAAGAAACAGGAGTCACAGCTTAAAACGGCTGGAGAAAAGGCGGCAGCGGCTTATAATGATGCCTTCGAGAAAGAATCTACCCGTATTACCAAGATTGCAGAAAAGAGTATACAGGAACTTTCTGAGACATATCAGACTAAATACAATGATATCAAAAGCAAAATGGACACTCTCACGGAAAAACAGCAGTCTTGGGGAAATGTCTATGACTTGAAACAAAATATTGCGGACATCAAACGGTATCAGACAAATCTGAAAGCCCTTGAGAACAAAATACCACAGTCTATGATGGATAAAATCTTAGGAATGAACGTGGATGAAGCGACAGCTTACATGGATTGGTTTAGAGGAATGACATCAGCGGAGCAGAAAGCGTACTTAAATGATTGGAATGCAATCTATTCCTCTTCAAAAACTTTTTCAAACAACTTCTTTGCTGATGATTTTGCTAAGATTCAAAAAGAATACGAGACAAAGTTAAAAAAAGCAACGCAGGATTTGCAAAAAGAGATGAACCAGATTGGAACAAATATTGCGAAAGGACTTACTGCAGGAATGGATAGTGAGTCAAGAAATCTCTCTAAAGCAATGAAGAAAATCTGTGCAAACCTTGTAAAGACTGCAAAAAAACAGCTGAAAATAAAATCTCCATCAAGGGTATTTAAGCGGATTGGTGTTTATAACATACAAGGAGCCGAAAAGGGACATGAAGCAGAAGCTCCGCGACTTTACCGTCAGGTTGAAAATGTATCAGAGACCCTTGCAGAGCGTTTTGCAAAGGCAAACTTAAAAGTATCTCTTCCAGATATTGCAGACCGAACACAGGCTGCATTATCGAGACAGGTATCAAAAGTATCTGCAAGTATTCAGCCGCAGCTTACAGCGGCACTGGCAGGAGATGCAGGTCAGACAATTTACAATGGACCAGAAAAGATTGAGCTTGTGACTAATCTTGATGGACGGGAGATAGCGAGAACTTCGGTGCCTTATATTGATGCGTACTTAGGAAATATGGCAACTAGAAAAGCAAGAGGGGGTGTTTAAAATGTACAGAGGAAGCTTAGGTGTGCAGATTGGAAACAAACATACCCTTAAGGACTGGGGACTTGGTTGGACAAAAATTACTCTTGGTTTTCCAGAAGCAAAAACGTATGAGCAGGATATTCCGGGAATGGACGGGGTGTTAGATTTTACGGAATCTCTTACTGGAGGGGATGTGAAATATAAGACCAGAACCCTCACTCTTGAATTTGAAACTCCCGAACAGGATTATTATGACTGGAGCGTTAGAATCTCTGAGATAGCAAATTACTTGGCCGGAAGAAAATATAAGATAATCCTGGATAATGACCCGGATTTTTATTATATTGGAAGGCTAAATGTTGAAGTCGAAAAATCAGACAGGGTAGAAGGAACTCTTACCTTGTCTGGGAGCGTTGACCCGTATAAATACGAAAAGTTTTCTAGTCTTGAAAATTGGGAATGGGATACTTTTAATTTTAGAACGGGCATCATCCGAAATTATAAAGATATTGTTGTGGATGGTACATATAAACTTGTAATACCAGGCAGAAGAAAAAGAATTGTGCCGGTGATCTCCTGTGATGCAGCTATACAGGTATCTTACGAAGGAGTAACTTATAATCTTTCATCTGGCAAAAACAAAGTTTTTGGTATTTGTATCAAAGAAGGGGAAAATATCCTTACTTTTTCTGGAAAGGCTACTATTTCGGTCGATTATAGAGGAGGGCTGCTGTAATGTATCGCATTTATTGTGATGATAAAACGCTGCATGATGTGAGAGACGAGGAGTATCAGCTTATAACACCCAAAATCTCTCTTGAACTTAATAAGACAGGGAGTTTTGAGTTCGGCATACTCCCTTCTCATCCTCATGTAAACGATATAAAGAAATTGAAATCTCGATTGAAAGTATATGATGTTGACATATCAGATAGTGGGGAGGCTTCAAGATTGCTATATTGTGGCCGTTCCATTACTGATCAGCGAGACTTTGAATATACTGGTCGGATTACATGCGAAGGAGAGTTATCTTATTTGCTTGACACAATTCAGCGTCCACACACTTATGGAAGCCAGTCAGGAGAAATCCATAAAGCGGATACTAATATTGCAATCTTCAAGCGTTTGATAGAAGAGCATAACTCTCAGGTAGAAAAAGAAAAGCAGTTTGAAATAGGAATTGTTGATATTGATTCAGTAGAAATCAAAACTTTGGCGACAAACTATGAAACTACTTGGGATTTTATTAATACGAATTTTCTTGAAAAATATGAAGGTTATCTTAGGGTGCGCTATGAAAATAATGTTCGTTACCTTGATTATGTGAAGCAATACGGAAAAGTCAGTACGCAGGTAATCCGATTCGGAGAAAATCTTCTTGATTTTCAGAAGTATGTAAAGGCGGAAGATATTAAAACAGCAATTATTCCAATTGGAGCAAACAATGTAACTATAAAGACGGCAAGCGGGCACGATGGAAAGGATTATGTTTTTAACCAGGAGGCGGTAAATCTTTACGGTTGGATATATAGTAAAGTAGATTTTTCGGATATTACCGACCCGAATACCCTTTTAGAAAAAGCACAGGAATATCTTAAAAAGAGTATCAATCTTGCGATAACTATCGAGCTGACGGCGGTAGATTTGCATATGGTAGATGTTGATATTGATTCTATCGGGCTGGGAGATTTCATTCCTTGCGTATCGCAGTATCATGGATTACTTAGTACACTTGGTGATGTATCAACTTATTATCTTGTCAGTAAATACGAGATAGATCTTGAAAATCCGGCAAATACGAAAATCACATTAGGTAAAACTTTATCAGTGTTATCAGAAAAGATGGCTTCCAATGCAAACCTTAAAAGTGACATTCGGACAGTGGCAAGCAGCATGGAGGGGATTAAAGGAACCTCAAAGGAAGCCTATGACAAATCGGTGGAGGCAATGAAGGTAGCACAGGGAATTACCTTTGACACAATCTATCCCATCGGTAGCATCTATATGAGCATAAACGACACGAATCCGGAAAAACTTTTCGGAGGCACATGGGCAGCCTGGGGAACTGGTCGAGTACCTGTGGGAGTGGATACATCTGACAGTGACTTTTCAACTGTAGAGAAAAGCGGTGGAGAAAAAACACATAAATTATCAACAGACGAATTAGCGTCACACAAACATTCTACAACAGTTAACATTACAGAAAAACAACTTATAGGTACAGTGCATAATTTTGCTGGACAGGGAGCAGATTGGGGTCCAGGAAACACGGTAACGGGCATATGTAGCGCCTCAGGTGACGATAGTGCTTTTTATCCGAGTGGTACAAGTAAAACAACAAAATACAAAGACGGATTTAAAATTGATGCAACGCATAGCCATGCGGCAAGTGCAACGATGGAGAATGCAGGAGGCGGTAATGCACACAACAATATGCAGCCGTACATTACTTGTTATATGTGGAAACGTATAGAGTAGAAAGGAGAAAAGATGGGACTTATAAATGAGTATCTGAAAAAGATAAAAGAAGCCGTTTACGGAGAAGAAGTAAGAGATAGTATTCATGATGCGATAGAACAATGCTATAAAGATGCGACAGGGCATCCGGATAGTGTAGCGGCGACAGTGGGAGAAATAAATAAAATATCATCTAATCTCGATGGAGAAATAGCCGATCGTAAATCAGATGTAGATATAGAGCGTAAAAGAATTGATAATCTTGTTAAGGACACTACCGATAATGTTGTAGAATATAAAGCCGATAATTTTTTAATGTCATGTAAAAGTGATGCGCAGGCATCTACTGCAGAGACAACTTTAAATGTTTTTAAAAACATTAGTTCTAAATCTGAAAATTTAGGAAATTTCATAACAATTTCCAGTGATTCAAAGATTCAGATTAAAAAAAGTGGGTTGTATTCATTTAATTGTAAAGTTCAAGTTACCGGCGTAAATGCGTCCACGGGTAGACAATATGCAAGGTTAAAAATTAATGATGTACAAAAAAACGAATACATGATTAGTTTAGTGGGAGAGACTGACGAAGAATTTACAAATTTTATTGTTAGCTTAAATGAGGGTGATACGATTTCTTTCACTGGAGAAGCCGATTTTGATGATACGTGGATAACACTTTATACGACTATACACATATTAGATTATGACGGAAAAGTAAAAATTCCAGATATTACAAAAGAAGTATCGGATATTAGAGTCGGTGTAGATGGCACAACGTATGACACTGCGGGAGCAGCAGTAAGGGGGCAGATAAAAGGATTGACTGACATAATAGATTTGACTTTTGCGTTAAGTTCTTCAGTTTTAAAGAGCACTACTTTTAGTGTGAAGACCTCAAGAAAGTTAGCAATTATTATTCCGGAAGGGATGATAGTCTATTATTATTATAGACCCGGAACCGCAGTAGCATATAAATATTCAGAAGGAAAAATACAACGGTTTAATCTTAATGTGGGTGAACAACAACATTTTGAAATAAAGGGAGACTCTAAAGTTATCACTAGCAAAACATATTTAGAACTAATGTTAATCCCAAGAATTTTATAGAAGGGGGGATGAAAATGCAGCCGGTATTACACTTTGTTGTAAATAATCAGATTATTACCAGGACAGATACTTTCGTACCCGTCCGTAACAGTAGAAATTATCTATATGCAGAATTCGAATTTAAAACAGAAGACTGGGCGGGTGTAAGCAAAATCGCATTGTTTCATAATGAAGGCAATGAGCAAATTTCAATTTTGCTCGGAGAGACGAATACATGCTTGATTCCTGCCGAGGTGCTTACGAGCACATCCTTTACCGTGTCAGTTGTTGCGAGCGATATGATAACTGCAAACGCAGTAACAATTAAATTGTACGAGTCAGGATACCGGCAGGGGGAGATCCCGGAACCGCCTCCTTCATTGTATGAACAGATTATGAATTATTTTGATGAGACTAAAGCAACTACAACCGGAGCGGCGAAAGAGGCGGAGTCTTGGGCGCATGGCCACGCAGACTATCCTGATCGGCAGAAAGATAATGCTGCATACTATGCATCAGAAGCAAAAAACGCAGCAGAAGGCATAGATGGACGAGTCGAGGAAGGAAAGAGGGACATTGATAAATATGTTAAGGAGAAAGAAGCTTCCTTAAAAGGCGAGACAGGCAATGTTTATTTTGCAGCGTTTAATGTTACTAAAAAAGGCCGACTGATAATGTATTCTGACCCGAGTGTAGATAAGATTCGTTTTGATCGCGAGCGCAGCCGATTGAAATATAAATTAGCATTGTAATTTAGAAGGGAGAGATAAGATGCCAAGTACAGAAAATAACTACGTCGCAACGGATTTGGGCAATATCGCGCTAAACCCTTGTGGGGAATATAGTAAATCAACCTTATATGAGTATCTCGACATGGTGAGCTACCAGGGAGGTTCGTATTTCTGTAAGGTAGATTTTCCGCAGAAAATATCCGGAATTGCACCGGAGCCGGGTAAAAACACAGAACATTGGCAGATGTTGACCCTACCGGGCGGATTAACGTCAGACTACATCGCAATGCATGATGATGTAGTCAACAAAACCAAGCAAGTTGAAACATCCAGGGCAGCCGTAGAGCTGTCTCAGCAGGAAGTTGAAGCCGCACAGGCAGATGTGAGCCAGATGCGGCAGGATACGCAAGAAGCATCCGAGGAGGCTGCTGCAAGCCGGGACAGTGCGGCAGGGTATGCACAGTCAGCAGAGACATCAAGGACGGCGGCTAAGGAATCAGAAGATAATATTAATGCACAGGTAACCGGATTTGATACACACGTTGAAGAGAAAACATCGGTAGCGGAGGCTGCGGTTGAAGAAGCAAGAAAAACAGCTATCAATGCCGTTACAGCACAGGAAGATACCTCCACGAAAGCTGTTTCAGATGAGGGAACTAAACAGGTAAAAGCTGTCGCAGACGAAGGCACAACACAGACAGGCAGGGTTGCGGGCGCAGGCAATGCGGCGGTTAATGCTGTAGCAACACAACAGTCAAAAATTGTACAGGCAGTAACAGACGAAGGTACTAAACAGATAGAAACTATCAATACTACGACTGAGGAACAGATAACGGCAATCAACACAGCTGGCTCATCACAAATTGCATCCGTGGAAAAAGCTGGAACATCACAGGTAACTGCAGTTAACACGGCTGGCACAACACAAAAGAAAGCGGTAGAAGACACTGGAAACGAGCAGGAAGTAAAACTTACCAAAGCTGCCGCAGAAGAGCTTATAAAATTACAGAAGGTAGTAAAAGAATTCGAAGGGGACCATGCACATGTTGAAAATCTGGAAACTCGTGTATCAGTAGTTGAAAAGCAGATAGCAAATATCAACATGGATGAAGACCGACTCGACAACATTCTCCTCGATGTTGAGTCCGGCTTAGCAGCAACAAAATATCCAGTCGGAACACAGATTGTAACAGACTGGAATAAAATTGATTCAAGCGGGAACAAGACAGCATACCGTCCAGAGTTGAATATTGTTCATTATAGTAATACAGTAATTAAAGACACCGAGGAAACAGAGGAACGAAACGCAAACGTAATGTACTTGGAATGGGACAAAACAATTCCAGATGGATTTGCTTTTTGCACTCAGCAGGCATTACAGTGCTTTGATGGAACGGAAGGAGCACCAGATGGATTGCCTGCAGGTAATTATTCAATTAAGATGGTAGCTAAAAATGGTGGTTCAGCCTTCAAAACAAAATGGGACGGAAAATATGCAAACTTTACGCTTACAAAAGATATTCCATCCGGCGGTATCATAAGATTAACAGTCTCGGACTGGAACGGAACTTCAGAAACTGCGATAGCCATGCACGTTATAACAAACGCAGGCATTAATGAGTCTGATGCAAAAATCGAGGAAGTAATAGTTACGGAGTCAGCAGATTCGATAGCAGATGGTTATACACTTCTCGGCGAAACGTGGGGTGAAGACGTTGGCTATGGCAAATTAAACTATCCTGAGTGTTGTTATTACGGAGATAATGCTTGGGCTACATCTGATTTAAGACAGTGGTTAAATGGAGAAGGCGCTGACTGGTGGACGAAACAGACACGATACAACAGGAAGCCGAGTGTAGCAACAAGAATACAGGGATACTTAACCGGACTGGATGAAGGATTAAAGAGTCATATTAAATTTGCAAAGAATACGACAATTGGTAATAACTTAAAATATCTGGATCAAGAATTCGTAACATATGACCGAGTGTTCCTGCACAGCTTTAATCAGAGCAATATAACTACTGGTTATTCTTCACAGTCCGATAACGAGGGAGAGGTGTGGGAATATTATAAAAAGTTAGCTGAAGGTGCTGACAACTTAAACGCACAAAAAATGTTTAAGATATGGAATACATATCCTATCCTGATCAGATACGCTATTAACGCTACAACTACGGCTCAATACGTATTTACGAGGTCGGCTGCCTTGGGTAGCGCGTACGATGTCCGTAGTGTCAGTCCGTCCGGCGATTGCAACAGTGCGAGCGCGAACAACGGTTATCGTTGCCTCCCTGCTTGCTTAATCGCAAAATAACAATCGTGCCGCGTAAGCGGCACTACTAAAGGAGAGAAGAAAAATAAGTGTATTAGAAAGAAAAAGAGGTACGCAGAAATTAGAAGTTCTAATTTCTGCGAGAAACCTTATGGATTATATATTAACAATTACAAGAAATGAGAAAACATTTAAACCAATATATCAGGCATTAACAACTGACATAATTCACTGCACAGAGCGTATCTATACATATCTCTATACTGCGAATGAAATTTACAGAAATGAGAAAAACATTGAAATACGTAGACAATATCAGACCAAAGCAAATGCAGAATGTAATGTTCTACTGGCTTTATTAGATTTAAGTCAGCAGCTGAATCATTTTCCAACGAAGAAAATTTTAAATGTCAACAAAATGCTTAACGGATATACGGAAAAAAACGGAAAAACAAAGAAAGGATTAAAAACACTAATCCAAAATTGGAAAGCTTCCGACACAAGAGAATTAAATAAAGCAAAGAAGAAATAGCTTTCCATTGGAATATATCTGAACGAGGTCGGCTGCCTTGGGTAACGCGTACAATGTCCATAATGTCAATCCGTCCGGCAATTGCAACAATACGAACGCGAACAACGGTAATCGTTGCCTCCCTGATTGGTTAAAAAATGTGCTATAGGGTTTTTCTGCAGGATTTACTACGCACACATACATTTAAGCAAGGAGATGTATTCCAAGCCTATACGGCGAACAATAGATTAGTGATAGTCTGTATCTATGTATATGGACTTATAAACACTATGACCAAAATTTTAGAATACAAAGAAGCGATAACATATGAATCCCTTTATAAATCAATGCAGAAATGCAAACTTGGTGTATTGTGGAAAGATAGCACAGCAAATTTTGTGTTACATTCAATTAAAAATCTAGCTGCCTTATCGGAAGAGTTAGAAAATAGAACTTACGTTCAAAGAGAACCGTATTTATTCAAAGTCACATCGCCAAAACCACGAGAGATATTATCTGTTCCATTCAGGGATAGAGTATATCAGCGTAGCCTTAACGACAATATACTATATCCTGCAATGACAAGAAACTTTATTCTTGATAATTGCGCTTGCCAAGTGGGAAAAGGTAATAAGTTTGCAAGAGAAAGACTTGTAAAACAGCTACGCAGAATGGTTAATAAATACGGCATAGATTTATATGTTTTCCAAATTGATATTCATAGCTTTTACAAAAGTTTGAAACATGAATATGTAGAGAATCTTTTTAAAACAAAGTTAGATAAAGAAACCTTTGAACATGTTGTAAAGATATTAAAGAAACAATATCAAGGTGATGCCGGATACGATCCTGGAAGTCAAATGATTCAGATTGCAGGAATAACCGTTCTTAATGAGATAGATCATTACATAAAAGAACGACTATATATAGAGTGCTATGAGCACTATATGGATGATTTGATTATTGTTGTGGAAAACAAAGAAAAGGCAATTCAGAGTAAAGAAAAACTCGAACCAATGTTTGCTAAGATTAACCTAGAGTATAATCGAAAGAAAACAAAAATATATCCTATTAGTAAAGGAGTTGATTTCCTTGGTTATAAATTCATGGTAACAAATACAGGTAAAATTGTACAAATACCATTATCTTCAAAAATCAAAAACGCAAAACGAAAATATAGACATATGGTTACAAAAACATTTCTAACTGGAAAAATCACTCTGTATAAAATCGAAGAATCATATCGGGATTTTCATGCAAGTATTTCCGAAGGAAATTCATATTATAGCCTACAACGTATGGATAACTATTATTTAAGTTTATGGAAAGGAACAGAATATGAACAACGTGAAATTCAATTCGTTGCCAATCTCAGAGAGAAGACAAAACGAAATAAGAGACGCAAGAATAAGTCTTATTAAAGAGTCAAGAAGCAGGGATGAGCAAATACAGAATGAGATCAGAAAAAAATACTCTTTATCAGAAGAGATTGCAATCTTAAGAAAAGCTGTAAGTGAATTAAAAACAGTACTCACAGAATTATTGCAAATAGAAGCATTAGATTCTGAAAATTCAACAGAATTTGATACATACAATAAATATGTAGAAGAGTGCAAGGCTAAGATAAAGACAGAAACAACAGAAGAAGGTGAAGTGTATGAGCAGCGTTTTAAAAATGATTGAAAAACAGTCAGAAATCATCCATCTTCAATCAGAAATTATTGATACTTTATCACTCGAACTGCTCCAGGGCGGTGTACTGACGGACACAGACTTAAAAGCGATTGAAAAGGCTGCAAATCTGAAGGAAACGATGAACGAATAAAAAGAAAAACAGCCCCTTTCGGAGCTGCTTTTAAAAATGAAAAAAATACTAACCTACGAAAGTAGGTTGTAAAATTATAATAACATATTTTGTGTAATACACAATGGTATTTTTTAATACTGTTGTGTATTTTTTTATTCTCAAGGAGGTGAGAAAAAATGAGAATAGTAGCAACAAAAAACAGGAAAAGAAAAAAGAAATTTCCATGGCGAATCGTGCTAGATAACGGAAGACAGATTCCGGTGCCATCACAGTATAATTTCAAATCTTCGTTCATCCGCACACACGGATGCAGTCTCGTAGCGTTTTATATGGCGCTGCGATACAAAGGCATTAAGAAAAATATGCAGCAGGTTCTGCGGCATGCCAGAAAGAAATTGAAATGCGACGCAAAGTATCCGCTTACAGAAATTGCGAGGGGAATCAATATGATCTGCCCAGGGAAGCCGGCAATTTATCACAAATCTTTAACGACCGAACAGCTAAATGCGAAGCTGAAAAAAGGCTATATGGTCCTGTTTGAAGAGGGAAATCCGATTCACACAGTTGCCTTGTTGAGAGATAACAAATCGGGTAAGATTTATCGTTTCTCAGACGGAAAGAAAAGTGTAGTAACTGTTGAGAAAGAAAATGTACGAAGGTGTACGAACAAAACATACAGAGGCGTAGTAATTGTAAAATAGGAGGAAAAGTTATGAAGAAGAAATTATGTTTAATGTTAGCGATGTTACTTGTAGCCGGAATGATTATTCCGTCAAATGTTTCAGCAAGGACTGTTAGTAGAAATGATTATAGAAACATGATTTATGCAGCGGTATCTCCACGGCCTAAGGCAACAGCAGTGCAGAACAAATACGACAGTGAAAAAGATAGGAGAGTCATAGAGTACAAGTGGACCCCTGTGAAAAAGGCAACCGGATTCGAGAATCAATTTTCGAGAGACCCGAAATTTAAAAACAAGACAAAGACTTACATATATAAATTTTCCGGGAGCTCAAAAGCCCATTGGGCAGCTTTTGAGTGTGATTGCAAGAAAGATGATTGTGAAATGGTGCATGGAAAATATTATGTAAAAATCCGTGCATGGTACGGCAACTATCCAGGGAGATGGAGTAATGTATTAGTTTTTGCTGAGAAATAGGAGGGAAAGATTATGATTCAGGAAACGTTGAAATTACTTACAGGAAATTCATTTTTTGAAATTTTATTAATCGCTGTCGTATTAGACACTATCTTGGGAGTGCTCCGGGCGATTAAAGAACATAAGTTTAATTCTTGCGTAGGAATTGACGGAGCAATCAGAAAGGCGGCTATGCTGCTCAGTGTAGGCTTACTGATGCTTGTAGACATTATCATGCACATTAATATGCTCTTTATGATTCCGGAGCAGTACATAAAATTATTGGGTATTCAAAAATTAGGTGTATGCGAATTTTTCTGCCTGTTATTTGTTCTTTATGAGGCCGTTTCTATTTTAAAAAATATGACATTATGTGGACTGCCAGTACCGAAAAAATTGAAAGAACACATTAAAGAGGCATTGAGCGATATGACAGACGAGATGCCACAGGAAAGTAAGGAGGAATAGGCATGAGAAAATTAGTTGATGTATCGAGTTATAACGGAGTCGTAAGCTGGGAAAAAGCGAAGGCATACGGCTGCCAAGGTGCTATCTTAAAAATCATCAGAAAAGATCTGAACAGAGATAAAAAGTTCAACGAGAATTATGCGGCTTGCAACGAGAACGAAATTGCCTGGGGAGTATATAATTACTCTTACGCAATTACAGCGACAAAGGCTAAAAGTGACATGGAGCTTGTCTGTGATATTCTTGATAAAATTGATAAAACACACTTTGAGTATGGCGTGTGGTTTGATATCGAGGATAAGGTACAGGCATCGTTAAACAAAACAAAGATTGCCGAGATTATTAACGCTGCACAGCAGGTTGTAGAGAAGAGAGGTTATCTGTTCGGCGTTTACACCGGCATGAGTTATTACAACGAACATATTGATAGAAAACTCGTAAAGTGTAACAATTGGTGGATTGCAAGATATTACAACTCAAACAAACGTATGCAGATTGCAACTGCACCAGATCAGGAGAAAAAGCCAGACGCGGCCAATATTGCATGGCAGTATACTAGCTCTGGTAGGTTTCCGAAAGTCATTTCGACTGGCAACTCTGGTAATTTTGACTTAAATGTAGTGTATAAAGAGCCAACGAGTAAAAAGGTTGAAGAGACTAAGAAAACTCCGGCTAAGACAAAGACTGTATATTATCCTAAATATCGTGGAAAATCCAGTTCGATTGTAGATGCCCTGAAATCATTAAAAATCAATTCTTCGAAGAAAAACAGGGAGAAAATTGCAACTTTAAACGGCATTAAAAATTACAAAGGTGGCGCATCACAGAATACGAAGTTGATTAATTTGCTGAAAAGAGGTAAACTTATTAAGAGTAAATAACTTGTGTAGAAAATAAAAAACAAAAGTTGTTTATATTATAAGTAGATTTAGAAATACACAGGTAATACACAAATAAATTGAACAATCCAGTATTTAAGCGGATTTTCAGAGCGTTTCAGTTTCCGTAGAAGAGGCTGCTAAGGCAGGTAGATTCTAGGTTTTACGAGATTTACAAAAATTTATCGGGAGTCGTTCGGCTCCCGATTTTTGTGTTTTGACAACATATTGACAACATTTACTCTAAGTTGTTGTCAATGTTGTCACCATTTATTACTTCATCAAGCATAGAAAGCATTTTCTTAGTAACATGATCTGTGTAGCGTTTTGTTGTCTGAATATTAATATGCCCGAGTCTTTTCTGGATCAGTGGCATTGGAACACCTGCCTCATAAAGAATTGTTGCATGAGTATGTCGTAAACTGTGGAAGTCCCATTCTTCACTGATAAGAGTACAGTTCTTTGCTTTACCATGAATGCTGCGGGAAGTGTGCTGCATATTTCGTGGGTGAGCCAGAAGACCACCCTGTTTAGCATTTACAAAATGTACAGGCCTTAAATCATTAAGTGAAAGAAGGCTGTGTGTTTCTTCATCATAGTTCATGTAATTTTCTTGATAATATTCTCCGCAGGTTTCTTTATCAGTCAATTGAAATTCCAGCGTTCTTTAGCAAGGCAAGAACATTGTTACCAACAGTAACCGTTCTGGATGAATCGTACTTAGGTACATACAGAAGCCACTTACCACATCCAGAAGGTTCTTGCATTTGTTTATTTATTGTAATTGTTTTGTTTTCAAAGTCTACGCAATCCCAGGTTAATCCATAGACCTCTCCAAGACGTAATCCACAATAATAGCCAAGCATCAGAGCAAGGTGGGAAGGATGGCCTTCTGGAAAGCGTTCAATAATCGCATTCCACATATCTTCTTCAACAAAAATATGATTCTCTTTCCTTGTGCCTACCTCGGAATCTTTCCTTTTATTTGGAAGTGTCAGTTTGTAAGACGGATCCACAGAAATGAACTTTGCCTGTACAGTCGCATATCCAAATGCAGATGTCAACATTCCCTTAATACAAGTAAGAGTATTTCTACTCATACCAGTTCGGTGTAACTTGGCCAGAAAGTTTCGTAAGGTTTCTCCCTGTACATTTTTAAGTTTGTAAGAACCAATATAAGGTTTAATATAAAGACGGATCCTTTTCTTGTATGTATTTACAGTTGTCTCTGCAAGTTCTTGTTCTACATAATGCTCCATCCAGTAGTCGAAATAGTCAGCTACAGATTGCTCCGAGACCTTAAAAGCAATACCAGTGCTATTATATTCAGCCAAAGCTTTTGTGCCGGCTGCCTGAGCCTCCGCCTTTGTTCGGTATCCGCTACCGGTTTTCCATTTTCTCGTTTCATTCACACTGGCCAATTGAAAATAATACTGCCAGGTTTTTCCGCGTTTTCGTGTGCTAACTTTTCCCATGAAAATCATCCTTTCGAAAAAAGGGTATAAAAAATACACCCTATGCAAAATGCAGGATGCGTGGTATAATCTAAGTGATGTAAAGATTATCAGCCATCCTGGTTGATAGGTTACTAGAAATCCGGTATGGCAAGTACCGGATTTTTTCCGTTTATAGGGTCATTATACAGCGTGCAGAACATATGTGCAAGGAAATGTTGAAAAATGTTAAAAGGCTATAATGAAAATTTTTTCCTTAGACCATAATGAATAGTGAAATTTTGGGATAAATCAACCTCATCTATAGCATCTATTTTATAATACCAACAGGTACGATGTTTTCCTTTTTTTGATTTCCACGCATTCCCTATGGCCCCTAATTCATAAAGAAAATGTAGGGCATCATCAAGATTATCAATTTCGCTATAAGAAGTTCGGTTTTCTTCATAAAGAGTTTGGATATCACTATAAGAAAAAGATGGTCTTTTAATTCCAGCTATTAATTTTAAACATTGCGTACTATAAGCACTACTTTTGTAAAAAGAAGCTTGATTGAGCATTTCATTATAAAAATCTGTAGCATAAATTTTTCTAGTCTCTTTTAAAACTGTAGCTGAAAAACACGTTCTCTCCGGAAATTCTTTTTTTGCACAGTTTAGAAATGTAACAATGTCACGAGGTCGCCCAAGACTATGATCTAATAAGAAGTCAAGAGGATTTTTCTTGTCAATTGATTCAGGAAATAATATTTCAAATAGTTCTTTGTTTGAACGATTTTTATAGGGTTCGCAGGAAGCCCTTATTTTATGAAAAATCATACTAATTAAAGGATGGTCCCATTTATCATGAGTAGAGTCAAGTAACCAATATAAATCTATGGAACAGGAGGTTTTTATTTTATTTAGATTAGGATGATTTCCCTGCATTTTATTTAATATATCACTGCGCAATAGCATGATTATTTTAAGACTCTTGGCACGAGAATTAAAATAAAAATTATATTTTTTGGCAGCGGTTATCAAATTATATATAATATTTTCGCTTTGTTCACCAGCTTCCTTTTTTAATTCTTCTAAATCGTCTAAAATAATAAGTAGATGGTCGTTTATTTGAAAACAATCAAAAACGAGTTGTTCAAAATAATCAATTAAATCAAAAAATCTCTTGCGGGTACTCTCATAAGAAACCCCATCAGATGTTTTAATTCCGGCAGAGTGTTGAAAATTCGAAGTCTGTAACTTGTCAGAGTGAGAAATACCGTGAGAAAGATTTCCAGTAATCTCTTGATTATTAGTAGTAGATAAAGATACTATTTTATAAAATGTGTCATCATTGTATTCAAGCATAAATTTTCTCAGCTTATTTAGCTTGCATCTGGGAAGATGTTTAAGCCAACGATGCTTATTTAATAATGAATTTGCAATTTCATATAGTAAAAACCATTTGCACAATACTGAAATATAATCATTTGTTAATTCTTGCTCATCAATATTTATGAGTTTACATATCCAAAAATTTTTAGGATCAACTATGATGCAGGTCTGTTTAGAAGGAGATTGTTCTACAATATATTTAGAAAGATAAGTTTTTCCAGTTCCCTTACTTCCAATAATCAAAAATTTTTCATTGCTATTTATTATTTCATTATATTTATTGTTGGGATCAAAGAAAAGTTCTTGAAATCTTTTATCACGAGCTTCAACTTCTCCATCAGGTAGCCCCATATATAAGTCTTTTAATTTTACATCATTCAATATAATTTCCTCCCATATTATAATTAAAGACATTATAACATAAAAAAGGACAAAATAAAAAGGATTACATTTTGAATGTAATCCTTTTTAGGTGCGAGGTCGCAATGCCTCATTGACGAGTTCTTAGACTCTTGTTTCTCTATATTATCAATTATATACTAACTGGCAAAAAAACTATATTAGTCTACTATAATATCTATATTATGTCAACTGTTTTTTTATATTTTGATTATATCACAAATTGAGATTTTAAGAAATTAAGATTTTATTAATTTTTTAAGACTTTTTTAGAAAATTATGTTATAATCCCATCGTTGCCGCTCCCTATACTGGTGACGGAAGGGAGGTGCACAAATGATATCATTATACTCTTT
>ERZ826764.35-NODE-35-length-195656-cov-8.135511_pt1 | contig 195656 bp, 194 predicted proteins | sample MGYA00519870_ERZ826764 | MGnify/ENA primary metagenome ERZ826764 (study PRJEB31778, sample SAMEA3449239) | human gut metagenome | biome: human gut; feature: human-associated habitat; material: faeces | place: United Kingdom | collected 2010/2012 ... | reverse complement strand
TTTTTCAAGATATATCTATCTTTTTCGTATTGAAAACAGAGCTTTATCTTTCATCCTGAACTTACTTTTTCTTCTGGAAGTTAGTTTTTCATTTTACCATTTTATCCGACAATGTTCAAACCGTTGAAAATCTATGTGTTTCCTGGATCCGGCGTTCCCCTTTTTTCATTTCCTGGGATATGCCAGTTCAATGCAAAGCCCGTATACCATCCTGTAGGCTTCTTCAGATATGTTCCCTGCAACACGATCTGCCAGCACCTGCCTGTAAATATCCTGCAGCTCCTGGCAATCCCCTTTTTCTCTTCCTATCCTAAGGACTTCTTCGTAATAATATCTTTCTTTGCCTGTAAGACCATCAAACATATTCATACTCATTTTTTGCAGCCCATATGAGAGCCTTTTCCTCCATTTCCTTGACAAATTTCTCTTTGCCGTCGCAGTATCCTTCAATATCATATGGGTATCGCTCTGCAAGGCAGATCTTGAGGCGGGCATATCGTTCAGCTTCCTCACAGTGACAGCGGAGATAGTCGCGAAACGCCAGGTGCCGCCCTATGTTATATCTGTCCTCCTGCCGGAATATATGCACCTGATGTGTCCTTTCACATCCGCCTTTGCGGAGATATCTTCGGCCTGTTATCCCGAATTCTCCCATGTATTCATATCCGGCTTTTTCAAACTCTCCGGCTGCCGCATCGACCGTCTCAAGTTCAAAGACCACAGGCATGATATCAATGACAGGCTTGGCCGCAAGACCTGGGACCGAAGTGCTGCCTATATGATATATGGCCGCACAGTTTGGTCCGAGTATCTGCCTGATCCTCCTGGACTCTGACTCAAACATCCAAGGCCAGTTGATGTCATATGGCACTATTTTTATGTGCTGCGTCATAATATGCTGCTCCTTATGAGTTTTTTCGTATGCTCATAGTATTCAATATATATTGATCTTCCTGGCGATCCGGCATCATCCTCAAATCCGGAATAATCATCTGCCGAAATCTCCACCCTTATGGTTTCTCCTGAAGCCGTACGGCCACAAAGGTAATAATGTCTTGAAAACAGGCCCGTATGTCCCTGTGTCCTTTCGGTCCTGGTCTGATAGAGCACCGCTTCTTTTGGCCCTGAGATCATATCGCAGACAGGCATGGCGGAAAACCACAGGATAACTGCAGCAAATATGGTCATTACCGCTATCTTGGCAGCTTTGGCTTTGGGCTTCCCGTTATGTCTTATGCGCACGAGCAGGTAAAGCCACATAAAAACCATTATCATGACTCCGGCAATATCATTGGCAAGAGCTGCGCTTCCCGAAGACGGGGTTATGACCCTTATAAGTATCGCCAGGCAGACAAGAGCCAAAAAGAAAGCGCCCGCTTTTGTCTCTCCGTATTTCGGATATTTTTCACTGTTTCTCTGTCCCGTTTTTGCGGCTCTGGCCGTCTTATGTTCCCCTGCCCGGCTGCGGCCCGGCGCTGTAGCCTCTATGTCTCTGTCGTTGCCGGTTCCTGCGCCGCTGTTCCTTTCTTTCCCGTCATATTCCGGACATATATGTCCGGCCGCAATGCCGGCCGCCTCCTCCAATGCATCCATATATGTGCTCTTCAGCACACGATGGATATTATATTTCATAGAGTCAAAGCGATATCTCGTATGGTCCTTATCATCATAAGTCACAAGGCCGATAAGCTCTTTCCCCAGATATATCCGGCATGGCACTACCGGACCATATCCGTATTCGCACATCAGCAGATCCTGTTTGCGGCACTTTGGGCAGAAAGTTATGACATTTGGAAAGTTTTCGTATTGGTACTCTGTGCCGCAGAATCGGCACTTTCTTGTCATGGTCATGGCAGATCCCCTTTTCATCTGGTCAGGTATTTATAAACAGGCATCCTGCGTTTTCCGGCTGCCTTGATGATAAACCTGTATGCCGAAAAATCAGCATTGCCTGGCACGGTCTGTTTTATTTATTATATCATACCATTGCGTATATCGCCATATCATATCATTCCATATGGCAGCATGGCAGGCGGTCCTGCCGGGCATGCTGCCGGAGGATATGACGGGACAAAATATTTGAGATAACAGGCCATATATGATAAAATATCATCAGATGTTAAGATCACGGGCGCAGTTGCAAGCTGCTGACGGTGGATTTTTACCTATCAGTAAGTTATGATCGTTTCGGAGGTGATATCATCGTGGATATTGGAAACATCATATATACCAAAAGAAAAGAAAAAGGCCTTTCTCAGGAACAGCTGGCCGAAGCCATCGGCGTTGCCCGGCAGACTGTAAGCAAATGGGAGACCTCGGAAACATTGCCAGATGTGGAAAGCTTGCAAAAGCTGGCAATTTTTTTGGGCTTTTCCGTGGATAAGGCCCTGGGGATAGATACCGGCCTCATCGAAGAAGATGATGACGACGACAAGACCGTCTGGCTTATGATCGGCGGTTTTGCAATAGGCACTGTCCTTGGCATAGCTTTTGAAAAATACATATTGGGGCTGGCCTTCGCAATAGTTGGCCAGGGCCTGGGGCTCATCCTGAAAGCGTTCGATAAAAAAAGTTAGCAGGAGGTGGATCAGATGACCCTTGAGATAGTGCCGGCATATGACCGGAAGGAAGAAATAAAAGAACTGTTTGCCGAATATACTGACATGCTGGTAAAGACAGACCCGGTATTTGCAAAATATTTAGCGATACAGGGATATGATGATGAACTTAAAGATCTGGAAAAGAAATACGGCATGCCTGACGGCAGGCTTTATCTTGCCATATGGGAAGGAAAACCGGCAGGCTGTATCGCCTTGCGCAGGCTGACCGGAGAAAACTGCGAGATGAAGCGGCTGTATGTGCGTCCTGCTTTTCAGGGACATGGTATCGGCCGCGCCCTGGCTGAAAAGATCATCGAAGAAGCCAAAAATGCAGGCTACTCCCACATGTTCCTGGATACGGTACCGGTACTGGCCGATGCTGTCAGGCTTTACAGGAAAATGGGTTTCTACGAGACGGAGTGCTACAACGACAGTCCTGTGGAGACCACACTTTTTATGGAATACGACCTGTAGGCCCTCAGCCTGGCACCTGCCTGCAAAATACATATTACCTCAAGGAGAAGCACATGATATATTTAGGATGCCATCTGACATCAGCCAAGGGATTTGAAAACATGGCAAAAGAAGCCATTTCAATAAATGCTGATACCTTGCAGTTTTTCACCAGAAATCCCAGAGGAGGCAAAGCCAAAGCCATCGACGAAAACGATGCTGCCCGTTACCGCAGTCTCGCCGCAAAACATAACTTCGGCAAAGTTGTTGCCCATGCGCCCTACACGCTCAATCCCTGTTCCAAAGACTCCAAAGTCAGGGAATTTGCCCATATGGCCATGTCCGATGATCTCTTGCGCATGGAGTATGTCCCCGGCAATTACTACAACTTTCATCCCGGAAGCCATGTGGGACAGGGTACCGAAAAAGGCATAGAGCTCATAAGCGACCTGCTCAATCAGATACTCCGGCCTGAACAGTCTACCATCGTGCTCCTTGAGACCATGGCAGGAAAAGGCAGCGAAATAGGCGGACGCTTTGAAGAACTCCGGGCGATCATAGACTGCGTCCGGTTAAAAGATAAGATAGGCGTTTGTCTCGATACCTGCCATGTACATGATGCCGGTTATGACATTGCCGGCGATATAGACGGCGTCCTGGCAGAATTTGACCGTGTGATCGGTCTTGAGAAGCTCAAAGCGGTCCATTTAAACGACAGCAAGAATCCTCTCGGTGCGGCCAAGGACCGTCACGCAAAGATCGGAGAAGGATATATAGGGCTTGCGGCTTTTGGCCGTATCATCTGCCATCCCAAGCTGCAGGGCCTTCCTTTCGTGCTGGAGACTCCCCAGGAAGATCTGTCCGGATACGGACATGAGATAGAACTGCTCAGATCCCTGGCATCTGGCGCCTGATAGGGTCTCTCCCTGTCCGCATGACAATTTCACAGCCTCAAGGGCGGTAAGGTTTTTACCTCCCATATACCATATGCTCAACATGCCCGGCTCGCAGAGCCGGCAATATTTCATAGATAAAAAGGAGTATAATATGAAAGACCAAGAAGACATCCTCGTCATCAATCCGGGTTCTACGACGACCAAGATCGCCATCTTCAGATCTTGTGAAAAAGGATCCGGCATGCAGGAGACAGACGGGCATACCTCCGCCTCCCAAGATCAGAACACCAGCCAGCTGGAACAATTATTCGAGGAGACCATAACCCACGATCCCGAACAGATCAAAGCCATGGGCGGTATCTTCAACCAGCTTGAATTCCGCGAAAATCTCATCAGAGACACTGTAGCCGGCAAAGGCTACGACCTTGGCGGGATTTCTGCTGCCGTAGGCAGAGGCGGTATGATAATCGGCCTGCATGGAGGCGGATATATAGTTACTCCGGAACTTTGCAGCGCCATGAAAGATCCTGCCAATCCTCCTCACGCTTCAAGCCTCGGAGCGCAGCTGGCTTATGACATAGCCACCCCTCTCGGAGTACCGTCATATATCTATGATTCCACAATGGGCTGCGAACTGAAAGAAATAGCCAAGATCAGCGGCCTTGCGGGCATAGAAAGGTATGGATGCTGCCATGTGCTCAATTCCAGGGCCCAAGCCATGAGATATGCAAGATCCATAGGCAGAGAATACAAGGATATGAACTTCATCGTCGCCCACATGGGAGGAGGCATAACCGTCAGCGCCCACGAAAAAGGCCAGATAACAGACGACAGTTCCTATGACGCCGGCCCGATGAGCCCTGAGAGGACAGGCGGCATACCGCTTATCCTCTGGACCAAACTTTGCTTTTCAGGCAAATATACAGAGGAACAAGTTGAAAAGCTCATAAGCGGACAGGGCGGCCTTGTATCATATCTGGGCGTTACAGACTGCCGTCAGGTAGAGGATATGATCAAAAACGGCGATGAAAAAGCTGCCCTCGTCTATGAAGCAATGGCATATCAGGTAGCAAAGGCCATCGGAGAAATGTCTGTAGCCCTCAAAGGCAAAGTAGACGCCATAATCCTCACCGGCGGAGTTGCTCACTCCAGAAGTTTTACCGACATGATAAAAGAGTATGCCGGACATCTTGGCCCTGTGGTCGTAATGGCCGGTGAAAAAGAAATGGAAGCTCTGGCCGAAGGCGCCTACAGGATACTCAAAGGAGAAGAAAAAGGGAGGCTCTACTGATGAAGCTTTTGTTCGTAAACGCATGCATACGGGGAGAACAGTCAAGGACCCTGGAGCTATGCCGCGATTTCCTGAATAAATTCAAAGAAGCAAAAAAAGATGAGGACTGGGTCATAGAAGAACTGGATCTGGGCCATATGGACATAAAACCCCTTGATGCCCAAAGCCTGGCACAGCGTGACGCATATATGAAAGCCGGCCGCATAGACGCACCAATGCTTTCTCTGGCAAGACAGATCATCGGAGCAGATCAGATACTTATCGGAGCTTCTTACTGGGATCTCTCTTTTCCTGCAAAGCTGAAAATATATCTTGAACAGTGTTCCGTTACGGGCCTGACTTTCATATACAGCCCGGAGGGGATACCTCAAGGCCAGTGTCACGCCAAACACCTTACATATATCACAACATCAGGCAGCGCCATAGGAGAATTTAACTTCGGGTATGACTATGTCAAGGGTATCTGCTCTCTTTTCGGCATTGGAAAAACCTTCTTTGTATCAGCAGAAGAACTGGACATAATCGGAAAAGATGTGCCGGCTATCATGGCTCGCGCAAAGGATAAAATTACCGGCATCATAAAAGAAATATAAGCCGCATATACCTCTTTTCCAGGACTCATAATAACCCTATGAGCGAAAGGATTTTTGAAGGGATAGTATTTGTTTTGGGCGGTTGTGCCTACGGGCTCCTGGAGATCTTATTCAGGGGATATACACACTGGACCATGGTGATAACAGGAGGCGCCTGCATACTTACCATGTATCATATACAAGGGGTTCTCATGGATCTGCCGCTGATAGCAGCAGCCACTGCCGGCGCCCTGATAGTTACAGCGTACGAATTTACGGTGGGGCTGATCGTCAATGTCAAACTCGGCTGGGGCATATGGGATTATTCTTCCATACCCTTTAACATATTGGGCCAGATCTGCCCGATCTACACAATGGTGTGGTTTTTGCTCTGCCTGATATTTATAGGCACGATCAAATTATTGACATAAAGGAGAAAAGATGAGCGTTGATTACAAATCTCTGCAAAACGGCAGCGACATAAGAGGAGTGGCGTTGGCCACCGAAGGGTCTCCGGTAACCCTAGGAGAAGAAGAAACCAAAAGACTGACGGAAGCTTTCGGCAAATGGCTTTCCGAAAAGACCGGAAAACCCGTCAGCCGGCTGACCATAGCCGTTGGCCACGACAGCCGCATAACAGCAGAAAAGCTCAAGACTGCCGTCTGCCAGAGCTTGTCGGCATCCGGCGTCCTTGTATACGACTGCGGGCTTTCTTCCACCCCGGCCATGTTCATGTCCACTATCTTTGAGGGTTTCAAATGTGACGGCGCTGTAATGATAACAGCCAGCCATCTTCCTTACAACAGGAACGGCTTTAAATATTTCAGCAAAAACGGCGGTCTTAACAAAGAGGACATAGCAAAGATCATAAAAACTGCCGAAGGATACGGTCATGACATGCCATGCAGCGGATCCCGGCCATGCAGCAAGCCCGGATCTGTCGTAAAAAAAGACCTGCTCTCTACATACTCAGCACATATGAGAAAGATGATAATCAAACAGGTGGCAGGCGGGGCTGACCGCCAAAGACCGCTGGCAGGACTCAAGATAGTAGTTGATGCAGGAAACGGAGCCGGAGGATTCTATGCCCGCGACATACTCGCCCCTCTCGGAGCTGATATCAGCGGCAGCCGGTTCCTTGAACCGGATGGCATGTTCCCCGGTCATGAACCAAATCCCGAAAACAAAGAAGCCATGGAATCTATCCGACAGGCTGTTATCCAAAACAAAGCCGATCTCGGTCTGATCTTCGACACCGATGTGGACAGGTCATCGGCAGTAGACCAAAATGGCCGTGAGATCAGCCGCAATGCCATAGTGGCCATGGCAGCCGCCCTCATCGCAAAAGAACATCCCGGCACAACGGTGGTCACCGACAGCATAACCAGCGACCAGCTTACCGAATATCTGGAACAGTGCCTGGGCCTTAAACACCTGAGATATAAACGGGGCTACAGAAATGTGATCAACAAAGCCATGGAGCTCAACGAACATGGGATTGACAGCCAGCTTGCCATTGAAACTTCCGGCCATGCGGCATACAAAGAGAATTATTTTCTCGATGACGGGGCTTATCTGGCGACGAAGATAGTCATAAAGCTGGCACAGATAAGGAACGCAGGCCTGGCCGCCGCCGGGCGGGAGCCGTCTGTCAGCGGCGGAGCTTCCGAGTCTGCCGGACAAAAGGCTCCGGGCATAGATGTGCTGCTCTCCAGCCTCAGAGAACCGGCAGAATCTATGGAATACAGATTTTCCATAGAACGAGAGGATTTTTCCGCTTATGCAGATAAAGTCCTGGAATATCTGAGGCAATGGGTTCTAAGCGAAGAAGGCCGCAAAGTCTGCGCATCTCTGGCCCAACCAAACTACGAGGGAGTCAGGATCAATTTCCATCTGCCTGGCAGAGACGGCAGCCATCAGGACGCAGACGGCGACAGGCGCCTTGAGGGATGGTGTCTTTTGCGCAAGTCCCTTCATGACCCGAAAATGCCCCTCAACATTGAGGTCACCAGCGGAAGCTGCCGGCAGATACTTGACATCGTCAGACAGGCGCTGGCCGGATTTGATCTGAAATGAACAAAAAAGGGTTGACAAGGCCCCGCTTTATAATGTATGGTAATTAAAACAGCATTTCAGAGGAAAGGAGAGCCATTATGCAAAGGATTACTTTTGGAGCAATGATGATGGATATGTGCATGGATATGGCCATGTGCAGGATTTCGCGTGTGTTGCTTCAAAACTTATGATCTTTGCAGAGTGAGCTTTTCACATAGATAACAAACGACCATAAGCAGGAAGCAGCGCTTCCTGCTAATTTTTTTATCATCAACAGTCAGAAAGGAAAATCCCATGATCCAGTTAAAGCATTTGAGCAAGGTCTATGACAACGGCAAAACACGGGTGGAAGCCATAAAAGACATAAACCTTACCGTTGAGGACGGAGATATCTTCGGTATCATAGGTCTTTCCGGAGCCGGAAAGAGTACCCTCATACGATGTATCAATTTTCTCGAAAAGCCCACTGAAGGCAGCGTGATATTCGATGGTGTCGATCTGGGCTCCATCAGCCACAAAGAACTTTTAAAAAAGCGCCAGTCCATGTCCATGATCTTTCAGAGCTTCAACCTGCTGAGCCAGAGAACCGCTCTGGGTAATGTGTGCTATCCTATGGAAATCGCAGGCCGCTCAAGGCAGGAAGCAAAACAGCGTGCCCAGCAGCTTTTGGAGCTGGTCGGTCTGGGAGACAAAAAAGAATCTTTCCCTGTACAGCTTTCCGGAGGCCAGCAGCAAAGGGTAGCCATCGCAAGGGCTCTTGCCACCGACCCAAAAGTCCTGCTGTGCGACGAAGCGACCAGCGCGCTGGATCCCAACACCACCGCCTCCATATTAAGTCTCCTCAAAGAAATCAACCGGACCATGGGAGTTACCATAATAGTCATAACACATGAAATGCGTGTTATCGAGCAGATATGCAACAAGGTGGCGGTCATAGACAGCAGCCGTATAGTTGAAGAAGGCCCGGTCACTGAGGTGTTTACATCTCCCAGATCACAGATAGCCAAGCAGCTTATCCTGCCAAAGAACGAGGGCGTGCCTCAGGCCGTAGGATACAGATGTCTGAGGCTTGTGTTCGATGGCACATCGGCCTTTGAGCCGATCATTTCCGGGCTCAGCAGAAACTGCGGCACTGATGTGAACATCCTTGGAGCCAACACCAAGAACATCGACGGCGTGGCTTACGGCCAGATGCTCATACAGCTCCCGGAAGACGCTGCCGCGACTGCAAAGATCAAGGATTACCTGGATCAGAAAAATGTCAAGTACAAGGAGGAAGGTTTAAATGTTGAGTAGTCAGATGATAGGACTTTTGGGCGTTTCCATCTGGGAAACCATATACATGGTCATCATTTCCACCGTGCTGGCCTATGCCATCGGCCTTCCCATAGGCGTTGTACTGAACATCACCAGCAAAGACGGTATCTGTCCCAACAGAGCAGTCAACTCAGTGCTGGGCGTCATAGTTAATGTTTTCCGTTCCATCCCCTTCCTTATCTTGCTCATATGGATGCTCCCTGTGACCCAGGCCATCGTCGGGACCATGGTGGGTCCTACCTCGGTCATCGTACCTCTGGTAGTGTCTGCCGCCCCTTTTGTAGGCAGGATGGTTGAATCGTCCCTCAATGAAATAGACAAAGGTGTAGTTGAGGCTGCCCAGTCCATGGGTTCCAGCTCATGGCAGATCATATACAAGGTGCTCATCCCAGAATCCAAGCCGTCTCTCATCATCGGAGCAGCCATATCGGTGACCACCATCCTGGGATATTCTGCCATGGCGGGCATCGTCGGCGGCGGCGGTCTTGGAGCCGTGGCAATGAACTACGGACTTTACAGATACGATGACCAGATAATGTTCATAACCATAGTCATAATCGTTGTGATCGTCCAGATCTTCCAGGAGATCGGCATGATGACAGCGAAAAAATTGGATAAAAGATTAAAATAAAGGAGAGAACAGCAATGAAAAAGAAAAGCGCACGCATACTTGCCCTGACGCTGGCCCTCACTTCTGCCCTTGCCCTGACCGGGTGCGGAACCGAAGCCGGCGCAGATGACACGACCATCAGAGTAGGAGCTTCCCCTGCCCCTCACGCCGAAGTCCTCGAAGTTATCGCCGATAACCTCGAAGAAGAAGGCTACACTCTGGAAATCGTTGAGTACAACGATTACATCCTGCCGAACACAGGCGTTTCCGAAGGCGATCTGGACGCCAACTATTTCCAGCACATCAGCTATCTGAACAATTATAACGAGGAAAACGGTACTGACCTTGTCAGCGCCGGGTCCATCCACTATGAACCTTTCGCTCTTTATGCAGGAAAGACCGCATCCATCGACGCCCTTACCAGCGGAGCGCAGATCGCAGTCCCTAACGACGGCACCAACGAAGGACGCGCCCTCAAGCTGCTGGAAGCCGAAGGCCTTATAACCCTTGACCCTGACGCAGGCTTTCTGGCCACCAAGCTGGACATCGTGGAAAATCCTCTTAACCTTGACATCGTAGAAATGGAAGCCGCCCAGCTTCCGAGAGTCCTTACTGATGTGGACATGGCAGTTATAAACGGCAACTACGCCATCGACGCAGGTCTTGACCTGTCAGATGCGCTGGCTGTCGAAGCCGACGATTCCGAGGCCGCCAGCGCCTACGCCAATGTGGTGGCCGTAGCCAACGGTAACGAGAACAGCGACAAGATCAAGGCGCTGGTCGCAGCTCTCCAGTCAGACGAAGTAAAACAGTTCATGGAAGAAACATACGGCGGTGCAGTAGTGCCTCTGTTCTGATATACGGCAGGTTTAACCGAAAGGGATCGGAAACGGTCCCTTTTTTGTCTTGTAAGACGGCCGGCCCTTGACAAAGCCGCCGCCGGAAAATATAATATACGCATACCCCCTATGGTATCATACGATAGGGGCAGAAAGGGGAAACAGAATGAGACAATGTATGGACGCCGAAAATCTACACCGCAGGTTTAAGAAGATCATAGGGCAGGTCCAGGCCATTGACAGGATGGTAGATGAGGATGTTCCCTGCGAGGATATACTCGCCCAGATCAATGCTGCAAAATCAGCTCTCCACAGAGCAGGCCAGGTTGTCCTGGAGGGACATCTGAAACACTGTGTCAAAGACGGCATCGAACACGGAGACGCAGACAAGACCATTGAAAACTTCACCAAAGCCGTTGAACGCTTTGCAAATATGAAATGATCCTTTTCCTGTCTTGCAGGCCCGGTCTTTCCTACATCCGGGAAAATTTCCACGCCTCTTGACAGGGATTTTTTTGGCGATATAATATACATATACCCCTATGGGTATATCCCCGGTCCGGGGCCCATGGACAGACCTGGATCACATACAAATGATATAGAGCGTACAAGGAGGATCAATGAAGCATTTTACAGACAAAATAGAAAAACTTTTGGAACTGGGCGGTGTCAAAAAAGATATAACTTTCCTGATAATTTCAGCCATAGCACTGATAATAAGCATCTTTGGCCTTATCCCCGCTCCTTTTGACTTTGCCTGGGTGGCCATAATCCTTTGCGGCATACCCATAATCTTAGAGGCTGTCACAGGACTCATCACCGCCTTTGACATCAAAGCCGATGTGCTGGTATCGCTGGCGCTGATAGCCTCTGTGATAATCGGCGAAGATTTTGCCGCAGGAGAAGTTGCCTTTATCATGCAGCTGGGGGCCTTGCTGGAGGATCTGACCGTTGCCAAAGCCAGAGCCGGTATTGAAAAGCTTATCCATCTGACCCCTCAGACAGCAAGAGTGATCCGTTCCGCCAGGGAAACTGACTCAAAAAATGATGTGGAACTTGATGATCCAGTCAGCAGCTCCGCATCTTGGGAAAAGGTCATACCCGCCGAAGAGGTACAGGTGGGAGATATTCTCAGGGTGCTGCCGGGAGAAACTGTCCCTGTGGACGGGATCATAATAAAAGGTACCACATCTGTCAATCAGGCTGTGATGACAGGCGAGTCCCTGCCTGTGGACAAATCTGCCGGAGACGAAGTATCAAGCGGGACCGTCAACCAGTTCGGCGCTTTTGAGATGAAAGCCCTCAGAGTAGGCCAGGACAGCTCCATCCAGCGGATGATACAGCTGGTGCAGTCAGCCGATGCAGGAAAGGCCAAGATCGTCAGGCTCGCTGACCGTTGGGCCACATGGATAGTGGTCATTGCCCTTTCTGCTGCATTCCTTACATGGCTCGTAACCGGTCTCATCATAAGAGCCGTGACTATACTTGTTGTTTTCTGCCCTTGCGCTCTGGTACTCGCAACACCGACTGCCATAATGGCGGCCATCGGCAATGTGACCAGGCACGGTTTTCTGGTCCGTGAAGGCGATGCTCTTGAGCGGCTGGCCTCAGTGAAGATCGTTGCCTTCGATAAGACCGGGACCCTCACCTACGGACAGCCGGAAGTTACAGAAGTTATCGGAGCAGGAGTAAGATACTCACGCAGCCAGATCTATGCTCTGGTGGCTGCGGCAGAAAACCTTTCTGAACACCCTCTGGGCAAAGCTGTCGTAAGGGGATACAGAAAAGAAGATGGTGACGATATGCCTGCTGCCTCGGATTTCAGGATGGAACCCGGTATGGGAGTCAGGGCAACGGTTAAAGGCTCCCAAGTCATCGCAGGCAGCCTTAAAATGATGAAAAGCGAAGGCGTCTTTTTCCCTGCCTCAGTTGCTGAACACGCAGAAGAATTTCTAAAGAAGGGCAGCACCGTCATTTATGCAGCCATAGACGGTAAGGCAGCCGGATACATCGTACTTTCGGATACCATAAGAGAAGAAAGCCCTGCGATGATCGCCGCCCTGAAAAAAATGGGTGCAGTCCCTGTCCTTCTCACGGGAGACCATCAGAATGCGGCTCAGGCCATAAGCTGCGCATCAGGGATAGATACATTTCATGCCCAGTGCCTGCCCCAAGACAAGCTCAGCTATATTGACAGCTGGCAGCAGGAAGGCATGCCTGTCTGCATGATAGGAGACGGCATCAACGATGCTCCCGCTTTAAAAAAAGCCAATGTTGGCATCGCCATGGGCGGCGTGGGCAGCGACATCGCTGTCGATGCGGCTGACATAGCTCTGGTAGACGACGAGATCCGGGAGCTGCCCCACCTCCTGAGCCTTTCAAAGCGCATGATGGTCACGATCAGGTGCAATCTGACATTTTCAATGGCGCTTAACTTTGTGGCTATCATTCTTGCCATGACGGGAGTGTTAGATCCGGTGATCGGCGCTCTGGTCCACAACGCCGGCAGTGTGATGGTCATCATCAACTCTGCCCTTCTGCTCAAATGGAGAAAAAAATAGACTTGTGATCTGACGATCCCGCTGCAGGCATGAAAGCCCCAGGCGGGATCTTTTATTTTAAGCTGCAAAACAACTGTGCGTTTCCGCAAAAAAAGACCCGCAAGCAGGTCTTTACCATTTACAGATCTTCATATCGGGAAAAATCCCCATTTTCAAAATACAATGTGTATCCCCGTCCGGGAGCCGGGATCCAGTCCCAGAATGTCTCCTGCGGCTTGCCGGCCAGATAGCACATGGCTGCCGCTATCACTCCTCCGTGGCATACCATTATCGAGACTGCATCCTTTCCGCTGTGCCTGTGAGACAGCTCTTTGAGGCGGTGGAAGCCTGTCAGTTCGTCAAGGCCGCGGCAGGCCCTCTTTATGAAATCGGCTGACGACTCTCCGTCAGGAAATCTGAAAGAGCCATCTTTGTTATTCATCCACTGGTCAAAGCCTTCCATTTCCTTTAACTGATCGAAGGTCTTACATTCCCATCTGCCAAAATTCATTTCCTTAAGATCGGGTATGACCTTAAAAGGAACATCGCCATATATGGCAGCCAGAGTCTGGTCGGCTCTGACCATACCCGAAGTATAGCAGTCAGCATCCCCAAGCTCCGGATAAACGCCAAGCTCCTTAAACCGGCTGATTTCACGGACGCCCTCTTCGATCAGAGGCAGATCCTCCCAGCCGTAGAACCATCTGTTTTTTATTCCTTCAGTTATTCCATGCCTTATAAAATGAATGCGAGATATCATATATGCTCCTTATTTCAGTCTTTGTTCCATGCCGCAGAACACCCGGTAAACCTGATCCGACTCTGAGGCCAGCCACAGCATTGCTCGGCCGACATCCTCCCGCCATGCCCGCAGCACAGGGTCTACAGGTACTATGCCCTGGGAAATATCGTTTATCATCAGTATCTTATCTTTCATCTGTTCTCTATGGGCTGCCAGAAAATCCTTCGGTTCTGTGCCTGTCCTTACCAGATCAAGAAAGGCCTTTTCCAGCCCATGTATGGCTCTGGCTCCTTCTGCCTGCGGCGAAAGAGACGGAAGCTCCCCGTTTTCCTGCGCCAGCCCCTTTTGTCCTGATGCCTCTCCGCAATAAAAGATATCCTCATCTTCAAGTCCAAAAGTTCTTTTGGCAAAATCAGCCTTTCCCTGATAAGCCCCGCCAAAGATCAGGATCATAGGCACCTCCTTTACATCACCAGCATGGCAAATATACCTGCCAGTTCGCCCCATACTATAGAATATCCGGCAATATCGCCGCTCATGCCGCCAAGCTGCCTCTTGGCATAAACTGCGGCAACATATGTTACCGCCATGACCGCACCGACGACAATGGCTGAAGGCAGCAGGTCATTGGCAAAAAACAAGCCGGCACCGCAAAATACAACAAGCTGTGCGGCAACAGCCAAAGCTGCCCTTTTTTTCTGCCTGTCATCAGAAGATCCCTTGCCCTGCGCATACTGGCTGTGCCCAATGGGTTTTCTGAGCAGCACATTTAAACCTGCTACTGTACGGCTTGCAACAGGTATCATACACAGATCCGGAAAATCTATCCCTCCGTTGAGGGCGCTTGCCGCACATACAAAATATGCAAGCACCATGAAAGCCAGGCTTATAACAGCAAATGCACCGCAGTGGGAATCCTTGAGGATCTGCTGTTTCTCCTGAAGCGGCCGTCTTGACATGATGGCATCACAGCAGTCCATGAACCCGTCAAGGTGCAGGAAACCGCTGAGGGCAAAGGGTACAAAAGCTATGAGAAAAGAGATCAAAAAAAACGGAGTGCCTATCCACACAAAGAATACACATAATACAGCCCACAAGATCCCTATGATGAGCCCGATGGCAGGCAAAAACCCCAACATGGCGTTTTTCATATCTCCGTCCCATTTTTTTGCAGGGCATGGCAAAGCCAGAAAATTTCCCCATGCCATAAAAAATCCAGTTAAAAGTTTCATCCAATCACCCCTGTTTATATGATCTGATAAATCCGTACGCCACCTCGGCCACCCGGCCGCATACATCTGCCAGCGTCCTGTCTATAAGTGCAAGTCCCTTTCTGTAGGCCTCTGTCAGATCGTCATAGATCATTGCGTCGGAATATATATAATCTGAAACAAATACGGTATTTCCTGTGATATGCGCAAAGTCCGCAAGCTCTGCCGCTACCCTCTGGGGAGCGCCAAGGTCGGCAGTTCCTCCGTCCCTGAACATTTCATTGGAAAGCAGGGCGGTCACGCTGTCCAGCAAAAACACTCCTTTCGGATCAACCGGCCTGCCGGAAGAAGTCAGCATGCCTGACTGCGCCTGCCCGCCCAATGGGAGACAGCCGCAGATATCAAGCCCCCTTTCGATGGTATCAAACCCCATGCCTGCCCTTTCCCTTATATGCCGGGCTATGCGTGCTTCATCCTCACTGTCGTGAGGTATCATGGTGGCGAGATAATAAAGGGGGACTCCCTGTCTTTGGGCCATTTCTCTGGCGACCTCCTGGGCATAATGGGACTTGCCGTTCTTGCATCCGCCGCTTATGAACCAGTTCATCAGAAAAAGTTACCTTTCTTGGCTTCTGCCAGATAATCGGCGTCAATGGCCCCCTCGTCAAAGGTCGCCATGCCGCTCATGGCGGCACAGGCAGTCTCGATTATGTTGAAGCTTATAGGACAGCCGCTGCCCTCTCCAAGTCTCATGGACAGATCAAAATAAGGGCTTATGCCCAGGGCCTCCATGGCCACCATATACCCCTGCTCCTTTGAAAGATGAGAGCCAAACATGAAATTGACAGCATTTGGCGCCATCTTGGACGCAGCCAGCGCTGCTACCGCCGAAATGTATCCGTCAATTACCACAGGAATCCTGTAGTAAGCCGCTCCCAGAAAAGCGCCCGTCATGGCGCATATGTCAAACCCTCCTACTTTGGAAAGGATCCCGATCACATCGTCCCCTTCACATCCGGCGGCTGCACGGCTCACTATGCGGGTCTTTTTGGTCAGGCCCTGATCGTTCAGCCCTCCGCCTCTGCCCACCACCGCAGCGGCAGGTTTTCCTGTCAGGGCAGCAAGCACACAGGCGCTGGTGGTCGTATTTCCTATCCCCATTTCCCCTACGCCAAAAATGTCATAACCGCAGTTTTTTATGGCGCAGGCTGCTTCAACACCTGTCAATATCCCCGTTATTGCCTGCTCCCTCGTCATGGCAGGTTCTTTTGCCAGATTCTTTGTGCCTCTGCCCAGGCTGCGGTTAAGTATCTTTCCCGTAAGCCGGCCGTTCTCGATAGGCGAATCTGTATACAGCTTATTGGGGATAGGCAGTTTGACCCCCATATCCACAACAAGCAGGTCTATGCCAAAATGCCTGGCTATGGAACTGACGCCTGTATAATGCCGCGTGAAATTGATGGTCTGGGAAAGGGTTACCGACTGGGGAGCCGAGGCCACCCCCTCTTCAACAACTCCGTTGTCGGCGGACATTATGACGATAGCTTTTTTATCAATATCGTTGAGCACATTGCCGGTGATCCCGGCCATATGTATTGAGATGTCCTCCAGTTTTCCCAGCGCTCCCGTAGGTTTAGCAAGGACTGCCTGCCGTTCATTTGCAGCCGTGACCGCATCTTCACAGAGACCTCCGTCTCGTGCGATGGTCTGAAGGATTCCTTTTAAACGATTTTCCATAGCTGATCTCCTTTGCATATTATATGGTCATATGTAACCGTGTGAACTGAGCCATTCCGCACATGCCCTGCAGTCCCCCGCCTCTATGGTAAAAGTGACATCAGGGCTGCAATGCTCCCTTATGGCGGAAAAGACAGATTCCATATCCATCGATCCCCTGTCAAAGGCGCTGTGTGTATCGGCTGTGCCGTCATTATTATGAAGATGAAAATGCCCTATCAGGCCGCCCAGGATCTCTATCCATTTTTCAACAGGCATATCCGGCCCTGTCATGGCATGGGCATGCCCGATATCAAGGCAGAGCCTTATTCGTTTTGAAACCGACCCGTCCGGAATGAAGCCGTCAGATCCTGCGGAAATTTCTGCCACCCTCATCATGAAGTCCAGCAGCATATATGGCTCGTCTTCGAGGACATTTTCTACCAGCAGGCCAAAATCCTCCGGCTTATGGGCCATAAAGCCATGCCAGAACCGGGCGCCTTTTTCGGCCTGCCATTCTTTAAAATATATAAAAGGCAGCCATCCGGTATGCACGATCATCTTTTGAGAGCCGATGGCCCGGCATACTCCGTAGGCTTCCTCCAGCCGCTCTGCTGCCATGTCGCGGGCTCTGCGGTCTATTGCCGCAGGATATATTTCCGTAAAAGGTCCGTGGACCAGCGGCACAAGGTGCGTGCCTGAAACATGGAGATCCCTGCTGATGCTGTCGATCAGCCTCCGGCGTTTGTCCAGGTCAAGGTCTTCGGATATGCAGGTATGGTTGATCTCAAGACCAAGTCCATACTCTGCGGCAACCGCTGCAGCATCCTGCTGAAATGTGGCTATATACAGTTTCTCTTTTATGTTGAACATATTTTTCCCCATTCAGACGGTCATTGTACCTTATGCCCTACTTGTCTTTTTTCCCTCTGAGCCTGGCTGCGATTATCCTGTCCTTTCCGGCCAGATCTTTCAGACAGCGTATATCCTTAAATCTTCCGCTGTTTTCAATGAGCTCCGGGACTGTCCCGCCCTGGTCACAGCCGATCTCAAGCATCAGAAGGCCATTTTTTTGCAGATATGCGGCTGCTTCTTCGGCTATGCGCCTGTAAAAATCCAGGCCATCTGCGCCGCCGTCAAGGGCGCCCATCGGCTCATGGTCTTTTACTTCCCTCTGTAACGAAGGTATCACATGGCTGGCAATATACGGCGGATTTGAGATTATCATATCGAATTTTTTCTTTCCAAGTTTGCCGCTAAAAGGAGCGAACATATCTCCTTCTTCAAATTTCACGGATCTGCAGCCCAGTGCGGCAGCGTTCCCTCTGGCTGTTTTGACAGCTTCGCCGCTTATGTCGCTGCATGTGACCTTGACTTTTGGACACAGTTTGGCAAGGGAAATGCCTATAGCCCCGCTTCCGCAGCAGAGATCCAGCACCTCTTTGATCGCGGATGCCTTTGCGTACTCCTCTCCCCGCAGGGATCCTTTGGTTATCAGTTCCACCGCATCCTCGACCATGGTTTCCGTATCCTGGCGCGGTATGAGTACCGACGGATTGACATGGAAAGTAAATCCCATGAATTCCTGGGTCCCTGTTATATATTGAAATGGCTCTCCTCCGGCTCTCCGGCCGATAAGTTCAAAATAAGCCTCGCATTGATTGTCCTGGAGCACATCCTGCCAGTGCATCATAAGGCCCACATTGTCCAGCTTATCCAGAAAACAGTAAAGTCCCCTTGCATCCCTTGCCGCATCTTCTATGCCGGCATTTTCAAGCTGGGTCTGACCGTAGCTGATCAGTTCCTTCAGCGGCAGGCTCATGGTCACAACCTCCTTCTTCGTCAGTATCCTCTCCGTCTGCTGTATTTCCGTCTGCGGCGGCAGACGCTGCGTCATCCTCCTCTGCGGCATTGTTCTTTATCGGTTCTCCGTCAAGGTCGCAAAGCCCCTCAAAGTAAGGGGTATCGTTTTCAGGCAGTACAGCTTTAAGGGCGGCTATGGCCACCTCAAGCTGCTTATCGTCCGGCTCGTTTGTCGTAAGCTTTTGCAGATAAAGCCCAGGAAGGCTGAGCACCTTTACTACGATATTATCGCTCCTGCCGGCCCATTTGAGCAGTTCATATGAAAGCCCTGCGATAAGCGGCAGGACGAGTATCCTGCTTATCAGCCTTATCCATACATTGGGCCATCCCATGAGAGCATGTACGAGAATGGCTATCACCATCACGAACATAAGGAAACTTGTTCCGCAGCGAGGATGCAGTGTATAGAACTGCTGCGCATTTTCCGGCGTCAGCGGCAGGCCGTTTTCAAAGCAGTGTATGGTCTTGTGTTCTGCTCCGTGATACTGGAAAACGGTCTTGATCTCGCCCATCCGCGCGATAAGGGCAATATAGCCTATAAAGATGATAAGGCGGACAGCTCCCTCTGCCAGATTGAGCAGTATGACGCTGTCTGTCACCTTTGATAAGAGTCCTACCGCCACCGTAGGCAGCAGCATAAATATTGCTACAGAAAGGACTATGGCTACGGCAACAGAAAAAAACATCAGTATTTTCCATGCCTTTTCCTTGCCGAATTTGTTCTCTATCCATATATCAAACTTGTCCTTTTCGTATTCGTCAGGATAATTTTCCTCAATGATGTCGGCCGAATACATGAGGACTTTTGTGCCCTGCACCAGCGATGACACGAAATTGACTACGCCCCGGATAACAGGTATCTTGCCCCATTTGCTCGGCACCGGTGCAGGCTGCGTCTTCATATGTATATTGCCGTCGGCCAGCCGGACAGCAATGGCCGTTTTCTTCGGCCCCCGCATCATTATCCCTTCCATTATGGCCTGACCTCCTATTGATGTGGGACAGGCGTTTTTGAGAAAGATCTTCTTTAAATCCATTGAAATCCCCGTATTGTAATTTATCTCAGTCGTTTAGCATAACTTTTTTGATGACTTGTATAAAGTCTTTGTTGTTCCTGGTATGGGCCAGATTTTCTATGATGGTCTCTGTCACTTCCTGAGGATTGCTGTTTGCAAGAGCCCTTCGCATTGTCCATATGGCTTCCAGCTCGTCCTGATCCATGAGCAGATCCTCTCTCCTGGTCCCGGATTTATTGAGGCTGATGGCAGGAAATATCCGTTTTTCAGAAAGTTTCCTGTCCAGATGCAGTTCCATGTTTCCGGTTCCCTTAAATTCCTCAAAGATGACATCGTCCATACGGCTGCCGGTCTCCACAAGGGCGGTGGCAAGGATCGTGATGGAACCTCCTTCTTCCAGCTTTCTGGCCGCTCCGAAGAATTTTTTCGGTTTGTGGAAAGCCCCCGGATCGAAACCTCCTGAAAGCGTCCTTCCGGACGCAGGCACTACCATGTTATAGGCCCTTGCCAGCCTTGTTATGCTGTCAAGTAATATTACCACATCCTTCTTGTGCTCAACCAGCCTCTTGGCTCTGGCAAGTACCATTTCGGCCACCTTTGCATGGTGCTGGGGGAGTTCGTCAAAGGTGGAATATATGACTTCGCCGCTCTTTAAAGAGCGCTTCATATCTGTGACTTCTTCCGGCCTTTCATCTACCAGGAGGACGATAAGTTCCATTTCCGGATAGCTTTTTTCGATGGCGCTGGCTATGCTCTTGAGCAATACGGTCTTGCCGGCTTTGGGCGGCGCTACTATGAGACCTCTCTGTCCCTTTCCGATGGGCGCCACAAGATCTATGAGACGCATTGAAAGTTCACGGCTGCCGTTTTCGAGCCTGATACGCTCGTATGGAAATACCGGTGTCAGATCTTCAAAATCCGGCCTGCGCATGGCTACTCCCGGTTCATCGCCGTTGACAGTCAGCACATAAAGAAGAGCGCCGAATCGTTCTCCGTCTTTCGGCAGCCTGCTTATGCCTTTTATCTTATCTCCTGTCTTGAGGTTGAATCTGCGGATCTGTGTCGGTGATACATAGATGTCTTTTTCGCTTGTGAGAAAGTTGTTGAACCTTAGAAATCCAAAATTATTTTCTTCTTGTATTTCGAGGATGCCTTCCACTTCCGGCCGTTCTTCTTCGGTCCTGGATGCGGCGGCCTGAGTTTTTTCTGCCGGCTGGCTGCTTTCTGACGGCATAGTCTCTGCGGGAGACTGTGCCTGTGTTATCGTATCTGCTGCCGGTTCTGCTTCAAGGTCTTTTGCCTGGGTTTCCTGGACTTGTCTGGCCGTCTTTCGGACAGTGCGTTTTCCTGTGGCGGGAGTTTTGGCTTTTGCCCGGATCACGGGTTTTTCCGGTGTGTCTGCTGCCGGCCCTGTCTGAGTTTGTTCCTCTTGCCCCTGGGTCATGCCTTCGCTCTCTAAAGTTTTATCGCTCATTGCGGTACCATTTGCGGGAGATTGGTTGTTTCCCCGCTCCTTTCTAAGAAAAATAAGAATTGATTTTCAAAAAGAAAACTACAGTTAATTTTATAATATATTGTGGGCGGAAAAAAATCAAGACAATCCTGCTTCCTTTATGCGAGGCATGATAAAGCTGAGAAATTTTTTCAGAGCTGAACAAGCTGTCCCCATGTCACCTGCCCCTATGCCCAGTTCCACTTTCTGTGCCGGATCCAGTGGCACGGCGGTTATCCCTTCCCTGCGGCACATCTTCAGTTCTGTCTCGTTTATCATTGCTATACCTAGCCCTGCCCGCACCATTGAAGCGGCAGCTATGTTATCCTGTACGGAATGGCTAACATTGACCTTTATATTATTTTCCCTGAAAAAGATCGATTCGTCTGTTTCTTTTCCCGGAAAGATCTCTATAAAAGGTTCTTTCTTAAGGTCTGCGACAGAAAAAATCCCCTTTTGGGCGGCAGGGTGGCCTGATGGCACCATTACCATAAGCCTGTCCTCTTTGAGCGGTATCCACATGGGCAGGTCTTGCCGTCTGCTGACAATGGCAATGTCGAGACGGTAGTCTTTAAGCATTTGTACAAGTTCGCTGCTTGCTCCGTCGGTTATGGTCACTCTTATGGACGGATACATGCTGCAAAATTCAGAAACGGTTTCTGCCAGCCAGTCATAGTAAAAAGCGTAGGCGTTGCCTATGGCTATGTGCCCTGTATCAAGGCCCTGGATCTCTTCTGTCTGTTTTTGCAGCTCCTCTCCTGCCAATATTATCTTGGAAAAATACGGCATCAGTTTTTGGCAATCTTTGGTGGGGACGGCACCGTTCCTTCCCCTTATGAGCAGAGAAAGTCCCGTCTCTTCCTCAATGGAAGCGATCATCCGGCTCATGCCGGAAGGCGTATAGCCCAATTCCTCGCCTGCAGCTGAAAGGCTGCCTTTTTCTATGGCGCACAACAATGCCCTGTATTTTTCTATATTCATTGATGCTCCTTTTCATACTGCCTCCGGCGGATATAAGCGGCCCAGGCAGTTATAATCGGCCCTGGCAAGTTATAATCGGCCCTGGTAATTGCAAGCGACCCCGGCAGTTTCTTTGATTTTTTGTCATAATTATTTTGAAATACTGTCGCTTTACTCAAATATACTCCCGGACATATAATAAAGTCAATACAAAAAGGAGGTTAAAACTTATGTCAGATTTATCAGACAGCGCAAAGAAAGCTGACACATCATTGACTTTGACCAGAAAGAGCGCCGAGATATTGCTGGCGGCGGTTTTGCTTTCCCGCAGCGCGTCTTTTCTGTTCAGCAAGGTGCTGCTTGAAACCATGTCGCCGTTCATGGTCATGGGTCTGCGGTTCCTGCTGGCAGGGACCGTACTCATTGCAGTCCTTAACGGAAAATTCAGAGGCTTGTCTCCTGCGGTCTTGAAAAAAGGCGCTATCCTGGGAGCCGGATATTTCGCAATGATGTCCTTTGAGATGTTTGGCCTGCGGACTGTTTCTTCATCGTCAGCCGCCCTGCTGGAAGGTACTGCGATAATATTCGTCCCAATCTTTGAAGGGATAATAAACAGGAAAATGCCGTCAGCCCGTGTTTTTCTCAGCGTTTTGGTGACTTTTTTGGGCGTTGCCCTCCTCACAGGCCTTGGCAGCGGTCTTTCGCTGGGATCCGGCGAACTGCTCTGTATGGGAGCTTCCGTCACTTATGCGGTATGTATCATCCTGACCAACAGGCTGGCTCAGGACGATGATCCGGTGGTGCTGGGCGGATTGCAGGTGACATTTATGGGGATCCTCGGCCTTGTCGCAGCTTTCCTCTTTGAAGTACCTTCCCTGCCGGGCAGCTTGGAAGGCTGGGGTTCCATACTATTTCTGGCGATAGTCTGCGGCAGCTTCGGTTTCGCCATGCAGCCAGTGGCCCAGAAATTCACCACTTCTGAAAGGGCTGCCGTTATGAATTCTGTCAATCCTCTGGGCGCTATGGTGCTGGGAATGAGCTTCCTGCATGAAAATCCAGGCGTCTATGGCCTGATCGGTGCGATCCTTATACTGGGAGGAATATTGCTGCAGAGCATGAGCCCAGCTCAGCCAGCGGCCATAAAACAAAGCTGAGGCAGCCGCCTGTGCTGGCTTTTCAATATAAAATGAGGGGACGCACCCTGCGTTCCCTTCAGGTTTTCGCAAGGAAAAAGGGATGCGTTGCGCATCCCTTTTGATCTATAAGGAGACTTTGGGCTATTATTCTTGTCCTTCTATCCATTTTGCATAAAGTTCATCGTAAGTGCCGTTTTCTTTTACATTGGCAAGACCTGCGTTTATCTTTTCCAGAAGGTCGTCATTGCCTTTTGCTACGGCGAAGGCCATCGGAGCCGGATCGATGAGCGCGTCTATGAGCTTGATGTCGTCATAGAGGTTGAAGTAATACTGTGCTACAGGCGCATCCAGGATGACTGCGTCCACATCTCCGTTCTGGAGCTGCATTATGCACTGGGTGGTCTGGTTGAGGATGACTGCCTCGGCGATGGTGCCGTCAGCGGCCAGTTCCTGAACATAGTCGCCCTCGGTGGTACCTATCTGGGCGGCCACGCTCATATCCGCCGTCAGGTCATCAACTCCGCTGATCGTCGTGTTGTCTGCGGTGACAACGATCACCTTGCCGCTGTCAAAATATTTTTCAGAGAAATCGACCTGTTCGGCCCTTTCGTCGGTAACATTCATGGCGGCGGCGATTATGTCAGCGTTGCCTGCCTGTACTGCCGGGATGAGGGCGTCAAACTCGAAGATCTGGTATTCAACTTTGAATCCCTGGTCCTCGGCGATGGCATTGAGCAGATCCATGTCGAAACCTACCAGATTTCCGTCATCGTCTGTGGATTCAAACGGTGCATATGTAGGTTCTGTTATGGCTATATATGTAGGCATGTCGCCTGAGGCGTCTGTGCCCTCGTCACTGCCGCAGCCGGCCAGAGAAAGCATTGCGATCACTGCGATCATCATTATTGAAATTATTTTTATTGACTTTTTCATTTTTATATGTCCTCCTGAAATTTTTATTTATGTTTGTTTTCTTTTGCTTTTGTGAGAAATGACATGGCGTCCAGCATTAGCTGAGCCGCATACATGCTCGTTATATCGTTGTTGTCGTTTGGGGGTGAGACCTCTGTGACATCAAACCCTACGATGTCTCCCTTCTTTGCGATGGCCTCGATTATGGCGCTCGCTTCTTCATAGTACAGACCGAAAGGCACCGGCGAGCCGGTTCCTATGGCGATGGAAGGGTCCAGGCAGTCGATGTCGAAGGTGATGTAGTATTTTTCCGCCTCCGGGATCTTGCCTGATACATAAGCCACACCCATCTGTCTGACTTCTCTCGAAGTCATTATGATATTTCCGTTGGCCTTGGCGTCCTGAAAATCCGAATACTGTGAACTTCCTATGCCTCTCATGCCTATCTGCATGATCTTTCCGATATGAGACATTTCCGAAGCTCTCCTGATCGGGCTCCCCGGCCCCTCGGCTATGCCGTATGGCTTATATGTAAAATCCAGGTGAGCATCAAACTGTATGAGGCAGACATCCTCGTAACAGTCAAAAGCTCTCAGGATCGGCGTCGTTATGGCGTGGTCTCCTCCGATGGTGAAGGGAATCGCGCCCTTTGACAGTATCTTTCGGATCGCCCCTTCGCAGTTGGCAAAGCTCCGCTCGTAAACTGTGTGCAGCACATCTATGTTACCGCAGTCTGCGATCTTCCACGGCTGGCCAAGAAAATGCTGATCCCTTATGGGGTCGTACCAGCCCTCGTGGGCGTAGCAGTTGTATGTGGAAGCTTCCCTTACTCCCCGCGGCCCGAATCTGGCGCCGGTCTTGACGGAAGTCCCCATGTCGTACGGCATTCCTATGACGGCGATGTCTGCATCCAGCTCATCCAGGTCGAAGCACATGGGCGCCATCAGGAAAGACGGTATTCCGACGAAGGGATTCCTCATGGATTCCTTTTCAGTTGTGAAAGGATAATTATTCATCATTGGGTTCTATTCTCCCGATTTGTGTGAATTTTATTCATAATTTCGTTTCAATATACACATATTACACCCTTCAATGGCCCATGTCAAGCATAAAAATGAATTTTTTTGAATATTTTTTGGTGTTTATGCGTTTTTTATGCATGGTCTGTTTGACATCCTGCTGATTTTACATAGATCAGCAAGGCATCAAAGATTTCTCCCGTGTCATGCTGTTTCAAATGACCACGCAAAAAAGCTCACCCTTTCTGATCTTACGCAGGAAGGGTGAGCGATCTCTTTTTATTATGTAAGCTGGAAATTTCAGCTTATTTCTTGTAATCGTAGAAACCTACTCCGGTCTTGCGGCCAAGCTTGCCGGCTCTTACCATTTTTCTCAGAAGAACATGAGGTCTGTATTTTGGATCTCCGTATTCTCTGTAAAGTGTCTCCATGATGGCAAGGACAACATCAAGTCCGATAAGGTCGCCCAGTTCAAGAGGTCCCATCGGGTGATTTGCGCCCAGTTTCATGGCTGTATCAATACCCTTCACATCAGCAACACCGTCTGCAAGGATTCCGATACCTTCGTTTATCATTGGGATAAGGATCCTGTTTACAACGAATCCAGGAGCTTCTGCAACTTCTACAGGAGTCTTGCCAAGAGCTTCGGTAAGGGCTACGATCGTTGCCTTTGTCTCGTCAGAAGTTGTCAGGCCTTTTATTATCTCAACCAGCTTCATTGCAGGCACAGGGTTGAAGAAGTGCATTCCGATAACCTTGTCAGGTCTGCCTGTAGCTGATGCGATTTCGGTTATGGACAATGATGATGTGTTGGTAGCGATTATAGTATCAGGTTTGCAAAGCTTATCCAGTTCTGCGAACAGTGCTTTTTTGGCATCCATATCCTCTGTGGCAGCTTCGATAACCAGATCAGCATCGGCTATGATGTTGATGTCGGTAGATCCTTTGATCCGGCCGAAAGCTTCCTCTGCCTTTTCAGCGGTTATCTTTTCTTTTGCAACCATTTTGTCCAGATTCTTCTTAACGGTTGCCAGACCTTTTTCGATAGAAGTGTCTCTCCTTGCTCTCATGACCACTTCATAACCGTTAAGCGCAAGTACCTGGATGATTCCGGCTCCCATTGTTCCGGTACCTAATACACCTATTTTTTTCATCTAAATATGCCTCCTTGGATTTCATCGTTAGTTAATTATTTTTCTTGTGAAAAAATTAACCCTATTGTGGTTTTATTATATCATAAAAAAACAAAAATGGAACCCCTTTATATAACAAATTTTGTTTTTTATTGTATGCAGCCATAGGGCCGGGGCAATTAAGCATCTATTTTTCCGGATTGACCCGTTTTTGGTCCTCATTTATGATACTCTTGATTTTTATTTTTTTTGATAAGGAGGACCAACCATGAAAAAAAGACTTCTTTCCACATTTATAGTTATCGTATTGCTGTTCTCTTTTTGTTCTGTCAGCTTTGCGTCAACAGATGACGGCAATGCCGGGATAGTGCCGTATGAGACACATTCAGTAACATTTGCTATTAATAGAACAAGTGCAACTAAAGCAACTGCATCCGTTTATGTGAGCTTCAGTCAGATAGTAGACCGCTACAGTGTTGTTTTTTATTTGCAGAAATATTCCAACGGCAAATGGGTCACAGATATCAGTAATGATAACTATGTGACTTTTAACAATGGTTGGAATAAAAGTTATTTCCTTTATGACAAAACTTACACCGGTCTATCCCGTGGTACAACTTATCGCTTAAAGTGCATAAGCAAAGATTATATAGGAGACAGCGTATTTACTTCCACATCATATTCGTACACATTCTAGTGATATTAAGGCTGCCCGGTCAATGCCGGACGGCCTTTTCTATTATCTGTTGTACTTCTGTTTTTTCAAAACCAGCGGAAACTGTTATTTCAATAAGTGTATCCTCCTGTATGTAGGTGTAGATATTCGATTTATCTCCTGTATAATATGATTTCACATATACATCTATTCCATTCCAGTTTTCTTCTTCAGTACCTGAAATCATATTGCTTAATGAAAATGTCTCTTCATTGCTTTTTATTTCTTTAATTTCAATGTAACTTTCTTTTGAATTTTCATAAACTATGTATATGGTATTTAGATTATTTACACGCTCTACTTTTGCTTCATGAAATTCATATTCTTTCGGAATGTAGTCAAACCAAAAAAATTCTTCTTTGAGTTCTTTTGGAATGCTACTTTCTGAATAATATATCTCTCCTTCATCCATGCCTTCCTCTATCTTCACCTCACCGCTGTTTCCGGCAACTGCTTCAGGCGTATGTAAGATACAGGTGGCGCAGACGCCTACGCAAAGGACGACGGCGGCTGCTGAACTGAGAAGGATCCTTTTGCGTTTAAGCCTTTTGGCTCTTTTCTGGTCAGCGATCTGTATCCACTTTTTGATCGTCTCCTCCGAAGGCGGCTCCCCCATCGGAATGGACAGATATGCTTCTTCAAGTTTTTCACCTATCTTTTTTCTGTAATATTCCTGTTCCCTTTTTTCCTCTTTCCTTTTGCTCATCTGTCCAAACCTCCTTCTTCTATCATCGCCTTTAGCTTCTGTTTAGCTCTGCGGGAAAGGCTTTTTGTGTTGGTCTCCGATTCTCTTATCATCACGGCGATTTCCTTTAATCTGTAGCCGTAGGTATAATACAGCACTATGACTTTCCGCTCTTTTTCCTTGAGTCTGCCTATGTATTCGTGCAGCTTCTGCCTGTCCAGTTTCTCAATGAGATCGTCAAGCTGCGATTCCGAAACCGGTTCGCCGCTTTTGTCGGCTTCCTTTAAGTATTCTTCCATATCGTACCAGCTCACGGCCGCATTTTTCTCCTGCCTGAGATATTTCAGCCCCACATATTTGGCTATCTTGATGAGCCAGTGCTTTGTCTTTTCTTCGTATCTTATGTTCTGTATGTTTGCAAGGGCCTCTACAAATGTATCCTGCACCGCATCTTCCAACCTGTCGCCAAGGCCGAACATGTACAGATAATGCTTTACATCCTCATAGTAACTCAAAATAAAAATCTCTTTTTCTGAATGTTTTGTTTTATCTTCTATCATTTTACTCTACTTCTCCTTTCCTGTAAAATATTTTGCAAAAAAGCTGCTGCTATTTTTTAATAATTTTCAGGATCACTGCACGAAAAAAACGGCGTAGGAACCACGCCGTTGGTTATCGTATAAAACTTTTTTATTTCATCCTTACACCGTCAGCGTAAATTTCTGCAATCTCGCGTATTCCCTTTAGCTGCTTCGTGTCACAGCGCTGCAAGAGCGTCATTATCTCTTCGCACACTAACATTGACTCACGATCCGTCTCATTGGAATAAACATTTCCGGCAAGCAGATAATCGGCTGTCACATCAAGAACCTGGCATAACAGATAGAATCTCTTGATAGAGATGCCTTTGTTGCCATATTCTATGTCGGCAATAAATTGCGGCGAAACATCCAGATATTCTGACAGCTTTTCACGGCTGAGCCCCAGGGACTCTCTCCTGCTGCGGACTCTCTTGCCCATTTCCTTTTGATCCAGCGCTCTAAATTCTCTTGTGTCGATGTTCTTTTGCATTTTTTACCTCCTCTGGGCGTTATTTATCACCCATGCTTTATATTCTTAAAGTTAGACCATCTAAACTAATAGTTGAAGCAACCCTTAGTTTATTTTCCATGTCTAAAAGGCAAATATGCTTGTTTTTTTCATTTTTTTTATGATTTTTGCAACTTTTTACCGGTATTTTTGCACATATTTATAAATGGGGTTTGCCAAAAGGGTATTTTGAAGCAACACTAAAAGAGAGGTGAACTAATACAAGATGAAGTTGGAGACCCAGGAGCATATCGCGAGAAACCTCAGGACTCTCAGGACAAGCAGATGTATGAATCAGTCAGAAATGGCCAGGCTGATCGGTATAACCAGATCATCCTATGTAAATTACGAACTGGGGAAAAGAGTGCCGGATGCAGAAGTGCTGTTTAACATCGCCACCCGGTTTGGCATACATATGGACACACTGTTTGAAACGGACAGATATGTTTTTCTCAGCCTTCTGGAAAAGAGCGACTTATATGAAGATGAACTGGCAGAATTGATTTCCAGCTACAGGACCCTCTCCGCTTTTGCCAAGGGCATGCTGATCGAGCGTGCTGCATGGCTGACAGAGTGGGACAGGCTGATAAACTCTAACAAAAAAGCCTTTGCTGAAAGATATTCGGAACGCTTCAGCGGCAGATCCAATACATAAGGCCGGAACTACAGAAAAAATCCCGCCTTTTGCCTTGAACAAGGTAAAAAGCGGGATTTTTTTGCGATCGGCCAGCTCGTCTGTCTGCCGGCGGCATCCGGCCTCGCCTGCAGATTTATCATGCAAAATACAGGTTCGTTGTAACATATTCAGGGTCGCATGTCACATCAATGCCCATGCTCCTCAAGGTCTGTTCATCTCTTTCGCTCAGGATCGCCGTGCAGTGAGCCTTGCAGCCGGACAGGCTTCCCAGCATCTGCGCCGCTTTCTGGGCACATGGATTTGTTTCTGCAGAAATTGATAATGCTGTCAGGATCTCTTCCAGGTTCAGGCTCTTTCTGTCGTGGTGAAGTATGTTCTCTTTCAGATCCTGTATATCCCTGAAAACATTGGGAGCGATCACATATTTCTCATCGTCTATTCCGGCAAGCTTTTTGGCTGCGTTGAGCACCGCGGCGGCGGCGGCCACCATACGGCGGCTGCTCCTGCCGGTAACTATCGTTCCGTCGGGCATCTCTATGGCCATGACCACCACATTGACAAATTTCTTGTCACAGCGGCGCTTATATTCTGCATATTCTCTGGCGGGCGTTACCACAAGACGATCCTCTTCCCTGGCGTTCACTTCTTTCATGAGAAGTTCAGACCTTTCCAGGGCGTCCTCGGTTATCCGGCCCCGTTTATAATCGCACTTGGCTATGATGAACCGTCGGATTATCTCCTGAATGGCCGCTTCTTTTACCACTTCGTCATCAGAAATACAAAATCCGACGCGGTTTACTCCCATATCGGTCGGCGACTTGTATTCGGCTTCCTGCCCTGTGATCTTTTCGATTATCCGCTTTACCACCGGAAAAACCTCAAGGTCGCGGTTGTAGTTGACCGCCATCTGTCCGTAGGCTTCCAGATGGAATGAGTCGATCATATTAACATCTTTAAGGTCGGCCGTTGCCGCTTCGTATGCGATATTGACCGGATGCTTGAGGGGAAGGTTCCATATGGGAAAAGTCTCAAACTTGGCATAGCGCACTTTTTTGCCCCTCTTATATTCATGATAGAGCTGGGAAAGGCAGGTGGCAAGTTTTCCGCTGCCGCCTCCCGGCCCGGTCACAACAGCCAGAGGTTTTGTCACCTCGATATACTGGTTGGCGCCGTAACCTTCCTCGCTGACGATGGTCTCAACATCTGTAGGATAACCCTTTGTGTAAAAATGTTTGTAGGTCTTTATATCCCTTTTTTCCAGCCTGTTTATGAACTTGTTGACAGCCGGGGCATCCTCGTAGCGCGTGACGACTACGCTGTTTATCTTCAGGTCATATTTGCGGAAAATATCAATAAGACGGAGTACTTCCAGATCATATGTAATGCCAAAATCCTGGCGTGTCTTGCTGTTGATTATGTCTCCGGAGTATATGCAGATTATGATCTCTGCCTTATCTTTCATCCTTTCCAGGAGCTTGATCTTGGCGTTTTCGTCAAAGCCCGGAAGGACGCGCATGGCATGTTTATCGTGTACCAGCTTTCCGCCGAACTCCAGATAAAGCCTTTCGCTTTCGCCGTGGTTGATCCTCTCCAAAATGTATTTAGATTGTTCTTCGATATACTTTTCCGCATCAAAACCTGTTTTTTGCATTTTTTCTCTCCTGTGTTACATTATATCTATGGTTATCCGGTTTTTTCCTTCGGCGATACCTTCAAGGCTCACCTGATACTGTACCGCCACACTCCCTCGGCCTTCTTCAAGATCAAGTTCGTTTTTCACATCATCGGTGAGCACTTCTATGCCCATTGGTCCATAAGGCGTGTTGTATATACTGCTGAACCTCTTGCCTTTTTCGAAATAAAGTTCAGTCCCAAATCCGGCCAGCCCCGTCCTTTTCATCCTGACGGACCTGTCATCGACCCTGATGGTCGTCTTGCAGCCTTCCATACCGGAAACCTCGCTTTCGTCATATATTATATATGCACGGCCTCCTCTGGCATAAAATCTGCCGTCAGTTACAAATTCCATCTGTTCTTCTTCAATGTCGTCAAAATTCTGTGTTCCGACTATTTTCAATGTAATGTCTTTCATATCTGAGCCTGTGCTCCTTTCCATAGTCTGCGGCCTATGTCCTGATGTTTTCCAGTATCCGCTCCAGATGAGCCTTATCAAAATGGTATTTTTTAAGGCAGAACTGACAAACCAGTTCAGCGGCGCCGTCCTCTTCTATGATCTCCTTCAGGTCTTTTTCTCCTATGGTCATAAGGACTTTTTCCAGCCGCTCTTCTGAGCAGTCGCAGTTCCAGTCCATCTCTTTCATCTCCAGTTCTCTCAGTGCAAATCTGTCAGGAATGTCTCCGAAGATCTCATCAGCCATAAGTTCGGCTGCTTTTTGGGGATCTTTTCTGCGGGCGTTTTCTGCTATGGAGGTTATTGGCCCCATGGACCCTACCACTGCTTCAAGCGCCTCTACAGCCTCTTCTTCGGCTTCCGGCAAAAGCTGGATTATCATTCCTGCCGCGCAGCCTACAGAAAGATCTTTTTCCACTTTGACCCCAAGGGCAACAGCCGTATTCTGCTGTTCTGATATATAATAGTATGAAGCAAGATCTTCGGCGATCTCCCCCGAAACAAGGCTTACGGTGCCTACATAGGGTTCCTTTAGCCCAAGGTCCTTTATCACCGTCAGCTCGCCTTCGCCCAGCGAACCGCCTACATCCAGCTTTCCGTTTTCCTTGAGGGGCAGGTCTGCATCGGGATTGGCTATATAGCCTTTAACATTGCCGCTGCCGTCGGCGGTGGCAAGTATCTGCCTTGCCGGTCCGCTGCCCTTGAAGATAAGGGTAAGCTTATCCTTTTCTCCCTTTAGCATGAGCCCCATAAGGCCTGCGGCTGTCAGCACCCTTCCCAGGCCTGCGGTGGCCAGCGGCGTCGTATGATGTATCTGTGCAGCTTTCCGGACGAGCTGCGTGCTGTCAGTCAGGTAAACCCTGAAAGATCCGCTGCCGTCAATGGCTGTCATTACTTTGTTCATATGGTATTCACCCCTTTTGTTTCATCGGTATATGGTCATACGCTTTCGGCAAATGATCTGACCTGTTCCAGCAGTACATCGAGGTTTTCCAGTGCCTGCTGCCTGGAGGAACCTTTGGCAAAAGCATATATTTTTAATTTAAGTTCAGTACCTGAAGGCCTGATGATGATCTGATGTCCCTGAGGCAAAAGAGCCCTGAACATATCATCGCAGCAGTGAGACGCATCCACGGTAAGCGGCTGTCCCATCAGGTGGGTCAGATTGCCGCTGAAAAGTGATTCCATGATCTGGCCTATCTTTTCCCTGTCTTTTTCCGACCGGAATTCTATGGCTACGGCCTTGGATCCGGCATATCCGTATGTGCGGTACATTTCTGCCAGCCTGTCAAAGAGAGTCATGCCCTTTGCTTTGAGACAGGCTGCTATGGTGGCTATCATCTGTGAAGCCAGCACGCCGTCCTTGTCTCTTGTATAATTGCCGTAAAGATAACCTAAGCTTTCCTCGAATCCGAAGAGAAAGTCTTCTTCTCTGCCGGCTTCTTTAAGAAGTTCCATTTCCATGGCAATATTTTTAAATCCCGTAGGCACATTTTTAATGTGTATCCTGTACGCCCTGGCTATGTCTTCTGCATAAGGAGAAGATACAAAGCTCTTGTAGACCATTTTCTGGCCTCTCATATTTTTGTTCCCGATCCGGTGAGAATGACACCAGCATATATAATCCAGCATCAGTATGCCTGCCTGATCGCCGGTGAGCCGCTGAAAGCCTCCGTCTTTTCTGGCCATTACTCCCATCCGGTCACTGTCCGGATCTGTGGCTATGATGATGTCTGTGTCATCATCGGCATAGGTCAGAGCCAGATCAAAGACTTTCTCGTTTTCCGGGTTAGGCGCAGGGCATGTGGAAAATTCCCCGTCGGTATATGTCTGTTCTGCTACGGTCTTTACATTGGTAAGCCCCAGGTTGGCAAATACTCTCCTTACAAATCTGGTGCCTGTGCCGTTGAGGGGCGTGTAGACAACATTTAGTCCTGAAAAGGCTTCTCTGATCTTTGTCTCGTCCTCAGTCCAGAAAACCGTCTGTTCCATGACGGCTTTGATATATGCCCTTTCCACATCATCAGGACATGGCGCTACGCTGCCGGGTGCCGCACCGCTTACACATGTCTTGTCATCAAAATACGGATGCCTGTTTATATAAGACTCTACAGTGCGTGCTTTGAGGTCGTCTATCTGGTTGCCGTAATGGTCGTACACCTTATAACCGTTGTATTCTTTTGGGTTATGGCTTGCCGTTATCATTATGCCGCCATCGGCTCCCATATACCTTATCCCAAAGGATACGGCAGGCACCGGCACCGGCTGCATAAAAACATACGAATCTATGCCCCTGGCAGCCAGGGTGCGGGCTGTTTCCTCCGCATATGCGGCGGAATTTTTTCTGGTATCATAGCCTATGACCACTTTTGGTTTTTCATGTTTTGACAGCAGATAGTCTGCTACTCCCATGGTAGCCCGTTTTATCACTATTTCATTTATCCTGTTGGTGCCTATGCCCATCTTTCCTCTGAGTCCGGATGTTCCGAAGGTCATGTCCCGGCAGAACCTGTCATATATCTCTTCTGCATCCCCTTGTATGGCGATGGCTTCTTTTTTGAGGTTTTCAGGCAAAGGGGCGTCTTTCCATAAGGAATATTGTTTTCTCGCTTTTTCCATAATATCATTATCCACTCTTTTATACTGATTTATCAATTTATTTTATCATATTTCCCATTATTTTTACACAGAAAATACACAATGGATGAATATAATCTTAATCACAAAGGAGGTCTTATTTATGGATGATTGGAACAAGTTCTCCGGAAACGACGAAAGCTCTGAAAGCCATTATCAGGAGGGGTTTTCCCAAGAAAGCTTTTCTTCACCGGAAAGCAAAAAACCAAAGAAAAAAAGGTCAAGATATGTAACAAAAAAATTTTTCGTTATAACTCTGATCTGCGCAATGGTCGTATCAGCAGCAGTCGGAGCAGGGGGATATGCTTTAACATCGGCATTATTGGGAGGTGGTTCCTCCGGCAGAAATGTCAACTCGACCAATTATAACCTGACAAGTTCCACAGGAAGCGAACTTTCGATCCAGGAGATCGTTGCAAAAAATGAAAATTCAGTTGTGGCCATCAGCACCGAGTCTGTATCAACAGATTCCTGGGTCAACCAATATGTCACTGAAGGCGCAGGAAGCGGCGTGGTGTACAGCGAGGACGGCTATATCCTCACCAACAACCATGTGATAGAAGGCGCCAGCAACATAACTGTCTCAATGCATGACGGCACCGAATATGACGCTACTCTGGTCGCTACGGACAGCCAGTCAGACATAGCAGTATTAAAGATAGATGCTACAGGGCTTACCCCTGTTACTTTTGGAGATTCCGATTCTCTTTCAGTGGGGGATCTGGCCGTAGTCATCGGCAATCCGCTGGGTACCCTGGCTGGTACTGCCACTGACGGCATAGTCAGCGGACTCGAAAGAGAGATCACTCTCAACGGCAAGAATATGACGCTCATGCAGATAAGCGCATCTGTTAACCCCGGCAATTCGGGGGGCGGCGTATTTGACCAGTATGGAAATCTTATCGGCCTGGTTGTAGCAAAATCCTCCGGCTCCGATGTGGAGGGCCTCGGATTTGCCATTCCGTCAAATACTGTAGCGTCGGTGGCTGAATCTCTTATCAGCAACGGTTATGTCACAGGCAGGCCTGCCGCCGGCATAACTATAGTTGATCTGACCTCTGCTTCTGACGCGATGAAATACGGCGTCAGCGTAACAGGCGTCTATATTCAGGAAGTTACCGGTTCCAACGCTGAATCTGCCGGCCTTAAAGCCGGGGACCTGATCTATATGATAGACGGCGAGCAAGTGACCGGTTCAGATATGCTTGTACAAACCATACAGTCCCACGAGATCGGCGACAAGGTCACTTTTACCATAGTGCGTGACGACCAGATGATGGAAATCCAGGTCACTCTGGCTGAAGCTACAAGCTAATGCAATTTACCAATTCCTTTCTAAAATATACCTAAACTCCAAAGACCCGGTGGATCATATCGCCGGGTCTTCGGGGTTTTTGCTTTTTTGCCGTCCGGTCCTTTGGAAAAAGGCCGTGCGCCTTACATTAAAGTCCGCTCCTGACTATCTGCTCAAGTCTGGCCGCAAGCTCAGACTGTTCTTTTCTGTCCAGCTTGGAGGTATCTATGGGCTCATGTACGATAAAATCGACTTTCTGCCCTTTCCTTATCACTCCGGTCTGCTCAAAGACTTTATATGTTCCCCTGATGGTCACGGGAACGATCAGAGCCTTTGCTTTGGTGGCAAGTTTCAGGCTTCCGTGTTTAAATTCCGTCATTTCATCAGACTGGCTCCTTGTGCCTTCTGGAAATATCACCAATGAATAGCCGTTCCTCAGCATGTCCGCTCCCTGGTTTATGGTGGCAAGAGATGCTCTGGCATCTCCTCTCTTGATGAAAAGGCTCTCGATCCTCAATATCCATTTGGAAAAAAGCGGGATATTCATCAGTTCTTCTTTGGCAATGAAGCCGATCTGGTGTTTCACTGCCTTGAGATATACGAGGATATCCGCATATGACTGATGATTGGATACATATACTACCGGTCCATGTTCCGGCAGGTACTGGGGATTGACCAGATTGATTTCCAGGTCCAGATAGTCTGCAACCTTATCTGACCAGTATCTGCAGACTTCCTCTATGACCTGCCTTTCCTCTTCCTGCTTTCCCGCAGCCTTGAGCGCTTCTATCTTTTTCTTATAGGAGCCTAAGGCAGCGATGCTCGTTGCCAAATAAAAAAAGCCTCCTATGTTCCCTATCAGCTTCATCTATGTTTCCTCCAAAATGTGATCTTCCTTTTTCTGTACTGCCCTGTCCTGCGGCGTAAAGGCTTGCATACATTGTACCACAAACACTATGTTATTTTCCACAGAAAAAGTGTATAATTAAATAAATAGACTGAAAGGAAGTGCCTTATGAAAAATAAATCTGTCTGGCCTGCTGTTCGTATAGCGGCTGCTCTCCTGCTGTTTGCCGGCGCAGGAGCCATTGCCTTTTTTCTCCAGTCCCGGTATGCAATGGGGCCGTCCCAATGGGATCTGTCAGTACAGGATGCTTTTTTCAGCCTGCGGAACGATGTGTTAAACTCCATTGTAATAGTCCTGACCCATTGCGGGGATACTGTGACTATCATAGTTCTTTGCGCCATCCTGCTCCTGCTCCCAAACAGGCTCAAGTACGGTGTACCCGTATCGGCCGCAGCGCTCACCGGCCTTGCCATATATAAACCCATGAAGCATATATTTCTGCGGGCAAGGCCCGATCAGGCCTTCCATCTTGTGGAGCAGGGCGGTTATTCTTTTCCCAGCGGCCATTCGGTCACTTCGGTCATAGTTTACGGGCTTCTGGTCTATCTGATACGGAAGCACTGCAAGAACCAAAAGCTGAAGAACCTCCTGACGGCCGTATGTTCCGCTTTTGCTCTGCTGATCGGACCCAGCAGGATCTATGTGGGCGTTCACTGGCCTACGGATGTGCTCTGCGGCTGGCTCATAGGCGGAGGCGTTTTGCTGCTGGCCATCACAGTTTTAGAAAGGATATACAGGAAAAATGAAAGTATTTGAAAGCATATCTGAGCTTATCGGCAACACGCCCATAGTAAGGCTCAATTCAGTTGAAAAAAACCTCGGCTTAAAAGCCGCTGTCTATGCAAAGGTAGAAGCTTTTAATCCGGCCGGGAGCGCCAAGGACAGAGTCGGCATGGCTCTCATCCAGGATGCCCAGGCCCGCGGACTGCTCAAGCCGGGAGCTACCATCATCGAGCCCACAAGCGGCAATACCGGCATAGGGCTGGCTTCTTATGCAGCCTCAAGAGGTTATAGGGTTATCCTGACAATGCCTGATACCATGAGCATCGAAAGGCGCAATCTGCTCAGAGCTTTCGGTGCAGAACTTGTCCTCACCGAAGGCACACTGGGCATGCAGGGAGCCGTCGACAAGGCCTCTGAGCTGGCCGCTCAGATTGAGGGAAGCTTTATCCCCGGCCAGTTTGACAACCCGGCCAACCCTAAGATCCACTATGAGACTACCGGCCCGGAAATATACGAAGCCATGGATGGGAAAATCGACTTCTTTGTGGCAGGCGTCGGCACGGGCGGTACCATCACGGGAGTGGGCCATTATCTGAAAAAGCAGGATCCTGCCGTAAGAGTGGTGGCGGTGGAACCTGCTTCATCTCCTCTGCTTTCAGAGGGAAGATCCGGCTCCCACGGCCTGCAGGGTATCGGGGCAAACTTTGTACCGTCCACACTCGACCCTGATGTTTATGATGAGGTGATCACTGTTACCGATGAAGAGGCATACGAAAAAGGCCGCCTTATCGCCTGCAAAGAAGGCTTCCTGGTGGGTATTTCCTCCGGGGCAGCTGTCCATGCAGCTGTAGTCCTGGCTCAAAGGCCAGAAAACGCCGGCAAGAACATTGTCGTTTTTCTGCCTGATACCGGAGACAGGTACTTGTCCACTCCGATGTTCGGATAGCGTAGCAATGAGGCTGCCAGGCGTGGATCATTTTGGATAATAGAGTAAGATTTGCCCGGTTACATGTTCTTCCGCCAGCGAAACATTCTCTTTTTTGAGAAAATACCCCTTGCTGAGAACCCATGGAGACATTTGGGTTCTTGTTCCCCAAAAACGAAGGCTGCTGAGAACCTTTTTTCTTCGTGCGGTTCTCAGCAGATGATGAATACAAAAAACAAGAACCTAAATTGATTTGTTTTTCCAAAATAGGTTCTCACAAAAGCCATGTCACGCTGAAACGGGGACATTTTCCTGGCGGACGGTCCGGGCAACTCACAGTCGTACGGCTGTTTGGCGGGCAAGCCGGGGCGGCCCCGGACACCCCGGACTGCCAAGGACGACGGACAGCCGGGACGGCCCACGACAGCCACGAACGCCACGGGCAGCTAGCGGCTTACACCGTCTTTAATCCTGCGGCCTTATCTGACTGACCAGATACTTTGCCCGTTCAAGGTCCTTCTTATAAACGAATATCTCATATTCATACATGTGCTCAGACGATATGCCAAAACTCCCGCTCATGGCCCGCTGGCTGCCTCTGCTGCCCCAGCGGCTCTGGTGGCTTCTAGCCTTAACCTTGTAGAGGATACCGGCCGCTCCGAGAGTTTCCCGTATCTGGTATGCGCGCTTCATATCACGGCCTATCCACAGGCTTTCCGAATTGAAGATCGTAAACATCTTTGCCGCCTCTTTTTGTGTGAGCTAAACTTAAAGCAGCACTGCGCCCGGTCCTCTGTCGTAGTATATGCTCTTGGAAGAAACACTGAGGGGTATACCATAACTGATCTTGACATTTTCCGGCAGACAGCCTATGGCCACTGCACCGCGCCCGGCTGAATACATCACACGGTTGTCTATACGGTTATCCGCTGCAACGGCAGCCGCAGAGCCTACGGCGATGCCCAGATCGCTCAGGTTGAATACGCAGTTGCCGCCGGATTTTTTCATCTCTGCGCAGTTTTTATAACCGCACATTCCGCACGGATCCATACCAAAAGGCGTGTCTTTGCAGCCGATGATGACTACGCAGATACTGTTGTCCACATTGGCCGCATCCCTTATCATAAAGTCCTTTTCTTCAGCCTTTCCGATCTCCCTCATGGCCTCAGAGAGTCTGTCCTTATCTTCTCCGGTAAGTATCACTCCTGTGACCGTATCTTTTCCACTGGCCTTTGGCGCTGTCTTTGCTGCTGTTATCATCAGGTCAGCAACCTGCATGACTGCGTCATGTTCCGACTGGTTCATATATTTTATCATGTTCATGCCTCCTTTTACCATAACTGCACGGTCCTGACTGCCCGGCTGATCTTTTGGGTATTTTAATTATACATAATCTTGCAGAGGCAGTAAAGTTGTTATAGAATATATAAAAGAATTTCTTAGGAGCGTATTCACCAATGAAAAAACCAGTATTAGTTGTAATGGCGGCTGGCATGGGAAGCCGTTTCGGCGGTCTCAAGCAGATCACTCCCGTTACCGACAAGGGAGAGATCATCCTTGACTTTTCTTTATATGACGCAATGATGGCCGGCTTTGATAAAGCCATCTTTATCATTAAAAAGGAAAATGAAGCTGCATTTCGGGACCTGCTCTCGGAGCGGGCCGGAAAGTATATGGATATCCAATATGTTTTCCAGGAGCTCACTGATCTGCCTGAGGGCTACAGCGTGCCTTCCGGCCGTGAGAAGCCATGGGGCACCGCCCACGCAGTGCTTTCTGCCCGCAAAGCTGTTGATGGCCCTATGGCGGTCATCAACGCAGACGATTATTATGGCCCGGGAGCTTTCCAGAGTATTTACGGATTCCTGGAAAATGCTGCAGACGACGGCAAATATCATTATTGCATGGTGGGCTACAGGATTGAAAACACATTGACTGAAAACGGTTATGTTTCCAGAGGCGTATGTGAGACTTCTCAAGACGGCAACCTTTCATCCATAACTGAGCGTACCAAGATCAGATGGTCCGACGGCCTTGACGGCATAGAAAGCGGCAAGATCGTCTACACGGAAGATGACGGCGCAACATGGAACGAGCTTGCCAAGGGTACCATAGTATCCATGAATTTCTGGGGATTTACACCGTCCATGATGAAAGAGATGGAAAACGGTTTCCCTGCTTTTCTGGATAAGGCCATGGCAGAAAATCCGCTTAAAGGGGAATATTTCCTTCCGGGTGTAGTGGACAGGCTCATCAGCGAGAACAAGGCTGATGTCAGGGTTCTCAGCTCCATGGACCGCTGGTACGGCGTGACTTATAAAGAGGATCTCGATGCAGTCAAAGCTGCGCTGCAATCCATGAAAGACAAAGGCGAATATCCGGATGTCCTTTGGAAATAGATGAGTGGTACACATATCCGCCGGTCCGGCAGGAGCAAGGCTGATCCGGGCCGGCAGTAGTGTATGTGAATACGCTCAAAACTCTGCCTATAATAATAAATGCAGACTTACATCCGCTTAAAGGTTATAGGCTTGTCAGAACCGGACTGTCCAGATAATCATACACCCGCCTGATCTCGCTTATCTTGCGGGTATCCAGCATGGACGGACATCCTTTATCAAGAGCTGCGATTTTTGCCATATCTTCCTCACCCAGGCTAAAATCCCAGATATCCAGATTTTCTTCCATCCTTTCTTTGTGTATGGATTTCGGTATGACGATCACCCCTTGCTGCACATTCCAGCGCAGGATGATCTGAGCCGGCGTCTTTCCATACTTGCAGGCCATCTGACATATCACAGGCTCTGTAAACATCCCTTTCAGCCCTTCTGCAAAAGGCGCCCATGCCTGCGGCTGAACATCAAGCTCTTTCATCAGTAAAAGATCCTCCGAGCGCTGATAATGAGGATGCCTCTCAATCTGATTTATCTGGGGAATGATTTCTGCATTACAGCACAAGTCCAGCAGCCGGTCCGGCATAAAATTGCATACGCCGATGGCACGGACCTTACCATCATGATACAGTTCTTCAAGGGCCCGCCAAGAACCATAATAATCACCAAAAGGCATATGGATCAAATACAGATCCAGATAGGTAAGTCCCAGATTATCCAGGGATTCCTTAAATGCTGCCATTGTCTTTTCATAGCCCATCTGCTGGATATATGCCTTGGTGGTAATGAACAGTTCCTCTCTGGGAAGCCCGCAGCTTTGGATGGCACGCCCCACCGCTTTTTCATTCTGATATGAGCTGGCCGTATCTATCAGCCGGTAGCCTGCGGAAATAGCCTCCTTTACTATCTGCTCACAGTTTGGTAAAGGTATGGATTCTCATTATATCCGCCGTAAAAAAACACTACATCTCCCCACGGTTCATAGTAAGCGAGCGTTCCCGCTCCCTCTGTGGCAAGAGGAGAGTCCGAAGTATCCAATTCACAAGGAGGATAAAATATCTTTTCATTGGTGCTGTAATCCTCTATTTCCACGGTAAACGGAAGCTGTGCAAAAAGGGAGTCGGCGGCAGTTCCGTCATTCAGTTGGTACACGACTGTGTTTTCCTCGAACTGTACGGCAATCAGCCTGCCTGTACTGCCGTTTTGTTCTCCATCGACTGCGCTTGTTTCTCCTCCACTGGCTTCTCCCGTCTGCTCTGGTGGTTCTGCATCCTGCGCTGCAGTATCGCTGTTCCCGCAAGCGGCCAGAGTAAATACCATAAAGCAGAGGATAAATAAACAAAAAATTTTTTTCATATGTCTGTTCTCCTGTATCAAAATCCCAGTCCTGCTATCCAGTTTTGGATAGCAGTCTGAGAAGATGACGCATCTTCCTCATAGCAATCAAATATGTCTTCGGAAATCTCCGCTTCAGGTGCTGCTTCTGTAATGAGTTCTACGCTGCTCGCAAGGCCTCCTGTACCGTGAGAGCAGAAAAGATATACCTGCTTTCCGGAAAGGTCATTTTGCTCCAGGAAAGTAAGCAGAGGCATAGGAACGCCATACCACCAGTTGGGATAACCTAAAAAACCGTATCATAATTTTCAAGGTTTTCTACATTTTCCACCAGAGCCGGCCTGCAAGCTGCTGCACATTTCCTGGTGATATAACGCTTGGGGATGCCACTACATCCACATCGTCCGTCAAAACAGCATTATCTGCCCATGAAAAATATACCACCAGTACATTGCGCCCTTGTTCAGTCTGAGATACCCCTCCATCTGAGATTTCTGTTTTTGCAGAACCGTTTTCGGTATCTTCCGGCAGACCAGCATTTTGTGATTCTTCTGTTCCGCATGCCCCGACTGAAAAGATCATCAGCACCACCATAAATAAAGAAATTATTTTTTTCACTCGTCGTTCCTCCTGTAAGGCTGTATTTTTTGCTTTTTGCAGTATCGCTATTTATTGCAGTTCCCAATCCCTTGTTTCTCTGGTCTCATTATATGTAGGCCTCGGTTCCATGTCTAATGCCTATAATTTATCGCCTTTTATTTGTTTTATGTATGGATGTGGGCAAGAAAAAAGACTTTCAATTCTGTACTGTCCTGAAAGTCTTTTTATTCAATACCATTTCACAATCCGCCTGCCCCGCGCTATCTGAAATACTCCTCCGGTACCAGTGCGGCCGGCCATATGTCCGGTATATCGTCTCCGTCCTCATGTATGGCATAAAGCCCGTCCAGGGCCAGATAAACCTTATCGCCTGCTTCAAGGCCGTAAGGCAGATGGACATCATCGGCATAGTTGCTGTCAAGGCACAGGCAAAGCTGAGGATCGGCCTGATACATCCCGCTCTCTCCGTCCGGTTCAAAGATGATCTTCTGATCGCTGACTTCCGCCACGGTGGCAAGGACATAAGAGTACCCCTCCATTGATGAAGGCTTATCCACATCTGCTGTCTGGCTTGCAGTCCAGTCCTTATCAGTTATGCTCAAAGATTCGTAAGGGAAAACCGCATCAGCCACCTTATGACCACTATCTGTGTTTATAACTTCAAGATCTACTGCGGCATTACAATCTCCCGTCAACAGCACCTGATTTGACAGGATCATGCTCGTTATGCCCAGCATATCTCCCATAAGCCCAAGGCCAGCCGCAGAAAATGCCTCCTCAAAGTTTTCTATGTTCAGATGGAATGTGACTGACGACCAGTCCTGGGCATATTCAACATCTGCCGTATCATCCCGCATGCAGATTTCTTCTATTGCCTGGTCCAGAAGTTTGCGGTTTTGCTCTACGAGAGCGTCCCTTTGCTGCCCTGTCGCCTCTAAGATCAGATATTCCCCGTCTCGGTAGACTTGGGAAGCAAATTGATCGCTTATATGCAGGTTATCATCATTATCTATAAAAAAACTCAGAGCGTCCTTATATTCTTCCTGTCCGAGGAACCAGTTGTAATAGCCGGCAAAGCGGTATTCCTCTGTCTGATCACCGCTGTTTCCCGTAACATTCCCTTTTGCACATCCGGATGCAGCTGCTGCTACTGCGCATATCAACAGTAATATGATAGCTTTGCGCATTGCCTTTTTCCCTTTCATTATCCTCTCTCCTTTGCTGTATCATACCGTCAGTTTAGCAAACGCATTTCAATGAAAGCTTCCTTGCGCCGCCAGGCGTTTCTTTCCCATCTATTGTGTTCATTATACCACGGACCGGGAAATGTTTCTGTACATTTTTTGCATTAAGTATTATGATATATATAAGCTTTTTGGACAAGGAGGAAGTCATAATGGAAATCTTAAAGCTCGGACCGGCGCACGCCGATGAATTCTGCCGTCTAAGGATGATGCTGTTTGAAGATGTGGGGGAGATACCGCCCATGAAGGATATGGCTGCAGACCTGGCCGTCTCCGCCAGAGCTCTTGCAGATGCCACCAAAAGCTACTATCTTTCTCACATAGATAAAGACCTGATCTGTTTCGGCATAGAAGAAAGTCCGGGCAGACTGGCTGCCTCCGCTGCCCTGTGCCTTTTCGACCGGTTTCCTTATATGGAAAACCTGTCCGGCAGAGAAGGCTATGTGCTGAGCGTTTACACCTGCCCTAAGTTCAGGAAACAAGGCATGGCCGACAAGCTGATGGCCGCTCTGATCCAATATGGCAGAAATGAGGATCTCGGAAAGCTGTGGCTCAACTCAAGCCCCATGGGAAAAAACCTTTATCTCCGCCACGGATTCAAAGACACAGGCAACGAAATGGAACTGATGCTGTAAAAAATACTTTTTTCCTTAAAAAGCCCCGGAAAAAGCCGTATCTTTAATAAAAAAAGATTGAAATCCTGATTTTTTGTAGTATAATAATAGGGCGTGAGTTTACACGCAGAATCTCTGCGACAGCAGAAAGCTGTCGCCATATGTCCACAGGGAGGTGAAAAAATGAGAAAATACGAAGTTATGGTCGTTATCGATCCTGTATTGGAAGACGCCAAAAAGGACGAGACAGTTGAAGCTGTCCAGGCCATCATCGCTGCCGACGGAGAAGTCGAAAAAGTCGATGTCTGGGGCATGAGAAAGCTTGCTTATCCTATCAACAAGAAGGATGAAGGCTACTATGCCGTGATCGAATTCCAGGGCAACCCTACTCTGCCGAAGGAACTTGACAGAAGACTGAGAATATCCGACAATGTCATCAGGCACATAATCGTCAACAAAGACGAGAAATAAGCGAGGTGAGCATATGAACAGTGTGATCTTGATCGGAAGATTAACAAGAGACCCTGAGCTTCGCTACACTTCCGGCACGCAGATGGCCGTTGCCACATTTACCGTGGCGATCGACAGACCTGTACGGGCCGGCGCAGAGAAGCAGACCGATTTCCCAAGGGTAACGGTGTTCGGCAAACAGGCCGAAAACTGCGAAAAATACCTCGCAAAGGGCAGGCTGGTCGGTGTCCAGGGAAGGCTGCAGACAGGCAGCTACACCAACAAGGACGGCGTTACAGTCTACACCACCGATGTGGTAGCGGACAGGGTAGAATTTTTGGAATGGGGCGACAGACCTCAGGGCGGTTCTTCAAGACCTAACCAGGGCGGTTCATCTCAGAGCAGCTTTGGCCAGGGAAATGACGGAGGAGATGCTCCGGCAGGATTTTCTGCCATCGACGAGGACATCCCGTTCTAACCAGGAAAGGAGATAACGGATCATGGAAAAAAGACGCGGAGGCGGCATGAGACGCAAAAAAGTTTGCCAGTTCTGTGCCGACAAGACCGAAACTATCGATTACAAAGATGTTGAAAAACTCAGAAAATATGTGACCGAAAGAGGCAAGATCCTTCCTAAGAGGATCACCGGCAACTGCGCCATGCACCAGAGAGAAGTGACTACTGCCATCAAGAGGGCAAGGATCGTAGCTCTTCTCCCATATGTAGCCGACTAGGAAAAAACTACTCGGTATGCCGGCGGATTCTCCGGAAATACGGAGAATCACAGTAATATGAGATTTTCATTTGCGTATAAAAAATTTCCCCTGTCAGCCTGGCTGATGGGGGAAGTTTTTTATATATCAGCAATTTTTTTCGTATATGTTTATCAGCCCCTTGAGCATAAGGTCCTCATCCAGGATGATCTTTCTCCTGCACAGAGGCGTTATAAGTGGCGCCAGGCCTCCGGTAGCTACCACCGTGCATTTCTCGCCCATTTCTTCTTCAATCCTTTCTATCATACCGTCTATGCCGGAGGCATTAAAATACATCAGACCGCTTTTTATGCAGTCCACCGTATTGGTCCCGATAAGTTTTTTCGGTTTGTCGAAGTCTATCTTTGGAAGCTGAGAAGCCCGCCTTTCCAGTGCCTCGGCGGAAACCGACATGCCTGTCGTTATCATCCCGCCCAGGTATCTGCGTTTCTTGTCTATAACGGAAAAAGTTGTGGCAGTACCCATATCTATTATGATCTGAGGAAGGGGATATTCATTTATTCCGGCTACGGCATCTACTACCCGATCGCTGCCAAGCTGCGCGGGATCGTCTATCATTATGCTCAATCCCGTCTTTATCCCCGGACCAACCATCAGCGGTTTAAGCCCTGTAAGCTTTTCGATTGCCCTTCTGAAAGTGTTGTTTACGGAAGGGACCACCGACGAAACGATAACTCCCTTGAGCTGAGACGGCCCGATGCCGTGCATATCGAGAGCCATTTTTATCGTGGCAGCATATTCAAGATCTGTCGCCAGCTGATTGGTCGAGATCCTTTCTCTGAATTTCAATTCTGCGCCGTCGAAACAACCCATTACAATATTAGTGTTGCCTATGTCTACTGCTAAAACCATTTTTTCCTCCGTGCATATATACTATGCTTTTTGTGTAAATCTGCTCTTGAGCAGAGCCGTAGATACAGCAGCCGATATCAGCGCCGCTATGATCGCTTCTATTGTGCCGTTTATTGCTACTACTGAGAATATGACTCCCAGCACTGCTTCAAAGGCGATATTCCTGGCTTCTGCATACTGAGCTCCGAAGAATATATATATCATCCCCATTACTAAGATCGTATTAGTAAGAGAACCTGCTACTCCCGCCGCTACGAGAGAATATTTCCTGGTGACATCCTTTTTCTTTGCCCTTTTCTGCAATGCGTTATATACATAATATGGCAATATGCCGCATAAAATCCTCGGAACAAAACATATGATCAGAGCCAAAGGGCTTCCTCCCATGCCGTCGCCGATTTCTATGAACGGTGAAAAGCAGAAGGCTGTTATCCCAGGCTGGGTAGTATTGTTTATCAGACTGGTAAGGCCGAAAAGCCCGCCAAGAAAGGCTCCTTTCTTTGGACCGAGAACGACAGATCCGATGATTACCGGAATGTGGATAGTAGTGGCTTGTATTGCCAGTATCGGAAGTTTTATGTATCCGATATACGGCACGAAAGCCAGCAGCACGATAAGCGCAGAAAGCAGCGCTGTCTGTGCCAGTTCAAGTGTCTTTGTCTGTTTCATGAACAGATTCCTCCTTATGTTATTATTCCTCTTTCGAGGGTACAATACATCGGGCGTATGGAAATGCCTGCATCCGACCGTCAGGTTTCCGGTATATGCAGAATACCTGCGATATCGTCTTAGCTTGCGTTTCCCCGCCAATTTACTATTATAGCACACTTTTGCTAAACTTCTACTAATTTTTGTGTTATAATGAACGCTGTGGATAGGAAAGAATCGCCTGTCGGCGGGAGTTTGACAGCAAAAGTGTCTAAAAATCGCTGTAAGCCTTGAAATGGCTTTCTTTTTTTGTCAATTTTTTGAAAATAATTGTAGCATTTTTGTCGTATGTGTGGTATGATTTTGGTGGAGGTAGTTAACTATGCGTGTCACCATCTCAAGATCAAAAAGTGCAGAACAGGTATATATCACAAAAGCCTATCGTGATGAAACCGGCAAGAGCACTTCAAAAATAATCAAAAAGCTCGGCAGTATGGCTTCTCTACTACCTGAACATGACAATGACAGAGAAAAAGTCCTTGCATGGGCCAGAGAACTTGCCGAAGAATATACCAGAGCAGAAAAAAACAATACCCTGAAACTGAGCATCGATCTTTCCGAAGATAAACAGATCTCTTTCAACGAGATCCGCACATGCGATGGAGGATACCTTTTTCTTCAGAGGATCTTCTACGAACTGGGGCTTGATGATATATGCAAGGATATATGTAAAGATCATGGGTTTGAATATGATCTCTCACAGATACTTGCATGCCTGATATATGAGAGGATACTTTCACCCTCCTCTAAACTTTCCTCTTTCTTTTCCATGCAGCATATGCTGAAGAAACCTTCCTTCAAGCTGCATGATCTGTACAGAGCTCTGGATGTACTGGATGAAGAATCCGACCTCATACAGTCCATACTGTACAAGAGAAACAGGGCAAAGAGAAATACATCTGTGCTGTATTACGACTGCACAAACTTTTTCTTCGAGATCGAAGAGGAAAGCGGGATAAGAAAATATGGAAGGAGCAAGGAACACAGACCTAACCCCATCGTACAGATGGGGCTGTTCATGGATGGCGACGGGATACCTCTTGCCTTTTCCATATTTCCCGGTAACGAGAGTGAACAGCCGACATTGATACCTCTTGAGAAAACGCTGCTTTCAGATTTTGCTATGTCCAAGTTCATCGTATGCACAGACGCAGGACTTTCTTCTTATGTGAACCGGAAGTTCAACGACAGAGCCGATCGTGCCTATGTTGTCACACAGTCACTAAAAACATTGAAATCCCATATTAAAGAATGGGCCCTGTCCCCTTATGGTTTTCGGCTTAAGGGTGATGAGAGAGAATATGACATCACACAGATAGATGAAAATATCCATTTTAATGATATCTTCTACAAGGAAAGGTGGATAAATGAGAACGGACTTGAACAGAGACTTGTCGTAACATACAGCCCAAAGCACAGGCATTATCAGAGTCAGATAAGGAGCCGCCAGGTGGAAAGGGCTGCAAAGATCCTTCAAAGTGGGAAAAGAAACTGCACTCATAATCCAAACAGTCCCGATAGGTTTATCGAGGAAATGCAGATCACCATAGACGGTCAGATAGCAGAGAAGACTGTAATGTCATTGGATGCTGAAAAGATTGCTGAGGAATCACGCTACGACGGGTATTATTGTGTCAGCACAAATCTGGAGGGAAGTGTGCAGGACATTCTCAGGATAAACAGGGGCAGATGGGAGATCGAGGAATCTTTCCGTATGATGAAGTCGGAATTCCAGGCAAGACCGGTATATCTGCAAAAGGACTCAAGGATCAGGGCTCACTTTATGACTTGTTTCCTGTCATTGATCGTATTTCGGACATTGGAGAAGAAGCTGGACAGCCGCTTTACATCGGGAGAGATACTGCGTACATTAAGAGAGATGAAATTCCAGAAAGTGAAGGGAATAGGATATATGCCTGGCTATACAAGGACAGAGATAACCGATGCATTGCACGAGGTCTTTGGATTTCATACAGACCGTGAGATCATTACAGAGGAAAATATGAAAAAAATATTGAGAGAGACGAAAAAGTAGAAAAAATGCTACAAATCCTCATTGATCAAAAAACCGTCAAACCCGGTAATTGGAGTAGTTTGACGGTTTTTTTGTGGTTTCAACTGTCAAAGATGGGATTATAGCACACTTTTGCTAAACTTCTACTAATTTTTGTGTTATAATGAACGCTGTGGATGAGAAAGAATCGCCTGTCGGCGCAGGGAAGCGTTCATTGAAACGCCTTTGGCTAAACTGACTGGCGTTACTGTGGCGTGGCACGGCGTCTGGCCAGCGGCTTTCGGCACCGGCCATTGACAAAAAAGCCCTTTCCCTGAATTTTGTCAGTCTGAGCTCAAAAATATGCCACTATACACATATTTTCCGCCGAAAAATTGCCAAAATGCCACTTTTTCTGAAGTTTTGTCAATTTCGGCACCCCATGGATCCTATGGAATCCCATGGAGCCCATGGAGCCATGGGAGCTCCAACGATACACCATCACATAAAAAAATCAGCGAGGTACATTTATGTTAAAAGGAAAAACCGTCGTTCTTGCAGTCACAGGCAGCATCGCAGCCTATAAGATCCCTAACCTTGCAAGGATGCTCAAAAAAGAAGGCGCCAATGTGCAGGTGCTGATGACCCAAAATGCGACACGATTTATAAATCCCATAACCTTTGAGTCACTTACATCCAACAAATGCCTGATCGACACATTCGACAGGAATTTTCAATACAGCGTCGAGCATGTTGCCCTTGCCAAGCAGGCTGATATCGTCATGATAGCCCCTGCATCAGCCAATGTTATAGGTAAGATAGCCTGCGGCATAGCCGACGATATGCTGACGACCACGGTAATGGCCTGTCCGTGCCCCAAGATCGCCGCACCTGCCATGAACCACAATATGTACCATAATACGATCGTTCAGGAAAATCTGCAAAAACTTGCACGCCACGGATATATAATAATACCGCCTGAAAGCGGTATGCTGGCCAACGGCGACAGCGGCGACGGCAGGATGCCGGAAGAGTCCGTTCTTTTCCGTTATATCGAAAAGGAGATCGCCTGCGCAAAAGATCTCAAAGGGAAAAAAATCCTTGTCACTGCCGGAGCTACCCGTGAGGCGATCGATCCTGTGCGGTTCATCACAAACCATTCGAGCGGCAGGATGGGCTGCGCCCTGGCCAGGGCAGCCATGCTCAGAGGTGCCGAAGTTACTCTCATACACGGTCATATGGATGTCCAGGCGCCTATGTTCGTAAACGCCTGTCCGGTGGATTCTGCGGCCCAAATGGCTGAAGCTGTCCTCAAGGCAGCTCCCCAGCAGGACATCATCATCAAAGCGGCAGCCGTTTCCGATTACACCCCGGCAACAACCGCTCAAAATAAGATAAAAAAGGCCGATGGAGACATGTCGATACCGCTCAGGCGCACCGTTGATATCCTCAAGACCCTCGGAACGCAGAAACAGCCGGGCCAGGTCATCTGCGGCTTTTCCATGGAAACCGAAAACCTGCTGGAAAATTCCCGGAAAAAACTTGCTGCCAAGAACTGTGATATGATCTGTGCCAACTCCCTTACTTCCGGCGGTGCCGGATTCGGCTCCGAAACAAATATAATCACCATGATAACCCAAAACGGCGAAGAGGCCCTTGAAAAAATGACCAAAGAAGAGGCTGCACATATCATATTGGACCGCCTGTCCGCCATCTGCTCCTGATCCTGTCATCCGGGCCTTACCTGATCGAATATTTCAGTAATATGATCCCCTTTCCGCGAATACATTTAAACAAGACCAAGTTTGGAAAGGGGATTCACTATGACATACGAAAAGGGTATTCCTGATTATGCTATGGTTCCTGCAAAAGAACTCGAAGAGAGCGTGATCGTACCCATCACAAAAGGGGCCATCTATTCACCTGTTCAGGTTACAGACATAACAGAAAAACAGTCTACTCTGCTGACACTTGAAGAAGATATTCTCGTCCCGGACATCAAGCCGGATCTTCACGAAATACTGCTGATAAGCGGCAAGCCTTGTCTTGCGGTCAGAGAAACAGACCAGATAGCAAGAGGCGATGATTACATCAATGTTTCCGGCGAAGTAGAGCTGCAGGCCCTGTATCTGCCGGAAAAACAGGAACATGGCTGCCCTCTGGTCTCCATCCAGACAAAGATCCCTTTTAAAGACCAATGGCACATGGACCTTACGCCCGGCACATCATTGACCCTAAGCTGCAGGACAGAAAGCATTGAGCACATGGTGATAAACGAGCGGAAGTTCAGAGTAAAGATCGTACTATGCGTAACGGCACGGGAATACAAGGACACCAAGGCTGAGATCTTTGAAGGTATAATTGATGAAGATCTTCAGACTCTGAAAGAAAATATAGAGGTATCCAGCGTGGTCCTTCGGAAAAAGGATTCTCTCTCCATCAGAGAAGATATCTTTCCAAAAGAAAGCTGCCGTCCGGAATCGCTGCTCAAGCAGGATATATGTGTCGTGGAAAATTATCAGCAGACAGCCGGAGACAAGATCGTCGTAAATGGATTTATATATGTAAATCTGCTGTATCTGGCCTCCTCCGGAGAAGATGACAGCAGCGCCCATCCGGAGCAGGGCGAACTTCTTGTTTCGGCAGCAGGCTCAGAGCCTGACGGCAGTCAGATGGCATCAGCTGCCGCCGCTTCAAAAGATACTTCCGCCTGCTTTGACAACATATGCCAGATGCAGGACAGGGTGGAATTCACCCAGTTCATACCTCTGCCCCAGGCCGGGGATTTCAGCGGAGTAGACATCTGTTTTGATGACAGCCGCCTGCGCATCAAACTCACCCAGGACGACAACGGAAAAGATGTTTTCCGCCTTGAAGGCGAGCTCCTCACCTATGCCGCATTATACAGGAACAGCCAGCGTGAACTGATCGCAGACGGTTATCACAGAGAAAAAAATTTCGTCTGCGAGTTTGAAGAAATCAGCTGCAAAACACTGGTAGGCTTTTCTACCGGTGAAGCTTCAGTACGGGAGATCATCTCCGTTGACGGCCATCAGCAGGAGGCCGCCCGCATCTTATATACTTCAGCATCCGTTGTTTCCGGCGAAAGCCGTCTCGACCAGAATAAGATCATAACCGAAGGGATCATCTGCGCAGACATCATATGCCTTGGCACCCAGGATGACTGCTGCCTGTTCGTACAAAAGGGTTCACTGCCGTTCAGGGTTGTCACTGCCGCTCCTCAGCTCTGCGGAAACGAGATCGTGACCCAGAAGATATTCCTCAAGGATATCTGGGCAGAAAAGATCAACGGCAAACAGATAGAATTTAACGGTACTGTGCTCGTATGCGCCCAGATCCTCAAGCCCACACCATTCAGGCTTATTAAAAACCCTGCTTTTGAGGAGGGCTCCGATCCAAGGGGAGTATCTTCCATGGTGATCTACATATGCAGGCCAGGAGATACTTTGTGGAATATCGCAAAAAAATTCAAAACGACCATGACCAGCATAAGGACCATAAACGGCCTTTCCGATGACCTGTTGTCCGAAGGCCAAAAGCTCCTTATGGTAAAATAAGACTGCAGTTATCTTACTCCATGCAAAAAACTGCCGCATCTTGGCCTTATCAGATGCGGCAGTTTGTATATATGCTGCTACTCCTTATTATATAGGGCATTATCCAGAAATCCCCTGAGCAAGCACCTTATCCTGTGGACATCATCCATAACATCATCTTTCATGCCATCCATCATCCAGCCTATGAAAGCCCCAAAACAGCTGTGAGTGATGAACCTTACCATGATATCTCTGTCTGCTTCGCTCATTTCTGCTTCTTTAAACAATCGTCCCATGTAATTGGTGACTATGTATTCACAGGTTTTCATGAGCATCTGTTCAAAATATTCTCTGTTGGAAGAGCAGTACATGTGGTACAGAGCTCTCTTATTTTCCAAAACAAAACCGAATGATACATCAAAAAACTCATCCAGTGAATCAGTTCCTGAATATTTTTCTATTATGTCGTCTATCTGCTCTGTCAGGATCTCCTCCATCAAAGCCGGAATATCCTGATAATGATAGTAAAATGAATTTCTGTTTATACCGCACTTGTCAGTTATGTCTCTGACGCTTATCTTGTTGAGCGGCCTTTCGTTGAGCAGATTTACAAAAGATTCTTTGATCGCTCTTTTTGTCAATGTGGTTGGCATTTCCTGTCTCCTTTGAGATAATAATTTTTTGTCGTATCTTCCCAGCCAAGAACATTATCTCCGATAAAACAGTTCTGGCTTATCTCTCTATTATTTATACCACATTTTAGCAGTTAACGAAAGCTAACTTATTTATTTTTACAAAAAAGGCGCATCATGTAATGCGCCCTGGCTGTTCAGCTATGAGTTTTTCATTATGACGCTTTCCACCGTATCGGCAACATGCTCACAGGCGTCCACGCATTTTTCCAGATAAATATATATTTCCCTCCAAACTATTATCATGACCGGGTCGTCACATGTGGTATGGAGATTTCTCATGCTGGAAATAAAAAGCTGATCGGCTTTTTCCTCAAGGGTGTTGATATTGACTATCTTTTCGTGGAGCTTTTTGGAGTTCTTGAAACGCGGGAATTCTTCCAGCATTTCTTTTAGTTCATTGCAGCACTCTATGACCACAGCCACCAGTTCGAGGGCGTCCGGCCGGACACTCTTTATGTTGTTGCAGTACATCCTCAGCAGCACATCTTCTATTTTATCAGTTACTTCGTCTATGTTCTGGCTCAGAAGGATTATATCTTCCCTTTCTATGGGCGTGATAAACGCCTTGGCCAGCACATTGAGGAGCTCATGCTTCTTTTCATCTCCGGCATGTTCCACTTCATGCATTTCTTCTATCATGTCGCCTATCTGTGCCGGATCGAACTGCCTCATCCCCTTGTCCAGGAGCTGAGCCGCTTTGCGCGAATAATCGGCGCAGGCAATAAAGTTATCAAAATAAAAGCTGTTCTGTTTTGATCCCATTTGTATCTTCCTCCGTGATCCCTTGTCTTATAGTATCATCATAAAAAGTTTAGCCATTACAAAGCTTATGAGCCCGCACCCAGGGAAAGTAAATACCCAAGTCAGCATCATATCCTTGACTACCCCGAAGTTGATGGCGGTAATCCGCTTTACGGCTCCGACTCCCATTATTGCGCTGGTCTTTGTATGGGTGGTAGAAACCGGTATGCCGAACACGCTGGAGATCAGCAGGCAGAAAGCGGCGGAAAGGTCTGCCGCAAATCCCTGATATTTTTCCAGTTTTACCATATCCATGCCGACTGACTTTATTATCTTTTCTCCGCCTACGCTGGTCCCAAGACCCATGGTAGCGCTGCAAAGGAGCATGAGCCAGACTGGTATTATCATTCCGGAAACGCTGTTCTGCCCGTTACAAAATGCAACGCCCAAAAAAAGTACGCCGATAAACTTCTGACCGTCCTGGGCTCCATGCATGAAGCTCATGGCTGCGGCTCCGAATATCTGCGCTCCCTGGAAAAAATTATTTGCTTTGCGCCTGTCAGTATTGGCGCATATTATCGTTATAAGTTTACAGAATATCCAGCCTATGGCAAAGCCAAGGGCGAGACTTAGCACCAGCCCATATATGACTTTGATCCACTCCTGCATGTTTATCCCGTCAACCCCGTTATGCATGGCTATTGCCGCTCCCGAAAGCCCGGCTATCAGGCTGTGGCTCTCGCTGGTCGGTATGCCGAACCTGGCGGCAACAACGCTGTACACCACTATTGAAAAAAGCGCCGCGCACAGCGCTATGAGGGCTTCGTGAGTATTGGTCCCAAAATCCACCATGTTGCTTATGGTGGAAGCCACGGAACTGTTGATATGGGTCATTATCAGCACGCCCAGGAAATTAAACACAGCGCTGGTCAGGATCGCAGATCTGACGCCCATGCTCCTTGTCCCGATGCATGTGGCTATGGCATTGGGTGCATCAGTCCATCCGTTTACAAAAATGACTCCGAGGGTGAGCGCTACGGTCACCAGCATGACCGGGTTGGAGGTTACCTCCTGCACAAAATAAGAAAGTGACAGATCCATAGATTGATATTGTTCCTTTTTTTACCTACTTCTTACCTATAATTTACTTATAGTTTACTTTATGGATCTGTCACTGGTCAAGTATTGCTTATTTTTTAACGGGGGATTTGCGTATATTTTCCGTATATTTTCTGATCCCTTTCCAGATCTCCATCTGTATTATGGACATAAGCGAAAGTCCGGCAACTATGGCCCACTGTGCGCCGCTGAGGACCGTAAGGTCAAAAGCTGCCCTAAGGGAAGGAACTGCCAGTATGCATCCCATCAGCAAAGCGGATCCTATAAAGGATAATACAAGCCATGGATTGATCCCTTCAGCCCTGACCCAGACAGGTTCTGTGTTCGACCTCTGGTTTAGCGCCCTGAGCATCTGCGAAAAAGCAAGTACACAGAAAGCCATGGTCTGCCCCGCTGCATGCCCTGTCATAGACGCACCTGTCCAGTATGCCGCAGTAGTCATGGCCGCCACAAATACTCCCTGGATGACCACCCTCTGCACCAGATCTTTTTCAAACAATGTACCTGATTTGACCGGCTGATGTTTCATTATATTTTTGCTTGCAGGATCTACTCCAAGGGCCAGCGCCGGCAATGTGGCTGTAGCCAGATTGACCCACAGTATATGAGCTGCCATCAGCGGAGCCTGCAGGTTCAAAAGACATGCGGCAAACAAAGTTGTTATTTCGGCGATATTGCCTGCCAGCAGGAATTGTATCACCTTCTGGATATTTCTGTATACTCTTCGACCTTCTTTTATTGCAAAAGCTATGGTCGTGAAGCTGTCGTCCAGGAGTATCATATCTGCAGCATCTTTGGCCACATCGGTACCTGTAACTCCCATGGCTATTCCGATGTCGGCCGCTTTGAGAGCCGGAGAGTCGTTGACTCCATCTCCTGTCATAGCCGCAACTTCGCCTGTCCGTTTGAGACTCTTGATTATCCTCAGTTTATCGGCAGGAGAAACCCTTGCGAATACGGTCACGGTTTTTACGGCTTCATCAAGCTGCCGAGTATCCATAGCATCCATTTCTTCCCCTGTTATCGCCCCGTCTCCGGAACGATATATATCCAGTTCTTTTGCTATGGCCACCGCCGTATCTTTATGATCTCCTGTTATCATTATGGTCCTTATGCCCGCCTGGCGGCAGACTCTGACTGACATGGCAACTTCCTTTCGAGGCGGATCTATCATGCCGGCAACGCCTATAAAGGTCATATCTTTTTCTATGTCCTCATCATCATCTTCCGGCACATGACCAGGATTTCTCATGGCAAAGCCCAGCACTCTCAGTGCGTCCTTTGACATGGAAAGGCACAGATCCGTTATATCCTGCCTGTCATTTTGTGTTATCTCCCTTACTCCTTTTTCTGTCAATATCCTTGAACATAACGGGAGCATTTCTTCCACTGCTCCTTTGGTGTAAGCAGTTATTTTTCCGTCTATATCATGGACTGTTGTCATCCTTTTTCTGTTCGAATCAAAAGGCTGTTCAAACAGTCTCGGGTACAAGTCTTCCAGTTCTTCATGGTCAGCGCCGAACATCCTTGCCATATGTATGAGGGCGCCTTCTGTCGGATCTCCTATGATCTCTCCTTCTCTGTCCGGATCAAAGCTGGCGTCGTTGCAGAGAGCAGCTGCATAGATCAGTTCTCTGTATACTGCCGGGTGATCTTCGGCAGCTTCTTTGGCCGGGGCTGTCTGGCCCTTTTCAAAGTCTCCGTTGACTGCTATCTGCGTAACTGTCATCTTGTTTAGAGTCAGAGTTCCTGTCTTGTCAGAGCATATGACTGTTGCGCTTCCCAGTGTCTCCACAGCAGGCAGCTTGCGTATGAGGGCATTTTTCTTTGCCATCCGCTGTACGCCCAGCGCCATAACGATGGTAGCTGTGGCCGGCAGTCCTTCCGGTATTATGGAAATTGCCAGGGAAATAGCCACAAGGAGCTGAGGTATCAGAGGTCTGTCATATAGTACACCAAGGGCAAATATGAGCACGCATACGACCATTCCTATGATGGTCAGGGTCTTTCCAACTGCCGCCAGTTTTCTCTTCAGCGGCGTATCCAGTTCGTCCTCCCCATCCATCATCCGGGCGATGCTGCCAACCTGAGTGTCCATTCCTGTGGCGGTCACTACTCCTGCAGCGCGTCCGTAAGTTACTATAGAGGATGAATATGCCATATTTACCCTGTCTCCCAGGGAGCATTCCTGAGGCAGTATTTCATCTGCATCCTTCTCTGCCGGAACAGATTCTCCCGTGAGGGATGCTTCCTGTATCTTCAGGTTGGCTGACTCTATGAGCCTCATATCTGCCGGTACCATGTCTCCGTCACTGAGAAAAACCACATCTCCCGGTACGATCTCTGCCGCCGGTATCACGCTTTCTTCTCCCTGGCGCATTACCCTTGCAGCGGGAGCGCTCATCTTCTTTAATGCCTCTAAAGACGACTGGGCCTTTTTTTCCTGCGCGATCCCTATCACTGCGTTGACGATAACGATGGTGAAGATCACCGCTGCTTCCGTCCACTCTCTGAGGACTGCCGACAGGGCCGCCGCACCTATGAGGATCAGGATCATCGGATCTATGATCTGCTCTTTTATCATCTGCATTATGGTTATTGGCGGTTTGGCGCGCAGTTCATTGCGTCCGTTTTCTTTTAGTCTTTTGTCCGCCTCGGCATCGCTCAGTCCTTCTTCGGAGGTCTCAAGAACCTCATATACATGGCTCAGTTGACTGGCGTGCCAAGGCACCTGTTTGTGATCATCCATATGGGAAAAATCACTCCTTTCATTTTTTATTTTTATTTATTCTGATCACTCTTTGCTGCCTTTGGCCGCAAAAAGCACAAAAAGACATAGCCCGCCTTGGCAGCGAGTTATGCCTTTGATCATACATATATATTTTTATATTACATCGGTCAGGCTGGCTACTGTCTGAGTCGTCCATGATGATCCCTTTCAAAATATATTGATGTGATTATATCCGAAAGGAGCATATATGTCAACCCCAATATACCCAATTTTCCATCACATAATTTGACAGGCCTTCGGCATCGATGGCCGGAACGAGGAGAATTCCATAGTTTTTCACGCCCTCTTTCATCCCCTCATATTCGTGATCAACATAGAAAATATAGAACGGGATCAGATATTCGACTGGTACATCCATATATTCCAGAGATACCTTCTCCACATCATTTCTGTCGAAGTCAAAGGACGAACCTACGGGCTGGATATATTCTCCGTCCATGAGTTTTTCCAGGGCTTCGTCTACGGAGATCAGCGGGTAATCGCCTATCTTCTCAAGCTGCGGCAGCCGGTCATAAATGCTGATATGTGTGAGCCACCCGTCTGTGGCGGAAGAAAACCGAGCCCGCTGAAAATTAAAGTTCAATATGGACTCTTCATAAGTATCTCCCTTATCATAGGCCGCATAATGGCGCTCTCCCTCGCCGAGTAGGTTGGTAGTGACATATGTGATCTCCTGCGGGTCGTCAAAGTTCAAAAGGCCGGCGTACTTTTCCGTAAGCCATCGGCCCAGGGTAAGCCCCTGTTGGTCGGTCAGGTCTTCTCCCGGCCCGGAAAATTCTTCCGGGAACCGTATTATCCCTTTCTGTTCCTGATCTTCTGATAGGTATGTCTCACTTATGCTCAGTATCCCGTTCCTGTCCACGGATATGTCCAGTCCGCCGCCTCTGGCATATAGAGCATAAAGGCCGTCATATCCGGCATATTCTTCTTCATCAGGATGACCTTCCCATGTCGTCGTGTCCACATACCTTTCTACCTGCTCCATCTCCACGCCCATGACATCCGCCGCATGATAGAGCCATTCTTCCATCTCTTCCTCTGTCATGCCGTCTGCCGGTGCTCCGCTGCCATAATGTGGGTTATTCTTGAACGCCGGCAAAGTCTCAAGCTCTATCTCCGGGTCCCAGGGATTGCCGTCCTGGTACTTTTCGATGGTCTCCCCGCCGCTGGCCAGGCTCCCGCCGATGACTGCTATGCAGAGGCAGGCCGCAAGCCCCAGATATTTCACTCGCCTTCTGCCGCTCCTGCCGTCTTTTTTATGGCCGCTTGTTTTTGCTCCCTGCGCTCCGGCTCTGGCCTGCTCCGCCTCCATGAGCAGATCGTCGTCCAGCCCGTCAAGGGCGTCCATGAGCCGTTCCTGTTTTATGCTATCCTGCTTCAAGTTATCCTGTTTTATGTTATCCCGTTTCATACTATCCTGTGTCATACCGCAAACCCCTCTTTCTCCAGGCGGTCTTTCAGGTCAGCCCTGAGGCGCATGAGCATGCTCTTGACCTTGGACTGGCTGAATCCGTAATATCCGCCTATATCTCTGATCGGATCCATAAAGTAATATCTGCTTAAAAATACTCCCCTCTGCTGTGGTGTCAGACCTCTCAGCCATTCCCCTATGGCCTCCGCCAGCAGTCTGCTGTCCACAGCCTCCTGGGTACGGTCTCCGCCGGAAATACACTCGGAAAGTTCGGAAAGGGATTCTTCGTATTGGGATGCGCCCCGCTTCTGCCTTGTTTTCCTGCGAAAGATATCTATCGCTGTCCGACGGGTGATCTTGGCCAGATAAAGCCGCAACACCTCCGGCCTGTGGGGCGGCATGGATTCCCACGCTTTGAGATATGTGTCGTTGACGCTTTCCCTGCCGTCCTCCCTGTCGGCAAGGATATTCACAGCTATCTTTAGAAGATAGCCGCCGTACTGCCTGTCCGTTTCCTCGATGGCCCTCTCGTCACGCTGCCAGTACAGGTCGATGATCTTGCTGTCCTCCATGGCCTTTCCTCACTTTCTCTCTCCAAAATGCTTTTCCTACTCTATGAGTCGTCAGATATGGCGTCCGGTTGCGCCGGTATGAAACTTTTTCTTTATTTTAACCAATGGCCCATGTCTTGTAAAGGCAGGGGGCGGCGCGGACCGGATGAGGTCGGGAGCAAGGGTGTCTCGATCCGGGCCATGAGTGGGAGCAAGGGTGTCTCCCCCTGGAACTTATATTTTACCGGATCCAGGGGAGCGACTCCACCGTAAATGGGGTTTTTTCGTTGTTCAGGTGGACGCGCTCCCCCTGGTTTTCTTATTTCAAGGCGTTCAGGGGGATTGTAGAAAGGGTGTTCCTGGTATTTTGGAGTGAGTTTTGAGCGTTTTGACAAGTTTGCTTGTCAAAACGGGGCCGCAGGGGTGATGAGCACTCCCCCTGAATGCCCGTTTCTTATCTGTTTCGGTGGAGTCGCTCCCCCTATATGGCTGTTTTGCCTCCGTTCCGGTGTAGTTGGCCATCTGTCGCCTTGACCAGCCCCTACATTTTTTGATAATCTTTGCAGGGTCTTGCGCCGGCCCCGGCTCCCGCTATGCCGGCCACCGGGTACTAGCCCTGCCGAGCCGACAGGCAGGCAGCGGCGGCTCTTGCGGGCGATTTGCAGTAACTAATGTTGCATGATTTTCTACCATCAGAAAAAAACAACATCTCTGCTGGCCCTATGGCTGATCAGGCGGGCAAGGCGCACCGGCAGAAAGAAATCCCCAGGCCGCGGCCTGGGGATTTCCTCGTGTATGCTTGGAAAGACATTTATTCAAATTCCCGTTCTTCCTTGAGGTATGTTCCCGTCTGGTCGATCTTACGCCATTTTGCGATGCATACCACAATGCTGGCTGCTATGCCTATCTCTATGAACAGAGCAACTATACCGCCTATATTGGACAGCGCCTTTACGCCGTCTATTCCTATCCACGCTACGATAAAGCATGAGATCACGGCGACGATGACGCCCCATATCAGCAGCAGCGGTTTGGACGGCTTGGTATCCTGGCCCTGTCCTTCCACAGAAAGGCCTGCCATTACAGAAATGTTGGCGTTTGCAGCAGTAACAAATGTAAATACCATGATCACCAGATACAGCACACCGAGAACTTTGCCCAGCGGCAGAGAATTGAGCACCAGATAAGGAATGCCTCCTGTTCCTTCAGTGGCAAGGGCGCCTACCAGGTCAACAGTTCCGCTCATCTGCCTTTCTATGGCCGTACCGCTTATGAGAGTCATCCAGATCAGTCCGAATCCGCCTCCCAGGCCAAAGATCAGAGCGGTCATTGCCCTTATGGTCCTGCCGTAAGAAATCGTGGCAAAGAACAGTCCCAGGGTCGGCGTCCAGGCAAAATATGAAGCCCAGTAGAATGTGGTCCATGACTGCGGCCAGTTGGAATCATTGGCAGCTCCTGTCATGAGGGAATGATCGAACAGACTGGTTAAAAATCCTCCCAGGGATTCTGTTCCCAGATTCAGGAAATATGCTGTAGGCCCCAATATCAGGAATGCTACCAGGAGTGCTATATACAGGTATACATTGACATCTGCACACCATTTCATGCCTTTATCCAGTCCTGTGATGGCTGTTCCTATGTAGATGACAGCAAATACTACGCATATGAGCACCAGGGTTGTGTTGTTCACCTCTATGCCGAATATATGCCCCAGACCGCTGTTGATATTGAGCAGCATCTGCCCCATGGAAGCGGCTATGGCCGTGGTAATGCAGAAAAGTACAAGGCTGTCTACAATGCTGGATACAGTGTTGGTGTTAGCCTTGCCGAGAGCCGGATCTATCTGGCTGGATACGGAGTATCTCTTCTTGGCATTATAGAATACAAAGGCGAACACGATGGCTCCGGTAGCCATGATCGCATATGGGATGAAAGACCAGTGCATATACATGGTCTCCATGGCAAATTTTGCAGCTTCGCCTGAATTGGGTTCAATGCCTGTTATGGCAGACGCCGGATCCTGGATATGATAGATAGGTTCGGCAGCGCCCCATACCAGTATGCCGGATGCCAGCGATGATGTGAGCATGAGGCTGAACCATGAAAAGTTAGACATCTTAGGCTTTGCATCTCTGCCGCCGATCTTTACTTTACCAAATTTGGAACACATTACGGCGATGCAGAGGACCACGCATACGATGGCAGCAAGAGCTGCCAGCCAGCCAAGCTTGGTCATGAACAGATTATTTAGAGTGTTGAATACCGCAGTAAATGCTTCTTCATTGACTATGTTCAGTATTATTGCGCCTATCAGGAGTATGAACGCAGGCCAGAAGGCCAACTTCTTGATCTTAGCTTTTTCCATTTTTCTTCCTCCTTACAACTGGTTACAGGATAAGCTCAAATCGTTTCCATGATCTTCCTTACTACTGCCGGAGTGTGTATCTCCAGATCAGGCAGGTAGACTCTCTCTGTGATAGTATGATAATCTTTTCCCCACGGTCCGATGATTATAGATGGCAGGGCTATGTATTCAGCCTCTTTGAGCGGTATTCGGTATACTTCCTTTGGAGTTACCATGCTCTTTAAAGCCTCTATATCATCTGTCGCGTCAACATCTGAAATATAACTGTTGTCTGACAGTCCCATGAAATACGGTACTTCCTCTACCGTGATCCCAAAAGGTTCAAGGACATCGGCTACCACCTGTATCATGCCTTCCCTGTCAAAGTTTTTAAAATAATGGTTGTTTACTGCCGGAACATACGGAGCCATCAGGCCGTAAACTATCATAGGGTCTGTGATCTGTGACTGTTCGATCTCCCATTGGACTATATCAAATCCGGTGGCAAGCTGAGTTATGGACTGGCCGCTGTTTACTTTTTCTATCTGGCCCTTTACAAAAGTCTCTTTCTTGCTTTCGTAACCGGCTACATTGGCCTTGTTGTATTTTTCCAGCTCATCCAGAGACATTACCCGTATGTTATGATCGGGGTTGGGATGATCCGGTTTCATAAAATCATATGCCCTGTTATACACTTCCATCGATTCAGCCGCCGCAGCCTTGCATATATCTCTCAAACTGTTTAAGATGTTCAGGGCATTGTTGCTGTTGGTGAAAAATGTGTTCAGAAACAGATTGGTATAAAGGGGTACTGATACATTGTAGAATTTCTTGTCGTCTTTCATGTAAAGCACCGTAGGCGGCACGCACTTCTGTCCGAAGTCCTCGCTGCAAAGGCTGGTGTTCAGCTCTATCCTGCGTACGATGTTGGCTGCTATACCGGCGCTGTTGATGCCCTGCATAAGATTCCCCACATGCACCAGCTTTGACTTTGTTACGATAAACGGCAGTGCTTTTCCTATGGAACCGTCATAATATGTATATTTTTTCGAGCTGTCTTTGGTGGTCGGTTCTCCGTTGACCAGCAGCATATAATCAAGACCATATTTATCTTTCAGCTCGGTGAAAAGCCCCACGCTCTGGAAAATGCCTTCAGCTGCTGTCTCTTCATCGCCTACGCCTACATAAAGGATATTGAGCTCCGGCCTAAAATCCTCTTTCGCCGCTTTGAAAAGCTCGCACAAAAGCACTGCTGTGCCGCCTTTCATGTCGGCCGTGCCTCTGCCGAAGAGCCAGTCCTCGCTTGCCAGATCCTTTACCACATCCGGGTCGCTCCATTCCAGTGCTTTCATCTTTTCTTTGAGGAGTTCCGGTACCAGTGCATATTCCTTCAGCGTACCGTAACAGTCAATCTCTACGCAGTCAAAATGACCTGACAGCACCAGGCATTTGGAGGATGTTCCCTTTCTCATGGCCCATGGGATCAGTCTGCCCATCCTGTCGCAGCCATCGTACAGACCGCATAGTTCCTGATTCTCTTCCCAGTAATCCTGCTCTCTGATAACATCTAGTATGTGTTTTGCCATGTCTATCTCCATGGCAGTGTAGGTATCGCTCTGCACGGATACCAGGTCAAGGAGCAGTTCCTTCGGAGTCCATTCTTTTGCCATTTTGCATACCTTCTTTCACTCTTTTTCGGCAATGATAATATGAGTGACAACGATTTAAAATGTATCTGTTTATGCCTTAAACCTCATACAGCGGGAAAATATCTCAAGAAACTCCGGCTGAGCTGAAAGCTCCACATGGTCTGCGGCTTTTCTCACCTTTTCCATTTTTTCAATGGTCTCATCGTTAAGGAGCGCCATGCACGCTCCAGTACCTGCCGCATTTCCTATGCTCTTGAGCCTGCCCATATCTGCTTCAGGCAAAAGCCCTATAGCCATGGCTTTTCCCAGATCTATATAATTCCCGAAAGCTCCTGCTATATATATTTTTTCCAGATCGCCGGCACGCAGTCCCTCTCCCTTGAGCAATATCTCTATGCCCGCCGCTATGGCTCCTTTGGCCAGCTGGACTTCTCTTATGTCATTTTGTGTTATCCTTATGTCCTGCCCGCCTCCGTGGCTTTTCCAGATCGTAAAATATTTTTCTCTTCCCTCTCCTCCTGTCATTTCACATATTCTTTGAGGCAAGCCTCTGCTGCGCAATTCCTCTCTGGATGCCAGCCTGCCTTTTTTATCTATGATCCCGCTGTGCAGCATCTCACAGACAATATCTATGAGTCCTGAACCGCATACTCCCAGGGGATCCCCTCCGCCTATGACAACAACTTCCATTCCGGTTTCTGTCATCTTAGCTCTTTCGATGGCTCCGGTCCCGGCTCTCATACCGCAGCTTATCCTGCTCCCTTCAAAGGCCGGTCCTGCTGCCGCAGAACATACCGTAAGGCTTTTTCCGTTTATAAGGCCGATCTCTCCATTGGTGCCTATGTCTATATAAAGTTTCGGCTTACAGCCTGCACCGGCTGCCATGCTGTCATCCTCTTCTTCCAGAAAGCCGCATGATACCATTCCGGCAGTGATGTCCGAACCTATATGGCCTGCTATATTGGGCAGCAGGTTTACCTGAGCATCCGGCGGCACAAGGCCAACTTCAGAAGCAGCAAACCGCCTGCTTTCTGTAAACACCGGCTCAAAAGGCAGTACAGCAAGGCTCCTTGGATCTGTCCCTGTAAACAGATGGGACATGGTCGTATTTCCTGCTACGGTAAACCTCGATATTTCTTGGAGTCTGCGCCCCGTCTTTTCAATCAGTCTGCTGACAGCCCCATTTATGGCGCTGATCATCTTATCCTGCAATAGCTTCAGGTTTTGTGGGCTTTCTCCAGCAAATGATATCCGTGATATTACATCGGCCCCATATACGCCCTGGGGATTGTTCAGCCCCTCAGCTCCCAGCAGCCGGGTTTGGGCTATGTCCCACAGCATTACGACCACGGTGGTCGTCCCTATATCTACGGCAACGCCAAGCGGTTTTCCGGTCTCGGCGCACCGGCTCAGGAGCTGAGGATCCGGCCTGAAATCCTCCGGAAGCCTGACAGAGGTTTTTCTATCTGTCCGGTCATTTTTGCGGCACGGCCATATGGTCAGATCTCTTTGCAGACGGAATTGACAGGCCAGGACTTCCTGCAGGCCGTTTCCTTCGTCTATGTTCACACGGCATTTGCCGCAGGTTCCCTTGCCTCCGCAGGATCCGTCTATGTCCAGATCAAAGTCCTGAGCGATCTCCAGGATGGTCTTGCCTTCCTGTGCCTGTATCTTGAGATTTTCGGGCATTATGACAATGTTCTTCATGGCATGATCCTTTCAGGAATAGTTCCTGCAATAGCTGCAGGAAAGACGGCTTCCTGTGCAAGACGCACAGTCTTTGGCAGGCAGATTCAAAGGCGTCTTTGATGTAAAGAAAAATCCGGCACAGGATTTGAGTGGCAGCATATAGTTTCCTGTAAAGCTGACTCCTATCCTGTCCGCTCCGGCCAGCTCCATGATCTGCGGCAGGTTTTCCATGCCCATACCGAAAAATCCCGGGCCGAACGGCGGAGATACCATCATTCCGGCTTTTCCCAATGCGGCCAGCTTCTCTTTCACCAGCCTGTGGCACACATCGCAGTATGCGTTGCCCCACAGGTCGGCAAAACCGTCGGTGATCGGGTCTATATCAGTCTCAAACTTTCCGGCGCAGAGAACATAGGCATAGACTTTTTCGATCTTTCCGGCGTCATCGTCTCTGATACCGATATCGCCCATATCCCGGCCTTCTATGACCAGACGGCCGTCATTTACGGCAAATCCGGCCGCTTCGGTCACAGCAGCTTTGAGGTCGATCTGTATGCCTGCCGTATCCTTGTACCTGTATGCTGTCTTTTGGAGCCTGGCCAGCTTCGCCTGGTCTTTTATGCCGCTCTTTCTGGCAAAATATTCCCATACATATTTGTCTGCTTCTTCTTTTGAGAAATCAAAAGTCATCTTCTGCCCCCGTTATGGTCTGCTCAAGTTTCAGGCGGTCTTATCTCAGACGGTCTGATTGAACTCGTTAAGCGCTTCTATCATGGCGTCTATGTTTTCCAGCTTCACTTCCGGCGGCACATCGCAGCCAGTGGAAAGAACGAAGTGCGGATATTGTCTCGTCTTTTCCAGCAGTTCTGCCGTCATGGCCTTGATCTCATCCGGCCCCTTGGAATACAGGTCTGCCGGAGCCAGATTGCCGAATACCAGCACATCCTGAGGCATTTTTTCGCAGATAACGCCCATGTCCACTGCGTTGCCGAAGTGGAAGCCCTTGGCTCCTGTGCCGTACATGCCTTCGGTCATCTTTGTTACGCTGCCGCAGTCGTGGAGTATCACATAAAAATATTCGTCCTGAACAGCGTCTACGATACGCTTTACATACTGGTCCGAAAACTCTGCGGCCATCTTAGGTGACAGTATGCCTGCTGTCGGTTCTGCCAGGAATATGCCGTTGGCTCCTATTTCTTTATATGCCTTGGCTCTTTCTATAAGGAATTCTGTAGCTTTCTCCACCAGCTGGTGCATTTCGGCCTTGTTGGTGATCACCGCCATCATGGCCTTATCCATCTGCATGATGTTGGCTGCCAGGGAGAAAGGTCCCAGCTGACCTCCGAAAGTCGGCCTGTCAGTTATGAGCTTTTCTGCCTCCACCACTGCGTCAAGGAATATATCAACTCTGCCTGAGTGGGCGTCCGGAACCTGAAGATCTGCAACTTCATCGGCTTTTTCTATGACGGCGTGCTCAACGGCAGGCACGGCGTTTTCCGGAAATCTGACCTTTGCCCCGAAGCACTCTGTGTCTACGGCCAGGTCCATTCCTGTCATGGCTCCGATCATCTCCGGAAATCTGTCGATGGAGGCTTTCATGGCCTGAGCCATTTTCTTGCCGTCATGGACGGTTTCGGCCACTGTGTATTCCGTCAGCGGTACGCAAGGGAAGTACAGCACCGGCAGGTATCTCCTGTCTTTGGCTTCTATGATCTCCCTTGACCAGTTATCCATGTTTATTCTCATAGTCTTTCCTCCTTTGGCGGGTTATTTTTCCGGCAGAAGCTCCTTGGCCAGATCTACGGCAGAGGCAGCATCATAGGAGAATCTGGCTCCGATCTGCTCTCCGTAGCTTTCTGTTACAGGTGCGCCGCCTATCATGACCTTTACATGGTCGTATTTAGGATCCTTGCGGAGAGCTTCGGCAACTTCTCCCATTACAGGCATGGTGGTGGTCAGCATGGCTGACATGCCTACCACATCGGCCTGAGTCTCATCCAGGGCTCCCAGGAATCTTTCCGGAGTTACATCTATGCCCAGGTCGTCTACCTCAAAGCCTGCGCCTTCAAGCATCATTCCGACGATCTTCTTGCCGATGTCGTGAAGGTCGCCCTTTACTGTGCCTATGACGATCTTGCCTCTGATCTCTCTTTTCTCACCGATCATAAGAGGTTTGAGCAGATCGTTTCCGGCCTGCATGGCGTTGGCTGACATGAGGACTTCAGGAACGAACATTTCTCCTTCTTTGAACAGTTTTCCTACCACATCCATACCAGGGACCAGACCCTGTTCCAGGACTTCCAGCGGGTTCATACCTTCGGCTAAGGCTTTTTCCACCAGTTCGCAAACAACTTCGTCGTCGCCTTCTATTACGGCGTTGCTGATCTTTTCAAGTAACATTTTTTTCTCCTCCTGATAAGTGATTATTTGTATTCGATCTCCAACTCTTTGGCTCTGTCTCTGATGATCTCGTCAAAGACCTTGGTGGTCTTTTCGTCTATATAGCTGTAGTCGTCAGCTTCGATGATCTTTCTGACAGCGTTGTCCAGCTTGTCGTTCAGGGTCAGGCCGCCTTCGCTCTGCCAGGCCAGATACTGCTTTCTGTTGAAGTACTTAGGATAATATACTTCTTTCTTGAAGTTCTTGGCCGTGTGTTTCTGCGATACATATGCTCCGCCATGTCCTACTCTGTCGATCAGGTCCACTGCCAGAGAATCTTCGTCGTAGTTTATGCCCTCTACGAACCGTTTGGCAAAGCCTATCTGCTCGTCGACCAGCAGGATCATGGAAAGATTTCCTATGGCTCCCACTCCTGTGTATGCATTGTCGTGGACCAGGTTTTCTCCCGAAAGGGCGGCACACATGATGCTGTACATGGCTTCGGTCCCTGCCTGGGCGTCAACTTCCAGCGCGTCGGTACATCCGGAAGTGCCGTATACCGGCAGGTCGTAGTATTTGGCCAGATCTGCCATCACCGCGTGTACCATGCCCAGTTCCGGTCCGCCGTAAACATTCATGGTGGTCATCATATCCATGGCACCGAATATGTATCCGTAGATGAAAGGAGCTCCTTTCTTTACCAGCTGATGGAGGACCAGGCCTGCCAGACACTCGGCGTTGCTGCATACTATGCTTCCCGAAAGGGTTACCGGTGAAGTGCCTCCGGATACTCCACCGGAAGCGTATGTGGTCGGTATGCCGTATTCGGCGCAGAGCATGAGCTTCTGGATGGCTTCTTCGCTGTTCATCAGCGGAGATACAGGCTCGTTGTACAGCATGATGGACGGGCTTCTCCTCAGTTCCTCATAGCCGCCGGCCATTTCAGCGCACATGTCTATGAGGCACTTGAGGTTTCCTCTGTCTGTGGCCGTGGAAAGGTTTGGTTTTGCGCAGTATTTTCTCATGGCCTTAAGGGTTATCATATCGTGAAGGTGCTGAGGTATATCCTGCGCCAGGCCCTGGTTGGACACATAGGCGAAGTTATCTGCCTTATCTACCACTTTCGCTATGTTTTCAATATCTTTGAGCACTGTCGGACGGATCTCCCTGGTATAAGGATCCATATGAGTAGGCAGGTCCGTGCCTGTTCCGAAGTATACATTATTTCTTTCAAGGAACATGGTCCTCTTTCCTGCCGGATTGGCTACTACTATCCTTGACGGAGCAGACTGGATGGCGGCTTTGACCATGTGAGCCGGTATCCTTACGACTTTCGAGTCGAAATCCACATAGGCTCCTCCCTCTGCCAATATCTTCAGCGCCGTATCCTCAAAGATCTTGACGCCGGTTCTTTCCAGGACCTCAAGGCTCGCATTGTGCAGGCGAGTGAGCTGCTCGTAAGAACACATTTTGAAATCGTGTGTGAAATTTCCTGTCTGGTTCACATACATTTTTAGTCACTCCTTTCTCTCCTCATGTCATTTACTTGTTATAAAATAATTCATGTTCGCTGATAATACTGTCGAATCGTGCCTCCAGATCTTCGTTTATAAAGACCGGCACATCTCCTTCGATGATCTCTTTGGCTTTTTTTGTAAGCTGGTCAGGGATGTTCGGCCGTCCCTGGGCTATCCAGGCCACATTGCGGCGGCGGTTCAAGAATTCAGGCAGATAGTATTCTTTTCTGAACTTCCTGGCCGTCTCCCTTCTCTGGAGGAAGTCTCCACCTATCCCTACTTCTTTCACCATATCGAAAGCAAGGCTTTCATCTGTTATATCTATGCCTTTGGCATATCGCTTTACGAATGTGAGCAGTTCATCGGCCGCCAGTATGGCCTGGAGACAGCCCATCTGGCCTATGCCCATATATCCGTTATCATGGACAAAGTTCTGCCGGCCGTATATGGCTGTCATCATGCTGTATATCATCTCCGCTCCCATCTGGAAGTCCACTTCGTTGGAGTCGGTGGCTCCGGATATGCCGAAGGTCGGCAGTCCGTAAAACCTGCCCATCTCTCCTACGAAGGAGTTCATCAGGCCGTATTCCGGTCCGCCGTACATGCATACGGTAGTCTTCATGTCCATGATGGAAGCTTCTATCCCGAACATAAAAGGCGCTCCCGGGGCTTTGAGCTGATGTATCACCAGCCCCGTCAGACATTCGGCTGTGCCTACCGCAAGGGTTCCTGCCAAAGTAACCGGACCGGTCGCCCCTGCCGTTATTCCTGCCGTGTAAGTCACCGGGAACCCGTACTCGGCGCACAGCAGCAGCTTTCCGAGGGATTCCTCCGAATGGGTGAGCGGCGAAATAGGCTCGGCATAGTGGACAAATGTAGGTTTCTCCTTGAGCTTGTCGTAACCTCCCGCCTGAGCAGCGGCCATGTCTATGATACCTTTTAGGCTGTAAGGATCTGTGGCGAGGGTGAGCACCGGCTTGCCGCAGTATTTTCTCATGGCTTTATAGTGATACAGGTCGGCAGTTCTCGGATTCTTGTCATTGGCCAGCGCATAAGGAGCTACCCAGTCTATGGACTTGCAGTGCTGGGCGATCTTTGCGGCGTCTGCGCAGTCCCGGAGCCTGCCCGGCCTTATCTCTCCCGTATACAGGTCGATAAACTCCGGCATATCGGTGCCCGTGCCGAAAGTTACCGTATTAGACTCAAGGGTAAATGCCTCTGTCCCATCTGTGTTGTAGATAGCATAAGATGACGGAGCGGAGCTGAGAGCCTTGTCTATCAGTTCCGGCGGTATCCTGACTATCTCGCCGTCTGCCTGCGCTCCGGCAGATTCCAGCAGCTGCCGCGCCTCCTGGTGCAGTACCTTGGTACCGATCTCGGAAAGGATCTTGACCGCTGTGTTATGTACTGCCTGCTTCTGTTCGTCTGTCCATCTTTCAAATTTTGCGATGGAACTGTCCGGTTCAAATCTGATCATAGCCTTGCCTCCATGTCATCTGATGAGGAGCCTGCCACCCCTTTTTGGTTCGTTGATTTGAGAATCAACGAATTATATCTATGTATATATTTTCTCTTTTTTCACATTCAAAGTCAATAGTATTTTTGATTTGCCAATATTCTTGATATTTGTTGTTTTTATACTAAAATTTATACATTCTTCTCCTTTTTTTGATGTGGATCTTTTCTTTGCCAACTAAAATAAGTGCAACTTTTCCAGTCTTTCCGGAAAAAATTGCACTTATTTCTGGTCTGTATGTTTCTATCATGTTACGCCTGGCCGTATTTCCGGGCGGGATTGCTCCGCTCTGTTTCCATGCCCGTTTACTGGCCTGTCTTGTTCAGTTCTTGAGATAGTCTGTAAGATCTTTTCCCAGTTTGTCGATAGTTTCCTGATTTATCTCATAATAGACGAATTTTTTTACGGCCTTATTGGTAAGCAGTCCGGCTGCCTTCATCATTTTTAGATGAGTAGAGACCGTACTCGGCGACATGCCCAGCATCGCAGAAAGATATTGGGTCGTCGCAGGTGCTCCCCACAGCATTTTGGCTATCTTCAGTCGTGTATCATCTCCGAGTATCTTGAATATCTTGCACAGCCTTTTTCCTTCTTCGCCCACATGCTTGGTATCATTCAGGTTAAGGTTGTAGTAGATCACCAGAGAGTCGTCAAATATATCTATGAGCAGTTCTTCACCCGAAAATGTGGACGGAAAGACATGAACCTGTTTCACATCTTCAAGCTTTATATTGTAAGGGACTTCCTTGTTGATATATATATTTCCTTTGGACACCTTTATATCCTTGTGGATATTTGCTATGTACTGTGAAATATCCCCCAGCATGCGACATTCATATCCGGCCGTATCTATGGTTTTCTCAAGACTTATCTGTATGCCCTCCCAAACTTCGCAGAAAACTTTTTCCCAGTATATCCTGAGCAGATCCCTGAGATCGTCTTTTAGTTCGCAGATATTTCTTATAAATATCCTTATATCCTTTTGATCGATATATTGTCCAATGGTCTTTACATCTTTGGATGACATGGTATCCGGATCCTTGAGCCATCTGGCTGCGTCTTCTTTTTCATAGCCGAGCGCCGGCATCCCAAGAAAGATATAAAGGTATGTGACCGGATCCAGAGCATCGTATTCTGAGATGGCATCGCCAAATGATATATATGTTTCTCCTGTCCTGTCGTAATACCGGCATGATATATATGTGGCTATGTCCATTATGAGCAGCCAGCCGGAATAGGCCTGCCCGTACTTTTTCAGGCTGTACTTGACATTGTCGTCAAGCCTTTCAAATTTTTGATCAAAATCCCTTATGCTGTGGAGCTTTTCGTCGCTTTCCACATAAAGGCTGCGCAGTCCTGCTATCGCTTCAACCATCTGGCTCTTGTGCAGTATTATCTTTCTTTCTCCGTCAGAAAATACATTTTTATTATTGGTTATGATCATGGCGCTACCTCATATCTCTGCCGTATTTTTTCCTGTATCTGCCTGGCGTTTCCCCGTAATTTTCCTTAAAGCTCCTGATAAAATAGCTCTGTCCCGCAAATCCGCATGTTTCTGCCACCTTATCTACCGGCATATCTGTGGTAATCAGAAGCTGTGCGCTCTTATCAAGTCTTATGGCATTAAGGTTTTGAGAAAAAGTCAGGCCTGTTTCTTTTTTAAACAGTGCCGAAAGATATGACGGATTGGTATGGACAGCCTCTGCTGTTCCGGTCAGATCCGGATCGTTCATATAATTGTCATGCAGGTATTTAAGCGCATCCCGGATTATGGCGGACTTTCCTCTGTAATCGGTGCTGGTTCTTCTTCTGACTGCCATTTCCGCTGCTATATCCCTGCATATGGTATGTATCTCCGGTGTGGAAACTGCGTCCTTCAGTTTCTCAAGCTGTTTGCGGAGCACATCTGCCGTCTTTTTTTCAAAGGATATTTCGGTGGTCATGGCCTCCAGCCTGCTCGAAAGATAATGTTTGATCCGGTTGACATTGCCTGCGTTTGCAATATATGCCCTGTCATAAAGAAGCCCCATATTGGCCAGCGCTCCGTCCCCATCGCCGTTCTTCACCGATTGGGACAGATTATATACCACCGAATCATCCGAGACCGGCGCTGCTTTCATCAGCCTGTACGAAAAGATACAGCTGCAAAAGACTTCGTATATGTGTGACATTTCATGAGCTGATCTGATTCCGTTTATATCCACAAGTTCCAGGACTTCGTTCACATATTCCCTGAAATCAGGCATGGTCCTGAACATTTTCCGGACTGCTTTGTCCTTATTTTGAGCCACTATCGCAGGCCCGACCATAAAGACGCCTGTCACTTTGTCTCCATTCGTCACCGGATAGACTATTCCCACCAATCCCGATGCACACATGAACACATACGGCTCGTTCATGTTCATGGCCGTCATAGCCGCCCTGTCCAGGTTCAGCCTGCATTGCTCATTACAGTTATCATGCTCATTGAAGATAGTACAGAACTTTTGTTCTCTGAGACATTCCCACAGGATGTTCATATCCCTGTCAAAAAGTGTTACCGGGATATGGGCCGTGTGGGCGAAAGCTTCCATTACTCCTATCAGCTTATCCTGTTCGTATTTTGAAGTTGTAATAGTCCCTTTTGTTATCATTTCCCCCTGCCCGCATCAACCATAGCTTTGTTTGGATAGAGTGTATCACAACACCTCCCGGTTTGTCAAAAAATCATCGCAAGCGCTATTCGTTTATCAGGGCTTTTCCTTGCCATCCGCAAGGCTCTTTTCCCGGAGAAATTGAAAACATGGGGCCCGGTTGAGATGCCTTGAGGCACAGGGCCTTGGGGCACGGGCCTTGAGGCACGGGGTGCCACTACACCGAAACGGAGAAAGAACAGTCTTTCAGGGGGAATGACTACACCGGAATTAAGGAGGATAAGCCATTTGGGGGGAGTGTTCATGGCTCCTGCGGTGTTATTTTGACAAATAAACTTGTCAAAGCGCTCAAAACTCACTCCAAAATACCAGAAACATCCTTTCTGCAATCCCCCTGAACGCCTTGAAATAAGAAAACCAGGGGGAGTACATCCCCCTGAGCAACGAAAAAAACCCATTTCCGGTGGAGTCGCTCCCCCTGGATCCGGTAAAATATAAGTTTCAGGGGGAGACACCCTTGCTCCCACTCATGGCCCGGCTTGAGACTCCCTTGCCTCCAGACCGCATCCGGTCCGTCCCCTGTCCCTACGCCGTTTGACATACCGCCGCCTCTGTTATATAATTCAAAAGTTATATGATGGCTTCTGCCGGAATTTTCAGAGGTTTTTAATCCCTCGGATAGGAGGATGGACATGGATATACATGAAATATTAAAAAGTCAGCGGGAATTTTTCCACACGGGTGCGACCCTTTCTGTGGATTTCCGCATAAGGATGCTGAAAAAGCTTCATCAGGCCATAAGCGCCAATGAAAATGAGATATGCCGGGCTCTGGCTTCAGATCTTGGCAAGAGCGATTACGAAAGCTATATGTGCGAGGTGGGCCTTGCCCTGTCGGAGCTCAGTTTCATGATCCGCCACACCCGCAGCTTCGCAAAGGAAAAAACCGTACCCACCCCGCTTTCACAATTTGCTTCCAGAAGTTACCGCAAGCCATCGCCTTACGGAAATGTCCTTATAATGAGCCCATGGAATTATCCTTTCCTGCTTTCCATCGATCCCCTGGCCAACGCCATCTCAGCAGGAAATACGGCCATACTCAAACCCAGCGCATACTCCCCTGCCACCAGTGACATCATCGCCCGCATCATCGGCCAGGTGTTTCCTGCTGAACATGCGGCGGTCATCACCGGCGGCCGGGCAGAAAACCGTACGCTCCTTGAGCAGAAATTCGATATGATTTTTTTTACCGGAAGCCAGAATGTAGGAAAAGAAGTGCTGCGCCATGCTGCGGAAAATCTGACACCTGCGGTCCTGGAGCTGGGTGGAAAGAGCCCCTGCATAGTGGATTCTTCCGCCAAGATAAAACTGGCAGCAAAGCGCATAGTATTCGGCAAATACCTTAACTGCGGCCAGACCTGTGTGGCTCCTGATTATATCCTGTGCCGCGACAGCATAAAAGACGCCTTTGTAGCTGAACTTGCCAGACAGATTCGTTTACAGTTCGGAAGCGACCCTCTACGGTCCGGTGACTACGGTAAGATCATAAACGAAAAACATTTTGACCGTATACTGGGCCTCATCGACCCTGCAAAAATTGTCTGCGGCGGGCAATATGACCGCAGCTCCCTTAAGATCGAACCGACGGTAATGGAAAATGTCACATGGGATGACCATGTAATGCAGGAAGAGATCTTCGGCCCCGTCCTGCCTGTACTGACTTACGGAAATATTGACCAGGTGTATGACCTGCTTGCAGATAAACCAAAACCCCTTGCCCTTTATATCTTTGCTCAGGACAAGAGGCTTGTTAAAGATGTTACTTCCCGCCTCTCCTACGGCGGCGGATGCGTCAATGATGTGATAATCCACCTGGCAACCAGCCATCTGCCTTTCGGCGGAGTGGGCGAAAGCGGCATGGGTGCCTACCACGGAAAAGCCGGATTTGATGTATTTTCCCACACCAAAAGCATAGTGGACAAGAAAACATGGATAGACCTGCCCATGCGTTACCAGCCTTATGATAAAGGTACAGGCCGCAAGCTGATCCGATTTTTCCTGAAATGACCCGATGGATAAACCGCAAATAAAGAGGCGCCGGCCGGGCTGTCTTATCTGTCCGAAGCCTTGCGTCTCTTTTCTCATCATGGGTTTTCCCCGGCCTCACCCTGTTTTCTCATGGCTTCCAGCCTTGCGTATATTTCCGGATATGATCTGCTGATATTGACCGGCCTCCCCTGACGGTTCATAAAGCAGTGCTCGCTGCTGGCAATGCATACGGTCTGCCCGTCAACAGTCATCTCATAGCCTATCTTGAGCCTTGTCCTGCTCATATCAAGAACGCTGACCTCTATCTCTATGACATCCGGAAATGTGGTGCTTTTTTTGTAATCACATTCCACCCTGAGGACCGGCGATGCGATCCCTTCTTCTTCCATCTTATCGTACCCCCAGCCCATCTGTTCCATAAAATCCAGCCGGGCTTCTTCCATAAAGCGGATGTAGTTGGAGTGGTGGGTGAACTGCATCTTGTCTGTTTCATAATAATTGACTTTATGTCTGTACGGTCTCATCTTTTTCTCCTTGAAATGATCTGACTGCCATAAATATACCATAAATAGAGTATTACCGCAAATGAAAGCGCAAATGCTCCGGCGAAACCGGCTTCCTGTCTCTGCCTATCTGCACACACGCTGACCATCCTACCATTGCTGACGCAGCATAGATCATGTCAGGGTACAGCAGTGGGCGCAACACCAAAATGGCCGAAAATGCACTAAAAGGATTTCTTACAGTTCTATTTCAGCCAGAAAAAGAAAAGCAAAAAACCGCTGAAGCTGTTGAAAATACAGCATTTCCAGCGGTTTTGTCTTTGGTCGGGATGACAGGATTTGAACCTGCGGCCTTTGCGTCCCGAACGCAACGCTCTACCAAACTGAGCCACATCCCGTAACGCAAGATTTATATTACCACATTTTTGTGGATTTGTCTACACGATTTTGTCTGCTTGCGGTTTTGTAAGTTGTAGCCACATGTCATCCGGTCTGGACAGCGGCCGGCAGAGACGAAAAAAATATATTGTACAGATTCAATCTGGCCGGTTGGCAAAAAGCCAAAATCCGCAGATCCTGTCAGCAGCCCAGGACCAAAGGGCGGCATGCAGCCCTGTCTGCCATGGAACGCCGCTACCGCCGGTCTCTCACCTTTTCCGCACTTTCCACAACGCTTCTGTCAGTGCTTTCATATCGCGCTTTGTATTATACGGTCCAACGCTGACACGGACGGCTCCGGTCTGCCATGTGCCGATGGTCTTATGAGCCAATCCGGCGCAGTGGTAGCCGCCTCGCACTGCTATGCCAAACTCGTCGCTGAGCAGGGCTGTCAATTCCTCGGCTCCTGTACCATCACAGTTTAGCAGGCAGATTCCTGTCTTTTCGGACGGCTCCGGTCCGTATAGATGTATATGGCTCATGTTGCGTAGATCTTCCTCAAGGCATGCTATAAGTTCCTCTTCGTATTTTCCTATGACTTCCGGGCCAATCTTTTCCACAAATGCCACACTGCAGCCAAGGGCAATGATACCGGGAGCATTTATCGTACCTGCTTCAAACCCTTCCGGAAAATCCTTGGGCTGCAGCCTGCTCTTTGACTCTGTTCCCGTGCCTCCGGCCAGCAGCGGACTAAGCGCCAGCCCGTCCCTGACATAAAGGGCTCCTGTCCCCAGAGGGCCGAGCAAACCTTTGTGGCCCGGCACCGCAAGCATATCTATATGCATAGCCTCTACATCTATGACAGATGAACCGGCAGCCTGAGCTCCGTCTACCATAAAGATGATATGTTTTTCTGCAGCTTTCTTTCCTACTTCTTTCAGGGGCATTTTTGTTCCTGTTACATTTGATGCGGCCGTCATCACGATCATCCTCGTGTCCGGCCTGACCGCCTCCATGATCTTAGAGGCAGACACCCTGCCTCGTTCGTCCCCTTTGACTATAGTATGTTCGACACCGCGCTTTTCAAGGGTTTTGAGGGGACGCAGCACAGAATTATGCTCCATAGATGTGGTGACTACATGATCTCCGCTTTTAAGCAGGCCCGTCATGCCAAGGTTTAGAGCTTCAGTAGTGTTTTTGGTAAAGACCAGCCTTTCGGCCTGATCTATATTGAACAGCCCGGCGATCTTACGGCGGGAGTGATAGACTTCCTCCCCTGTTTTCATGGACATATAGTGGCCTGACCTGCCCGGATTGCCGCAGTATTGGCTCATGCATCCCAGCATTGCCCCCATGGACTCGGCAGGTTTAGGAAAAGAGGTGGCCCCGTTATCAAGATATATCATGTCCGATCCTTCCAACATAAAAAATAGAGGACTCGATGTCCTCTATATATTATGCTGTCTGATATGCAAGTGTTACTCACGGGCTTGATCCGTCCCGGTGTCATAAGCTTGTCCGTATCATTCACCATGGCTGGCAAGACCGCTTCCGCTTATGGGGATGACTTCGCCGCCTACCACGGGATCAGCCTCTACGGCTGCTTTGAAAAAATCCTTGGCTATGGCCAGCATTTCTCTGAAATCTCTGTAAAACTGGCCGGCATACCTTTCCTGGTCGGAAGAGACGCCCTTTACCTCAAGGCCCAGTTTCTGCCCAATGTAAAGAGCACGATATTCGTGATACTCCTGTGTGACCACTATGGCCTTAGACACACAGAACACATCTCTTGCCCTGTACATGGAATCATACGTTGAAAACCCTGCGTGGTCACAGAAGATATCTTCTCTTGGGACTCCGGCTTCGATCACATAGTTGAGCATCACATGTATCTCGTTGTGGCCGATACTGCCGTTATCTCCGCTGAGCAGGATCTTTGGAGCAGCTCCCAGCTTATAAAGCCAGACTCCTACATCCAGGCGGTCTTTTAACATTGGAGAGGGTGTGCTGTCGTCCTCTATCCCGGCGCCCAAGATCAGAATACAGTCGGCATCCATCTCTTGAAGGCTGCTGAGCGCCTCAACATCTTTTTCTGCCGCTGTGCCGGGATCTGCTTCAAGCAGGCCGGTCATCTGAGACAGATCTGTTATCTTCCATATAAGATCGCCGCCTGTGTCGGCTCTGACCTTGGCATTTATGAGCAAAACTGCGGCAGCTGCCAGCAGACCTGCTGCGATCACAGCCGCCAGAACGATCTTTATTATCTTTTTTGTTTTATCTCTCATCGGCACCTCGCATGCTGTCTGCGTGCTTCAGGCCATCGGTACCCCTCAAAGCTTCCCATTCTTCTCTGAGTATGGAGTAGACAAGATTATCCCTGTCACTGCCGTCATATATGTGATACCCTCTGCGCTGGCGGCCTTCATATCTGAAACCGCATTTTTCTATGACCCTCTGAGACCTGTTGTTTATGGGATCAGTGCAGATGCCCATGACCGTAAGGCCGAATTCCCTGAACCCATAGTCCATGACAGCCATAGCCGCCTCGGTCATATAGCCTTTGCCCCAGCAGTCTTTGGCAAGGGAATATCCCATCTCTTTGCTGTTTACCCCTTCCCTTCTCCGGTCGTCTTCAAGGCCAATGCTTCCGATGATACGGCCGCTTGATTTTTCTCTTATGGCCCATACATCCGCCGGCATGAATATCTCTTTTATTATCTTGAGAGATTCGCTGACAGATCCATGCTCTTTCCAGCCGGCCCGCGGTCCCACATCCGGGTCTTTGGCATAGGCATACAGCCCTTCTGCTTCTTCCTGCGTTCCTGTCCAAGGTGTAAGTAACAGTCTTTCAGTTTCAATGTTCCTCATGGGGCTCCCTCTCTGTTATTCAGTGGTGCTGAGTATTTCGCTGCTCTTTGTTTCTATCTGGCTCACCTTCATATCGGCCACATCATCCGGATTGACATCTTCAAGCAGGCCCAGTATGTTGCTTCCAAGGTATATGGTCTTTAATGTCCGGCCGTTTAAGGTTATCTTGCTGTACTCTGTAAAGTTGCAGCCCTTTATATAATACTTGTCGCCTATCTGTACGATCTCTTCTATGGCTATATCTTTTACGCCCATCTTCATATCAGTAGGTTCAAACGGATCTGTTCCGCCGTAAAGATAATTCTCACCGTAAAGGATGTCATATCCTATGGCTTTCAAGTCCTCCAGATATGTTTCGCTGTTGCTGTGGTTCTGCTGATAGGTAAACACTGTTCCCACCTGCATGTCGAGCATTTCCATCACATGGGAAGTAAGCTGATATGTATACATATCCTCATCGTCCCCGTCAAGGTCAAAATTGCTCCAGATGACATATTCTGTTCCGTACAGATCGCCGCCTTCCAGGTCATCCTCGGTTATATCTATGGCAGGGATATGGTCGCCATACATTACAAGTACCACCGGCTCATCATACTGGCTCAGGGTCTGGGTAAGATCTCCTATGAACTGATCCATTTCATAGATCTGGTTTACATAGTATTCATATTTCCATTTCAGCTCTTCTGTCGGAGCGGAAGTCACCGTGATCTGAGGATTTTCTATTACCTGTTCAGATGGATATTTACCGTGTCCCTGAACTGAGATCGTATATATCATATCTCTTGATTCAGTCGATTGGAGAGCATCTGTGATGCATCCTGTCAGCATAGTGTCTTTGGCCCAGTTCTTAGGGGTTTTTTCTATATTGTTCATGTATTCTATGCTGGTGAAAGTATCCATGCCCATATTGGCGAACACCGTGTTCCTGTTATAGAAGACCGCCCTGTGGTTATGAATGGCATGGGTTGAATAGCCAAGGCTCTTCAGGTCATACCCTATGGTCTCCACAGTTTCTTCAGTCAGTATTGATTTATAAGGATATTCACCAGGCCCAAAGAACTTTACGCTGAGCCCTGTCATGACTTCAAATTCCACATTGGCTGTTCCTGCTCCGCATGCAGGCACAGTCAGTTTCCCTGACGGATGATCGGCCATGAGCTGACGGAAATTTGGACATGCGTCCTTGGAAAGTTCTATGGTCTTGATGCGGGACGGATCGATGAATGATTCCAGCTGCAGGAATATTATATTAGGATGCTGCTCATCTTCGTCCTTTTGCTCAAGGAGCATGGCATTGTCCTCACCCAGTTCTTCCTCATTAAATATGCTTAACATCATTTCTTCGCTGTAACCGTCAGGCTTGCTGATACCCGTATTGAGCCAGGTGTTGACAAAACAGTATACAACGCCGTAGTCCCTGTAAGCATAGGCCAGGTTTCCGAAAAAGGTCTCCACACGGCCTGTGTTTATCATAAATGATGTCATGCCAAATGTTGAAAGCCCCACGATGGCTATTGCTATAAGGTTTCTTTTCCACTTTACCTTGCCTTTTTTCTTAGGCCCCTTTATGAAAAACAGTACCAGAAGGCCTATGGCAAGCACTATACCTACGGCCACCATTATTATCTGAGCAGTAGACAGGTAATTGGTCACTATCGTAAGGCCATCATCCAGTATGCTCAGGTCCTTTACAGTAAAAGGCGTCATGCGCTGTGTAAGGATGACCCCGTTTGTTATACCTATGGCCAGCCAGAATATGGATACCAGCGTGAACACGAACAGCCGCCTTTTGAATACGGAAGCTATGACAAGGGTCAAATAGATCAGCAGTGCATTATACAGAAATACCAGCGGCTTATCAAACATGAACTGTATGCCGCCCCATACGGTCGTCGTTGGAAAACGGCCCAGAGTCTCTATTATCAGGTTAAGGACCAGCGCCCAGACCGCAGCAATGAAAAAGCTGGTATGCAGGATCTTATATACCAGTTTTTTGTGGCCGAGAGTTTCTACTTCGTTGATCTTTTCTTCGACTTTTCTGTCAAGTTTTTCAAACTTGTCAAACTTGTACGGTTCGTTCTTTTCTTCGTTTCCTTTTTTCATCATAATCTCTTATCCACCTCATCTGAAAATTTTGCGAATTCCTCTATTGAAAGAGTTTCCGCCCTTCTTGCCGGATCTATCCCGGCAGCATCCAAACTATCCCTTATCAAATCCTTGCTTACCCCCTGCAAGGTCTGCATTGAATTGGACAATGTCTTTCGTCTCTGTCCGAAGCCGGCCCTTACGCACTTGAAAAAGAGCGGTTCGTTCCGCACAGCAGCCACAGGCTGCTGCCTGAATTTCAGCTTCAGCACCGTTGAGTCTACATTGGGCGCCGGGATAAATGAGTTCCTGCTCACATCCGTTACCTTTTCTACCTGGCAGTAAAACTGTACTGCTATCGACAGCGCCCCGTATGATTTTGTTCCAGGTCCTGCACCTATCCGGTCGGCAACTTCCTTCTGAGTCATTATAGTCAAGCTTTCCGCTTTTACTTTATCCTCCAGGAGTTTCATTATGATAGGCGTTGTTATATAATAGGGAAGATTGCCGATTATCTTTACATGGCCGGCTTCCTCTCCGTCTGTCAGCTCATTGATGTCTGTCTTGAGCACATCCTGATTTATTATCTGAACATTATCAAACCGTGCCAGAGTCTCTCCAAGTATGGGGATAAGGCTGCTGTCCAGCTCGATGGCTATCACTTTTCTGGCCCGGCTGGCCGCCTCCCATGTTATCACTCCCATGCCCGGACCTATTTCTATGACCGTATCCTCCGGCCCTATGCCTGCTCCGTCAACGATCTTGTCAACTATATTCTTATCCGTCAGGAAATTCTGGCCCAGGCTTTTGGAAAACCTGAACCCGTGAACTTCTTTTATATTCTTTATTGATGAGTTTTCGTAAAGTTTCATCTTTCTGATCCTTTTGCCTCTGCCACAGCCTTTTCAAAAGCTTCTCTGGTTATGGCAAAGCTGTTGAGTTTTCTGAGGAATGCGCCTGAATTGCCATATCCTATGCCTAATATATCGCCCACCTTTTGCCTGAGTTCTTTTGAGCCCTTTCCTCCGCTGAGGCCGGCCATATCGATGTCCTGTGCTGTAAATATGCCGTTTTGGCCTTCCCCGTCAGCCTTAAATTTCTTTGAGCATACTCTTTCAAGGACCCTGGCGGCATCTTGCGGGCTGACATTTTCTATACCTATATCGCCGTTTTTAACAGCTTTTTTTCGAGGCATATAGGCGTGCTTGCTCTCCGGAAATCTGGCTTCTATCCTTTTCCTTATCTGCTCTCCGGCAAAATCAGGATCTGTAAATATTATAAGGCCTTTCTCCCTGTATGCCTTTTCAAGGAGCTTCCAGGTCCTCCCGGAAATACCGAACCCATGGGTCTGTATTATCAGGGCATCTGTTATCTGGCTCACTACTGCCGCATCATCCCTGCCTTCTACTACTATTGCTTCTTTTATGCTGAGCTTGTCCATTTTACTGTGTTTGTTCTTCCTGTGAAGGGTTCTCGTCGGAAATGATAAAAAGAAGTTCTCCGTCTTTTATCATCCTGAGAGTCTCTCTCGCCTGTTGTTCCATATATTCTGCTGAATTGACAAGCTGAGCCTCCACAGAAAGATCCTCTTTCATCTGGGTCAGTTCTTCGTTTAACTTCTCAAGCTTGTCCTTTTCACTTTTCAGCTGTATGAGCCGGACGGCAGAAAAGCCTATGGATACGACAAACAGCACGATGACCACAAAGGTGACCAGCCGCCTTACATTGGCTATCCTTTTGCGTTTTCGTTTTTTTTGGCTCAGATCTATGCCTGTGCCAGCCTCTGTGGCTGCGTCTGTCTCTGCGCCATCACCGCGGTCTTGTCCCATATCTTGCAGATAAGCCGCCTGGGCGGCTTTTTCTGATCTGCGGTCCTTATATTTTTCTTCTCTTTTTTTTCGGGCTTCTTCAATATTAAAGACTCTGTTATTTTTCTCAAATTCCCTGAGTCTCTTCCCCTTTTTGCTCATCTTGCCGACTCCGTTTATTTTTTTATTGTACCATAACAGTATTTTTTCCACAACCACAGGCCCGCCAGAAAGGCTGCTGCTCCCAGAAAAGAGAGCTTTCCGTTCCGGCAGAAAAATAAAAACTCTCCGAACATGACAGCTATTATGATACAGCAGCTTACCTGTGCCAAGGCACTCAGTGCAGTTGTTTTCCTGTTCTTTGTCCCCTTTTTTACATTTTTGAGTATGAACCTGCTGATGAACAGTCTGAACACATTTATCACCAGCCCTGCAGCGATCCCGCAGCAGGCCATTACAGCCGCAGTCTGGATCTGGCTTTGTATCAGCTGGCTCATTGGTGTTTTTTAAGAAATCCCAGCAAAGTTCTTTTTTCTTTTATCTTTTTGTCTATGTAGCTGAAAGAGCAGATCTTTCCTGACACGACCAGGATACCTTCCTGCAGATCCAGCCTTTCTATGTTCAGTTTCTCTCCTGTCAGTTCGATGCCGCCGTCCTTCAGGTTCGCCCACAGATTATCCTCATCAAAGGCGTCAACATCCAGTACCTGGCTTATGGTGATCTTCTCTCTGTTTTCCAGTGTGATATAATGATTTTCCATATACTTTAAGGCTCCTTTCCCGTCAGATCATCTTCATAAAGTATATGGAAAAGCAGACCGGTTAAGAACCGGTCCGCTCAGCTCTTTTAAACATACAGTGACGGATCCACATGGACTCCGTTTACGATTATCTCGAAATGACAGTGAGGTCCTGTACTGTTTCCGGTATTTCCTACTGCGGCTATGGTCTGTCCCTGGAATACACTTTCTCCTGCGGATACATACAATGCGCTGCAATGTCCGTAGAGTGTCTGCACGCCGCCGCCATGGTTGATTATTACCGTATAGCCGTATCCGTAGTACCATCCTGCCAGGGCGACCGTTCCTCCGTCAGAAGCCTTGATCGGTGTTCCTGTTGAGGTGGCATAGTCATCACCATAGTGCATGCGTCCCCATCTCCATCCGTATCTGGACGAGATCGGCACATTGACCGGCCTTATGAATGTACCTGTTCCTATCTTTGGCGGCACTTTCTTGGTACCTACCAGTATGATCTCGCTTACAGGTTCAATGATGACTTCTTCGCTCAGGTCCTCTCTGGCAGTTATCTCTCCGTTTTGCCTGGTTATCCTGGCGGTTATCCTGGCTCTGCCGTCCTGGCCCTCTCTGCTGGTCACCTCTTCACCCTCATAATAGTAACTTGAATCCTGATATTCGGTCTCATATGGGATCGTTTCGGCAAATGTGGTCACTTCAACAGTCTCAAGGGTCAGGAGCGGAACCGTCCTCTCTATTACAAGGGTATCTCCCACATGGATCATGGCATCTTCCGTAAACCATGGGTTAAGAGCTGTAAGCTCACTTGCTGATATGCCCAGTTTTTCACATATACCGTAGAAACTGTCTCCTTCAACTACGGTGTATTCTGCGGCTTCCTGACCTCCGCTGCTTATAAGGGACACTGCTTCGGATCTGCTGGTTATGTCTGTGAGTTTGGTGCTGTATGATTCGATCTTGACATCTTCCACAAAACCGATATATTCGTATTCCACATCATCAGAATCGCTGAGGAAGAGGTTCTTGACATCTTCCAGTACCTGCTGCGCTATCTCCTCATTTTCAACTACTGCTATCACTTCTCCGTCTGCAGTTATGGCGCTGGCCTGTGCGTTGATCTCGCTCATATATGTAAATCTCCGGAGAACATCATCCTGAGAATCGATTTCCTTGCCGTATGAGACAACACTCCTGAATGTTATATCCTCTTCCGGATCTATTTCTATATTCGAGCCGTACTCCTGAGACAGCTCCTCACTGGCCAGATCAAGGATGTCAAGCACATCGGACTGTTCCTGTACTATGCCGAGCACCCGGCCGTTATATGAATATTCATAGCCGGATGCAAGTGCAAAGGCTCCGACCATGGCCACACATGCCACTCCCAGTACGCATGCGTCTTTTATTATGTCTCTGCGGTACTGCGCTGTCTTTATCCTCATATCATGGAGCTTTCGCCCTGATATCACGAGGCTTTTCAGCACAAACCATTCTGCTACGGCCGATGCCTTATCATAAAAATTGATGACCGCCGCACCGATCTCTATTATGCCGGATCCGCCTGCTTCTGCAATTTCTCCTGCTTCTTCGCACATTTCATCAACGGCATCTACAGCGTCTCCTGCCTTTTCCCAGATGATTCCTGTGATCTTTTTTACTGCAGGCTTTTGTTCCTGCTCACCCGCACCTGAAAGGGCAGCCTCTTCCTGATCCTTTTTCCTGACCTTTTTTATTTTTTTGATGAAGTTGAATTTTGCCATATTTCTGCTTCTCCAATTCTTTCTTCGACACAGGAACAGCGGACCCCGTCCTCTGTTATCCCTGTATCTGAGCATTTCTCACAAGCGAATTTTATATCAGTATAATCTCTCCTGTAATTATTTTCAGTAAGCAATACGGCTCTCTCCTCCTCCAGAAGCGCCAAAAGCTTTTTGATCTCTTCAACCTTTTCAGGCTTGCCGCCCAGGATGACTTTGGAAAGATTTCTGCCAAGGTCCATCATTTCACCGTCGATCTCTTTGATCCTCGGTATCCTGCTGTATACCTCTTTCTTTCTTTCCTCAGCTTCCTCTCTGGCCTTATTCCGCAGATATTCGTAATATCTGTTCAGATCGGCCTGGGTGACCGTTATCTTCGTGTTCACATCACGGCCGGATGATTTTGCTTCCTCGTACCAGTTTTCCAGCACCTTGTTTACATATCTCAAATTGGGCGATGAAATAAATGATGCTCTGGCACACGCTTCCATAACCCTTTCCTGATTAAAATGAAGCTGGTCAAACCATCTGTCTATCATTTCTTTTTCTGCGGCAGTCGCTCCTCTGTTGAGCCCAAGGCTGTTTAATATCTGCCTCTGCAGGCCTGACCTGGCTTCTATCTTGTCCAGATGTTCCTTTATATCCTTTTTTGTCAGCAGGCCGTCGTCTGTCCACTGGCGTATCACTTTGGAAATATAATTTATTCCCGTTTTGCCTTTTTCGGCGCAGTAAGAAGCTGCCCCCAGTATTATGTCGTCAGTGGCTCCGATCTCTTCAGCCCAGGAAAAGATTTCTTTTGTCTCACGAGGGGAAAATGTCTTCCCCAGAAGATTTTCCATTTCCTCCAGCAGATTCTTCAGCCTGTCACTTCCAAGCACACCGGCTGCATCTGCTTCTTCAGTCTTTTCCTGTGCAGCCCCGGCGCTCATCTCCCTGCCGTACATCAGCGAACGCATCTGCCTGAAGCATATGTCATATCCGTCTGCGCCGTCCGAAGGAGTCCGGCTCACAAGGCCCTGTCTCTCCCAGTAGGCCCATGCCTGATCTATCTTTTCTCCCGGCATTCCCAGCTGCCGGCTCATCTGCTTTTCAGTCATGGCCTCCCCGTTTCCGCTGTACAGAAGGCCGTAAAGATAAACCTTGACATAATCGCCGGGCGCCTGCGGCATATATTCATTGATAAAGATATTTTCTACTTCTGTTGTCAGAAGATAGATATCCCTTATTTTTTCCCGCTTAAAACTCATTTCGGTCCTCTCGGTTCAGATCCTCAAGGAGCTGCGCCAGGTCTATGCCATGGCCCTCTGCCGCCTGCATGAGCGTCTCATTTTCCGCTCCGGGACATCCTGCGCAAGTCAGAAAATATTTTTCAAAGATCTTTTCGTACTTTTCGTCCATCGAAAGGACTTCCGATACGGTCATTTCTTTTGTGATCATCTGAACCTCCACTCCTTTAAAGATTAGCCTTATCGCTGAACTTGGTAAATTTGCTTACCCATGTCAGCTCAACGGTTCCGGTCGGTCCGCTCCTGTGCTTTACTATGTTCACTTCGCAGACTCCCGGATTTTCGGTGTTATCATTATAAAAATCATCCCTGTACAGCATGATGATTATATCCGCATCCTGCTCTATGGAACCGGACTCTCTCAGGTCAGACATCAACGGCCTTTTATCGTTTCTGGCTTCAGGGTTTCTTGAAAGCTGAGAAAGGACGATAACCGGACATTCCATTTCCCTTGCCAGAAGCTTCATGTTCCTTGAAAGGGCGCTGATCTCCTGCTGCCGGTTCTCGCTCCTGTCGTCGCCTTTCATGAGCTGGAGATAGTCCACCACCACAAGATCCAGACCCTGTTCCAGTTTAAGTCTCCTGCACTTGTTCCTCATCTCTGTGACAGTAATACTCTGAGTGCTGTCGATGACTATCTTGGTACCGTTCAGCGCGTTCAGGGCATAGTTTATATTTTCCCAGTCGCTTACATCCAGGTTGCCTTTTTTAAGCTTTTCTGACTCTATCCGCCCATGCATGGAAATAAGTCTCTGTCCTATTTCTTCCGCCGGCATTTCTATACTGAATATCAGTACTGAAGCTCCGGCATTTATGGCGCTTCTTTCGGCTATGTTCAGGGCAAATGCCGTCTTTCCCATGCCGGGACGGCCGGCGATTATCACAAGGTTGCCCGGCTGCAGACCGGCTGTCATTTCATCTATCTGTTTGAATCCGGTGGTCAGTCCGGTGATGTTCCCCTTATTCTGGACTGCCTCGTCGATCATCTTTACATTGTTTAAAAGAACATCCTGTATCTTTACATAATCGTTTTTCTGCCTTTTTTGGGCAATGTGAAAAATATCGCTTTCTGCTTTGTCAAGAAGCTCTTCGGAACTGGTCTTATCTTCATACCCCCTTGCCACTATCTCTTCAGACGCAGCGATCAGCCTGCGTGTTACTGCTTTTTCAGCCACGATCTTGGCATATTCGCCGGCGTTGGCTGTTGACGGCACATCGGCTGTCAGCATGGCAAGATAAGCTCTGCCGCCTACCATATCCAGGGTCTTTCTCTTGCTTAATTCCTCGCTTACCGTAAGGAGATCGACGGCGGTATTGTTCCTGTAGAGTTTCAGTATCGCATCAAATATTTCCTTGTTGCTCTCGTTATAAAAATCTTCCGGCCGTACTTCTTCTGCCACATCAAGAAGCGCATCCTTGCTGAGCATGGCCGCTCCGATGGCAGATCTTTCGGCTTCTTCGCTATGGGGAGGGATTCTTTCCATTTTTATCTCCTGTGGTATTTTTCTGCTATTCTGCTTCTATGATGACTTTGATCTTGGCGTTGACATCCTGATAAAGTCTCATATCAACATCGGTCTGGCCCACCTGCTTGATCGGAGCGTCAAGTTTTACCTTCTTTCTGTCGATGTCCATCCCAAGCTGCATGTTTATTGCATCGGCTATATCTTTCGATGTTATGGAGCCGAATATCCTGCCGCCCTCTCCGGCCTTGATCTTCATTTTTATTGATGCTTTATTGAGTTTTTCAGCCAGTTCCTGAGCTGCGGCCTTTTCTTCGGCTTTTTTTTCTGCAGCGATGGCTTTCTGTTTCTCAAGCTGCCTGATGTTAGACTGAGTGGCCTCAGTTGCAAGCCCCCTTGGTATCAGCATGTTCCTGGCGTAGCCATCGCTGACTGTTACCACATCTCCGGCTTTTCCTGTACCTTTAACATCTTTATTTAAAATGACTTTCATTTTTTTACCTCCATTATATCGAGGATACGCTCCATTGCTTCCTCCGGACTCATATCTACCTGAGCGGCAGCAGTGGTAAGGTGTCCTCCTCCGTTGAATTTTTCCATTATTATCTGTACATTGACCTCGCCAAGGGAACGGGCGCTTATGACGGTCCTGCCGTCACTGTTCACGCCTGCGACAAAACTGGCCCTTGTACCTCTGACTGAAAGGAGCTGATCGGCAACCTGGGCGCAGATGACCTGCTCGTCAGGATGCTGTCTGCCGCAGATGGAGGTCATGATGCCGCCTTCATGGTATATGGCGCCGGCCATTGCTTCCGCTTTGATCGTGAAACTTTCCCTATCCTCCTGGAAAAATCTGCTGACTTCTGTAGGGTCTGCCCCCTGTCTCCTGAGCCATGCGGCAGCCTCAAAAGTCCTTACTCCGGTCTTTACTGCAAATCCGTTGGTGTCTACCATCATTCCCGCCAGCAGCGCTTCTGCCTCAAGCTTTTCGAGGGACTTTTTGCTGGTCATATACTGGAGTATCTCCGCCACCAGTTCGCTGGCTGACGATGCATAGGACTCCATATATGCCAGGACAGGATTTTCTATGAAATCTTCAACCCTTCTGTGATGATCTATTATTACTTTTTTTTCGCATGTGCTGAGAAGTTCCGGGCACTGGACCATGCTGGGCCTGTGGGTATCCACCACTATCACCAGGCTGTCTTTATCGGCAAGCGTCTTTGCCCTTTCGCTGGAAATAAACTTGTAGTTTCCGTTTTCTTTTGCCTGTTTGAATACAGCCTGCATTGCCTCCTTATAGTTGTCTATCACGATATAAGGCTCCTTGTCGTTGACAGCGCACAGGCGCATTACGCCAAGAGAGGCTCCAAAACAGTCCATATCCGGGTTGGCATGACCCATGATAAATATCCTCTTTGACTGATCTATCAGTTGTTTTAAGGCATGTCCGACTATCCTTGATTTGCCCTTGTTTCTTTTTTCCACGGTCTGTAGTTTTCCGCCGTAGTATTCTATCTTCATGTTACGCTTGAGGACCGCCTGGTCTCCGCCTCTTCCAAGAGCCAGATCAAGAGCTGCGTCGGCATATTCTTCAGTCTGTGCCGCTGTCTTTCCGCCTGCGCCCATGCCGATGCTCAGGCTTACCGGAAAGTCTGCCTCCGTGTCAAGTTTGCGCACTTCGTCCAGTATATCAAATTTTGCCGAGATGACCTTGTCAAGATATTGCTGTTCAACAGCCACTAAATAAGAGTCATCATTCATTTTATTTATTGAAGCGCTGATCTTTTCAGCCCATTTCCTTACCAGCTTGTCTATTTCGTTTGGCAGGGATATCCTGGAACCTACAGGCGTGTTGGCTATAAGCTCATCATAATTGTCTATCTGGATCTTGCCTATGCACAGTCTTTCAGCATTATACTTGTCTTTTAGCTCTTCAAGGCTGGTGACATCCTCAAACAGTATGGTAAGTTCGCCCGGTTCTTCACCGTCAACTCTCTGGCATATGAGTTTAAAGATCTTGCCGTTCCTGTTGAGCAGATGGTGAGTCCCGTTGTCGGCAGCCAAAAACAGATCTGCTGCCTTGATCCCCGTGATAGCGAAAATATCAGCGTCTACCACATTGTCATACAGAAAGACTTCTCCTATCTTATCTCCGGCGCTGATTATCTTGCCATTCCTGTCTATGACACATACGGGCAAAGGAATATAGGATGTTATGAAATTTTCAAGTTTTACAGATGTCATATTTCTCTCCGTTCTTGACAGTTCAACGACATACCTTCATTTATTTTAACATTTATGCCCCGTCATTTAGTGTTGTTTTTGTGATTGTTATAGTATATCACATTTTTGTGCAGATTTCATCTACAAGATATGGTATCTATAGCAGTCCCAGCAAGAGATGAGCCACATCTGCCGCACCTGTACCTTTCTGGTGTCCTGATGAGGGGGCACATGCGTTTTCTGATGAATGTCTGGCCGCATACAGGGCAGGTGATCTTGTACCTGGGCTCTTCCTGGCTGATATCCGCAATACCCAGATCTTCCGGGCTGACAGTCCTGCTTATCAGGTATCCAAGTCGTTCCCTTGCAACGGATGCATGTTTTTTCCATTTTTTGCCATGGTCGAAACATCCGGGACAGGTATGTATCAGCTCATGGGCCATTATCATCCGAATGTCTTCTTCTCTGCAGCTCAGTACATTCTTGGATATTTCAATGATATAGGCTTCATGCTGTCCTTGTCTTTTTTCCTTTTGGCAGCATCCCAGTCTTTTCTTTGTTCTGGTATTTATTCTTAATCCTTTTATGTTTGGTGATACAGGTATCCCGACAGATATGAGCTCTCGCCTCACATCCTGCAGGATTTCCCATTCTCTGTTATGATTTTGCATATCTTTTTCCATTAACGCAAAAGTCTCTCCTTTTAAGAGAGACTCTACTCCATTTTTAAAATAAACCCAAAAGGTGGAATGCGTAGATATAAGCGGCATTTACTACTATCCCCAGAGGCATGAGGATCTTGAATTTGAGCTTTTGGGTCTTGTGCCGGAACACATATGCTCCGGCTGTTATGCCTATGGCGCCTGCGGCAAAGATCATGATAGTCAGGGTTTTCTCACTTATGCGCTGTCTGTCTTTTTCCGCCCTCCGCTTATCTATTCCCATGGTAATGAAAGTTATGATGTTCCATACCAGGATAAATCCAATGAGCCAAACAAGAGGTTTCATGTGAAACAAATCTCCTATCCAAGTGTTTTCAACATATCTATCAGTCGATTAAGTTCTTCTCCCGAATAATATTCAATTTCAATCTTGCCTTTTTTAGGAGAAGGCCCGATATTTACTTTTGTTCCAAAGATCGTCTTCAACTCCTCCTCTGCCCTTACAGCATCAGGGTTTTTTCTTCTTGCTGCCGGCTTCTTCTGAGGCTTTGAATTTTTTGAAGCGAGAGCTTCCGTTTCTCTTACAGAAAGTCCCTCTGCAATGATCTTCTCCCACAGAGACTTTCTCTTGTTCTCGTCGTCTATAGTTACAAGTGTACGACCGTGAGCTGCCGAAATCTTCCCATCAGCTACGCTGTCTTTTATATAAGACGGCAGCTTTAAAAGCCTCATTGAATTGGTTATATAAGGGCGGCTCTTTCCCACGCTTTTGGAGATCTGTTCCTGAGTAAGCCCGAAATGTTCGGTCATCTGTCTGAGGCCTTCGGCTTCTTCTATGGGGTTGAGGTCCTCCCTCTGCATGTTTTCTATTATGGCGATGAGCATGTTCTGTTCATCGCTGAGTTCTCTTACAAGACAAGGAACCTGATCCAGTCCGGCTTTGATGGAAGCTCTCCACCTGCGTTCACCTGCAACGATCTCGTATCCTCTGGATTTCTTTCTGACCACTATAGGCTGGATTATTCCGTTTTGCCTGATGGATGCAGCCAATTCTTCAAGCTTTTCTTCGTTAAAGACCTTTCTTGGCTGGTTGGCATTTGGGGTTATGTCATGTACTTTTATATATATTACTGAATCCTTATCCTCTGCCGGATCTTTTTTGTTGCCGTCATCATCTGAGGAAATCCTTACCGGCACATCTGCAAACAGGGCGTCAAGGCCTCTGCCCAGTCCGCCTTTCTTGGTTGCTGCCATTATTCTTCCTCCAATTCCAGAAATTCCTCAGCGAAATCCATATATGCTTCTGCTCCTTTTGACTTGGGATCATATGCGGTTATTGGCAGACCGTAACTTGGAGCTTCAGCCAGCCTTACATTCCTTGGTATCACAGTAGTATATACCTTGTCTCCGAAATATTTTTTGACTTCCTGAACAACCTGTGCGGACAGGTTAGTCCTTCCGTCAAACATGCTCAGTATGACTCCCTGTATCTCAAGTTCAGGATTGAGGCTCTTTTTAACCAGGTCTATGGTGCTCACCAGCTGGCTGACGCCTTCGAGAGCATAAAATTCACACTGAATAGGTATGAGCACGCTGTCCACTGCCGCCAGGGAATTTATCGTAAGCAATCCCAGGGACGGAGGGCAATCTATGAATATGTAATCGTAATCACCTTTTATCTGCTCAAGCCCTTTTTTCAGGGCAGTCTCTCTCTGATCCACCTGTACAAGCTCAACTTCTGCCCCTGCCAGATCTACGCTTGCCGGTATAAGGTCAAGATTTTCAACATCAGTTTTTATTATGGCATTCCTGATGTCATAATCCTTATCAACCAAAATGTTGTATACTGTATCTTCCAGCCCCCGCTTTGATACTCCCAGCCCGCTGGTCGTGTTGCCCTGCGGGTCTATGTCCAGTACCAGAGTCTTTTTACCTTTCAGTGCGAGACAGGCAGCTAAATTTATATTGGTCGTCGTTTTCCCTACTCCGCCTTTTTGGTTAAAAATTGCTATTCTCTTTCCCAAAATCATATCTCCTTTTTTTAGTATGAACATATTATATAACATTTCATCTTTTATTGCCAGACCAATTATCAAAAAAAATAGATGTTTCACGTGAAACATCTATCTGTTTTAGGGAGTAATATGGTTACTTGGAGAAAGTCTCCTTTGTCTTCCTGTGTGAATTTGGCATTTTTTTCCATTTCTTTTATCTGGCCGAAAGCTTTTCGCAGTGTGTTTAGATAAATCTTATAGCTTATGTAATTTATCTTGTTTTTCTTTCTGATGGCTTCTTCTTTCTTGAGGAGGACTTCTTCAATCAGCTTTTCGGTCTGCTTTACATTCAGGCCGTTGTTTATGACCTTTTCTGTAACCTTTTGCCTGTCCTGATCGTCTGTAAGTTTGAGAAGCGCTCTTGCATGGCGTTCAGTAAGCCTGCTGGAGATGATTTTTTCCTGGATGTCAGCTGGCAGCGCCAGGATCCTTATCTTGTTAGATATGGTCGATTGGTTTTTATTGACCTTTTCGGCTATTTCCGTCTGCGTCAGTCCAAAGTCGTCCATGAGGCTTTTATAGGCCTTGGCTTCCTCAATGAAATTCAGATCCTCCCGCTGAAGATTTTCAACCAGCGATATAAGGGCTGCCTCCTGATCCTCCATGTTTTTTATTATGGCCGGTATTTCTTTGAGGCCAGCCATCGTTGCAGCTCTGTACCTGCGTTCTCCTGCGATTATGGTGTATTTATCTCCGCCTGCCTTGAGGATGATAGGCTGCAGGACACCATATTCTTTTATGGAACCGCTAAGTTCTTCTATGGCTTCATCGCAAAATATTTTTCTCGGCTGGTTGGGATTTGCATAGATCCTGTCCATGGGAACAAAGACCACATTGGGGGACGGGGCCGTCGCCTGGTCTTTTATCCGAAAAAATCCTTTTTTCTTTTTATCCATCTGTGTCTCACCCTTTCTATGGGAAAATCATAACATTTCCCGAAGGGCTCATGTGTTTTTTGTTTCGCAAAAAAACCCTTAAAAACGCTATTTTAAGGGTTCTTTCGCAGGTGTCCCTGCTTTTCTTGGATATTTCGACCCGGTAGGGCCTGTTTTTTTTATCAGCAGCAGTTTGTGCTCGTCCCCTTCCCTGTCAAGCGGGGTCGGTATCATCTTCTCAAAACTGCCCCCCAGCTTTCTGATGGCTCCCTCTGCGGCAGCCAGCTCGTTTTCCGCATCCCTGCCTTTGTACGCCATCATATATCCTCCCTGCTTTACAATAGGAAGGCAGTATTCGCAGAGCACGGACAAATTGGCTACGGCTCTGGAAAGGCAAAGATCGTATTTTTCCCGGTGAGCCGGCTGTCTTCCAAGATCCTCGGCCCGGCCGTGAACGGTGATGACATTATCTATACCTATATCTGCGCAGAGCTGGTCTATGACATTGAGCCTCTTTTGGAGAGAGTCCATGAGGACGAACTTTTTTTCCGGGGAAAAGATCGCAAGAGGGATCCCAGGAAACCCTGCTCCCGTCCCCATATCTGCTATCATGCCGGCCTCCTGATACTCCGGCAGCAAAATGCAGGAAAGAGAATCAAGATAGTGCTTTCTTATAAAATCCTCAGGCTCTCTGATAGCAGTAAGGTTGATATGTTCATTCCACTGGAGTATACCGTTCATGTATGCATCCAGTTTGTTTATCATCTGGCTGTCCCAGGCTATTTGGTTTTTTTCAAAATATTCTATAAGGATCTTCACTGTTTTCCTCTTCTCATCTTCTCAAGATATACCAGCAGTACATTGATGTCTGCCGGAGAAACTCCCGATATCCTTGAGGCCTGCCCCACGGAAGCCGGCTTGATCTGGTCCAGCTTCTGGCAAGCCTCTATCCTGAGGCCCTCTATCTTTGAATATTCCAGGTCAGGGCTCAGTTTTTTATCTTCCAGTTTCTTAAATCTCTCTATCTGGGCTAACTGCTTGTTTATATATCCCTCATATTTTATGCGGACCTCAAGCTGGGTGATTTCGTGATATGAAAGGACCGGTCTCATTTCGTCGTCCACCCCTGACAGATCTTCATAGGTTATCTGAGGCCGCTTTAAAAGTTCTGCCATCGATATCCTGGACTGGACAGGCGAAGTGCCGTGTTCCTCCAGAAAATCGTTGATCTGGGCAGGCAGGAAAGTCTTGCCTTCAAGGCGGGCCAGCTCGTTTTCAACATTTTCTTTTTTCTTCAGATATCTCCGGTACCGTTCTTCTGAGGCCAGTCCGAGGGCGTAGCCTTTTTCTGTAAGGCGCAGATCGGCGTTATCCTGTCTGAGCACCAGACGGTATTCTGCCCTTGAAGTCATTATCCTGTAAGGCTCGTTGGTACCTTTGGTCACCAGATCGTCTATGAGTACGCCGATATAGGCTTCGTCCCTGCCCAGGACAAAAGGCTCTTTGCCTGCTATCTTGAGGCTGGCGTTTATGCCGGCCATAAGTCCCTGGGCTGCAGCTTCTTCATATCCGGAGCTTCCGTTGAACTGTCCGGCACAGAAAAGATTTTCTATCTGGCGGCTTTCCAGACTGAGTTTCAGATCCTGAGGATCTATGCAGTCGTACTCTATGGCATAAGCCGGGCGTACTATCCTGATGTTTTCAAGGCCGGGGATGGTGCTGTAAAAGGCTTTCTGCACATCCTCCGGCAAACTGGACGACATGCCCTGTATATACATTTCGTCTGTATCCAGACCCTCCGGCTCAATAAAGAGCTGATGTCTCTTTTTATCGGAAAATCTGTTTACCTTATCTTCGATGGACGGGCAGTATCTTGGGCCTATGCCCTCGATCTGTCCGCTGAACAAAGCCGAACGGTGGAAATTGGCCCTTATCACATCGTGAGTCTCTTCGTTGGTATATGTGAGCCAGCAGGAAACTTTGTTTTCTCCTATATCGTCATTTAAAAAAGAAAACGGTACTGTCTTTTCATCGCCCTTCTGTTCCTGCATCTTTGAGTAGTCCAGACTGCTCCCAAGGCATCTGGCAGGAGTGCCGGTCTTAAACCTGCGCAGTTTCATGCCGTGGGCCTTAAGGTTTTGGGCGAGAGTCTCTGATGGGGCCAGTCCGTTGGGCCCGCTGGCAAAGGCGGCGCTGCCGATGAATATCTTTCCGCCCAGGAATGTCCCCGTAGCAAGGATCACGGCCTTGGCCCCGTAATAAGTGTTCGTCTTGGTCAGCACTCCGCATGCACAGCCGTCTTTCAGCAATATATCGACGACTTCTCCCTGCTTCATATCAAGACCAGGTGTTTTTTCTATAGTCTTTTTCATTTCGATATGATAGCGGTTCTTGTCGGCCTGGGCTCTTAGAGAATGGACTGCCGGCCCTTTTGCTGTGTTGAGCATTTTGCTCTGGATAAAAGTCTTGTCGATGTTTATTCCCATTTCTCCGCCAAGAGCATCTATTTCTCTGACAAGATGGCCCTTGCCCGTACCGCCTATTGATGGATTGCATGGCATCATGGCTATTGCCTCAAGGTTCATGGAAAACATAAGCGTCCTGTTTCCCATGCGTGCCGCTGCGAGGGCAGCTTCACAGCCTGCATGCCCTGCACCGACGACAATGACATCGTAATCTCCCATAAATATTTTTTCCATTGCAAGTCCTTTCATTTTCCAAGGCAAAATCTTTCAAAAACTCTGTCAATTATATCCGGCACAGCAGTCTGCCCGGTTATCTCTCCAAGTGCCTCATATCCATGGTTGACATCAATCTCTATAAGTTCAAGAGGCTGCCTGTCAATTATCATAGAAACCGCATCCTTCATGGATCCGGAAGCCTCCTGCAAAAGGGCTTTGTGCCTTGCGTTTGTGACTATGTTAGTCTCGCTCCTGGTCATATGTCCGCCGTACACCAGGTTTTCAACAACTTCTGCTAAAGTTTCCGTGCCTTCTCCGTTTATAAGAGAAGTCTTTATGACACAGGCATTGGGCATATCTTTTTTTATATCGTCCTCAGAAATATAAATGCCTTTGTCTGTCTTGTTGAGAAGGACTATGACTTTTCTGTCGCCTATGGTCCTTATTATGTCCATGTCATCCCTTTCCAGAGGCCTGCTTGCATCTATGACAAATATCACAAGGTCAGAACGGTTAAAAGCTTCTTTACTCTTTTCTATCCCTATTCTTTCTATGGTATCATCTGTATCCCTTATACCGGCTGTATCTGTCAATACAACAGGTATATCCCTTATGACAAGTGTTTCTTCAATGGTATCTCTGGTGGTTCCCGGTATGTCTGTGACTATTGCTCTGTTTTCTCCCATGAGAGCATTCATAAGTGAAGATTTTCCAACATTAGGTTTTCCTATTATTGAAATCTTCAGGCCTTCCCTTATTATACGCCCGGTATCTGATGTAGAAAGCAGCTTGTCAATTTTTTCTTTTATCTTTAAAATTGATTTTTTCAGATTGTCGTATGTTATCTGTTCAATATCTTCGTCAGGATAATCTATGTTCACTGTCAGATTTACCAGGACATCCACAAGATCTTCTCTTATCTGTCCGATCTGTGCGGAAAATACTCCTTCAAGCTGGCTCATGGCCACATCAAAGGTTTTTTCCGATCTGGCTCTTATAAGATCTATTACTGCTTCTGCCTGGGATAGATCCAGCCTGCCGTTGAGAAAAGCTCTTTTTGTAAATTCGCCTTTTTCTGCCAGCCGTGCACCGCTCCTCAGGACAAGTTCCAGTATGTTCCTGAGAGAGACAAAACTCCCGTGGCACTGGATCTCAGCCACATCCTCTGCCGTATAAGTATGAGGGCCTTTCATATAAACGGCCATAACTTCGTCTAATATCTTGCCTGTACCGGGATCTATTATGTGACCATATGAAAGGACCCGGCCTTTTATCTCATGTGATACCGGCACAAATATCCTGGTCAGTATCGGAAGCGCTTCTTCGCCGCTTATCCTTATTATCCCTATGCCGCTTTCTCCCGGCGCCGTTCCTATTGCGGCTATGGTATCTTCTCTCATTTTTCCCTCTGTCTTATATCTGATGAAAAAAGGGCTGCCGCAGGCAGCCCCGTTGATTATTTAAGTTCGATGATGACCCTTCTGTATGGATCCTGCCCTTCGCTCCTGGTCGTTACCTTTGGATGATCGTGAAGCGTCGCATGTATTACCTTTCTCTCATAAGGATTCATAGGTTCAAGCTTGACGCTCCTTCTGGTCTTTACAACCTTATTGGCAAGCCTCAGTGCAAGAGCTTCGAGGGTCTTTTCTCTCTTTGCCCTGTAGTTTTCGGCATCTATCACTACTCTGACATATTTGTCCTGATCCTTGTTGACAACAAGACTGGTCAGATACTGGATAGCGTCGAGGGTCTGTCCTCTTTTACCGATAATAGTGCCGGAGTCTTTTCCCTGAACATTGATAAAGAGCATATCTTCACCTTTTCTGGCGGTTATGTCAAGGTCAAGTCCCATTTCTCCGGTGACTTTTTTAAGGAAGTCAAGTCCCTCGTGTTCTTCGCAAGGTTCAAGGGAAGATTCATCGATCTCTATGCTCTTGAGTATCTTGGAGCTGCTGTCGCTCTCTTTATTCCTCTCCCTGCTTTTTTCTCTGTCTCTCTTTTTATTTTCTGTCCTGCGTGTTTCTGTTTTATGAATGTTCTTTGCCTCTTTTTCTTCGGCGCGGACAATGTCTCTTTCAGGTTCTTCTTTTGGATCGGAAGCGCCCGGCTGAAGAGATTTTTTCTTCTCTACCCTGACAAGCGCCAGTTTTGACCCTATTCCAAAAAATCCTCTTGAAGGCTCCTCTAAAACAGTAACATCGACTTCATCTATGGTAAGGTTCAGATCTTCCAGAGCCAGACGAACGGCCGTGTCAACATCTGTTCCCCATTTTTCAGAAAAATCTGCCATGTTTTGTTTTTCCTCCAATTTATTCTATGCTTTTACAGCTTTTGCTTTTTTCTTTTTATTTTTGCCGGTATCTCCTCCGGTCATTTCTTTTCTCATCTTTGCAAATCTGAGATTGAAGAATATCTGTATTATCTGGTTGAATGCCCAGTAGATGGCAAGCCCGGCAGGGTAGCTCCTTGCAAGGAGCAGGATCATAACAGGGAAAAGATATCTCATTATGATGTTCATCATCTTCATCTGCTCAGCGCTTGTTGCTCCGGCAGTATTTGTCTGTGACAGGAATGATGATAAAAATGTTGCTGCTCCGGCAATTATAGGCAGTACCCAAGGGTCAGGCTGTGCCAGGTCAGGTATCCACAGGAAAGATTCGTGGATAGCAAAAAGCATCGAATCAGACTCTATGTAGTTCATAGGATTTCTCAAAAGGGAGAACAGCCCCATGATGATTATCATCTGGATTATCATAGGCAGACATCCGCCGTACATGCTGCCGCCTTCCTCTTTGTAAAGTTCAGCGATCTTCTGGTTCATCATGTTCTGATCTTTGGCGTATTTCTGCTGTATCTCCCTGATCTTAGGCTGCATCCTCGACATTTTGATGGTCGATTTTATCTGCTTTGCATATAGCGGATACATCACAACTTTTATAATGGCGGTAAATACGAGCAATGTTATACCGTAGTTACCTATAAAGTCGTACATCCAAGTTAGTAAGTAACTCAGAGGAGTTGCTAATATTCCCATTCATTTCCTCCATTATTTTAAAGGATCGTACCCTCCCTCATGTCCGGGATGGCACTTTAAAATCCGTCTTATCCCAAGGTAAGTACCCTTGATGGGCCCGTATTTTTCAAGTGCTTGTATGAAATATACCGAACATGTTGGAATAAATCTGCACTTAGGCGGAAAAAGAGGTGAAATGCAGAGCTGATAAAACCTGATGAGCAGTATCAGGATTTTTTTAAAAAAGTTGCTCACAAACTTCATTTCATTTTCACTCCGGTTCGTTTAAAGGCTGAAATAAGTGATCTCTCAACTTCCGCACATTTTTTTCCGCAAATAGTGTTTCTGGCAATGATTATGAAATCATAACCTGAGGGCAGCGATGGCGATATGGCCCTATAGCTTTCTTTCATCAGCCTCTTTGCCCTGTTCCTCTTTACACTGTTGCCGACTTTTTTACTTGCTAAAAAACCTGTTCTGTTGTATGAAAGTCCGTTGGGTCTGTAAAAGAGCACCACATATCTGTCGCCCACTGACTTTCCTCTTTTGTAGATTGCAGAAAAATCGCTGTTTTTCCTTAAAACATTTTTTTTCAGCATAGTATCCTTCGGTTTTATCTGGCGATTTATTAGGCGGTAAGTTTCTTTCTGCCCTTTGCTCTTCTTCTCTTAAGAACATTTCTTCCGTTCTTAGTGCTCATTCTCTTTCTGAATCCGTGTTCTTTCATTCTCTGCCTTTTCTTAGGCTGATAAGTCTGTTTCATTACTTGATTTTCTCCTTTCGTTGCCCCTTATGGGTGTTCATCTGAATTTTAGTGTGGATCTGAATTCCAATCCGACACATATGCCTGACTATTATAAATGAAAAATGTTCAAATGTCAATCATTTTAGGCACAGGTGGCGCGAGCTGGGGCACAGGTGGCGCGAGCTGGGGCACAGGTGGCGCGAGCAAAATGTAAAAGCGGCCTCTAATGATGTAAAGAACGAATGCTGTTTTTTTTTCGTCATTCAACACAAATCATAACAATCATAAAACTATAAATGGCAGCATTGACACTTGCAAAAGTGCCATGGATAAAATGGATAAAGTGGGTATTTCCTCTTATCATCGGCTGGTTTATCCTTGGAGGCATATTTGTTGCATATGCCCAGATTTCAGGATACGGACCATTTTAACAGATATAGTATGATATGGTTAAAAACTTGTTCACAAAGTTATCCACGTGTTGTGGATAACTTTTATAATTGTTTATTTTTAGAATATCACAAATTCATACTTGCCTGTGGATAACTTTTTGGATAGAATGTAGTTGTATCACATATAAAAGAAGGTTATTTAATGGATTACAGTAAAATTTGGGAAAGCGTTTTAGAAAGGATAAAAGAGATAACCACTCAGATAAGTTTTGAGACATGGTTTCTCCCTTTAAAGATAAGAAAAATAGACACTGACCTTAACATCGTCTACATAGAGGTAAACGCAGACAACAGAAGCGATTTTATAATAACTACCATAAAAAACCGCTATATTACAACCCTTGAAGGAGCTTTTAAAGAAGTCCTGGGAGATAATTTCCGCGTCATACTGAAAGATTCTTTATCCTACGGAGAAGATGACAACAAACAAAGTCAAAAGATAAAACAGAAAAAGAATATTCTCGATAAAGAAAAGATATTCAATCCTAAATATACTTTTGATAACTTTGTAGTTGGAAACAGCAACAAGTATGCCCATGCAGCTGCCCTCGCCGTAGCCGAATCTCCATCTGAAGCATATAATCCCCTGTTCATATACGGCGGTTCAGGCCTTGGTAAGACTCACCTTATGCATGCCATAGGAATATATCTCCTGGAGAATAATCCACAGATAAATGTGCTGTATGTATCCTCTGAAATGTTCACCAATGAATTTATCAAAGCCATCAATACAAAGACAATGAACGATTTCAAGAAAAAATACAGGCAGGCAGATGTGCTTATGATAGACGACATACAGTTCCTTGGGGGAAAAAACGAAACACAGGAAGAATTTTTCCATACATTCAATTCCCTCTACAACCTTAACAAGCAGATAATAATATCCAGCGACAAAGCTCCCAACAAGCTTGTAAACCTTGAAGAAAGACTGATCTCACGCTTTCAGTGGAACCTGATAGCAGATATACAGCCGGCCGACTATGAAACAAGAGTAGCCATCCTCCTCAAAAAAGTCGAAAACATGAACATAGACATAGACGACAACCCTGATATTTACGATGTTGTCTGCATGATAGCCGAAAAAATAAAGGATAACATAAGAGAGCTGGAAGGCGCCCTTACCAGGGTAATATCTTTTTCACAGCTTTTAAACGAAAAGCTGGACAAGAACTTCGCAAGAAAAACTTTAAAAGATATATTCAGCAACATGGAAAAAACAGTCACTCCAGAAAAGATCAAAAAGACTGTATGCAGACATTACGGTATAAAAATATCTGACATAGAATCATCAAAAAAGACCAACAACATAGCTTATCCAAGGCAGATAGCAATGTATCTCATAAGAGAGATGACAGATTATTCTCTTCCTAAGATAGGTCAGTTTTTTGGAGGAAAACATTATACCACTGTTTTGTATGCCTGCGAAAAAATAGAAAATGAAATGAAAACTGACAGAAATCTTGCGGAAATAATCGAAGCCATAAAAGAAGAAGTCAATGATTAAAAAAGTTTTCCTAAACTTTTCATAACAATTAAAAAGATATCCGGTAATTATCAACATGTTTTTTAACAGCATTTTTTGTTGATTTTTCAAATACTTTACAAGTTATCCACATATTTCACAAGGACTACTACTATTACTACTATCAAAAAATATAATTACTAAATAATACGGAGGTATTTTATGAAATTTTCATGTAGCCAGCAAACTCTTTCAAAAGCCCTGAATATTGTCTCAAAAGCCGTGACGATCAGGACTACGATACCTATCCTGAAAGGCATACTCCTGAAAGTAGACGAAAATGGTATTTTGACCATGTCTGCTTCTGACCTTGATCTGAGCATAGAAAAAAAGATAGAAGTTTCAGACCCTCAGCCTGGAGAAATAGTAGTACTTTCAAAACTTTTCGGAGATATAATCAGAAAGCTGCCTGAAGGGAACATAACGATAGAAGAAAATTCAGGCAAAGTAAATATAAAATGTTCCAATTCGGAATTTAATATCATAGGTCTGGCTGCCGATGAATTTCCAAATATAGATCCAAAAGATTCTTATGAAGAAGAGCTTGTCTTTAACAAGGAGCTCTTAAAAGAAATGATAAGAAAGACTGCCTTTTCTGCCAGTATAGATGAAAACAGAGGTGCAATGACAGGTGTCCTCATCGAAATGGAAGAAAATACTCTCAGCATGGTCGCCATCGACGGTTTCCGTATGGCCATCGCCAGAGAGCAGATGAAAAATAAAAAAATAGAAAATATCATAATACCTGCCAAGATACTGTCTGAAGTCAGCAGGATAATAACCGAATCAGAATTTGACAGCGAAGATGTGAATGTCCTGCTCAGCAAAAAGAACGCTGTTTTCAATATGGAAAATACAAAAGTGGTAATAAGGCTCCTTGAGGGAGAATTTATGAACTACAAGAGGATAATCCCTGCTGAAAATCCTACCAAAGTTGTCCTCAACAGAAGCGACTTTCTTGAAAGCGTTGAAAGGGCTTCTCTTCTTGCGAAAGTTGGAAAGAACAATCTGATAAAACTTGATATAAAAGACGGCAACATCGAGATCACCTCCAAGTCAGAAGAAGGAAATGTAAAAGAAGAAGTCATAGCTACAAAAGAAGGCAACGATCTTGTCATTGGATTTAACTCCAAATATATGATAGATGCCCTCAAAGTCATAGATGACGAGAGCATAACCATGTTTTTCAACACCAGTGTAAGCCCTTGCCTTGTAAAACCTGTGACCGGAGACAGTTTTGAATATCTGATACTGCCTGTAAGGATAAGTCAGTAATGTTTATAAAGAGTATCGAACTGAAAAATTTCAGAAACTACGATGAGCTGACCTTGTCATTTAACGATAAGGTCAACTTTATAGTGGGAAATAACGCCCAGGGCAAGACCAATCTCCTTGAGGGTATCTACATGTCCTCCATAGGAAAGTCTTTCAGGACATCCAAAGACAGCGAGATGATAGGATTCGGAAAGGATTTCTGCAAGATAAAAGTCGAAGCCCAGAAAAATCTTTTCCTCAGCGATGTGGAGATAACCATAAGCCGTGAAAAAGGCAAGTCAATAAAGATGGACGGAGTCAACATCCACAAAACATCGGACCTGCTGGAAAACATATATATAGTCATTTTTTCTCCCGAAGACCTGAAAATAGTAAAGGACGAGCCGGAAAAGCGCAGAAGATTCATAGACCGGGAGCTGTGCCTGCTGAAACCGGCTTACTACGACTGCCTTAACAATTACAAAAAAGTCCTTCTCCAGAGAAATACATATCTAAAAGAAAAATATATAGACAGATCGGTCCTTGACATCTGGGATATGCAGCTTGCTTCTTACGGAGCAAGGATAATTTCCATGAGAGATATATTCATAAAAAAACTGGCTCAGATAAGCAGCAAGCTCCACCATAACATAACCAACGGCAGGGAAAATCTCAAGATAGCCTACGACCCCAATGTAAAGATAGCCGAAGATCAGGAAGCTTATCTTTACAAATGTACCAAGGACTCATATGATAACGACATGAGACTGAGGACTACCACCAGGGGGCCTCACCGGGACGATATACAGTTTTTCATAGATAAGATAAATGTGAGGAACTTCGGTTCTCAGGGGCAGCAGCGGACATCTGCCCTCTCCCTCAAACTGGCGGAGATCGAGCTTATCAGGAACGAGACCGGAGAAAATGCAGTTCTCCTTTTGGATGATGTCATGTCGGAACTGGACCAGACAAGACAGGAATTTCTCATCAGATCCCTTTCAGATATACAGCTTTTCATAACCTCAACGGAGATAACAGAAAACCTCAAAGATGTCGTTTCTAAGGGAAAAATATACAAAATAGAAGAAGGAAAGATAAAGCTCTGAAAAAATACTATTAAATAAAGATATATATATAGTGTTTTTTAGGGCTTTTTTAGTTTGAAATCGGCGTTTTAACACCTTTAAAAAATAAAAATAAAGAAAAATACCTAAAAACTCAAAAAAATTTGAATAAAGGCCAAAAATGTGCTATAATCTACTCTGAATAAAAATGATCAGAAAAAAGGTGAAAAAATGAGCTTATTTGAGGAAAAAACAAGCGGACAATATGACGCTGCCCAGATACAGGTCCTGGAAGGTCTTGAAGCAGTCAGAAAAAGACCGGGAATGTATATAGGCAGCACCGGAGCAAGGGGACTTCATCATCTTGTTTACGAAGTTGTCGACAACAGTGTTGACGAAGCTCTCGCAGGATATTGCAAAACCATAAAAGTAACCATAGGAAAAGATAATTCAGTTACCGTAGAAGACGACGGCCGTGGAATGCCTGTGGACAAGCATCCCAAGATGGGCATACCTGCCGTAGAAGTTATCCATACAGTTCTCCACGCCGGTGGAAAATTCGGCGGCGGAGGATACAAGGTATCAGGCGGACTCCACGGCGTAGGCGCTTCTGTAGTAAACGCCCTTTCCACAAGGATGGAAGTGGAGATCAAGAGAAACGGAAAAATATATAAACAATGTTATGAGAGAGGTAAGACCGTAACCCCTCTTGAAGTCATAGGAGAATCCAAAAAAACAGGTTCAAAGACAACTTTCTGGCCTGACCCTGAAATATTTGAGACTACAGTTTTTGATTTTGCCACCCTTGAACACAGACTGAGGGAAATGGCATTTCTAAACAAGGGTATAAAGATAGTCTTTAAGGATGAAAGAGAAGGACAAAAGAAAAATGAGACCTATCATTATGAAGGAGGTATCAAGGAATTTGTCCAGTTCATCAATGAAAGCAAAGATCCTATCCATCCCGACATAATATATTTTGAAGTGATAAAAGAAAACTGCGAACTTGAAGTGGCAATGCAGTATACACAAAGCTACAGCGAACTGGTGCTTGGATATGCCAATAATATAAACACAACCGACGGCGGTACTCATATCGTCGGGTTTAAGAGCGCCCTTACAAGAGTTTTCAATGATTATGGAAAGAAAAACAAGATACTCAAAGACAGTGACGATGCCCTGACAGGAGAGGATGTCAGAGAAGGTCTTACTGCCATAGTTTCAGTGAAACTTGAAGAACCGCAATTTGAAGGTCAGACCAAAGCAAAACTTGGAAACCCGGATATAAGAGGTTTTGTTGAAACATCTACAAATGAGAATCTGACCGCTTTTCTTGAAGAAAATCCTGCTCAGGCCAAGGCCATTCTTGAAAAATGTATCAAGGCAGCCAGAGCAAGAGAAGCAGCCAGAAAAGCCAGGGACCTTACCAGGAGAAAAGGCGCTCTGGACAGTTTTTCACTGCCTGGAAAACTGGCTGACTGCTCAGATAAAGATCCGTCAGTATGCGAGATCTTCCTGGTCGAGGGAGATTCGGCCGGAGGCAGCGCCAAAGACGGCAGAGACAGGAAGCGTCAGGCGATACTTCCTCTCCGTGGAAAGATCCTAAATGTAGAAAAAGCCAGACTTGACAAGATATTGAATTCCGATGAGATAAAGAACATGATAACAGCTTTCGGCTGCGGTATCGGAGACGATTTTAATATTGAAAAACTCCGTTACCACAAGATCATAATAATGACCGATGCCGATGTGGACGGAGCTCACATCAGGACTCTGCTCCTGACCTTCCTTTACAGATATATGAGACCTCTCATCGAAGGCGGCTATGTTTATGCTGCCCAGCCTCCTCTATATCAGGTAAAAAAAGGCAAGGATGTATATTACACATACAGTGAAGAAGAACAGGGAAGGCTCATGAAATCTCTCGAAGATAAAGCCGGAAAAGCTGATATCCAGCGTTACAAAGGTCTTGGAGAGATGGACGCCGAACAGCTCTGGGAGACGACCATGGACTATGAGCACAGGACTCTTATCCAGATAACCATAGAAGACAGCGCAGAGGCAGATCAGACTTTCTCGACCCTCATGGGAGACAAGGTCCCGCCTCGCAAGAAGTTCATAGAAGAAAACGCTCATTATGCGACTCTTGATATTTAGGAAAGGAGGACTTCAAGTACATGACCACATTTTTAGAAGATCAGAAAATGATCCAGCATGAGATAAACAAAGAAATGAAGGACTCCTATATCGACTACGCCATGAGCGTTATCGTAAGCCGTGCCCTTCCCGATGTCAGAGACGGATTAAAGCCGGTACACAGAAGGATCCTTTACGGTATGAGCGGACTGGGAGTAACTCCTGACAAGCCGCACAAAAAATCAGCCCGTATAGTCGGAGAAGTCATGGGTAAATACCACCCTCACGGAGACTCCTCCATATATGACGCAATGGTAAGGCTGGCTCAGCCTTTCAACATAAGATACACTCTCGTAGACGGCCACGGAAACTTCGGTTCTGTTGACGGAGATGGCGCCGCAGCCATGCGTTATACAGAAGCCCGTATGACTCCGCTGGCTCTGCAGATGCTCAGAGATATTGAAAAAGATACGGTAGATTTCACTCCGAACTTTGACGGAGAAGAAAAGGAGCCGGTAGTTTTGCCTGCCCGTTTTCCGAATCTGCTGGTCAACGGATCCAACGGTATCGCCGTAGGTATGGCCACATCCATACCACCTCATAATCTTGGAGAAGTTATCGACGCTACCGTCAAGCTCATCGACGAGCCGGAAGCTACCGTAGACGACCTGATCAAAATAGTAAAAGGCCCTGACTTCCCTACCGGTGCCATGATAATGGGCAAAACTCCCGTAAGGGAAGCTTACCGCACAGGTCAGGGAAAAGCTGTAGTAAGAGCCGTGACCGAGATCGAAGAAGGTTCCCACGGCAAACAGCAGATAGTCGTGACCGAAATACCTTATCAGGTAAACAAGGCAAGGCTCATAGAAAAAATAGCCGATCTGGTAAGAGACAAGAGAGTCGAAGGCATAACCGCCATCAGAGACGAATCAAACCGAAAAGGCATGCGTATAGTCATAGAGCTCAAACGAGATACAAATGCCAACATCGTCCTCAACAGGCTCTATAAGCATACACAGCTCCAGGACAGCATTTCCATGATAATGCTGGCCCTTGTAGACGGCAAACCTAAGATACTCAACCTCCGGGAGATGATAAGCGAGTATCTCAAACACCAGAAAGAAGTGGTAACAAGAAGGACCATCTACGACAAGAAGAAAGCCGAAGCAAGAGCTCACATCCTGGAAGGTTATCTGATAGCCCTTGATAATATCGACGAGATAATCAGGATAATCAGGAACAGTTATAACGACGCCAAGGAAAAACTCATGGAAAGGTTTGAGCTTTCCGAGATCCAGGCTCAGGCCATACTCGACATGCAGCTCCGCAGGCTCCAGGGACTGGAAAAAGAAAAGATCCAGAACGAATACGAAGAACTGCTCAAGAAGATAGCCTACTATGCCGAACTACTGGCTGACGAGCACAAGCTCATGGGAGTTGTAAAAGATGAACTTCTTGAGATAAAAGATAAATGGGCAGATAAGAGAAGGACCAAGATCAAGGCAGACGCCCAGGAAATCGACGAAGAAGACCTGATCGAAGAAGAAGAAGTCTGCATCACCCTCACCCACCTGGGATATATCAAAAGAGTACCTGCCAGCACTTACAAAGCCCAGAAGCGGGGAGGAAAAGGCATAACCGGCCTGACCACCCGTGAAAACGATTTTGTCAAGAACATGATAATGACATCCACCCACGATTATCTCATGTTCTTTACAAACACCGGAAAGGCCTACAGGATAAAAGCCTACGAGATTCCGGAAGCCGCAAGGACTGCCAAGGGAACACCTGTGGTCAACTTCCTCAACCTCATGCAGAGAGAAAGAGTTACCGCAGTGATACCTATCAAGGAATTTGCCGAAGACAAGTATCTGATGGGTGTTACCAAAAACGGGATAATCAAAAAGACTGCCCTTTCCAATTTTGATACCAGCAGAAAAGCCGGACTGATCGCCATGAACCTCAAGGATGACGACCAGCTCATAGATATAAAGCAGACCACCGGAAACAACAATGTGATCATTGTTACCAAACACGGCAAGTGTATCAGCTTTTCTGAAGAGGATGTCAGACCTATGGGCAGGATAGCCGGAGGAGTAAGGGCCATCAAGCTTGAAGGCGGTGACGAAGTTGTTTCCATGGAACTGGTAGAACCGGGACAGGAACTGCTGGTAGTTACCGAAAAAGGATACGGAAAACGCACCAAGGTAGAGGAATACAAGATACAGGTAAGAGGCGGCAAGGGTCTCCTCACCTATGATAAAGCCAAGTTCAAAAAGACAGGCCAGCTGGTTGGGGCTATAGTAGTTGACGACGATGATGATGTCATGCTGATCAATTCCAACGGCATAATCATCAGGATGCAGGCAAGAGAGATCTCAAGGCTCGGCCGTGCTACCCAGGGAGTCAAGATAATGAATGTGGGCGATGATGTGAACATAATCGCCATTGCCAAGGTAGCAAGAGAAGAAGATGCTGATGACGGACCATCAGACGAAGAACAGATAGAGATAAAATAAAAAGCTCTAAATAAAAGGAGGCCATATCAATGACTGACAAATTGCAATTTGTCATTCCAGGCAAACCCCAATATATAACCATTGTAAGGCTTGCGGTAGGAACTGCCGCCGACACGGCAGGTTTTGATGTAGAAGAGATAGAGGACATCAAGACTGCGGTAAGCGAAGCCTGCAAGAATATAAGCTGCCACGGTTCAGAAGGATTCGCCGATGAATATAAGGTAGAATGTTTTCTTGACGAAGGAAAAATGGAGATATATGTCACCGATACCAGCAGTGAGCACAAATTGAAAAAGGTACAAAAGCCTTGCCTTGACTGCCCCAACGAAGGGGATCTGGGTTTGTATGTCATAAGATCGCTGATGACATCCGTAGAACTTGTCCAAGATGAAAACTGCAAGAAATCTATAAAAATGACAAAGGCAAAATAATGAATTCAGAATTGTTCAACCGGTACAAAGAAAATCCGACAATAGAATTAAGAAATCAGATAGTAGAAGAAAATCTGTACATGGTTGATATCCTCATCAGAAAATACCTGGGAAAAGGTGTCGATTACGATGATCTTTACCAGGTGGGCGCTCTTGCTCTGGTTTCTGCTGTGGAAAGATTTGATGTGTCCAAAGGCTACGAATTCAAAAGCTTTGCGACGCCTACCATCCTCGGAGAGATAAAAAAATATTTCCGCGATAAACAGTGGAGCCTGAAAGTGCCAAGGCGGTTAAAGGAAATAGCGACCAAAGTCCAGGAAGTGAAAAACTCCCTCAGCAATACACTTGGCCGTGCTCCAAGCGTTGACGAGATAGCCAAAGCTACCGGATATACCCACGAACAGATAATGCAGGCTCTCGAAAGTTCCAAGGCATACGGGACATACTCCCTCGAAAGCGCCGCTGCCGGAGCCGGAGACAACGGAGACGACAATCCGCTGGAAAAATATATCGGGTTTGAAGATTCGGGATATGAGCGGGTAGAAATGAATGAGATCGTTTCTAAGGTACTTGAAAGTTTCAGCGATACCTATAAGTTCATCTTCAAGGAGAGATTCATCGAGAACAAGCCCCAGGCGGCCATCGCAAAAGAACTGGGCGTTTCACAGATGACCATTTCACGCGCCGAAAAAAATATAGTTGAACAGTTTAAAAAAGAAATACGCAGATAAATAAGATCTGACCGCCGGCAGGCGGAAAAAGAAACTTAAGCCCGTCCGATGAGACGGAGAAAGAAGGAAATAAAATGAAAAGAGTTTTTTCGGGGGTCCAGCCTACAGGAAACATCCATCTGGGCAATTATCTAGGAGCCCTCAAGCAGTTCGTAGAACTTCAGAATGAATATGAGTGCGTATATTGTATAGTAGATCTCCACGCAATAACCGTTCCCCAGGACCCTAAAGAACTGAAGCAGCATATCCTGGATGTAGCCGCTTTGTATCTTGCCGTAGGAGTTGACCCGAAAAAATCCATCGTTTTTGTACAGTCTGATGTTTCAGGACATTCAGAACTTTCATGGATCCTCACATGTAATTCATATACCGGCGAGCTTTCCCGCATGACTCAGTTTAAAGACAAGAGTAAGAATAAGGAATCTGCTCCGGCTGGACTTTTCATGTATCCGGTACTCATGGCAGCAGACATCCTTCTCTACGATACTGATCTGGTGCCTGTAGGAAACGACCAGAAACAGCATATTGAGCTGTGCAGAGATATTGCAGGCAGGATCAACAGCAAATATCCGGGTACTTTTGTAATGCCTGACGGATATTTTCCTAAGGAAGGCGCCCGTATAATGGCCCTGGACGACCCGATCAAAAAGATGAGCAAGAGCGCCGAAAACATCCACTCCAGGATCTCATTGCTGGACGAACCGTCCAAGATCAAAAAATCCATAATGAAAGCTACCACCGATTCCGAGGGAGTGATACGCTTCGATGTGGAAAACAAACCGGGGATCAGCAATCTGCTGACAATCTACAGCGCATTGACCGGCGAATCGGTCGCCTCCCTTGAAGCCAGATACGAGGGCAAGGGTTACGGAGACTTCAAGAAAGCCCTGGTCGAGGTTACAGCAGACGCTCTGGCCCCGATCAGAGAAAGGTTTGCAGAAATCCGCCAGTCTCAGGAGCTCATCGACATACTGAAAGACGGCGCCTGCCGGGCCGACGCCATCGCCCAGCAGACTTTAAAGCGCGTAAAGGATAACTTCGGGCTGGGGCTGTAGCTTGCGGTACTGCCTGGGCTGTAACGGGCCGGAGTTGCGTGCTCAATGTGGCCGGCATGCCAGCTTGGGTTGGTTTGCCGGTAAGCCAGCTTGGGTTGGTTTGCCGGTAAGGCAGCCAATGCCGGCGTGTCCGATTCGCCAAGCGTGCCGGACGATGTTGGCTTTTTTTCACATGACCCGTGGAAAAGCCAACATTTTTCTATTTTTTGGCGTATATTGGCTGTCGAAATATGTCGATGTTGGCTTTTTGATGCGGCAAACAAAAAACAGGTAACAGTTTTTCGGAAAACTGTTACCTGAAATACTTTTTTTAATGCAAAAAGCCAACATGAGTCGTGATTTTATGCCATATCGGCATGTTTCTCTCGCTGATGTTGGCTATTTTATTGCCGGATCGAAATATAGCCAACATAGGCCATCGGATCTGGTATGCGGCCGGGTCTCATTGTGCGAATGCTGCATTAAAGCCAGAAATCCATAATACATCATCTGGTTCAAAAGACCGGCCCGGTCATGGCTGCCTGCAAAGGCTCTGCCACAGCCCCATGGATCAGATCTGATCCATATACCTTACCGTCTCCATGGCGTCTTTGGCGTATTTGTCGGCTCCAATGCGCCGGGCGTATTCTTCGTTCATCACGGCGCCGCCTACTACGATCTTACATTGAGGCGCTTTCTCGCGGAGAAGCTCGATGGTCTGCGCCGTGGCCGGAACGGTGGTGGTCATAAGGGCGCTGAGGCCGGCGGCCGGAGCGCCGCTTTCGATAACGGCGTTTACTATATCTTCCGGCGGCACATCTTTGCCCAGATCTATCACATCAAAGCCGTAATTTTCCAGGAGCAGTTTGACTATGTTCTTGCCTATGTCGTGTATATCGCCGTGGACTGTGGCTATGACCACAGGGAACTTGCTGACGGCGGCGTCCTCTACTGACATGCAGGCTTTTATCTTCTCAAAGGAAGCTTTGGCCGCCTCGGCGCTCATCAGGAGCTGAGGCAGAAAGACCTTTTTACTTTCAAAGTCAGCGCCAACGATATCGAGGGCCGGGATTATCTCATTTTGTATTATGGAAAGAGGCTGCTGAGTGTTGAGGAGAGTCTGTGTCTGCTCTCCGGCGCTTTCCTTTAGCCCCTTTATGATACATCTTTGCAGTTCGGAGGCGTATCTGTCTGGATCGGCCGCTCCTATAGCTGATCCGGCTGCACTGTTTGCTGTCCCGGCTGGCCCGGCCGCCGAAGCCGCCTGCTGACTCTGGGCCGGGATAGAAGCGGCGAACTCTATGTAGTCTGAACAGTTTTCATCCATCTGGTGCAGAGCTCTGAAAGCATGATATATCTTCATCATATCCAGAGAATAAGGATTCATTATGGCGGCTGAAAGTCCCTTTTCCATAGCGCAGGCAAAGAAAGCGCTGTTTATGGCCTCCCTGGCCGGAAGTCCAAAGGATACATTGGAAACTCCCAGCGAAGTGTGGCACCCCAGTTCCGTCCTGATCAGGTAAACGGCTTTCAGCGTTTCAACGGCCGCAGTCGGTTCTGCGCTGACAGTCATTGCCAGAGGGTCGAATATTATGTCTTTTTTATCTATGCCGTATTGGGCGGCTCTTTCCAATATGCGGCGTGCGATGGAAAGCCTGCCTTCGGCTGTTTTAGGTATGCCGCCGTCATCCAGGGTCAGAGCCACCACAAGGCCTCCGTATTTTTTTACCAGAGGAAATATGGCTTCCATGGAAGATTCTTTTCCGCTGACAGAATTTATCATGGCCTTGCCGTTGTACCGGCGGAGGGCCGCTTCCATTGCCGCCGGGTCGGAAGTGTCGATCTGAAGGGGCAGGTCGATGATGGCCTGGAGTTCGCACACGGCATTTTTGAGCATAGTCGGCTCGTCTATATCAGGGAGGCCTACATTGACATCAAGGATGTGCACGCCCTTTTCCTGCTGGCTTATGCCCTCTTGCAGGATATAGTCCATATCGTTTTCTATGAGGGCCTGCTTGAAACGCTTCTTGCCGGTAGGATTGATACGCTCGCCGATGAGTATCGGGCTGTCTCCGAAATTTACGGCGTGGGTATAGGATGAAACGCAGGTAATGTTCTTTGGCGTTACAGGAAGCGGGTCAAGGCCTGATGTTGCGGATACGATGTGCTTTATGTATTCCGGGTCGGTACCGCAGCAGCCGCCGACTACCCGGACTCCTTTTCTGACTGCTTCTGCCATGTCAGAGGCAAATTCATCAGGCAGGGTGCTGTATACAGCTTTTCCGTCGACTTCCGTCGGAAGTCCGGCGTTTGGCTTGAGCATCACAGGTATCGAAGCGCAGCTGAGAAGCTCGTCCACCACTCCCATGAGCTGTTTTGGCTCAAGGGAACAGTTGGCTCCGACCGCGTCTGCGCCCATGGCTTCGACCATGGCCACCATAGCGGCAGGTGAAGCCCCTGTCATCAGTTTTCCGTCTTCGCCGTAGGCGTTGGAAACAAAGACAGGAAGGTCGCAGTTTTCCTTGGCGGCCAGCAGGGCGGCTTTGGTCTCGTAGCTGTCGCTCATGGTCTCTATGAAGATCAGGTCAACTCCGCTTGCTGCCCCTACTCTGACTATCTGGGCGAAAAGCCGGACGGCGTCCTCAAAGTCGAAGTCTCCGTAAGGTTTGAGGAGCTTGCCGCATGGACCTATGTCCAGGGCGATGAATTTTTCCTGTGATCCTGATGAGGTATCTCTCGCCCGCTTGGCATTTTCTACGGCGGCCCGTATTATCTCCTCTAACTCAGGCGTATCAAACTTGAGAGAGTTGGCCCCGAAAGTATTGGTATTTACCACATTGCTCCCAGCGTCGAAATATCCTCTCTGGATTTTTTCTATGACATCGGGGTGGGTCAGGTTCCACCTTTCAGGCAGCTCGCCGGGCGCAAGGCCCGCTTCCTGGAGGAGAGTTCCCATGCCTCCGTCCAGATACAGGATGTTGTTTTTCATATAGTCTAAAATATTCATAAATCATTCCTTCCTGAAAATACAGTCTGATTTGGCGCAGGAAGCGCAGCCTCCCGTATTTTGACCATGGCCTGCGGATTTCCGGTCGTGGCCTGTGGTCTTTTGACCGTGCCCTGCGGCTCTCTGTTCGGGATCTGCGGCTCTCTGTTCGCGCTCTGCGGCCGGAGTTTCCGGGGCTCTGCCCTGCTTTGGCCGGGCGGAGACCCCGATGATAGCAGTCACCGATTTTGACGGAGACATGAGCAGGCTCTCGTTGAGAGAAAGACCTATCTTGCGGGGGCAGTCGAGGGCTGCGAAAATATCCTTCTGCATATTTATAGGCAGGTCTCCGTAACCGGGGCTGAACCGAGGTCTTGTATACATGCCCTGCTCACGGAAGATCTCGTCTATTTCATCATTGAAAGCATTGCACAGGCTTTCGATCCTCTCGGCTCCGATGGCCTGAAAGCACAGGGCTTTGGAGGGAGAAAGCCTGCCGTAGCGGGCTATCAGCCTGTCCAGTTCAAGGCCGACGGTCGCGCCGAACAGTATTATGCGGCAGCAGCCTTTCAGATTCTTCTGGAGATCTCGGCTATGAGTAACCGTAAAGCCCAGATCGAGGCTGGCGCCGCTCTGTGAGCCTGCAGCCTCGTCTGTCTGTGCCTCTGGGATCATCACGCCGCCCGGCCGTCCGTCTGAACCCGGCCGCTCATCTGTATGTGGCCGTCCGTCTGAACCCGGCCGCTCATCTGTATGCGGCCGTCCGTCTGTGCCTGCCCCACTTATGGCAAATTCACGCCAGCAGACTTTATAGCTGAGGCGAGGACGCGCCTCGGCAATGCACTCCTCAGTCATTGCAGCCACTTCCGGCGACGGCTTGGGAGAACCCATATAACGAAAAATCTCCTTCCTGTCAAAAGGAGGTTCTTCGTATTTTTTAACATGTATGGTGCTTATCATGACTCTTGATCTTTGCTGCCGGATCAGGCTTTCCCCAGGATATCTGACAGGTTTTCCATTATCTTGCGTGCCACATCCGGCTTGTTCATGGAATATACATGTACATTGGTTATGTTGTTGGCAAACAGGTCGATGATCTGGTCGGTAGCGTAAGCGATACCGGCCTGTTTCATGGCGTCAGGATCGGAACCGAATTTGTCGACCAGACTCTTGAACCTCTGAGGCATGAACGAACCGGAAAGCTGTATGGACCTTGCCACCTGATTGGCGTTGGTGATAGGCATTATACCGGCAACGACCGGGACGGTTATGCCCGCTTCCCGTATCTTATACATAAAGTTGTAGAAAAGATTGTTGTCGAAGAACATCTGAGTAGTCAGGAACTGGCACCCGGCCTCGACCTTTTCCTTCAGATGGCGGATGTCCTCTTTCTGATTGGCGCTTTCCGGATGGATCTCAGGATAACAGGCTCCGCCTATGCAGAAGTCGGCGCCGCTTTCCTTGAGGTCGCGGATAAGGTCGGTGGCGTAGTTGTAGTCCCAGCTTTCTCTGGTGGAAAGGTCTGTACCTTCAGGAATATCCCCTCTCAGGGCCATGATGTTTTCTATTCCGGCGTCCTTTATCTCCTGTATCCTCTGGCGCACCGTCTCTCTGGTGGAAGATACGCAGGTCAGGTGCTCAAGGACAGGTATATCGTAGGTAGCTTTGATATTCTTTACGATATCAAGGGTGTACCGGCTGGTACCGCCGCCTGCTCCGTAAGTGACGCTCATAAATGCGGGCTTGAGCGCGGCGATCTCTTCGGTGGCGGCCTTTACGCTCTCAAATGAAGAATCTTTTTTCGGCGGAAAAACCTCAAAAGATAATGATAAAGTGTCTTGTTTAAGTAAGTCTATGATTTTCATAATTTACCGCTCTTTCATCAAATTTATACTTGAATTATACTACGAGAAAGGCAGTAAACGCAAGGGCTGAGTGCTTTGCGGATCATACGGCGAGAAAGCAGAGGCGGATTGCGGCAGATGAGCGGAGGCGGATTGCCGCCAATGTTGTATAAAATCGCAATATCGCCCAAAAAATACAACAAAAACCGGCAAGGGAGGGGGGTATATTATTATTTGCATCGTTGCAGCCACTGAGATTTCGATTTTATCCGACAAATTCCGACATGATTCGCCTTCAAAGATTCTCAGCAATTTCCATCACTCGGTTGTATTACATCGAAGCCCGCCAAAAATGTTGTCTGAATCAGCTCAAGAGCGAAAAAAATACAACATTTTAGGTATTTTACAGGACAATATACCCTTACCCCGTATATTGACGCAAAATGTTACATTCAACCGGCAGGCATACCGGCAACACCGCCACAGCACTGCCATAGAGCATACCGGCAACACCGCCACAGCACTGCCATAGAGCATATCGGCAGCCACGGCATACCCGGGGCAGCATGGGCCCGCCGCCGGCCCGCAAAAACCACAAAAAAACGACGCCAGAAGCGCCGTTATGTCAAGGGCCGGCCAGCAAGGGAGGATTAGCACGGTATACCAACCAAACACCGTAGGAGAGAGACACCTCCCTGCCACCTTACGCGGGTACAACATTACTGAAAAAGTATATTGGAGGACTGTATCACCGTCACCAGGTATGCTGTCGACCTCTTGACTCTATTATTACTTATGAATGTGTAAAAACCGGGGAACGAATATATTAAAAAAATGTATATAATAAGGAGAAAAAATGAAGATGCCCCATCCCCTTTCCCATTGACCGCAAAATGCAGGATATAATATAATTAACTTGAAAGTCAGACATCAAGGAGGCAGACAGATGCAAAAAGTGATCTTAGGAAAGACAGGCATAGAAGTAAGCAAGAATGGGTTTGGCGCCCTTCCCATCCAGAGGATTTCAAAGAAAGACGCCGTATATCTCCTTCAGAAAGCCTTCTACAACGGCATAAACTATTTCGACACAGCCAGGGCCTACTCCGACAGCGAAGAAAAGATCGGAGCGGCCTTTGAATACACCAGAGATAAAATTATCATAAGCACCAAGACCATGGCAGCGACCGGCAGGGAGCTGGAGCAGGATCTGGAGCAAAGCCTGAGGTTGCTCAGGACCGACTACATAGACATATATCAGCTTCACAATCCGGCTTTCTGTCCTCGTCCGGGAGATGAGTCGGGACTTTACGACGCCGCTCTAAAAGCCAGGGAACAGGGAAAGATACGCCACATCGGCATAACAAACCACAGGATAGCCGTAGCAGAAGAAGCCATAGATTCAGGGCTTTATGAAACACTTCAGTTCCCTTTCTCATACCTGGCCTCAGAGGGAGAAATAGAACTGACGAAAAAATGCAGAGAGGCAGACATGGGATTTATCGCCATGAAAGCCCTTTCAGGCGGACTTATACAGAACTCTGCTGCCGCCTACGCTTATATAGCCCAGCCTCAGTTCGACAATGTAGTTCCGATCTGGGGAGTGCAGAAAGAATCAGAGCTGGACGAATTTCTTTCCTATCAGGACTGCCCGCCCGAACTGGACGCAGAGCTTGCGGCTCAGATCGAAAAGGATAAAAAAGAGCTGGCCGGAGACTTTTGCCGGGGCTGCGGTTACTGCATGCCGTGCCCTGCCGGGATCAAGATCAACAACTGCGCCAGGATGAGCCTGCTCCTGCGCCGCGCACCGGCGGACGGATGGCTTTCTGCGGAATGGCAGAAAGAAATGGCCAGGATCGAAGACTGTCTCCACTGCGGGCAGTGCAAGAGCAGATGTCCTTACGGGCTGGACACGCCGGAACTTCTGGCCAGGAATCTGGCAGACTACAGGAGTTTTTTGCAGGACCGGGAGGACCGGGAGAGCAGATAAAACGGGCAGCCGCAGACAGGATCAGGTGATTCAGATGGAAAAAGTTAAAAAATTTTTTGCTTCCCTTGAGGAAATATACGAGGCAAACAACAGACTTATATATGTTTACATATGTGACTATTCCGTCGATGAAGAGCTCGTGGAGGAAATTTCATCCATCGTATGGGAAAAGGTAGCAGAACACTCGGAAGACTACCTTGCCAAAGATGACCGATGGCTGAAAAACTCTCTGCGCATTATCGTAAGGACTACGATGGCAGACCATTTCCGCCGGGAGGCAGCCTTCAACAGGGCTTATGAAAAGCTCAAAGAAGCGACCGAAAGATATGGGGAAGATTGCTCAGAGGAAATTTTCAGAGAAGACCGGAAACGGTATCTGGCCAAGGCTCTTTGCATATTGTCGGAGGAAGAAAAACTGCTGATAAATATGAGGTTCGTCCGCCGGCTTACATCAAAGGAAGCGGCAGAGCTCCTGGGCATATCCGACGGGGCCGTCAGGATGAGACAGGAGCGGATACTCCGCAAACTGAGGGCAGAGATAGAGAGATTGGAAAATGAGAACGGGGGTTGAGGAAATGAGAGAAAAGGACAATAAAATTCCGGCAGACGATATCGATACTTTCGGATTTACGGAAGAAGAGCTGGAAATGTTGGGACAGCTGGCAGGAGAAATGCTGGAGCGGGAGACCAGAGCCTACGAGGAAAGGATCCAGAACACGCCCGAACTCCGTGACCTGGAGCCCGACGAAAAAATCCTGGCCATGCTGCGCCAGAAAGACAGAGAGCGGGCGGCAGCCAGACGGCGGAAAAAGATCGACAAGGCCGTACGCATTGCGGCCATATTCCTCATAAGCATTGTCATGGTGGGCGCCATCGGTATGGGGACATCGGAAGCGTTCAGGATCAGGGTCTTCAGCTTTTTCAGCAACGACAGCGACGGCTCAGTCACCATCAGAAGCGAAGAAAACCAGTTCCTGGCAGGCTGGGAAGACTACTGGTATCCTGAGTACATGCCGGATGGGTTTGAGCTTGTCGGGGCTGAGCAGGATGACATGGGCAAGTATATGCTGTTTGAATCGGATAATTCTGACGAGAGTATAAATATCATTATTTCAAAAGAAAATAATTTCGTAATTGAACAGAATACAGAAGAAACAACGATAGAGGAGGTGAAAATAGGTTATTATGAAGGATACATAGCAACAGATAGCTTATATAGCGCCTGTATAGTTACATGGCAGACGGATGAACATTTAATCGAAATTTCTTCAAGGAATTTTTCTGATAAGGGAGAATTGCTTAAAATTGCCGAAAATATGAAGTATATTAAATAATTTTTCAAAAAGTATGTGACAAAACCTTCTTTGCTCCGTATATGTAAGTAAAAGGGCAAAGAAGGTTTTTTATTTCGCATAAACAAGGAGGATAAATAGAATGAAAGTTAAAAAAATAATATGTGTTTTCTTAGTTATGTGCATCTCTTTTTTATCAACTAATCTTTGTTTCGCAGTGGAACAGCATAATGGAGGAATTATGCAGGGGATTGAAAATCCAAAAATAGTCCCCATGTATGAAACCGTATCAAATGTAAAAGGAACCTTTTCCATCGATTCAGATGGAAATGCAACCATGCAAGGGATATTGTTTTTAAGAGACAATAATTTAGTCGACGAAGTTAAAATGACATTTAAAATAACGAAATTAGGTGGAGCGATAGTATATAACAAGACATTCAATGCCCAATGGAGCAGGATTAAAGGTAGTTATGAAGTTTTAAAGAAATTTGATGTTAAAAAAACAGGAAGCTATAGGTTCAACCTTACTGCAAAATGCTATAAAAACGGCAAATTGATAGAGACGATCAACTGCTCTCCGCTGTCAGATACATATTAAATAAAAAAAATAAAAATTTTTTCCAAAAAGTGCGTGACAAAACAAGACATTCTCCGTATTAGTAAGTGAAAGGGTAGATATAGAAAGTTACAGCCAAGGTCATAATGAAAAGGGGGCGATTCCGATGTGGATGTGAGGACAATAAGAGAAGGTAATAGGAGGGCAGATGTATGAAGAAAAAGCAGTGGTATAAAAAAGCCATAATCGCTTATGCTGCGTTTTCCATAATTTATCAGATCGTGTTTGTTGCAGCAGTATATTTATTGCATGGCACAAGTGGAGAAACGATACTGTATTATATAATTCCTGACATATATCAGATTGAAGCGATGGGTATAGGGCAAGGCCTTGCGGTTTTGTTTTATATTATGATAATCATTGCTTTCTTCTGGCCAGTTGTAATATTAGGTGTAATACAGCGTACAATCGTACCAAAACATGGCAGGCGTCTTGTGTCCGTTACAGTACAGATTATCTTGTTGGTTTTGTTGGCGGTATTTTTATATATTGCGTTAAAAGTGCTTGCATATCATGGGTTAAAAGCGTTTCTAGTTGGAGAAATCTTGATATTGTACTCATGGATAGACACTTTTATTATATATAAAATATATTGTCGTTGAACAATAGCAAATTATACTATCAATACCGCCAATACCGCAGACCATAAAATATTTTTACATTCAGACGGAGGTAATATTATGAAAACTATCTGAAAAAAATATGTTTGCTCAGTAATAATGCTTTCACTTTTATGTTCAAGCATCATTGCAGTTTTTGCTACTACAGAAAAGGTATCAAATAACTTTTTAGGAATCGAGACTAGCCTTGGTATTAAAGTAAATACTGATATAACCAAAGAAAAGGCAAGAGTATATGCAGATATAATTAAACAACTGGAGACACAGGGACAAACAGCTTTATTTGAACATTTTAAGGAAGCCATTGCCCCGGAAATAGAAGCTGAAATATATGCAAAATATGGAATTGAACCGTCTGCTGCTAAAAGTACTACATATACTCTTTCTAACGGTGGTGTAGTAGGCTATCATAATTCGATAGGAGGTTATGTTTTGAGCACATATTTAACACCATCTCAGTTCAATAAATATATTGCAGAAGAATCAACAAAGACGACAGTAGGTGAAATTATCAATGCAATAATAGGATATAAAGCGCCAACAGGTTGGGGTGCAATTTATTCGGCGTTGTGTTTAATAAATACTATTATACGGAATGCAGAGGGTAAAAATGTCTTAAATAATGGTGGATACGGAGAGATAATGAATGTAAGTGATATATCTTGAGCAAATAAAGGTTCAACAATTATGATATGGAGAAATCATCCTAAGGCAGTAGTTCCTGCTGGCTCTTTGGATGTTCATGTTCAACGGTTTTAAAAGCTTTATCAGTTTATGTAACAGGATTAAACAAATCGGAAAAACAGGGACAGGTATTCAGAAAAAGAGCAAAGATATGTGATCTGCTTCCGAAAAATCTTTTAATTATACTCGTTGCGAATGATTAACGGCCAAAAATTAAGAGCTCGCAAACAGGGGTTGACATACACCTGTTTGCGGCATGGCAAAGCCGAACTAAAAATTATTTTGACACAAAGGTTAAGTATACACAATTTAGCATTGACACAAACCTGACAATGTGCTACCTTCGAATAAAGAGAGCACCAGGAGACTCAGTACTATGAAGATGAAACAGGCTTACAAAAGAACGATTATCGCTTATGCGGTGTTTTCTGCGATCTATCAGATCGTGTTCGTGCTTGCGGTATATTATCTGCATGATGCGAGCGGAGAGACCATAATGTACTACGCCTTTCCCGATATAAGCCAGCTCGAAGAGATGGGCATAAGCCCGGCGCTTTCGGTTTTGTTTTATGTGATGATAATAGCGGCTTTGTTTTGGCCGGTGGTAATGCTGGGCATAATACGGCGTGCGATCGTGCCGGAACGCACCGGGCGGACGGCGGCCATCGCAGTATATTTGTCAGTAGTGGTATTATTTGCGGCAGCTATATGGACCATAAGTAATGTGTTCACATACCATTGGCTGAGAGCGTTTATGAGAGGCGAAGTATGGGTACTGGTTCCGTGGCTGCTGGCTTTGCTGAGGTATAAGATGTGATAGGAGGGGTAAACATGACTTATGCTTTCAAAAAATATCTTCCGGTCGTGCTCATTGCCACCGTCCTTATGGCGGTCGCGCACAACATTTTGACAAGAACTCCCATCTGGCAGAGCGTAGTCTTTTCCCTCAGCCTGATAGCATTTTTGAGGGTCGTGTATTATATCAAAAAATGTATCGGCGGAGAGGATTCGCTCATAAGCTTCTTTGAGATCGGCAGCGCAAGCAGGGTCACCTTGGTTATCTTTCCGGTGGTATTCGGGCTGCTGGCCTGGCTGGCGGCAGGCTCATGGCCTGTTGTGATCGCCGCGGCGGTTATCGGTCTTGCAATAGAGCTCATAATGAATTTCAGATCTGCGGGCAAATGATCTGCAGGTAATGATCTGCAAAGCAAAACCCCTGTCTTTTTCCGTATCATGCGGGATGAGACAGGGGCTTTCTTATTCTTTATCAGGAAATGGCCTACAGCTTGGAGATCACATAATCAGCGAACTCTTTGCAGGTGGCGCCGTCCTTGTGGTTGGTGATGACAACAGCCTTTTCCTTGTCGCAGGCGGCCATGGCGGCGGCCAGCCTGTCAGCGGCCTCTATCATGCCGATATGGCGGAGCAAAAGCTCAGAAGCCTTGATAAGGCTGGACGGATTGGCATATTCGCCTCTGCCCTCTTCCATCATACGAGGGGCGCTTCCGTGGATAGCCTCGAACATGGCATAGTGGTCTCCGATATTGGCGCTTCCGGCAGTGCCTACACCGCCCTGGATCTCGGCGGCCTCGTCGGTGATGATATCGCCATACAGGTTAGGCAGTACGAAAACCTGGAACTGGTTTCTGCGGCCCTCTTTTATCAGGTTTGCGGTCATGATGTCTATGTACCAGTCCTCGGCGGTGATCTCCGGATAATCGGCGGCGACTTCGTGGCAGATCTTGGAGAACTTGCCGTCGGTCTTTTTCATTATGTTGGCCTTGGTGACGATGGCCACATTGGTCTTGCCGTTTTTCCTGGCATATTCAAAGGCGGCGCGGGCGATCCTCTGGGTGCCGCAGTCGGTAGTGACCTTAAAGTCCATAGCCAGGACTCCCGGCACATCTATGCCCTTGCTTCCAAGAGCATATTCGCCCTCGGTGTTTTCACGGTAAAATATCCAGTCTATACCCTCTTCCGGAACGGTCACCGGGCGCACATTGGCGTAAAGGTCCAGCTCACGGCGCATGGATACATTGGCGCTTTCAAGGGTGCCGCCCTTTGGAGTTTCGGTAGGGCCTTTGAGGATAACATCGCAGGTCTTGATCTCAGCCAGCACATCGTCAGGTATGGCCTTGCCCTTTGCCATCCTGTTTTCGATGGTCAGACCTTCGATGTCCTTGAAGATGAGGCGGCCTTTGGCCAGCTCGCCGGCAAGCAGGGCTTCCAGCACACGGCGGGCTTCTTTCATTATGATAGGGCCGATACCGTCGCCTCCGCAGAAGCCGACAGTTATCTTATCAAGGGTTTTAAAATCTTTCGGCGGCTCTGCATTTGCCATTTTTTCGGCGCGGGCCAGCTGCTCTCTCAGCAGTTTTTCAAAATGAGCGGTGGCTTCAGCGATATGAGCGTTTTCTGCAATTTTATCTGCGGCGCCGGTCACGGCGTTTGAAATTTCCTTTTCTATCTTGTTCATTGTCTTCCTCCTTACAGGTTTCCCTGTCCTACATATTTGAGAAGTCCTCCGGCTTTGAGGATGGCTTTCTGTCTTTCGGTAAAATCGCAGACAAGGGCGATCTCTTTTCCTGATGTCCTGTCGGTCAGGGTCAGCGTGCCGCTGTCCATGCCGGCGTATATGTCTTTGATCTGAAGGTCGTCTCCCTGGGTCAGCAGGTCATAGTCCGCCGGATCCTTAAATGTCAGCGGAACGATACCGGCGTTTATCAGGTTTGCCGCATGGATACGGGCAAAGCTCTTGGCGATCACAGCCCTTACTCCCAGATACAGAGGCACCAGGGCGGCGTGTTCTCTTGAAGAACCCTGACCGTAGTTGCTGCCTCCGACGACTATGCTTTCTCCGGCCGCCTTGGCTCTTTCAGGGAAAGTCTCGTCGCATACGCCGAAGCAGTACTGGGACAGGTGCGGTATATTTGACCTGTAAGGCAGGATCTTGGCTCCTGCCGGCATGATGTGGTCTGTGGTTATATTATCCCCCACCTTGAGGGTCAACTGGGCGCTCAGGTCGTCGCCCAGAGGTTTGCTGTCAGGGAAAGGCTTGATGTTCGGCCCTCTGAGGATAGGCAGGTCTTTTGCTTCTTCCGGCGCTGCAGGCGGGATGACCGCGCTGTCGTCTATCTTGAAAGATTCAGGCATGGTCACTTTCGGCATTTCTCCCAGCAGCATCGGGTCGGTTATCTCGCCCGTGAGAGCGGCGGCTACTGCCGTTTCAGGAGATACCAGATAAACCTGTCCGTCCTTGGTGCCTGAACGGCCCTCAAAGTTACGGTTAAATGTTCTCAGAGAAACTCCGCCGGAGTTAGGTGAAAATCCCATTCCTATGCAAGGACCGCAGGCGCACTCAAGGAGTCTTGCGCCGCTGGCCAGTATGTCCGAAAGAGCGCCGCAGTCTGCCAGCATGGAAAGTACCTGCTTGGAGCCCGGTGAGATGGAAAGGCTCACCTCCGGACGGATGGTCCTGCCCTTGAGCAGAGCTGCTACTTTGAGCATATCGTAAAGGGACGAGTTGGTACATGAGCCTATGCAGACCTGATCTACCTTGGTGCCTTTGAGGCTTGAGACCTTGACCACATTGTCCGGGCTGTGAGGACAGGCGATCAGTGGTTCCAGCGCAGAAAGATCTATGTCTATGACTTTGTCGTAGACGGCGTCCGGGTCACTTGCAAGCTCTACATAATCTTCTCCCCTGCCCTCGGCTTCGAGGAAAGCCTTTGTAACTTCGTCAGACGGGAAGATGGAAGTGGTAGCTCCCAGCTCTGTGCCCATGTTGGTGATGGTAGCTCTTTCCGGAACGGAGAGAGTCTTTACTCCTTCGCCGCCCCATTCGATGATGGCGCCTACTCCGCCTTTGACTGACAGTATGCGGAGGATCTCAAGGCTCACATCCTTGGCGGTCACAAAATCCCTTAGTTTTCCGGTCAGGTTTACCTTGTACATCTTTGGCATAGTTATGTAATAAGCTCCGCCGCCCATGGCCACGGCCACATCCAGGCCGCCGGCTCCCATGGCCAGCATACCTATGCCGCCGCCCGTAGGAGTGTGGCTGTCAGAACCTATCAGTGTCTTACCCGGTTTTCCGAACCTTTCCAGGTGGACCTGATGGCAGATACCGTTGCCCGGTCTTGAAAAGTACAGGCCGTATTTTTTGGCCATGGACTGGATGAAACGGTGGTCGTCAGCGTTCTCAAAGCCGGACTGGAGGGTGTTGTGGTCGATGTAGGCCACGGAAAGCTCCGTCCTGACTCTCGGTACGCCCATGGTTTCAAATTCCAGATAGGCCATGGTGCCTGTTGCGTCCTGGGTAAGGGTCTGGTCAATCCTCAGGGCGATCTCGCTGCCAGGAGTCATATCGCCGCTGACCAGATGTTCTTTGATGATCTTTTGTGCTATTGTGAGTCCCATTCTATTTGCTTCCTTTCGTTATATTAGCATAAGCGTTTTTTACATGTTCTACGGCAAGTTTTTCTGCCAGCTCTTCGTCCCGGTCCCTGATGGCCTCGTATATGGCCATGTGCTCGGTCATTACCCGGCTGCTCCTGTCGCTGATATTGAGGGATTCCTTGCGGTACTTTTTCAGTTTGTGGTGCACCGAGGAAAGGATAGACTCGAAGGTCGGGCTGCCGGAGGATGCGTACATCACATCGTGGAAATCCGTGTCCAGGTCTTTGACCTTTTCCATGTTGCCCTTTTCCGTGTAAAATTCCTGCTGGTCCAGGATGTCTTTCATCCTTGCAAGCTGTTCATCGGAGCGGTTCCTGGCGGCCAGCCTGCATACCATGGGCTCCAGGAAAGACTTTACGCAGTACATATCGTCGGCGTCTTTGGCGGTTATCCCAAGGACTGCCGTGCCGGAAGAAGTCTGAGTCACCAGCTTTTCGTTTACCAGCTTGGCCAGGGCTTCCCTGACCGGGGTCCTGCTGACTCCCATCTCATCCGAAAGTCTCGACTCGCTGAGGATCTCGCCCGGAGGATATACTCCGTTGAGGATCTTGCTTTCTATTATGTCGTACACCTGATTAGCTAAAGAAAGAGATTTATAATCTGCCTTCATTTCAGCTCACCTCCTTTGAGCAGCTCTTTGATCTTGCCTTCGATCTCCTGAGTGGAAAGGCTGGTGGTACGGCCATCGGCGTACATTTCGTCCACCCAGACTTTAAGGTCTTTTACCAACTTGTCGTCCTTGGTGAACTTTTCGTCGCCGTGGCGGTCGTAATGTTCGTTTATCCAGTAAGCTATGCCGGCTGCCCCGGAGGTCTTGCTGATGGACACTCCCGGAGAGCGGTTGAGCAGCTTCTTGGTGTTGAAGATGTTATATATCTCTTCGTCTTTCATCAGGCCGTCGGCGTGGATACCGGCCTTGGTGACATTGAAGTTTTCTCCTACGAACGGGGTCATCGGTGGGATCTGATAGCCCATCTCGTCCCGGAAATATGCGGCTATATCAGTTATGGCCGTCGGGTCCATTCCGTCTAAAGAACCTCTCAGCGAAGCGTATTCAAAGACCATGGCCTCAAGAGGCACATTGCCCGTTCTTTCGCCGATACCCAGCAGAGAACAGTTGACGGCGGAAGCTCCGTAGAGCCAGGCTACGGAAGCGTTGGCAACGGCCTTGTAAAAATCGTTGTGACCGTGCCACTCAAGCATTTCGCTGGGAACTCCCGAATAGTGCTGCAAGCCGTATATGATACCGGCAACGCTCCGAGGCAGGGCGACTTCGGTATAAGGAACGCCGTAGCCCATGGTATCGCAGGCTCTGATCTTGACCGGGATACCTGCGTCGGCGGAAATGTCCATGATCTCGTTGACAAAAGGCACAACGAAACCATAAAAGTCCGCCCTTGTTATATCTTCCAGATGACATCTTGGCACCAGGCCGGCGTTGAAGGCTTCTTTGATGGTCTCAAGGTAGAAGTCGGCCGCCTGCCGCCTTGTCATGTTCATTTTTTTAAATATGTGATAGTCGCTGCACGACACCAGTATGCCGGTTTCTTTGATCTCCAGATCTTTTACCAGCTGGAAGTCCTCTTTCTTGGCTCTTATCCATGTGGTGATCTCAGGAAATTTCAGCCCCAGCTCCATGCACTTTGCAACGGCTTCCCTGTCTTTCTTTGTGTAGATAAAAAATTCCGACTGGCGGACGATGCCGTAAGGGCCGCTGAGGCGTGACATCAGTTTGTACAGATCTACGATCTGTTCAACCGTATAAGGTGCCATGGACTGCTGGCCGTCTCTGAAAGAAGTGTCGGTTATCCATATGTCCTCAGGCATATTCATCGGCACCCGTCTGTGGTTAAAAGCAACTTTGGGAACTTCGTCATAGTCGAATACATCTCTGAAAAGGTTTGGCTCCTTCACATCCTGCAGAGTGTATTTGTAGATTGCCTGCTCCAAAAGGTTTGTCTTTTTTGAATATTCAAGCACTGGTTACACCTCCTCGATCTATGGGCGACCGGCTGATGGCTGGCCTGCGGCTTACCGCTGTCTCAAGGGCCAGGGTCCTGCCATGGCATGGCAAGCCATCATAGGTCAAATACCTGTATACAAGTATACTCCCATGGTTGCATGGGGTCAATAGACCGGGCTGATTTATTTTGTATTTTTTTGAAAAAATACATGCCCACAAAGTTTCATATATATAGTAAAATATGACACAAGGAAGGTGTGCCTATGATATTGAACTATATAGAGAAAGGCTGCGGCAGGCCGCTTATCCTGCTCCACGGCAACGGTAACAGCAGCAGGTATTTTAAAAAGCAGATCAGATATTTTTCTGCAAAATTCAGGGTCATCGCTGTGGATACCAGAGGTCACGGAAAGTCTCCGCGTGGCGAAGGCCCGTTCACCATGGAAAGATTTGCAGACGACCTTAAGATCTTTATGGAAGAGATGGGTATAGAAAAAGCCGATATATTGGGATTTTCTGACGGAGCAAATATTGCCCTGATCTTTGCTCTGCGCTGGCCGGAGAGGGTCGGCCGTCTTGTCCTTTGCGGCGCCAACCTGTCGCCTGACGGCTTGCGCTTTCTGCCACGGCTTTCTTTCAAATTGAGATACCGCCTTGCCAAAGATATATGTAAGGATCCGAAAAAAACCGAGCTTGCCGATCTGGCTGCCAACCAGCCCCGCATAGATGAAAAATGGCTGTCCCGGCTCAGGATGCCCGTGCTTGTACTTGCCGGAACATTTGATATAGTCAAGAAGAAACATACGCAGATGATAGCCGGAGCGATCTTGGGCTCACAGCTTCAGATAATGTTTGGAGCGCATTCTCTGCCGAGTCTGCGGCCGGGAGGATTTAACAGAATAGTTGATAAATTTTTGTCAATATGATATATTGAAATATGCTATCTTTGCCTTGGAACGGCTGACCGGGGCATTTGACCCGTTTGAAGCATCGCTTATTACCTATATGGGGTTTGTGGAAGCGGCCGGTATATGGCTCAACAGAAAATTTTTGTGACTGGAACGGCGGACAGGAGTGCTGCTCCTGTCTTTTTTTGTTCTTTTCGCCGGACTTGACCCAGGATCTGTCGCCTTACATTAATCAGCGATAGCCTTTTTTCGACACACTTGATCTGCAAGAATAATACTATCATAACAATAATGTCTATACATCAAAATCAGACAATCACAGGATAAAGGAGAAATCAAATGAAAGGTACTTCAAAAATCACATTCAGAAGATTTGGCGAAAAATTATTTCAGCACAGCGGCAAAGAAACTCTTATTGAAAGTGGGTTCAATACTCTTGACACAGCAATCGAAGGATTTAGACCGGGTAATCTTTATTTTATCGGGGGCAGGCCGGGAATGGGTAAGACCTCACTTATGCTGGACATGTCCATCAATATTGCGTCAGAGTATAAGCCGGTTTACATTTTTTCACTGGATGAATCAGAAAAACAACTTTTTAAAAAGTTGATAGCCAAGATTCTGACTTCGGAATTCACTTTAGGCGAAAAGACCCTATATGATCGAGAAAAAAACATAATTTCTTGTATGAATTTTGCAGCATCCCTTCCTATTTATATTTACAATGTAAATAGCATACAGGAAATTGCAGAAGCAATAAAAGAAGAAATCAGGGATGGTATCATATTTATTGACTACCTGCAATTGATCAGCAAAGGGGATGACTATCAAAACGGCCATAAAAATTGGTCAACAAGGCAAGCTTTTCTTTACAGGTCATTGAAAAAGCTTGCGGTGCAGAGCGGATTGCCAGTCGTCGTAATGTCTCAGCTTTCGAGGGATATTGAATTTAGAGCGGATAAGCATCCGACAATCAAAGATGTCAAATGTGAGAGCATTATTGAAAATTCTGATGTTATCATTTTGATGTATCGTGCCGATTATTATCGCCATTTTGAAAATGATAATGAGAGAAAAACAGAATTGATTATAGAGAAGAATATTCATGGCTCGTTGGGAACTGCTTTTGTTCGATATCGTCACACCAAAAGCAGTATATTATAACACTGGCTTGTATTAAAAAGACTGGCTGATGGAGGCGTGTTGCACGCACTCCTTCAGCCGCCATTTTCCTCAAACACTACGCATAGTACATCGCTGATTGACGATTGACAGACTATGCCGTATATGCTGCTGTCAGCCACGCCGTGGCTGCTGAGCAGTTCTTCTGTTTTAAACTTTAAGATCAGCCGGTCCTCTTCACTTACATCAAACTCTTCTTCATAAGCAGAATTTTCCGAGTCTATCAGGCACAGGGGCGGAAAGACAACGCACCACCAGTTTTCCCCTTTTCCTTCGCCGATGGTTATGGTCAGAGCTTCATAATTTCCCTCCGGAAAGTACATATCGTCATATTGCTTTGCGGGTATGTGCCGCACACCGGTCTGCACTTTGACGGTATCGTCGGCTCCGGCGGCAGAGATTGCCTCTTCCGCCCAGGTTTTTATCTGAGGCAGATTTTCGTTTATATAATTTCTCGTGATTGCTGCCTGATGATCGTAAGCGTCAGCGCTGTATTGATCCCCATTTTCATTGTTTTCAGAGGCAATGGCGGCTGTTATGCCAGCTTCTACCCTCTGGAGCACATAGTCCCGTACCTCCAATTTCAAAGTCTGATCTTTCTCCGAATCGCTGTTGGCGATGACATGGAAGCGCATTATCCCCGGATGATCGTTAATAGACGATGCAGCCGCTTCCCCTGTTTGCCGTACGCCTGAAAAACATAGCAGTGCGATTATCCCCACAGCCGATAACATCATAAGTCCCGTAAGTATTTTTTCAAATCTCGTATCCATTTTTTCCCTCCTGACAATGGGAGTATGGACCGATACAAAAGAAAATATTCTTGTGTGTTTTCCGCCGGTGTAAAGTTCTCTTTCCTCAAGTTTTTCTTTATCTGGAGAACTCCGATAGAGTTTAGACGGGAAAAAATATCAAAGAAAGTTCTTTAAAAGATGTTTTAAGAACAGTTGAGAACCTTATTAAGGAAAAAGGTTCTCAAGACAAAGGAGTTTTGAAAGAAAGAGAACCGAAAGGTTCCCGGCAATGCGTGAAGATCGAGAAAAGAGAACTTTCTGCTGGCGGAAAGTGCCCTTTACCCGGAGGATTTTACGGTACGCCGTCGCACCGCAGTATCCCCTGAGCCAATAAAGCCCTCCCTTTACCGGCTTATCTCTTTTGACAGGATGAATTCCAAAAAGGCCGTAGTCGCCTGATTGAACTTGCGCGTATTGCTGTAGACAGCATAGATACTGGTTTTGAAAGGCTCCCCTTCTATCAGGCGCTTTTGGAAAGAAGAGGAGAAGTGACTCTGGTGTTCCTTCTGTGTACTGCTTCCATAATGATGGATGGAGGGATGACGGAGATCCTCTCAACGACCATAGTCAGATGGACAGGTTCGGGCTATTCATTTATGGCTGCTCTGATAGGAACTCTTGGGACATTTATCACCGGGACAAATACCAACTCAAACATATTGTTTGGATCGCTGCAGGAGACAGCGGCGCTTTCCCTTTCCCTGTCCCCTGCCCTCATGTGTGCCGTCCAGTCCATTGCAGCTTCCGTAGGAGGCACCATAGGCCCGACCAATACGGCATTGGTGGCGGCGGTCGCGGGAAAAAGCGGAAAAGAAACCGAAATATATTCTTATACCATACCGGTCACACTGGCGGTGACTTTGCTGCTGGGAGCGGTAAACGCAGTTTTCATCTGATGTGTATATACTGCAGCTTTGCTGTCGTATAGATATGAGCTCATAGTCCGTTATTATACTTAGAATGATTAGGAGAGAAAAGATGGAAAAGAAGAAAAAGTCTGTCAAGATACCGCATACTTTTGTACTGCTTTTCGTCCTGGTTATCATCTGTGCCATCGCAACATGGATCATACCGGCAGGAACATATGATTATGTGGTAGACGAGAACACAGGAAGAGAAGTAGTCGATCCGGATTCATTCCATTTTGTTGAAGGCCAGGGAGTCGGGCCTTTTGACATGATGCTGGAGTTTATCAAAGGAATGGAGGATTCCTCTGATATTATCTTCCTTATTTTCATCGTAGGCGGATCATTTATGATCCTGCAGGACACCGGAGCGATGACCGCAGGAGTTCATGCAATGGCGAGAAAATTCGGAAAACGGCAGAACATCGTATTGCTGTTATTTATGTTCCTGTTTTCCGTATTGGGTGGTACAATGGGAATGTCAGAGGAAGTCATCGTGTTCATACCTCTTCTGGCGTCCCTGTGCAAAGAGCTGAAACTTGACCGCATGGTGGCCCTTGCTGTGGTCATGATAGGCGCCAGGGTAGGATTTACCACAGGACTCATCAATCCGTTCACCGTCGGAGTTGCCCAGGGGATCGCCGGACTGCCTCTTTATTCCGGCCTTTGGTACAGGCTGATCTGGTACGGTATAATCCTGGTGATAACAGGCTGGTACATAATGCGTTATGTAAGAAAGATCAGGAAAGACCCTACCCTCAGCATCATGTATGGAGTAGAAGTTGAAGGCGGCGAAGATGAAGAGGATGAGGGGGCAGGATATGCTCTTGACGGCAGAAAGACTGCAACCATCATCATGTTCTTTGCCGGACTTATCTTCATGGTATTCGGCGTGTTTGAATGGGGATGGTTCATGGAAGAGATCGCTACCCTCTTCCTCATCATGGGTATTTTGGGCGGCCTTATATGCGGTATGAAACCAAACGAGGTTGCCAAGTCATTCATAAAAGGCGCCAAGGAATTCTGCTTCGCCGCATTGGTAGTAGGCGTTGCCAGAGCTGTAATGCTTACCCTGCAGGACGGCGGGATAATAGACACGGTGGTTTACTACACTGCCAGTGTTCTGGACGGACTGCCAAAGGTGATAGCCGCCAACGGAATGTATGCATTCCAGACCATATTGAACTTCTTCATCCCGTCAGGCTCAGGACTGGCTGCGACCACCATGCCTATAATGACGCCGCTGGCAGATGCTCTTGATATTTCAAGACAGACTGCCGTTCTGGCATATCACTACGGAGATGGGTTCACAAACCTGATATTCCCGACCACAGGAAGCCTTATGGCCGCAGTTGCAGTATCAAAAGTGCCGTTTGAAAGGTATCTGAAGTGGGTAATGCCGCTGTGCGCCATCTGGATAGTCATAGGAATCGCATCCATGACCATAGCTACTTTGATAAACCTTGGTCCATTCTAAAACCATCATAAAGTCAGCAGGAGGTAATACATATGTTTTCCGGAGAATTGCTGGATAAGATCAGCAGATATATTGGAGAAAACCGGCAGGAAGCCCTGGATTTCTGGCGGGATCTTGTGAACTATGAAGGAAAGCACGGAGAAAAAGACAAGCTTCTCCTTACAGCCGGGTTCCTGAGAGAAAAATTTGAAAGCATAGGACTGGCAACAGAGGTAATTGAAGTGGGAGAAGAAAATGCCCCTATAGTGACAGGTGTGCTCAATCCTGAGGTGCCGGGCAAGGAGATCCTTTTTACGGGTCACTACGATACCGTATTTGCATCCGGTACCAAGGGAGACAAGCCTTTCCATATAGAGGACGGCAAGGCTTACGGTCCGGGCTGCTGCGATATGAAAGGCGGGATCACCGTTGCTTTCTTTGTGGCAAAGGCTCTGAAAGAGTTCGGCTTCAAAGACGCACCGGTCAGGCTGTTCTTTGTGGGTGACGAAGAAGTCAACCATCAGGGCGGCAAAGCCATAGAGATGTTCAAGGAATATACCAGAGACATCAGGGTAGCCTTTAACATGGAAAACCGGTACGAAAGCGGACAGCTTTGCGTAGGCAGAAAAGGGTGTTATGAATTTAAGTGCATAGTGCATGGAGTGGCCGCCCATCCGGGACATGCTTATGACGACGGGCGCAATGCCATAGAAGAAATGAGCCGCAAGATAATCCAGCTCCAGGCCATTACTCCAAAGGAAAAAGACCGCGATTACTCTGTATGCGTCAGCACCATAAAGGGCGGTACTGTGGTAAACGGAGTGCCTGACCACTGCGAGATAATGATGGATGTAAGAGTCAAGTCCCTCAAGGCCCTCCAGGAATGCCGCAAGAAGATGGAGGAAGTCTGTGCTGTGACATATATCGATGGAACTTCAACAGAGCTTATAATGACCGACGCCATGATACCGTTTGAATCAACTCCGCAGGTGCTGTCGGCATATAAGGCCGTCAAGGAGATCAGCGATGAGATCGGCGGTACAGTAACCGGAAGCATTGTGGTAGGCGGCTCGTCGGATGCCGCATATATAGCGGCAAACGGTGCCAAGGTCGTATGCCAGTGCGGCGTCAGCGGAGCTTTCACTCACAATGTCAAAGAATATGCTGTAGTAGAATCCCTGTACGAAGCGATCAGACTATTCATCTGTGCAGTTTACGGATACGAAAGATTCTGACAAATAAAATGACAGTCTATGGCCGCAGCTTTTATGGCCCGGCCATAGACTGCCGGCAGGTCAGGGACATATATTATGTAAAGGCCCTTGAGATGTACGGGCACAGGGATATTATCGGCGGCAGCAACAGTAAAGTTGCTGCCATATTTTAACGGAAATTTCCCATACATATTTATATAGGAGGAATTTTGGAAAAGCAGCAGAATTATCCGGCTTGGGAGCGTCCGGCATTTTTAATTGCCATAACAATGATAGGCGGATACATGAACGCATATACATATATGACAAGAGATGGGATACTGGCGAACATGCATACGGCGAACATGTCTCATCTGGGCATAAGCCTTGCCCTTGGTGACTGGGCAGGTGCGCTTTTGTATTTTTTGCCTGTGCTTGCCTGTATTTCAGGGGCCGTATTCAGCCAGTGGCTGAAAAAGCTGGTGAGCACTGCCGGCAAAAAAGGCGACTGGAGAAAAAAGGCACTGGTGCTTGAAGCCGCCATGCTGTTTGCTGTAGGTTTTGTTCCGGCAGGGACAGCGAATATAGCTGTAACGGTATTCATTTCATTTGTCATGGGGTTTCAGCTCTGTTTGTTCAGAACCTGTGTGGGGGTTGCTCATAATACGACCATATGTACAGGCAACATAAGAAATGTGGGCCAGAAACTGTATGGATTCCTGACAACAAGGGACAGCAGATCTTTTAAAACTTTTTTTATCTTCTTTATCCTTACTTTTTCTTTTATGATCGGAGCAGTTCCCGGAACTCTTATCTCCATATGGCTTTCGGAAAGGGCCGTATGGGTATGCAGTACGGCCCTTTTGCTGCAGGCCATGTGGATGGGTTCGTGGGAAAAAAGAAAATCATCTGTGCAAAATCTTAACTTTTAGCAAGTCAATAAAGAAACATATCAATTTAATTGTTGATTTATCATAATCAAGTGTTAAAATGAAAACAAAGAACGGACAGAAATAAATAGAATCCACTGTTTTTAAATATTTTGGGGCAGCAGGAGGAATAGATGGATCGTACCTACGACGAAAAGAATCTGCTATATTTTTGTAAAAGAGCTAGTTCATCGGTTTTTCTGCTGGCTATTTTGGCTTTTCTTATGTGGAGTGTGGGATTCAGCAGAGAAGAAGGCGGCTGGATCTGGATGGTCATAGCGGTGATATTTGCGGCGATGGCTGTATGGACTCTCCTTAAGCCGAATTTTATCAAGGTAGACGGAAAGTATATAGATGAATCGGCAGATAAGCTGATGCAGAGGACGCAGCTTCTCAAAAACGCTCTGGAAGCACTGAACCTGGACGAAGAAGACCTTGAAAACCTTGAATCCATGGTGATCACAGGGTATACGGTATCGCCGATCAAAACTGAACCTCTTTTCCGCTGGGACGAGGAAGACCAGACCGCAAGGTCATCCAACTATCAGATGACCCTTTTTCTGCTCGATGAGACCATAATGTTTACATATACCCAGGTGCATTCGCTGGTTGATTCAGAGTACGCCGACGGAAGTCATATATGGAGGTACGCAGCCATAACCGACTGCCAGCTCAGCAAAGTAGTACGCAGATGTGTTATCAACCCGCGCAAGCAAGAGGAAAAAACAGAAGCAAGATTCAACGAGATGACCATAACAGGTGAAAACGGAGAACGCTATATCTACGCTTTCACCGAAGACCAGAGGGAAAACGCCGAACTCCTTCAGGATGTGATATTGGAAAGAGCCGCAAAACGGGCGAGGATGAGAAAGGCTAATATTAAAAAGAGCGGCGACATACATATCAGCGAGGATGTTAAAGCCTTGCTCAGCAAACAGGAAAAAAAATCAGTTGATATAGGGATCATAGGGGACGATTTAAAGGATTTGTAGATTCTGATCCAGTTAGTGACTGGACAGCGGATTTCAGCCGGATTTCCTGAGAAAGGCAGAAAGCCGCCGACAGTTTCTAAAATATTAGAAAAAGGAGAGAAAAAATGGAAGCTAACACAGGTGGAACGATCAAAAAGAAAAAGCTAGCATTCCCTAAGCCTTTTGCTGTAATGATGATTCTTGCACTAATTTTCTCGATTCTGTCATATGTTATTCCTTCTTCGTCATATCAGATGACTACGATCGAATACGAAGCAGCAGACGGCTCCATGGCTACCCGTGAAGTAATCGATCCTGATACTTGGGCCCTGATGGAAGAAGATCATGCGGTATCATTTATGGAATATATCACTTCGTTCATCAGAGGTATGGAAGCAGTTCCGGACATCATGTTCTGTATCTTCCTCTCAACGGCAGCATTCTACATCGTAAATGAGACAGGAGCCATAGTAGCAGGTGTGGGCAGGCTTATAATCAAGCTGGGCAACAAGAAGTTCCTCATCATCCCGATCATTGCGACCATATTTGCTATACTGGGATCCACAGTAGGAACATATGAAGAATTGCTTTGCTTCATACCTATCCTTGCACCGATCTTCATCGGCGCCGGATACGACTCACTTATCACCATAGGAGTTGTAATGTGCGCCGGAGCTGCCGGTTTCGCCGGAGCTACAACGAACGCCTTCACTCTGGGCGTAGCTCAGGGAATCGCCGGACTGCCGATTTTCTCAGGAATGCAGTTCCATATCGTTGGACTGGTAGTATTTGTTGTAACTATCGACGTTATCCTGATCTACTATGCCAAGAGACTGGAAAAAGATCAGACCAGATCCCTCATGTATGAACAGGATAAGATCTTTGCTCAGAACAATGCGGTTGACTTCTCAAGTCTGCCGGAATTCAACACCACCCGTAAGCTGATACTGCTGGTAGTACTGCTGACTATCGCTGTAGTAATGTACGGCGTTCTCACTTATGGCTGGTACTTTGAGCAGCTGGCAGGCGTATTCCTGCTGATGGGCTTCATCGTAACCATCATCTTCAAGAAAGGCCTTGCCATCAACTGGTTCTGCGATCAGCTGGTAGCAGGTATGAAGGACATCCTGGTAGGCGCCATGATGGTAGGTTTCGCAAGAAGTATCCTGGTAGTAATGGAAGACGCTCAGATGATCCACACTATCCTCCATGCAGCAGTAAGCGTACTGGAAAAACTTCCGGATGTAATGGCTGTAGTAGGACAGTATGTAACTCAGATCATCATCAGCTACATAATCCCGTCCGGTTCCGGTCAGGCATCATCAACTATTCCTCTGATGGCGCCTCTTGCAGACCTGACAGGACTGACCAGACAGACGGCTGTCGAAGTATATATCATATCCGACGCCCTGTCAAATCCGTTCACGCCAACTTCAGGAAACATCCACGCCGGACTTGCCATGGCAGGTATTCCATATGCAACATGGGTAAAATTCTGGTGGAAGTTCCTGGCAATAGAGTATGTGGTAGGACTGGGCCTGGTAATCGCAGCCGATATGATGGCCATTGGACCGTTCTAAACAGCTTGAACACAACAGTGAAAACATATATAATGGTGAGGATAACAGTTATCCTCACCATTATATGTAAGAGGAGGAAAAGCAAGCTTGCCTGCCAATAAAGAAATAAAAAGAAATGCTTTGAAAGCTCTTAAAATGAGCAGGACAGACACTATCAACCTGTCCATCATAACAATCTGTCTCGGAGGCGTAAGCCTTTTTGCCTTTACATGTACCGAGGGTATAATACTGGCACTGTCAGGGGTGCTGCGAAGCGGATCGGTATCGGGTAACCTTGGGACGGTGCTGTGGTGGACTTATATGATCTTTGCTTTATATCTGCTCTTGTCTATATTGGTCGGAAGCTTTGTGGAGCTGGGATATGACAGATGGCTGCTATTGTGGCTCAAGGGTAAGCGCCCGGGAAACGATGTGCTGTTTGGATTTAAAAAATACTGGCTTAACTCTGTTTTGCTGAGACTGTATATGGCAATGAAATCCATACTATGGATGGCATTGCTGTTTGTACCGGGGATCGTCGCTGTGGTAAACTATGCGCTGGCGCCATATGTAATAGCACAGTTTCCCCATGTAAAGCCGCCTGATGCGGTAAAGATCAGCAAAGTGCTTATGAAAGGATACAAAGTCAAACTGGTATTGCTCGTGTTAAGTTTTCTTGACGAGATCCTGCTGAGCTTTTTGGCCTTAGGTCTGCCTCTGTTTTATGTTATACCGAGGATAAAGATTACAGTTGCGGAATTTTACAGAGAGAGGATCGCTCTCCATGATGAGCAGGTGCGCCAGATCGCCAGACAGGCGGGCAGCAGATAAGACCAGACAGAAATCATATATTTTCAGGTGGAGTTATTATGTCGATCATTAACTTTGATTTCATGAATTTTATCTTGAATCCCTTTATCCTGCTGTTTATAACAGCGGGGTTAGGTCTGCTTTTCGGCAAGATACAGTTCGGGAAATTTAATTTCGGATCGTCAGGAGCCCTGTTTGTAGGACTTTTGGTGGGCTGGGGAGCATATACCCTGGCGCAGAACATTTATGAAACAGGGGATGAAAACGCGGCGGGTATGAGCGCGGCCGCCCAGATAATGGAGTCCAACGGAGGCAATGTTATCAATACGCTGTTTTTCTCTGCATCTCTGATAATATTTGTGGCCACGGTGGGCCTTTTGGCTGCCAAGGATCTCAAGGCTATCATAAAGAAATACGGACCTAAATTTATTATCCTGGGATTCCTTATCACCCTTGTGGGCGCAGGAGGAACATATCTGAGCACGGCAATAGTAAAAGATACCAACCCTTTTGCCGTTACCGGAGTATACACAGGAGCCATGACCAGTTCTCCCGGACTTGCCGCCAGCTTGGAAGCAGCAGAAGACAGAGCGGACGATATGGCGCAGAACTATCCGCAGCTTAGCCAGGAAGAAAAAGAAGTAGTCGTTTCAGTTCTTAAGACGGACAGCAAATACGCCGATCTTGACGCCGGCGAACTGACTGAACTGACCGCCCAGCAGCAGACCGACTTTGTCAATTCGGCGGTAAGCCAGGTGGGGATAGGCTCGGCCGTGGCTTATCCGTTCGGGGTGATCATCGTCATCCTTGCTGTCAATTTCCTGAATGTGATATTCAAGTTCGACCTGGATGAGGAAAAACGCAGATATAAGATAGAGATAGAAGAAGCGCGCAGCGTATCAGGCATACGGGAGATACCTACCACAGATTTCAGCATAGCCTCTTTTGTGCTGGTCTGTCTAGTAGGTTACCTTATCGGTTCCATAAGGATATATATGGGCCCTCTTGGCTATGTCAGCCTCGAATCCACAGGCGGAGTGCTGATCGGATCCCTGCTTCTGGGTTACATAGGAAAGATAGGACCGATCTCCTTCAGGATGGATCCAAAAACCCTTGTAATGCTCAGGGAATTCGGACTTACTTTCTTCCTGTCTATCGTGGGCCTCAACTACGGATACGGAGCGATTGATGCTGTCATCCATTCGGGCGTGATCCTTGCCCTTGAGAGCCTGATTGTAGGAGCTATAGCCATCATGGCGGGATTTATCGTAGGGCGTTATGTTTTCAAGCTCAACTGGATCGTGTTGTCAGGAGCCATCTGCGGCGGAATGACATCTACGCCGGGCCTGGGAGCAGCTACTGACGCCTGCGGCAGTGACGATCCTGCGTCCGGATACGGTGCGACTTATCCGTTTGCTCTTTTCGGCATGGTGGTATTTACTATAGTGCTGATGAAATTGCCGTTGCTTTAGTCCGGACCGGCATACGCCGGGACGGTTTAAGAAAAATACCTTATTTCTAAATATTAAAGGAAAGGAGACGCGCGACAAACAATTCGCGCAGTAGGTAAAATGAGTAAATTTGATCTGGACAAATATCTAAAAGATTTGGAAGAACTGGTTAACCACGAAAGCTTTACTCACGATTTTGAAAATCTGAACAAAACGGCAGATTACCTGGTAAAGAAATACAAAGACGCAGGTCTTTATGTAGATGTTGAATATCAGGGAGAAGAAAAACTGGCCCACATAGTGGCTTCAACCGTAGATCCTAAGGAAGTGGCCGGAGAAGAAAAACCGTATGACATCATGTTCATAGGCCATTACGACACCGTATTTGACACAGGCACAGTAGCCAAGCGTCCGTTCTCCATAGATGGCGACAAGGCCAAAGGACCAGGCGTAGCAGACATGAAAGCCGGAGACCTGCTGGCATTTTATCTGACGCTGGAGCTCAGAGAAAGATATCCTGACGCAAGGATCCTTATCGTTAATAACGGAGACGAAGAAGGCGGTTCATATATTTCGGGCGAATCTCTTACCGAAATTTCAAAGAAAGCAAAATACGCTTTTGACATGGAATCTGGCCGTCTTAATCACAGGTTCGTTAAGACCCGTAAGGGCGTTGGCGAGATCAAGATCAAATTCAAGGGCCGTCCGTCCCATGCGGGCATCGATCCGGAAAAAGGCGCCAATGCTGTCGAAGAAGCAGCCAACTGGGTTCTTGCCCTGCATAAGCTGAACAAGCCTGAAAAGGGTGTTACAGTAAATGTTGATGTTATCAACGGCGGCGTTCTTGCCAATGTTATCGCCGAAGACTGCGAGATTGTCTTTGACGACAGATTCCTTACTCTTGAAGACAGAGACGAGATCGAAGAGGGCGTTCGTTACCTGATGGATCATCCGTTCAACCCGGAAGTTAAGAACGAATTCATCAAGCTCAGCGAATTCCCGCCTATGGTAATGATACCTGAAACTCAGAAAATGATAGATATAATGAATGAAGAAGCTGAAAAGCTCGGTCTGGACATAGGGTTCATAGATGTTGCAGGAGCTTCCGACGCAAGCCTTGTATCCCTTGCCGGCACGCCTGTAATAGACGCCTGCGGACCTTGCGGAGAATTCTTCCATACGGATGACGAATATCTGCTGATCCACACCATCGAGGAAAGATACGATGTGCTGCTGGCCAGCATCGAAAGACTTTTAGGCAAGAAATAAGTTTCCGGCATGATACATAAAGAAGAGGGCGTCCCCCATGAGATCTGTGAAACTCAGGGGGACGCCCTCTTTGCCTGGAAGTGTTTTTCAGGGTATCTTGATCTAATTGTCGTTTTTGAGCTCTCCGTCTACTATCATCCTGGCGATGATCTCAGCGCAGAAAGCCACAGCGGTAGCGCAGTGGAATGTCCCCTGATGGTCGTTATAGCCCTTTAAGCCTTCGGGAGTTTTCCAGTCGTAGACATCGCCCATCCTCTGCCTCATCACATCGGCACAGAGGACACCGTCATATTCCTTGTTGAACTTGTCAACAACTTCCCTGATCTTTGCATGGCAGTGGCCATACTTTCCGCCCAGGTCATCGATAGGCCGCCCTTCGCATAGGCTGATGGCCCATGCCGCAGCGTTGAGAGCTCCGCAGGTTCCCATGAGGGAGCAGCCTGTGCCGCCTGCGATACCGAAAGAAGCTTTGAGCATGTCTTTGGTAATACCAAAATCAGGGAAAGCGCAGTACAGACCATATAAACAGCTCTGTATGCAATTGCCGTAGTCGGTTTCGGTCTGGAAACCCACATCCATAGCTTTTTTGACAAGAGCGTCTTTTTCTTCCTGAGATAATTTCGTATAATCTTTCATAGCTGACTCCTTCCTTTTGCCTAGTATGATGGTTATCATAATTTTAAGGTCTAAACCCGCTAAAAACAAGAGAAAACCGCAAAAAAGCAAGATAGTTAGCAAATGGATAAATTGAAATAACTGACTCCCCATGGTAATATAAACTCGTATAAATATGTATTTAGCAGAGAGGAGAAATATATATGAAAGTTGTAGTGGTAGGAGGAGTTGCCGGCGGAGCTTCTGCAGCCGCAAGGGTCCGCAGACTTGACGCAAAGGCAGAGATCAAGGTGTTTGAAAAAGGTCAGTATGTATCCTTTTCCAACTGTTCTCTCCCGTATTATCTCAGCAGCGTGGTTGAGGACAGCGAAGACCTGATAATGATGGATCCGGAGGAATTCAAGACAAAGCATGACATTGATGTAGCCACCCTCAGCGAGGTGACCGACATAGACCGGGAAAACAAGACGGTCACCGTGAAAGACCTCAGGACCGGCGAAAGCTACAGCGAGGCTTATGACAAGCTCATCCTGTCGCCGGGCGCATCCCCTATCCTGCCCAAGAGCATCAGAGGGATAGACAGTAAGAATGTGTTCACGGTCCGCAATGTGGGCGATGTGGTAGGCCTCAAGAACAGGATAAACATGGACGGAGCCGAAAACATCGTGGTAGTCGGCGGCGGATTCATAGGTCTTGAGGTGGCGGAAAACCTCATCGAGGCAGGCAAAAAGGTCACCCTCATCGAAGGAACGGATCAGATCATGGCCCCTGTGGACTATGACATGGCCCAGATCCTCCACAAGGAAATGGACGACCACGGTGTGACCCTTTATCTGTCAGCCACGGTCACTGCCATCGAAGACGACAAGGTCATCGCTGAAAAAGACGGGAAAGAGCTCCAGGTCCCAGCCGACGCAGTGGTGATGGCCATAGGCGTTGCGCCTGAGACTCAGCTTGCCCAGAAAGCGGGCCTTGAGATAGGACAGACCAGAGGAATAAAGGTAGATCACAATTACCAGACATCGGACCCTGATATTTACGCCGTAGGCGATGTGATAGAATCTTTTAACAAGCTGACCAAAGCTCCGGGACGCCTTGCTCTGGCAGGCCCTGCCCAGAGACAGGCAAGAGCCGCTGCAGATCATATCATACTGGGCAAGGACAACGAGGACTTCGGCTTCATCGGGTCTTCTGTTATCAAACTGTTCGGACTCAACGCAGCGAGCACCGGTTTAAACGAAAAGACGGCCAGGACAGCCGGCATGGACTTTGATTCCGTGCTGATCTTCCCTAACGACAAGGTCTCCCTCATGCCGGGAGCAAGATACATGGCCTTCAAGCTTGTTTTCAGCGTTCCTGACGGAAAGATACTGGGAGCTCAGGCCATTGGGGCCGGAGATGTGGACAAGAGGATAGATGTGATCGCCGCCATGATAACCATGGGCGCCAGCCTGGAGGACCTCAAAGATCTGGAACTGTGCTATGCCCCTCCTTTCTCGACTGCAAAGGATGTGGTCAACATGGCTGCCATGGTTGCCCTCAATATACTCAGCAAGAGATTCCGCCAGGTCCATGTGGATCAGGTAAGAGGTCTGGTGGAAAGCGGCGCTTATATACTGGATGTGAGAGAGGAAGGCGAGCTCAAGAGAGGCCGTATCAAAGGTTCCCACAACATACCTCTCAGCCGGCTGAGAGAGCGCATGAACGAGATACCAAAAGATGTGCCTGTATATGTTCACTGCCGCTCAAGCCAGAGATCCTACTATGCCGTATGCTGCCTGCAGGGATATGGATATGACAATGTGGTGAACATCAGCGGCTCTTTCCTGGGGATCTGCCTGTATGAATATTTCAACGACAAGACCACGGGCAGAGAACCGATCGTGACGGATTATAATTTTAGATAAAAAGACGGATCATATGGGAGCAGGGATCGCTCAGAGCCCTGCTCCCCATTTGTGATAAAGCGCCATAAAAAATCAAGGCAGAAACCTATCCTGTTCTACCTTGATCTTATTTGTAAACCAGTAAATGACACCTGAGAGAATGAGCAAAATGACATAATTAACAAATGTAACTTTTATCACAATGCCTAATCCATAGTTTATAGTTGGGAAATAGATATAATACGGCAGCCAGGTATTATCATCGACAGCAAGCCCAAAGCCCGCAAAAAGATTGGTAAAAATTGCAAAGAAAGAAATGATAAAGGTTCTTGCCTTGAAAATGTTATTTTTTCTGATCATATAGAAAAAGATGGCATAAAAAGTAAATGTGTACCCACCGTATATAAAAAATAAATAAAGAAGAAAATTGTCCCCGAATAGCAGCGGCGGTTCTTTTTCTCCGGCTGCAATAGCCTGCTCAGATAAAACATCCCCTACGCCAAAAAGATAGTTTATCACCAGCCCGCACAGAATATATACAGCAGAGCCTATGATTAAACTCTTATAGCTTATGTCATTTTTCATTGCAGTTCTCCCCCCCCTGACGCTGGTTTCTCATTGCCCGCAGACCCCATGCCCTATGCGCCTCGTCTGCCGGCCTCCGCCCGCAGGGCCGCCTGCCCCGGGCGATCATTTTATCAGCAGTCCGCCTACCAGCAGATAGTATTGGGGGATGGACTTGCCGTCGGACCAGAGGATGTCGAAGCCGAAGCAGTCCGGCACCATCTTCACAGCCAGCATGCCCAGGGATTCCAGCGCATAGCGCATGGAATCCGGATGAACGCAAGGCCTGTCGACAAGACGGGCGCACTTTTTACACAGATTACATTCCTGAGCGGCCAGGGACATGCTGCCCGGCCAGGTCGCTTCAAGGGCAAGCATTTCGGCGTCATATTTTTTCTTTTCGTCAAAGAGCCGTTGCTGGGCTTCTTCAACTGTAGCGCAGCCTTCGTTGGAAATCCGGTCAACTATGAGCCGGAGCGCCGAAAACTGTTTCCAATATCCCAGCGGATCAAAGTCAAAACCGGGGCATGACCAGGTGCCCTCAAAGCCGGAACACTGGGAGCATTTGCCGAAAGTGGTGTCAAAATCATAGTATTTTTTTATCATTTCCTCCATAGGGAGATAAGCTTCAAATCGTTCTTTTTTATACATCCTGTTCCGTTCCTTCCATGGGTGATATGACAGCCAGCTGTATGTCAGCCCCCTGCAGAGCCATGCTCAGGTGAAAACCGTCAGAGACCTCTTCCTGATAGATGTCCAGCAGAGGATTGGTCGGAAAAAGATCGCTGAAATCGTGCCAGAACCTGCTGTCATCTGAGAAGCTCAGGGCAGAATAATAGGAGAAGATATTATTGGACTGATGGAGGCCGTATTTCATCACAGAATATGTTCCCGGCGGAATATCAATATTGAACAGGAAATCGGCTTCATCGTTGAAATTGTCCAGTATGCTCTTTGCCTGATAGATAGAGGCGCTGCTCTTGCACATATTGTATATCTCATCGTTGTAATTGTATGTTATGACAAAATAACGAGGAGAGTTCTCATCTGCCCTTATCACACAGTAGTATTTATCATGGGCAACTATATGTCCCCTGAGCCGTGACAGGAGCAGATAGGCATAATATGACGGCTTTTTGATCCCGTTGTGGGTGATGACGCCCGACTGGCCGTAGAGAAGCCGCCTGCCTCCGTCACCATGGTCGCGCAGCCTCATGGAAATTTCTGTATCTCCTGACAAAATGGTTTCATCCAGTATATTGATAGGTTTTGCTATGCTGTCATTTCCGTATGAGATCACCTGTCTGGCATCGCCGCTGAGAGGGCTTCTTATTACATAATACCCTGTATCACGCAGGCATGAATACAAAGCGGAAACATCCTCGTCCCTGTCGGATTCTGAATTGAGCAGGCTGATCTTAGCCGGCTTGAGCTGATCCAGAAGGTGGATCAATCCGGCGCCCAGAGCCCTGTAATCTTCAGTTGTGATCTGAATTTCCAGAGTATGGTAAAAAGGCCTCGATGGCTCAGGATCCCTGTCTTTTTCATTGACATCTATTTCCAGGTTCAGTCGGGATATGGATGCGTTGCTGTCCTGGGAGTTTAGTGCAGACAAGGTATTCTTTATCAGATAAATCGCCTGGCTTGGCTGTATCAGCGTGATCTTCTCCGGATGGGTCTCGCTTTTTACAAGAGTCTGGTAATGGGCTCTGTGGTCCTCTGGAGTGCGTTTGAACCACTTCATAAAGTATTTTTCATAGTAGGCTGTGGTGGAAAAGCCAACTTCTTTGGCGATCTGACTGATCTTTTTGTTGGTGTCCAAAAGGAGGATCTCAGATCGTTCTGCCCTTGCGAAACAAAGGAATTCCCTGAAATTTTTGCCGGTACAGTTCTTGATTATGTGAGATACATAGAACATGCTCAGATGTTCCATGCTGGCAAGTTCTTCCAGCCGGATCTTTTCTGAATAATTCTGATAGATGTAGTTGATTATCCTGCTTATACGGTCAATGGAGATCTGGTCGACACTTTCCATATTTATGGCCATATCTCCCTCAAAGGCAAACAGGTTGAAGTACCTGTCCAGACAGTCTATCACCTCTTTCATGAGGCGGATGCATTCATTTTTGTAATTAAAACTCCTGATATTGTACTGGAGTATGATCTGCAAAAGCATTTCCCGCAAAGTGTCAAGCCTTGAATTGGTGGCTTTTTTGGAATAAGTCCTGTAGCAGGCCTTGCCGAGATTAGAAAAATACTGGGAAAAATACCGTGTGCTGATCTGTATGAGGGCAACGATATTCTCTTCGTCATCGACAGACTGCATACTGTGGACCTCGTGACCGGCGTTAACGAAAATATCGCCTTCATGGAGGGTATATACGCAGTATCCGTTTTTCAGATCTATCTTGCCTTTGAGCACATAAAGAAATTCAATGTCCTGATGAAAATGGATAGGATATTCTTCTATCGACGCTATGGTGATATTGATAGGAAAATCATCCTGATAAGAAAGTTTTTCAAACAGCATGCTGCAACCTCCTTCCCTGTTTCTGTTTGTAATCCTATTATATTATATTTCAGGTGAAAATAAAAGGACGGCCTTGATTTTTAATATATTGAACAATCAAATCGTGTTTCATAGCAAACAAATTATTGCTTTAAAAGCCTTTGAGACCTAAAATAATCACAGAAAATAAATTGATAAGTATCTGACATTTCAGGAGGAGGATAATAAGATGAGCGATAGAAAAGTTTGCGTAGTTACCGGTGCAGCAGGAGGCGTTGGTATCGAAGTAGTTAAAAAGTTTTATGCCAAAGATTATGATGTTGTCATGCTTGATATTGCCATAGACAAGATGAAGCAGGTCATCAGCGACAACAACATGGATGCGGACAGAGTTTCATGCTATGCTCTTGACATTTCCGACGAGGATCAGGTAAAGGACACCATCGCCAAGATCAAAGAAAAGAACGGCCGCATAGACGCGCTGATCAACACTGCCGGTATCGTAGGAAAATATAACCTTACGGCAGATTATACATTTGAAAACTTCAAGAAGATCTATTCTGTCAATGTATTCGGAACTTTCCTGATGATGCACTATACATTGCCTATAATGGTTGAACAGAACTACGGCAGGATAGTGAACTTCGGTTCTGTATCGGGTATGACCGGATACACCTTTGAGATCGGCTACGGCTCCAGCAAATGGGCTGTTATCGGAATGACCAAGAATGTTGCCAACGAATATGGCCAGTACAATATCCACGCCAATTCGGTGTCACCGGGATGGGTAGACACGCCGATGTTCTGGAACACTCTTGAAGATTACAAGAACTTTGATGACTCAGAAGTAAATCTCGGACCTCTTGGCCGTCCGTCAAGGCCTGATGAGATCGCAGATGTTGTATACTATCTGTGTACAGATGAAGCCTTCATCATCAACGGCTCCAATGTACTTGCCGACGGCGGAAAGATGCTCGGCTGATAATTTCAGGGATAGGAGGATATGTGAGATATGAATGAAAGAGTACAGAGAATGAGAGACAGGCTCTGGGACACCAGACCATGCATAACTGCTGAAAGACTGGTCCTGGATACAGAAGCCTATAAAAAATTTGCGGGAGATGCTGTTCCTATCTTCCGCGCCAAGGTTATAAAATATATAATGGAACACATGACCACGCTGATAATGGATGATGAGCTGATCGTAGGCACTGCCAATGACAAGTACAGAGGTGCCAACCTGCATCCCGAGTTTCAGTCCAGCTCATGGTACATCAGCGATATAGATGATTTTCCGGTAAGATCAAAGGACCCTTATGATGTTGCGCCTGAGGACAGGGAAAAGATCCTGGCGACATTGCCGTACTGGGAAGGCAAATCAATGGAAGACCTGTCAAAGACCCTTCTGCCTGAACACATCAGGGAGTGCATGAAAGATGACATCATCACCGTAGGTCTTACCAACGGCGTTTGCGGTGAGACTGTAGCTGACCACGAAAAACTGCTGACTGTAGGTCTGAAAGGATATATCGAAGAATGTAAGCAGAACATCGCCAATACGACCGCCCAGTGCAGAGAAGATCAGGAAAAGATAGATTTCTGGCAGGCCTGCATAATCCAGTGCGAAGGCCTTATCGAATACGCCCACAGGATGGCCGATGAAGCCGAAAAACAGGCTGCCGGATGTAAGGACGAAAAGAGAAAGAAAGAACTTCTGACCATCGCCGAAAACTGCCGCATGGTTCCGGAGAACCCGCCTCAGACTTTCTGGCAGGCCTTGCAGCTGCTGTGGTTTGCCCATGTATATTTCCATATCGAAGTATGCACCACTGCATGCAGCTTCGGACGGTTTGACCAGTACATGTGGCCGTATTACAAGAAAGATGTTATCGACGAAAAGAATATAACAAAAGAAGAGGCTCTTGAACTTCTGGAGTGCTTCTACCTGAAGACCTGTGAGGTTTATGAAGTCCGCGACAAATGGTACGCAACTTCTTTCGCCGGTTATCCTATGTGGGAGATCCTCATGGTAGGCGGACAGACCAAGGACGGAAAAGACGCCACCAACGAGCTTTCATATGTGTGTCTTGAAGCCGCCAACCAGCTCAAGACAACTCAGCCGGTAATGGCCGTAAGAGTATGGGAAGGAACTCCTCAGGACCTTATCGATAAAGGCTGCATGATGATCCAGGACGGCCAGGCAAATCCGGGATTCTTCAACGATGACGCCGCCATCAAGATGGTACTGGGAAAAGGCGCCACCGTGGAAGAAGCCAGAGACTGGAACATCATCGGATGCATACAGCCAGGCCCTGGCGGCGGGACCATTGACGGCTCCCCTGATGCCGGATATGTAAACATGGGCAAGATGATCGAGTTTGTGCTCCACAACGGAGTTGACCCTGAAACAGGCAAGCTCATGGGCCTTCAGACAGGAGATCCGAGAGAGTTCAAAAACATAGAAGAGTTTAAAGATGCCCTCAAGGCTCAGATCCTGCACCACTACAAGCTGGTAGCAGAAGGATACAAGATCATGCAGAGCGCTCACATGACCAGATATCCTGTAATCTTCGCTTCGATGGTGACCAAGGGCTGCGTTGAGAGCGGCAAGTCCGTACAGGATGGCGGAGCCAAGTATTCTACCTGCGGAATGTATATAACAGGCGCAGCAAATCTTGCAGATTCCATCGCCGCCGTTGAAAAGTGCGTATTCGAGGACAAAGATGTTACTATGGATGAACTTATCAAGGCCCTCGACACCAACTTTGAAGGCAACGAAAGACTTCGTCAGCTCCTGCTCAACAAACCGGAAAAATTCGGAAACGACTGCGAGCATGTTGACAGCATATATAAAGAAATGATGCACTTCATTGCTGATAATGTACAGCAGTGGCCTGACGCCAGAGGCGGAAGCTTCTCCTTCAATGTACATTCTCAGACTGTAAATGTATCCCACGGTATGGTATGCGGAGCCACTCCGGATGGCAGAAAGGCCGGCGAGCCATTGTGCGACAACGCTTCCCCGATGATGGGAAGGGATGTCAACGGCCCTACATCCACAGTCAAATCCGTAGCAGCCATGGGTCAGGACGCTTTCCATGACGGAGCTCTGTTCAATCTCCGCTTTGACCCTAAGGGCGTAGAAGGCGAGAAAGGTCTCCAGAGGATAGAGGGAGTCATCAAGACTTACTTCGACCATGGCGGAGAGCATATCCAGATCAATGTTGTGGATACCGACACGCTTAAAGATGCCCAGGTAAATCCTGAAAAGCATAAGGGCCTGATGGTCCGTGTTGCCGGATATATGGCATACTTTACAGAACTGGACAAGAGCGCTCAGGATGTTATAATCAACAGAACGGCGCACTATGAGAATCAGTAAGGCCGGCAGTATCAAAGGCGCAGCCGGCGCATAAGGAGCAATAAGTGAACAACAGACCATTAACAGCGTTAGTGGGCGCCATACAAAAGTTCAGCACAGAGGACGGCCCGGGAATAAGAACGACAGTTTTTCTCAAGGGCTGTCCTCTCAATTGTAAATGGTGCCATAACCCCGAATTGATATCTTTCCACCAGCAGGTGATAGAGATGCCCAATAGCTGCATAAAATGCGGCTATTGCCTTTCCCACTGCCCTAAAAGTGCCATATATGTGGGAGAGGATACAAGGATACATATCAACAGGGACATATGCGACAACTGTCTGGAGTGTGTGGATTTTTGCTATGCTCAGAGTCTCCAGGCTGTGGCAAGAGAAATGACTCCTGAGCAGGTGATGAAAGAAGTCATCCAGGATAAAGGCTTTTATGACAATACCGGAGGAGGAATGACCATAAGCGGCGGAGAGATGCTCAGCCAGGGCATATTTGTACGGCAGCTTGTGGAACTGGCCATGGAGAACGGGATCAATGTCTGCCTGGACACCTCCGGCTTCGGAGACCGGGATCTTTTGCATGATCTGGCCGGGTCGGAAAATGTGACGGATATCCTCTATGACATGAAGTCCATCGACAACGACATCCACAAGGAATACACCGGCCGGAGCAACGAGCTTATTATCGAAAACCTGATGATGCTGGCCCAAGACCCACGGACAAACCCAAAGATACAGATGAGGATGCCTCTGGTCAAAGGTGTCAACGACGGCTGGGACATCATCGAAAAGACTGCTGAGTTCTATAAGGAACATGCCATCAGGAGGGTGACCCTGCTGCCATATCATAATCTTGGAGTATCAAAGATGAGGAATATCGGCGGTGAGCCCGTGGAGTTTGAGCCGCCGTCAGACGAGTATGTGGAAAAGATAAAGGAATACTTTGAAGACGAGGCAGGCATGACTGTGGAGATCCTCGGCAAGGTAAAATAGCTAAAAAACCGGCGGTCGCCGGTTTTTTCGTGGTTTATTGATAGCTGCAGACTGCCGGATATGTATGCTCCGGACTATTTGAGCATTGCCTCGATCTCTTCTTTCGGGCGAAATCCTACAGAAGTTTTTTCCTCTATGCCGCCCTTAAAGAGGATCAGGGTAGGTATAACAGAAACATTGTAGGCGGTAGCAAGTGCAGGTTCTTCGTCCACATTGACTTTGCCAACCTTTACCTTTCCGTCGTATTCCCTGGCTATCTCTTCGAGCACAGGCGCCAGCATGCGGCAAGGGCCGCACCAGCTTGCCCAGAAGTCTACGAGGACCGGGATCTCCGATCCCATTACTTCGTTCTCAAAATTTTCAGTCGTAAGTTTGATCTCTGCCATTTTATTCACCTTCCTTTGTGTGTTTCATCTAGAGTATATGATAAGGCTTTCCGGCCTTAGTAACAATGTCTGGACGGCCTGCCCCCATGCTGCCGGCATCCGGGGTCCGCGTTCCTGCGAGCCGTGTCGGCCGTTACCCGATATAGAAGTCAGCGGCCAGCATAACGCAGAATCCGATGAGCAGCGCATATGTGGCCCCTCGTTCGCTGCCGTGGGCGTGGGTTTCCGGTATCATCTCATCGCTGATGACATAAAGCATGGCGCCGCCGGCAAATGCCAGGGCAAACGGCAGTATGGCCGATGCCGCCGTCACGGCAAAATAACCGATAAAGGTTCCGACTACCTCGATCAAGCCGGTTATGAGAGCCAGGAAAAACGCCCTGCCCTTCCCTACTCCGGCCGAAAGCATAGGAGAGATGATGACCATGCCCTCCGGAATGTTCTGCAATGCGATGGCGCCGGCAATAGTAAGCGCTTCTGCGACATTCTCAGAGCCGAAGCCGACTCCGGCCGCTATGCCCTCGGGCAGGTTGTGGATTGCGATCGCTGCAACGAAAAGCATTACCTTGCCAAGTTTATCCTTTTGAGATGCCGGAGATGATGAGTCAACTCCGGCAAGCCTGTGGAGATGTGGGACCACCTTGTCCAGCAGGTTAAGACATATGGCTCCGCAGAAAATCCCTGCAACCGTTATAAATAGTCCGTATCTGCCGCCGAAATCCAGTGAAGGCAGTATCAGCCCGAGAATGGATGCAGAAAGCATTACGCCTGCGGCAAAGGCGAGGACTATATCGCTGAATTTATGAGAAATATGTTTAAAAACAAATCCTATCAGGGCTCCGACGACGGTTGCACCGCCGACCCCGATGGCTGTCAAAATTACTAACTGCATATCAACCTCATGCTGCGGACAGCAGGTTCCGGCATGTCCTGCGCCCCTGTATGACCGGCAGCGGCCTGCCTGCGCCGGTCCTTTGGACTCTTTGGTGTATATATTTATTGTACCTCAAAATAAAGGGATATAATCGCCGGTTTTTAAAAATGACAGGCGGAGCCGGCGCAGGAGCAGAGCCTGCTGGCTCCTGTTTTTAATTTTAAGATACCTGGATAAAAATAGAAAGTAAATGGACAACCTTGCCCACAGGGTGCGCAGATACGAACAAATCCAGACGAACCACCTGGGATCGCCTGGATTATTTTTGGTATCCCCGGCGGGAATCGAACCCACAACTATGCTTTAGGAGAGCACTGTTATATCCATTTAACTACGGAGACATATTAAACTGTATGAGCCTGAACCAGAGATGGCAAACAGGCTTTTGACTCTGCTGGATAGAGCAACCTCTTATATCATACCATTTTTTCAGAGAAAGTCAAATTTTATTATTGTTATTCTCAAAAATTTATTGTATAATGTAGAAGTATGTTAAAAAGATGACAAATTGTTGCGACTTGAGGAGAAAAAGATGTATAAAGTAAAAGACCTTAAAGCAGAGTACAAAAAGAAACTTATCACCGCAGAGCAGGCCGCAGCCATGGTTAAACCGGGGGACCGCCTCCACTTTGGACTTGGATGCGGCTCCATAGTCGATATTGACAGGGCTATAGCGGCCAGGGCTGATGAGCTGAAAGATATTACGGTCATAAGTACTGTGACTATCAGAGAAAAGCCTTTTGAGACTTTTCTTGCTACAAAGAGCAACGACCAGGTAAGATTTTCTTCCGCCCATTTCAGCGGAAACGACAGGATGATGAACAAAGAAGGCCGCTGCTGGTATATCCCGATGATGTTCTGCGAGCTGCCTTTCCTGTGGATAAATAACAATAATGATATAGATATTGCCATGTTCCAGGTAGCTCCCATGGACGAACACGGGAATTTTAACCTGGGACCGCAGGTGGCCGATATGTGGGGAGTCATCAAAGCGGCGAAGAAGATAATCGTTGAAGTGAATGAAAATATGCCGATCGCCCACGGATATCAGACACAGCTTAATCTTTACGGTGTAGACTATGTGGTTGAAGGAAGCAACAGCCCTCTGGCAGAACTCCCTGCAAAAGAGCCTTCTGAAATAGACAAGAAGATCGCGGCCCATGTGGTAAAAAATATCCAGAGTCACAGTACACTCCAGCTTGGTATCGGGAGCCTTCCTCTGTGCATAGGCCAGATGATCGCTGATTCTGACCTGAGAAATATAAACGCCCATACGGAAATGCTCACTGACGCATATGTGGATCTTTTCAATGCAGGAAAGCTTACGGGAAACAAGCCTATCGACAAAGGCAAGGCTGTGTACACATTTGCCGGCGGTACAAAAAAACTTTACGATTTCATCGATGACAATCCTATATGCTGTAACGCACCGGTGGACTATGTAAATTCCATAGCAACTATCGCAAAGATAGATAATTTTGTATCGGTCAACAGTTGTATACAGGTCGATCTTTATGGGCAGGTATGTTCAGAGTCCGCAGGACATCAGCAGATAAGCGGTACAGGCGGGCAGCTTGACTTTGTACTGGGCGCTTTCCAGTCCAACGGCGGCCACAGCTTCCTTTGCACTCCGTCAACAAGGGTAAACTCCAAAGGCGAGCTGGAATCCCTCATAACACCGGGTCTTGCGCCGGGATCGATAGTTACCACACCGAGGATGGCAACAAATTATATCGTGACCGAGTACGGCGCTGCAGATCTGAAAGGAAAGACAACCTGGGAAAGGGCGGAACTGCTCATAGGAATAGCCCATCCGAAGTTCAGGGATGAACTGATAAAAGAAGCTGAAAGAATGGGTATATGGAAAAACTCCAGCAAGATATTATAAGAAAAAGCACAAGGAGGACGGGATTTCCGCCCTCCTTTAAGATACAGCAAAAAAGTTTCACTCGTGTCCCGGTTATCGGGGAAGAGTGAAACTTTTGTCTTTAATCTAAATCCGGAAAACCGGGCTGCCATTTTCCTGCCGTGCAGGCGGCAAGAATGGTCAGTCGTAAATGCTGTCTCTGTCCCAATCCAGGATGGCTCCGGTAGTTGCGTGGATCTCATAGTCGTATTCCAAGTCGCCGGAAACAAATTCGAGCTCGTAAACATAGATGCCGTCGTCTCTGTCCAGGTGGGCCTTTCTGAAGGTTGCATCTGAAGCGCTGACCCCTGCGTGCTGAAGAGCTATGCTCTGAGCCTTATCGGCAGAGATATAGTTGGTGTCCTGACTGGAACCTCCGGACTGGGAAGTGCTTTCCTGAGCCTGGCCGCTGTCCTGCTGGTTTTGGGCGCCTGACAGAAGTTCTGCCAGCTCTCTGTTGGCCTCAATGATGGTGCCATCATTTGCGCTTATAACATAGTCGTAATCAAATCCGTCGCTTCCTCTGAACTCTATATCGTAAGTGCTGATACCGTCATCTCTGTCAAAGTGTCCTCTGAGGAGAGTAACATCGGATTCTTCAAATCCGGCATTCTGGAGAGCAACTTTAGTTGCCTGGTCCAAGCCTATCCCCTGGTTGTTCATGACAGAGGCGCCTACCTTTATACCGGCAAAAGCCAGAAGCGCTACTACTAAGATTACGCAGAGGGCGAATACTGCGATCCTGCCCGGTGAGCTTAAAAGCTGTTTTATCTTTGACATTTTAAAATCCCCCTTTAATATACTTTTGATTTGCTTGTTTTGGTTTATGGCCTTATTATATGGTGTCAAGATTAAAGGAAAATTAAAATGAGAAATTTTTTTAAAAAAAAGAGACCAGCATATCAGCATGGTCTCCTGATGTTTTTATATGCACGGAAGAACGAGCGTAAAGCGGCTGCCTTTGCCGGGAACGCTTTCTACTTCCAGCTTTCCGCCGTGAATGTCGGCGATCTCTTTTACCATGGAAAGTCCGAGGCCGAAGCTGCTGGATGCGGTCTCGGTCCGTGAAGGGTCCTCCTGATAAAATCTCGCCCATATTTTTTCTATATTTTCCGGGGAAATACCTATGCCGTTGTCCTCCACTGACAAACGGACATATTGCTTTTCGGATGACAGGCTTGAAGCAGGACTTTCGGAAGTACCGGCGCTGCTCTGCAAAATACCGCCGGTTTCAGCACCTTTTCCGGCAGCGCTGCTCCTGTGAAGAGAAACTTTTACCAGAGCGTCGTCGCCGCTGTATTTGTAGGCGTTATCAATGAGATTGCTTATGAGCCGCGTCATGAGGCTTTTGTCGGCAAGGACAAAAATGCCTGGCTCGATATCGGTTTCCATGGACTTTCCGGATGCCAGCAATATGGTAAGATCCTCGCAGATAAACTCCACCAGATCGCTGAGGTTGGTCTTTTCCAGTCTGACCGGATGATCGGACTGGTGCAGCCGGGTAAAGAACAGCAGTTGTGTCAGCAGATCGGTGGCCCTGTCGGCCTGCCTTTCTATGACCTGGAGGGATTCTCTTAACTCTTCCGGAGTCTGGGCATATTTCAGCGCATATTCGCAGTGAGCTTTGATAACTGAGACAGGAGTACGCAGCTCATGGGAAGCATCGGATGTAAACTGCCGTTCTGTATTGAAAGACTTTTCCAGACGATCAAACATGCTGTTGAAAGTTACGGCCAGCCGGTGTATCTCGTCTTTTCCGCCTTCTATCTCCACATCCACCCGTTTTGAGAGGTCGCCGCTGGCTGTTATCTCTTCTACGGCCTGATCTATCTTCTCAATGGGAAGGAAAGAACGCTTGGTTATGATATAACCTACGAACAGTATGACAAACGCCAGCAGCGGCACAAGCCACAGAGAAAGCCGCACCATATTTGAGATCATGTTGATGGTCTCATTTTCTGAGACTACGCCCCTGAGCCATAGTCCTTCCAGATTTTCGCCGGAAAGTTTTCTTTCATATATATAGTACCTTTGACCGTTTTGGGTGACTGTCCCTACAGAAGTAAAGGAAAAAGCTTCGCTTTCTTCAAGCAATATTGGCATGCTTCCGTAAAGCAGATTGTTTTCCGAATCAATGAGCGCTGTGCTTATGCCGTCCAGATATGCGCAGAAATCATCATCTATCTCCAGGATCCCGCCTTTATAGGACAGGAAAAAATCATGTTCCTCGACTTCGTTTTTTGAGCTGTTATAGAACTCTATTTCCTGGACATTGGTATCGACAATATCCATAAGCCGTTCCTGGATCGACTGGTCCAGAACTTCGCGGCTGACAGAAAAATTGATGGTGAAAATACCTACGACCAAGATGACGAGCGCAGCCGTGAACCACAGCATTATCTTTGTTTTTATAGAAAGTGTTTTCATGATTATGTATTCATCATTCCTTCAGGATATATCCGCTGCCGCGGACAGTGTGTATCAGTTTCTGCTCAAAATCGTCGTCGATCTTTTTGCGCAGGTATCTTATGTAAACATCCACGGCGTTGGTGCCTCCTGCATAGTCAAAGTTCCACAGATTATTTTCGATCATGGTCCGGGAAAGGACCTTACCTTTGTTGCGGAGCAGATATTCGAGCAGAGCAAATTCCTTGGCGGAAAGAGTGATGTCCCTGCCGCCTCTTGAAACGGTATGAGCTGCCGTATCCATTACAAGATCGGCAGCTGTAAAAGTGCTGGATTGGATCCCGCTTGCCTTGCGGGTCATTGCTCTTATCCGGGCCAGAAGTTCTTCAAAAGCGAAAGGTTTGATAAGATAGTCGCTGGCACCTGTGTCAAGGCCCTCTACCCTGTCCTCCACCGCATCCCTTGCGGTCAGGAAGAGCACGGGGGTATCGTTGCCTTCGGCTCTCATCTGGCGAAGTACGGCCAGGCCGTCCATCTTTGGCATCATGATATCAAGGATGATGCCATCATAATCGGCCATGTCTATATAGTCCAGCGCCTCTTCTCCGTCAAAACAGCTATCTACCGAATATCCTTCGGCCGTCAGGTGTTTTGTGATTATCTTGTTAAGATCCTTCTGATCTTCAACTACAAGCAGCCGCATAAAATGCCTCCGTTATAACAGGGCGAGGATCTCGTCCTTTGATATGAGCCCGATGGATTTGTTGACTATCTCACCGCCTTTAAAGACGATGAGCGTAGGTATGCTCATGACGCCGTACCGTATGGCAAGTTCGCCTTCTTCATCGATGTTGATCTTGCAGACTTTTATATCTTCCCTTTCTGCTGCTACCTCATCGACGACAGGCGAAAGCATCCTGCATGGAGTACACCAGGCCGCCCAGAAATCTACGAGTACCGGCTTGTCTGCGTCTAGAACTTCCTGTGCGAAATTATCTTTTGTTACTGTGGTTATCATTTTTTCCTCCTTTATGAATATGCCATTTTACGGAATAGTTGTACAGGGCGTTATCAATATACAGGCATAAATTCTCTTATGCCGTTCTTTATTCCGGGTTCATGGCCCGGAAGTATCAGATGTGCGCATTGGCGTATGCGTGCCAGGCTTTCATAAGTTTCCGGGACCATGACTACTATGTTAGGTTCGAGATTCTCGTTTACATTTTCGGCGACATTGCAGATGTCTCCCGAAACGCACAGGACTCCTTGTTCTGTGTCAAAGAGAACGGACTGATGGCCTATGGTATGTCCCGGAGTGGTTATGACTTTGAGCCCGGGCAATATATCAGCATCTCCGTCAAGAAACTGCCAGCGGAAATAGTTGACCGCAGTCTTGTCAAAAGAGGGCCTGTCATAGAAAGGAGCCACCGGGACTGACGGATTGAAGGCTGCTTCCCATTCTTTTTTCTGTATGTAGAATTTTGCGTTTTTAAATTTGTAGTTGCAGCCACAGTGGTCGCAGTGAAGATGGGTATTTATCACCATGTCCACATCATCGGCGGACCATCCCATGATATTTTTGAGTGCTGTGGTTATCTCCTGATCGGCAGACTGGGATGCGCCCGGCTCGGATTTTTTGTATTCGTTTATATCCCGTATGCCGGTATCCACAAGTATTTTATGTGTTCCGTCTGTGGCTGCTGCACACCATATTGGAACGGTGATCTGCTCTCCTTTTGCCTTTGTAGTGTGTCATCCCCGAACGGTCCAGCACGATGCTGCCGACCTGGACCGGTGTGACTTGCCAGAACTTTCTTTCCATGATATTGTTTTCCTCCTTTGAGGCGCAAGCCGGCCAGTGTGGCCTGTATCTCCAAAAGCCGCACATATAGATCATCTGCGTTTATTATAACGCCCACCAGTCAGGGAAAAGGCGTTTCAATAAACGCTTCATTGCGGCGTAAGCCGCCAGTACGGCCCGTATGTCCAAAAGCCGCACATATAGATCATCTGCGTTTATTATACCCTAAACCACAAAGATTAAAATAGTATTAAAATAGATTTTACAGGCAAAATCCACCCAGAATCAAGGTGAAGAACTTTTAAGGGGGATGATGTCCACCGGGTTTTCATTTTTTATCGCTTTCAGGGGTGTTATGTTTATTACGCACCATTTTTTGAATTTACTGCACATATTAGACTTGAAAACATGTCAAATATACTTTCTTCCTTGTTATGCATCCTCGGTATTATGAAAGAATTGAATAATAAAAAACAGAAGTGGTCAGTCACACATAAGGGAGGCTGGCCACTTTCTATCCTCTATATAAGATTGCAAGGAATAAAGCAGTTTTTCTGATCAATCGGTATTACTTCTTCGCACATACAGACAATACCGCCGCTGCCACGCTCTAATGTCGTCTTGTCAAGCACCTCGTATTTTTTGACCTCTCTGCGGTCAGGATTTGCAGATTTTTTGATTTCCAACGGATGAAACAGCCCATTTTCTTCTACAATCACATCAATTTCTTTTGCGTTAGAATCCCGGTAGTACGTCAGGTTCGCTTTATCTGCCGAGTAGGAAAAACTTTTCAAAAGCTCAATCACAACATGGTTTTCAAAGTAATGCCCACTTGCCGCGCCTTGCATCAAGGTGTCCCTGGTAAGCCACATAGACAGATAGGCACATAATCCGGTATCGCAGAAATACAGCTTTGGTGTTTTTGTCAGTCGCTTCAATTCATTATTGGCAAAGGGCGGCAGAAGGTAAACAATGCCTAATCCCTCTAAGATCCGCAGCCATTCTTTGGCTGTGGGCTGGGAAATGTCGGCTGCCTCCGCAAGAGTTTTGTAATTTATCTGTTCGGCCGTCAGGGCAGCACAGGCATTCAGAAATTTTTGGAAACGTACAGAATCGGTAATACCACCTTCCTCCGCTACATCCCGCATCAGGTAGGTTTCAATATAAGAATTGAAATATTCCTGCCTCTGCTCGGCATCGGCCCGTAAAGCGTCTGGCATCCCGCCGCGCCAGATATGCTCGAACACATCTATAATATCATTCTTCTTTGCCATTTTCTGCCGCTCCAAAAGGCATGGCAGAGAGAAATCCAATTTGTTTGCAAAAACTTCTCCATCTACTTCATTTTTGGAAAGGCTGTACAGCTCCAGAATTCCAATCCTTCCGGCCAGCGTGTCACGGATATTTTTCATCATCTTATACTGCTGGGAACCCGTCAGCCAGAACAATCCTCTTTCCTCGGTTTCATCACACATAATCTTAATCTGTTCAAACAGCTCCGGCGCTTTTTGTATCTCGTCAATGATGATAGGAGGCTTGTAGGTTTGAAAAAATAAAACGGGATCCGCTTGGGCCAGGGTTCTGGCCATAGTGTTGTCCATCGTCACATAAGTACGGTTTTGTCCCTCAGCCAAATGTTTCAGCATGGTAGTCTTGCCAACCTGCCGCGCACCTGTTACAAGCACCGCTTTGAAAAAGGAACTCATACGCAAAAACTTTCGTTCCAATGCTCGCTCAATGTATGGCATTACATAACCTCCTTAATTTTAGGAAAATATAAAGTTTACTTTATTTTATCCTAAAACTTTGTTGCTGTCAACTACAGCAAAGCACATTGAAATTGCGTTTTGCTCCTTGATATAACCAATACAATATATGATTGGTTACATCCGCGTAATAGCTATACCTATTTTTAGGTTTCCCGTGCCGAAAAATATTTATTCAAAGCACAAAAGTTGCTTTCTCATACTGTCAATAGCAACTGGCACAAATGTGCCTCGGTAACAAACTGGCATTGAATCTGTTGCTTTTCATTTTAATTTTTTTAATACTTCGCCAATATCCCCGTCAATGCAGATAGAACGATTTGAAATTTCTCTTGGGGCTTTGGCCTCTCCCAGGTTGACGCAGGCATAAACCGCCCAGGGATTCTCCGCTGTCATTCTCCAGAAGGAAAATTTCACTATGCCGGGGGGGGATCATTAGGTGTAAAAAAACATAAAAAAAGAAAAAATGACAACCTTAGTTGTCATTTAAGCTCTGTTAAGGAGTTTCTAGTCACCCTATAAAACGAAAAAACAGCCTTTTGGGTGGAAGCTGTCCCCCTGATAGGGATAAAAAAGGGGATCTGGGTGGAGTAATGTCCCCAAATCCCGGAAAGCAAGAGCAAAGCGGAATGGCGGACACAGACAGATCAAGATACCGAGAATTTTTTAGTGGCGTTCAGATATTTCATAAGCACACCGAGGTTGGCATAATAATAAGAAAACTTATCCTTCTTTTTAACCTCTATAAGACCGGAATCGGCCAGTTTTTTCGTATGCTGTGATATGGTGGCCTGCGCATAGTCGAAATGTTCGACCAGGTCTTTATTACAGACCAGGACCATAGCCTTGTTTGCCTGCATTATATACCGGAAGATCTTGATCCTTGCCGGATGAGCCAGAGCATCAGATACCTGGGCTATCAGCAAGATCTCCTCTTCCTGCATAGAATCATCTTGTTTTCTTAGTCTCATATGAACAGTTTCCTTTCTTCCATTATATTATGACAAAATTCGCCGCATTTTTCAAGGGACAGGTGGAAAAAGGATCAGGGATCGCTGCAACAGGGGCGTGGAGGGGCAGAGCTCCGTCCGGCAGATTTCCGTCCGAAATGGCTGGGCATGGCAGGCGAACCAAATCATCCGCCAACAAAAAGTTCTCGTTCCATACCTGCAAGCTGTCCCTGAGAACCTGACCGGCCGTTTAATGGTCACTCAGGTTCTCTTAATATTGAATATACGCAAAGAAAAGAACCACATCTGTGAAACCGATTCTCTATAGGCGGGTTTTCGTAGTCTTTGAGAACTCTTATAAGAGAAAAGGTTCTCGGCAAGGGTCATTGTCACAAAGAAAAGAACTTTTGGCTGGCAGGCAAGCCAGGCTAACGGAACAGCAAGCCCGGCAGACCCATAAGACCGCCAGGCCAGCAAACCCGACAGACCCATAAGACCGCCAGGTAAGCAAACGGCAGACCCATAAGACCGCCAGGCCAGCAAACGGCAGACGTCAGGCCATGACCCAAGTGCAAAAAAATTTGCATGAGACTCATTTTTGTGATAAAATAAACAAGAACAAAAGGAGAATAAGATAATGAAAAAAGAACACTACGAAAAAATAATAGAAGAACTGATAAAACTCATAGATGAAGGAGTCTACATCGTAGACAAACAGTGCATAGGACGGTTTTATAACGATATTATGGCGTCCATGGAAAAGGTTAACATGGATGATGTGCTGGGTAAGCGTTACCAGGACGCTTTCCCGGATGTGAGGACCAACGACAGCACCATGATGAAAGCGCTGTTCAACGGCGAGGCGACAGTCAAACAGCAGCAGAGCTATAAGAATTTCTACGGAAAAGAAGTTACGACTGTAAACAGTACAGTTCCGGTCATCATCGACGGTGAAACAGTTGCCGCCATAGAGGTCGCAAAAGATATAACCGATATCAGGCGAATGTCCGACACTCTCCTTGAGCTGCAAAAAAGCGACAAGAGTTCAGCAAGACCAAAGAACAGCGCCATCAAGCGATATACATTTGACGATATATATGGAAAAAACGGAGAGTTTGAAGTGGCTCTGCACAGAGCCAAAAAAGCTGCCGAAAACGATGCTGCCGTGTTTATATACGGAGAGACAGGGACAGGTAAAGAACTTTTTGCCCAGAGCATTCATACATGCGGCAAGCGCAAGGACAAGCCTTTCCTCGCTCAGAACTGCGCCGCCATACCGGAATCCCTGCTGGAAGGTATACTTTTCGGTACCGCAAAGGGAAGCTTTACAGGTGCCGTGGACCGAGAAGGCATGTTTGAGCAGGCAAACGGCGGCACGCTGCTTCTGGATGAGATCAGCGCAATGCCATACGATCTTCAGAGCAAGCTGCTGCGTGTGCTGCAGGAAGACTATATCCGCCGCGTCGGAGGCATGAAGGATATACCTATAAATGTAAGGATAATCGCGACTGTCAATGAGCCGCCTGAAGAACTCATAGCCAGAGGCAGCCTGCGGAAAGACCTTTTCTACAGGCTGAATGTCGTCAACATCAAGATCCCTGCCCTGAGAGAGCGGCTGGATGACATACCGATCCTTGCGGAAAAATTCCTTGAAAAATACAATAAGCGGTTTGGAAAAGAAATATGGATGATGTCAGACGGAGCGGTAAAAAAGCTGTCCCACTACGATTATCCGGGCAATGTACGGGAACTTGAAAATATCATAGAGCAGGCAGTCTCAATGGCAGAAAACGAGCATGTCCTCACCGAAAAAATCCTTGCAATGCCCGGCTCTTTCCGGAAAAGCAAGGTTCCAATGGCAGAATATGAAAAAAACATACCTCTGGATAAATATATAAATGAGATCGAAGCCAAAATAATACGGGACACCCTAATGGATACCGGCGGAAATATATCAAGAGCTGCCGAGCAGATGCAGATAAAAAGGCAGACCCTCCAGCATAAAATGAGAAAATATAACATAATGGGCAGGTAACTGCAAAAATATTTGCATAAAAACTGCAAAAATATTTGCGTAAAAGAGAAAAAACGCAAAAGCCGGAAAACTTATTTATCTTAAGAAAACAATAAAAATAACTTTAATTTATTAATTCTTAACAAAAATTAAGCGAAAAAAGCAAAAAAACTATTATTTCAGCCACAAAATACCCTTGGACAAGTATACAATATCCAACTTGACCCTTGGCACGGTCCTTGCTTTATATATAGGCAGTTACAAACTACAACTAAAATTTTATTTAAAAAGGAGAAACTAAGATGAAAGAAGTAAAAGTAATTATCTGGGGACTCGGCGCTATGGGCGGCGGAATGGCAGACATGCTGCTCAAGAAGAAAGGCGTAGAGATCGTTGGAGTAGCCGGCAGAGGTAAGAAGATCGGAACTTCAATGTACGATTATATCAAGACTGAAAGAGGAGACAGACCTGATGTTATAATCCAGGCTGCTGAAGATGTGATCAAACCAGGTGCTGCTGACATCGTTCTGCTCTGCACAGACTCCTTCACCAAGAACGCATTCCCTAAGCTGAAATTCATCATGGAACAGGGAATCAATGTTATCACTTCTGCTGAGGAAATGGCTTACCCTGCTGCTCAGAATCCTGATCTGGCTGAAGAACTGGACAAGATCGCAAAGGCTAACGGAGTTTCCTGCCTGGGAACCGGAATCAACCCTGGACACATCATGGACCTGCTGGTCCTGGTAATGACCGGATGTCTGGAAGATGTTGAAGAGATCACTTCAAGAAGAGTTAACTCACTGTCACCATTCGGACCTGCCGTTATGGAAGAACAGGGAATCGGTATCTCAGTTGAAGAATTCAAAGAAAGAAAAGCTAACCATACTATGTCCGGCCATGTTGGATTTGCTGAATCCGTTGGCATGATGGCAGAAGGCATGGGACTGACTGTAGAAGAATTCGCACAGGACATGAACCCAATCACTACTGATGTTGACAGAAAATCCCCTTACGGATTTGCTGCTGCCGGATCATGCGCAGGCGTTGCCATGACTGCAGAAGCTAAGCTGAGCAACGGAATGCCTGTACACATGGATCACCCGCAGCAGATCGAACCTGAACAGGTTGGCGTAAAGACCGGTGACTATGTTATCATCAAGGGAACTCCAAATGTAAACCTGGTTAACAGCCCTGAGATCGAAGGCGGACTGGGAACTATCGCTATGTGCGTAAACATGATCCCTCATGTTATCAACGCTGATGCAGGACTGCACACCATGATCACTCTGCCTATTCCAAGGGCTGTCATGGGAGACTTCAGAAACCTCATCAAAGAAGAAAAGAAGATCGTAAAATAATCAAACAGTTGATCTGACGCGGCTATGCCGCTTTAGCGGCGCTGCCGTACATTCAAGTTATGGCGGCGCCGTTTTGTCTACTGGTTTTCTGCCGGGACTTATGTTCCGGGCAGGCGCAAATAGTAAGATTAGGAGATGTTTAAAATGGCAAAAAAAGGCGATTGGGTCCGCATTCACAGGGTAATCCTGACTGCGGCGCAGAGAACAGCTAAGCTCCCGGAAGACACGAAGCACGTCGACTTTGAGATGTGGGTAAAAGGATCTCTTCTGAATGAAACAGCAGAGATTGGCGACCAGGTTCAGGTAGAGACAGCTGTAGGTCGTGTAGAAGAAGGAACTCTTATAGAAGTTGGACCTTACTACACTCACAGCTATGGCAAATTCGTTCCGGAGATCATTGAGATCGACAAGAGATTAAGAAAAATCATGCAGTATGGAGGTGAAAACTAATGAAATTAGCTAAAGATTATGATTCCGTAATGGGAAGATCTGCTGAAATCATGAAAGCCTCCCTGGGACTTGATTTCAACGATTTTGAATCCGGTTCGGTTGCCTTTGACTATGAAGGCCTGATGAAGGCGACGGGATATACTATCGACGAGGTAGACAAGATTCAGTCCAAGACCGGCGTTGGCCACACCAACCTTCTCGAATTGAGAAACATCACCAGGCTTTCAAGAAAATATGCCAAGCCTGGCTATGGCGCAAGAATTTTCGTTAAGGACGAAGCTGCCAACGCTTCCGGTTCTTTTAAAGACAGACGTGCAGCCTGCGCAGTAGCTCATGCCAAGAAGCTGGGCTATAAGGGCGTTATCGCCGCAACTTCCGGAAACTACGGTGCGGCCGTTGCTTCCCAGGCAGCAATGCAGGGCATGAAGTGCATCATCGTACAGGAATGCTATGACTCCCACGGCGTTGGCCAGCCTGAAATCGTTGAGAAAGCAAGAAAATGCGAAGCTTTAGGCGCAGAAGTCATCCAGCTGACAGTTGGTCCTGAGCTGTTCTATGAACACCTTTCCGTAATGGAAGATTCCGGATATTTCAACGCTTCCCTGTATTCACCGTTCGGTATCGCAGGAGTTGAGACTCTGGGATATGAGATCGCTATCGACTGCCGTGAAAAACTGGGCAAGGACCCTGACATGGTAGTATGCACCCAGGCCGGAGGCGGCATGGTAACCGGTACCGCCAGAGGCCTTATCAAGGCAGGAGCGACCGGAACTACTGTAGTAGCAGCTTCCATCGACCTGACCGGACTGCATATGGCTTCCGATGAACAGTTCAACAAGAAGTCCTGCACTACCGGTCACACCGGATTCGGCGTACCTCACGCTACAAACCCTGATACAGGAGATGTTCCTCGCAGCGCCGCAAGACCGCTGAGATATATGGACAGATATGTTACCACTACACAGGGCGAGGTTATGTACATGACAGAGATGCTGGCTAATCTTGAGGGTCTCGAAAGAGGACCTGCCGGAAATACAGCTCTGGCTGCTGCGTTTGCTCTGGCGCGCGAGCTTCCTGAAGACGCTGTCATCGTAGTTACCGAGACCGAATATACCGGCGCTGGTAAGCATATTCAGCCGCAGCTGGACTTTGCGAGAGAAAACGGCATCGAAATTTTCTTCGGAGACCCTAAAGAGGATGTGCCGGGCAAGAATATCGTTCTTCCTGATGATCCGGGCCTGTTCAGAGTCAAAGATATGGATCTCAACAAGCTGAGAAAATCCCTCATCAAGAGATCAGTACCGAGAGCCCACGGAAACAAGCTGACAGCTGAAGACATCGCCTTCCTGGCAGCCGATACAAGATCAGACGAGACATTTGTAAAATCCGTACTTGATGAGTTGGGCGTAGAATACTAAAAATATTAAGGAGAAAAAGGATGAAAAGAGCAGACGATTTCGCGGAAAGAAGAAAGCATATAGCCAATCTGACCGACGAAGAACTTTATAACAGATTCTGGGAGCTGACCGACCAGGTAGTTGACCCGCTCCTTGAACTGGGCAGAAAGAACACAACTCCTTCAGTGGAGAGATCAGTCCTCCTGAGAATGGGAGTATCTTCACTGGACTGCATGCCTATCGTTAACCACGCCATCGACCACGGTCTGATGGGCAAAGGCTGCGGCCACTGCGTTTACAAACTTTCCAAGATGGAAAACATCTCCATCAGAGACGCCAGCATCAAACTCGCCAAAGGCGAAGGCTGGGACAAACTCGTAGAAGCATTCAAGGGAGGTAAGAAGTAATGGAACCATTGAAAAAAGACCAGAAAATTGATATAGTTGAGCTTCTTAAAGACCTTGACAAATACGAACCGAGAAGAAGAGGCTGGACCTGGAGAGAAAAGGCTGAGGACCAGCACATGGGACCTTTTGAATTTCACGAAATTTCCAAGCCGCTGAAGCAGAGCGTTCCGCTCCCTCCGGCAAGGTTTATGGAAGACATCGACCCGCAGCCTATGCAGACCATCACCACTGAGATCGCTTCCGGAAGATTCGAGGACGACATCAGAAGGATGAGAATGGCCGCATGGCACGGAGCCGATCACCTGATGGTAATCAGACACATGGGCCAGTCCCACATCGACGGACTGATGGAAGGTACTCCGCAGGGTATCGGCGGCGTTCCTATCACCAGAAAGCAGATAAGAGCTCAGAGAAAGGCTATCGACCTGATCGAGGATGAAGTTGGCCGTCCGATCAACTATCATTCATACATTTCAGGCGTTGCCGGTCCTGATGTAGCCGTTCTGTTCGCCGAAGAAGGCGTAAACGGAGCTCACCAGGACCCTCAGTATAATGTTCTCTATAGAGATATCAACTGCGTAAGATCTTTCGTAGACGCCTGCGAATCCAAGAAGATCATGGCATGGGCTGAGATCCTCCAGATAGACGGAGCTCACAACGCCAACGCCACCGCAAGAGAAGCATGGAAAGTAATGCCTGAGCTGATCGTTCAGCACGCTATCAACTCCAGATTCTCAGAAAAAGTCGGCATCAAACCTGAAAACATTTCCCTGTCAACAGTACCTCCGACAGCTACTCCGGCTCCATGCGTTTACATGGACCTGCCTTATGCAGTAGCCCTAAGAGACATCTGCGACAGATATAAGATGAGAGCCCAGATGAACACCAAGTACATCCAGTCCTCCACCAGAGAGGCTACTGTAACTCATGTACTGAACATGCTCATCTCCAAGCTCACAAGAGCAGACATCCAGTCAACCATAACTCCTGACGAAGGAAGAAATGTTCCTTGGCACATCTACAATATCGAAGCCTGCGACACTGCGAAGCAGACTCTGATAGGACTTGACGGCCTTATGGATCTGGTTGAGCTGAAAAAAGACGGTCCGCTGAGAGAAATGGCCAGAGAGATCAAGGAAAGAGCCTGCCTGTTCATGGAAGAGATCGTTGAAAACGGCGGATACTTCCAGGCTGTTCAGGATGGTTTCTTCGTTGACTCAGCCAAATATCCTGAAAGAAACGGCGACGGTATCGCCCGTAAGATCGAAGGCGGCGTAGGCTACGGCTTCATCTTCGAGAGAGATGAAGACTACATGGCTCCTGTAACCGCTCACTACGGATACAACAATGTTGAGCAGTACGGCGGAGACCCTGAGAACCCGTCAGCCCTCATCGGCGGATGTACTTTCGAAGACAGGAGCAAGATCGTTTACATCGACGAGCTGGACGAGAACGATAATGTAAATGTAAGACTTGAAAAAGTTGCCAAATACAGGACCGGCGATGTCATCACTCCGGAAGTTGAGTGGTGTGGCGACAGAGTCATCATGCTGACTATGATGCTCCCGGTAAACAGAAGAGTTGCTGAAGCTGCAGCTGTTGAACTGGGCAAGAAACTCGGTCTGGTAGATCCTGAAGTTATTTCTGCAGAAGTAATGCAGGACGCTGAGGGCACCAGAATCGAGCTTAAGGGCAGAGTTGACTTTGATATCGATCTAACTACTCTGGAAATTCCGCCTGAACCTCATCACATGTCTGACCAGGAACTGTATGATGAATTCGAAGGCGAAGGACGTCATATGAAGGTAGTATGCGGAACTGTCGGCGAAGACGAACACTCCGTAGGTATGCGTGAGATCATCAACATTAAGCACGGAGGAATAGAAAAGTGGGGTATTGAATGTATCTACCTTGGAACTTCCGTACCTGTTGAAAAGATGGTTGACGCTTGCATAGAGGAAAACGCTGAAGCTATCCTGGCTTCTACAATCATTTCCCACGACAACGTTCACTACAAGAACATGAAGCGTATCAACGACCTCTGCGTTGAAAAGGGTATCAGAGATAAAGTTATAATCTGTGCCGGCGGTACTCAGGTAATTCCTGAAGAAGCTGTTAAGACCGGTATCGACATGGGATTCGGCAGAGATTCTCACGGTATCGACGTTGCAACCTTCCTGGCTGAAGAAAGACAGAGAAGAAGAGGCGAAAGAAAGTAAACTGCGTTTGCAGAGCCTGATGGGCATGCGGATTTGCAGCATATACGAATTGCCAAATGGGCTGGGCCGTATAAGCCCAGCCCGTCTTTTCTTAGGCGGCGCGGACGCGCTTTGATGAGCTTCATGGCATTTGCCCCTTTGTGGGAAATAATGGTTGTAAAATAATGGAAAATGTTGTATGATTGTTCGTAAGAAAGGCAAAAAGCCAACATTTTCTAAAAAAGTAAGTCATTTAGCTCTCAAAAATACCCGTCTGTTGGCTATTTTATCTGATGATTTAATTTTAGGTAACACTTTTCTGAAAAACCGTTACCTGTTTTATTAGGCAAAAGAAAAAAAGCCAACAAGAGGTGTGAAAATGGTACAATCAAAGGCATTTTTTGAGAAAATGTTGGCGGATTTGCAAACGCAACTAAAAAACGCCAACATAAACTTTGAGGAAAGCCCTCAGGGCAGCATAGTACGTGTAAAAAGAGGAAACAAATATACCTTTTTTCAAGTGTATAACCAAAAGAATAAGCGGGTACGAAAAATAATAACAAGAGATACCGCAATGATAAATGCTTTGGCTCGAAAAGCATATCTAAAGGCAGAAATAAGTATGTTGGAAAAAGATATAAGGGCATTAGAGGTATTTATTCAGGCATACGAGGAACCGTCATACGAGAATGTTCTGTCGAGATTACATGAGCGTTACCGAAAATACGATATGGCCAAACGCGACCAAGACGATTGGAGCTCACAGCAATACCATCGCAGCACATACATGCCCCAACAGAAAAATCACACTACATCCCACGGTCTCAAGGTCAGGTCAAAATCTGAAATGCTCATAGCTGAAAAACTGTACGAGCATGGGCTGCCGTTTCGTTACGAACAGATTCTCCAAATAGACGGCGTAGACTACGCTCCGGATTTTACCATCCGCCGCTGCGACGGAAGCATAGTGTACTGGGAGCATTGTGGGCTTACCGGGAACAGTCGTTATATGAATCATCACTGGCGAAAAATGCAGATATATGTCGAAGCCGGCATTACACCCTGGAAAAACCTCATCATTACCTATGACGACGAAAACGGCTTTTTGGATTTGTCAGTCATAGAAAGCGAAATCATCAATAAATTGAAATCCTCAATAAGGTAAAAACATGCTAGAAACAAAAAGAATGCGGCTTCGGGAAGCCGCCACCGATGATATTGATCAGATCATTGCCTTGGAAGAGCACAAAGACAACAGAGACTATTTGTGGGTAGGTACCCGCCAAGAGCACCAAATCGGAGATATTCGAGCTTAGGCGAATCGCCGTCTCCGGGAAGAATCAAGGGTACGGGCGGGAAGCGATGGAAGCCTTGTTTAAATTCGCCTTTGAAGAGCTGAATATCAATAGATTTTGACTGGACGCATATCCGGATAACCTTGTGGGAATACATTTGTATGAGAGCCTCGGCATGCATAGGGACGGCGTGCTTAGGCAAAATTACAAATCAGAGCGGGGATATCTGGATCAGATAATTTTCTCAATGCTAAAAGACGAATATTTTGGAAGAAATTAGAAGACTGCGCGCAAAGCTTTATGCGCGATATTTATAGAATAACGGCAGCATTAGAATAACGGCAACGTTAGGACGCGAATCAAAAGAGAAAGGAAAAATACGTATGAAAGTAGATGTTTTAGTAGCGGAAATAGGCTCAACCACAACCGTGGTAAACGCCTTTATAAATTTGGACAGCGACAATCCGGTTTTCTGGGCTCAAGGCCAGGCTCCTACATCGGTTTTAGACGGGGATGTCAGAATAGGTCTGCAGGGCGCCATCGACGACTTATGCAAAAAGATGGGAATAGAAAAACTTGAGTACGATCAAATGCTTGCTACTTCATCTGCAGCAGGAGGCCTTAAGATGACAGTTCACGGCCTTGTCTATGATATGACCGCAAAAGCCGCAAAAGAGGCGGCCCTGGGAGCAGGAGGCATAATCCATGACATTACCGTAGGCAGACTCAGAAGAACTGACTTGGCCCGAATAAAAGAAATACAGCCGAACCTTATCCTTATCGCCGGCGGCGTAGATTACGGCGAGAGAGATACGGCTATTTATAACGCTGAGATGATTAGAAGTCTGGGTCTGAAAACACCTGTGGTTTATGCCGGAAATATAGAAAATCAAGAAGAAATGAAGCTGATCTTCGACGAGGAAAGCGGCCAGCACTTATATATAGTAGATAACGTATATCCTAAAATCGATACGCTCAACGTGGAGCCATGCCGCAAAGTTATTCAGGAAGCCTTTGAGGACCACATCACCCACGCGCCGGGCATGGAACATGTGAGAGATATGGTAAACGGCCCGATAATACCAACTCCCGGCGCAGTAATGGAGTGTACCAAGCTCTTGTACGACTGTATAGGCGACGTAATGGTTATAGACGTGGGCGGAGCTACGACAGATGTACACGCTGTAGCAGAGGATTCCGACGCAGTTTCCAGAATACTTACGGCACCGGAGCCAAAGGCCAAAAGAACTGTAGAAGGTGATTTAGGCGTATACGTCAACAGAATGAAAGTAATCGAATCCATAGGAGAAGCGAAGCTGAGAGAAGAATGCGAGAACAAGCTTCATATCGATCTGGATAAAACCCTGGAAAGCTACGTTGCGATACCTAAGAATGATGATGAATTCAAGCTGGTTGAAAGGCTTACCCAAGAAGCTACTCTCAGAGCTGTCGAAAGACATGCAGGCCAGATAAGATATGTCTATGGTCCTTCAGGCCGTCAGACCCTTGCGGAGGGAAAAGACCTGACCCAGGTTAAATATATCGTGGGCACGGGAGGAGCTTTGACAAGACTGCCTCACAGAGTAGATATAATGGAAATGATTCCTAAAGATAACCAAACAGGAATGAAGCTTTATCCAAGCGAAGCAGTAAAAATCCTCGTAGATAACGATTACATCATGGCTTCCCTCGGAGTGCTTTCTAAAACTCACCGCCAGGGTGCAATCAAGCTTTTGGGAAAGAGTTTGGAAGTGGAGGTGAAAGAGCAAGAATTTTCGGCAGGCAAGGCTCAGTTTGTCGAAGAGTTGCAGAGGATGCAGGCCGCCAGAAAGGCAAAAGAAGAAGAACAGGCACGCCACATTGAGGAAATGGAAAAGATGGGCTATGATATGAGCGAATATAAAAATCCTGAGAAGATAGGCGGAGCCACTCATGAAGAAGTTGAAGCGGCCAAAAGGGAAGCGCTCATGAGCGACAGGACCATCAAGAAAGGCGCAGACCTCATCGTTAATAAAGAAAGTGACGATGAAAAGGAGCGGGAAGAGAAAAAGAAAAAAGCCGGATGCGACGGAGACTGCGCTACCTGTACACGCAGACACTGCCCTTATGGAAGAAAATAGAAATTTTAAGGAGGAAAAAATGTATCCGAGACTGGTAATAGACATAAACAAGCTGAGAAGCAACCTTGACGCTGTAGCACATATAACTAAGGAAGAAGGCAGCTGCAGTCTGATGATAGTAACAAAAGGCTTATGCGCCGATAAAGAAATGGTTCAAATGGTGGCACAGCATCCGTCGGTGGACTTTGTCGCCGACTCAAGGGTAAAGAATATCAAGAGCTATGCAGAGGAAGTAAGGAAAAACGGAAAGAAAACCGTGCTTTTGAGAATTCCTATGCATGATGAAGTTTCCGAAGTGGTGAAATATGTAGATCTAAGCTTTAATTCTGAACTTTCTACCATAAGGCTTCTGAACGAAGAAGCAGGAAAGACAGGAGTTATTCATAATGTACTTTTGATGATCGATTTAGGAGACTTAAGAGAAGGTATTTTCTTTAGGAATGAGGATGAAATATTTTCAACGGTTGAACAAATTTTGGCCATGAGCAATATTCGGCTTTATGGCATCGGAGTAAATTTGACTTGCTATGGGGCAATAATCCCTAAAAACGACAACTTATCTCAGCTTACGGAGTTGGGTGAAAAGATAGAAGAAAAGTTCGACATAAAGCTGCAAATGGTATCAGGCGGCAACTCCAGCTCCATTTATCTGATAGAAAAACATCAGCTTCCGCAGGGAATCAATAATCTCAGGTTGGGCGAAGCCTTTTTGCTGGGCAACGATACGGCTTATGAGACTAAGCTTCCGGGAACAACGGGAGATGCCCTGGTGCTGGAAGCTCAGATTGTAGAGCTCAAAGAGAAACCATCACTGCCTATCGGAGAAGTAGGGGTAGATGCATTCGGCCATAAACCTTATTATGAAGATAGAGGCATAATAAAGAGGGCGATTATTGCTGTCGGGAAGCAGGATACGGAGCTGGACAGTATGACTCCTTTGGATGAAAAGATAGATATCCTCGGAGGAAGTTCTGACCATATCATTCTGGATGTGACAAAATCCGACAAGGAATACAAAGTCGGAGACGTTGTGAGATTTACTCTGGGTTATGGCGGAATGCTCAAAACCGCGACCAGCCCGTATGTAGAAAAAACGTATATTAAATAATTTTGAGAATTAATCGTAGGATTAGTTTGCGCCGGCTCGCTCCTTGACAGGATGCGGGCCTTTTTATAAAATTTAAACTATACGATAAAGCCTTATCAGTGAAAGGACGGTGATTTACTTGTATAACCCTCAGCTTGACACATTTTTATGCGTGGTGGAATCAGGCAGCTTCAATAAGGCCGCTGAAAAGCTTTACATTTCACCGCCAGCCGTCATCAAACAGATAAATTTGCTGGAAGAAGCACTGGACTTACAGCTTTTTGTACGCACCCACCGTGGGCTTATTCTTACCGAAGCCGGCAGGTCACTTTATCAGGATGCTAAATATATCATTCAATACTGCAAGGACTCTGTCACCAGGGCACGCAATGCCATGCAGGAGAGCGAGAGCGTTATCCGCATAGGTACGTCTGCAATGACGCCTGCCCAGGTGCTGGTAGACTTGTGGCCTAAGTTGCAAGAATACTGCCCGGAAGTAAAATTTCAGTTAATTCCCTTCGAGAATACTCCTGAAAACGCCAGAGAGATATTAGGCAACCTGGGACAGAATATAGATGTGGTGGCTGGAATATTTGACAAAACTATGCTGGGACTTCGCCGCTGTGCCGGTCTGGAAATTTCAAGAGAATCTATATGCTGCGCCGTATCGGTGCACCATCCGTTGGCTGCTAAAGACAGGCTTACGGTCCAGGACCTTTATGGAGAGGATTTAATGCTGATGCGGCGCCAGTGGAGCCATTATGTAGACATGCTCAGAGATGATTTATGGAAAAATCATCCCCAGATACACATAGTTGACTTTGACTTTTATGATGTAAATGTTTTTAATCAGTGCGAAAACAATAATTGCGTACTTATGGCCATTGAAAATTGGCGATATGTCCATCCGCTGCTCAAGATAATGCCTGTAGACTGGGGCTACACCATTCCTTTCGGCTTGCTTCATTCACCTGAGCCTGCGCCGCATGTCAGAAGATTTTTAGAAGCAGTGGAAAAAGTCACCGCTCACAAATAACTATTAACCTTTTAGTTTATACTTGTTAACGAATCGAGACTTCTGCCTAAGTCTCGATTTTTTTATAATAAACTTGAGAAAGATAAGTAACAACAAGGAGAAAGGTGGACGGTGATGAACAAAAAAGTAATGAAAACAGCGCTTTGCTTGATTTTGTGCTTATGCCTTTATGGGTGCGGAGCGCAGGAAGAGCAACAGACCGTCCAGGAAAAGCGTAGTATGAGTGAGCCTTTTACCAGAGAAACTACCATAGAAGAAGTGGCTGACTATCCCGCTTTTGGTGATTACGGGCGGCTGATGTTCCCCATAGAGGAATGGTATTACGACGGTGATACTCTGGGAACTTTGAGTCTGACATGGTACAACAATATGGATCCGGACAAGACGGTTGAAATTGTTAATTATTTCCGAGAAAACGCCGAAGCCGGCAATGCAATATTTTATGACATATATACTGAGGAAGAAAAAGCAGCGGATCCGGCTAAGGAAGATACAGGACTGTTCTTTTTCAAAGGAGAAGCAGGAGCGCCCTTTGCCGTGTGCAATGCAGGAGGCGGTTTTGCTTATGTGGGAGCCATGCAGGACAGCTTCCCTCACGCTTTAGAACTTTCTGAACGAGGTTATAACGCTTTCGCCTTAATATACAGACCAGGAGCGCAGACAGCCTGTGAAGATTTGGCCAGAGCCATAAGTTTCATATATGAAAACGCTGATGAGCTGGAACTCAGTACTGAAGATTATTCGCTGTGGGGAGGCTCTGCAGGAGGGCGTATGGCAGCTTGGCTAGGTTCATACGGTCCGGAGGCTTTCGGCGGCGATGATTTGCCTCAGCCTGCAGCAGTGATAATGCAGTATACAGGCCATAACGACTACACGGCAGATGATCCACCTACATTCGCCTGTGTTGGTGAAAGCGACGGAATAGCCAACTGGCAGACCATGCAGAGGCGTATTCAGGCTCTTAGTGCTCAGGGCATACCTACAGAGTTTCACCATTACAAAGGGCTTCGCCACGGATTCGGCCTGGGAACAGGAACCGTTGCTGAGGGATGGCTTGACCAAGCAGTAGATTTCTGGGAAGCACAGATGAATTGAGAACAATGAAAGGAAGTGTCAATAAATGAATAATTTTATTTTTCAAAATTCAACAAAGGTATATTTCGGGGAAGGTTGCGTAAAGGAATATTTGGATTACCTGACAAAACCTTATAATACAGTTATGATAGCTTATGGAGGAGGCTCTATCAAAAAAAATGGAGTGTATGATGAAGTCGCAGGCATATTAAAAAAAGCCGGTAAAAATATCGTAGAGTTTTCCGGAATAATGGCAAATCCTACTTATGCCAAAGTTCAGGAAGGCGCCAAATTGGCCAGGGAAACTGATGCGGATATGATTTTAGCCATAGGTGGAGGTTCTGTAATGGATTGCTGTAAAGCTGTGTCATTAGCCGCAAAATATGATGGAGATATATGGGAAGATTTTTGGGCAAGACAGGGTGTCATAACCGTCGATACGCTTCCGTTGGGAATGATAGTCACCGTTGCCGGCACCGGCAGTGAATGTAATGGCGGCGCTGTTATAACCAACGAGGAAAAGAAAATTAAGACCGGCAGAGATTATCCGCAGTTAAATGCACGTTTTGCCTTAATGGACCCGGTATATACTTACAGCGTACCTGCAGGGCAGATGGTTTCCGGCAGTTTTGATATCCTGAGCCACATAATGGAAACATATTTCAGCGAACCTAATGAAGATAATGTTTCCGACGACATAATGGAAGCCCTGATGAAAAGCGTAATCCGCAATCTCAGAACAGCCATCAGAACTCCTAAGGATTATACGGCTCGCAGCAATCTGATGTGGGACGCCACCATGGCTGAAAATCGTTTGATAAAGATGGGAAAGAAATGTGATTTTCAGTGTCACAATATGGAACATCAGCTGGGCGCTTATACCGATTGCAATCACGGAAAAGGTTTGGCGGTGCTCCATCCTGTATATTATCGACACATATATAAAGACGGCCTGCCTAAGTTCGTGCGATTTGCCGAGAATGTATGGGGAATTCAGCGGAGAGGTCAGACTGATGAGGAAATAGCCAAAGCCGGTGTAGAGGCTCTGGCGGACTTTATAAAAGAAATAGGGCTGTCGACCACTCTTAAGGAGCTTGGCGTTACGGATCGCTCTATTTTAAAGGAGATAGCATATTCCTGCGGCATTTCCGCAGGCAGCTATAAAAAGATGACTCACGAAGAAATCTTGGAAATTTTCAATGAATGTTTTGAGTAGAGAGAGGGTATAGGGCGGCTGATCGCCGAGGACAGAGCAGCCTCATCCGAATCTCTCAGATGAAAGGGGAAAAGAAAATGAAAAAAATTATATCTATGTTTTTGATTTTTGCGATGGTGTTCAGCTTCGCAGCTTGCAGCAGCCAAACGTCAGGCGAAGATCAGGCTCAGCAGCCGGCAGCCTCGGAATCAGAAGGTGGTGCAGATGGTACGGATGCAGACGGAGCCTCCGGAAACGGCAGCACGCTGGTAGTGTATTTTTCAGCTACTGGAAATACAGAAACAGCCGCTGGATACATTGCAGAAGCAACAGGCGGCGATCTGTTTGAAATTCAGCCTGCAGAACCGTATACAGATGACGATTTGAACTGGACTGACGATAACAGCCGTGTAACCAGAGAGCATGAAGATGAAAGCCTCAGAGATGTGGAACTGGTAGCCGACACGGTAGATAACTGGGAACAATACGATACCGTATTTATAGGTTATCCTATCTGGTGGGGAATTGCAGCATGGCCGGTAGATACATTCGTAGAAGCCAATGATTTCACAGGAAAGACTGTAATACCGTTCTGCACGTCTTCATCATCTGGCATTGGTGACAGCGGACAGCTTCTTGCTGACCTGGCAGGAACAGGCGACTGGCAGGAAGGCCAGAGATTCAGTTCCGGTGTGGATGAGGCGGATGTTCAGGAATGGATGGACGGACTGGGTATGTAATTAGATAGAGAGCATAATCGGTACCATATAAATACATGTTGTATATTACACGAATCAATAAAAGAAAGGCCGCAAGGGCGGCACTCATAAAACAGCATAGATTGTTTTCGGGAAACGGCGTAGCTTGCGGGCTATGCCGTTTCTCCGTTTTGCAGGTCATTTAACAGGGCGGCGGGCAGTATTCCCACAAGGTCATAGGAAATGTCGATTTGCTGCTCCCTATATCCCTTTGACTTGTCCGGCGCGTGGACATACACAGCCTTTACCATGTCGTTCAGTATGGCGGGTGTCAGTTCGTCCAAATCCAAATATTTCTGCACCTTGCCGATAAACCTGTCAATCTTCCCTGTCTGTTCTTCCTGCTCCTGCTCATAGTCGTCAGAGAGCATTTGAAATCTGCTGTCAGATAATTTTCCGTTGGCGTTGTCCTCGTAAATACGCTTGAAAAGTCGGTCAAGTTCCTCTATGCGCCGTTCCGCTTGCGTCAGTTGTCGCCGTTTCACCGCAAGTTCCCTTTTCGCTTCGGCTTTCTGTTTTGCACCCATAGCTTTTCGGAATTGTTCTTCGTGGTTCGCTACACAGGCAATCGTCATTCTCATGTGGGCAAGTACCCCTTGCTCCAACACCACAGCGCGGATAAAGTGCGTCGGACAAACCTCTTTCCCTTTCAGCCTTGAAGTAGAACAAACGAAATGGTCTTGCCTTGCTTCAAAGCTCCTGCTTGTGCAGTAGTACAACTTTTCCCCACAATCGGCGCAACGCACAATGCCGGAGAACATATTTGTCTTGCCTGTCCTCGTCGGGCGGCGTTTGTTCTTGCGTAATTCCTGCACCCGTTCCCATGTATCAGCGTCAATTACCGCTTCGTGGGTGTTCTCAAACACAAGCCATTTTTCCTCTGGATTATAGCAGGTCTTTTTGCTCTTGTAAGACTGCTTGTAGGTCTTGAAGTTTACCGTATGCCCTTGATATTCTGGACGCTCCAAAATGTCGGCTATGGTATCGCCTGTCCAGTTGTAAAGATTATCCGGCGGCGCGTTCCTTGTTGCCCTGCCTGTCTGCTGAAAATGGATTGTCGGCGTGATGATTTGTTCCTCTTTCAGAATACGGGCGATCTGCGTCGGCCCGTAACCGTCCAGACACAGGGCAAATATCCGCTTGACTACTGCGGCGGCTCCCTCGTCCACTATCCAATGCTTCTTGTCCTCTGGGTCTTTCTGATACCCGTAGGGCGGGCTGGTGCAGAGGTGTTCTCCCGCTTCTCCTTTGGACTTCATCACAGCGCGTATCTTCTTGCTTGTGTCTTTCGCATACCACTCATTGATGATATTGAGAAAGGGGGTAAAGTCGCTGTCCTGTTGATTTGCGCTGTCAATGCCATTGTTGATAGCGATAAAGCGCACACCTTTTTCCATGAACAGGACTTCGGTATAAAATCCTACTTTTAGATAATCACGCCCAAGCCGCGACATATCTTTTACAATCAGTGTCGCCACTTCTCCATTCTCAATTTTTTCAATGAGTTCGCTCCAACTCGGACGGTTGAAGTTTGTCCCAGAGTACCCGTCGTCCACAAAAAACAATGAATTTTTGAAGCCGTTTTCTGTTGCGTATTTACTTAAAATCGCCTTTTGGGAGTTACTGTATAAAGGGTGGTTTACGCTACCTACTACATTACATCGGCTGACGGTTCATTTGTGGCAAAAGTGATAACCAGCAGAGGGAAAGGAGTCATATATGCAACGGGGCATGGCGCTACGGGAAGCGCCATGCCCCATCTTATTCGGCCCCCCGACAAATGGGAAGTTACTTGTTCCTTTTTGCTTTAGCTGCTTTTATGCCCCAGCCAATCAACAATATAAGCCAAGCGCATAATCCTGCGATAAACCCTGTAGTCCCTATGCTTTCAAACTGCAATTTCAGCGCAACATTGAATATTTTTACAACAATAGTTCCACATAGCATCAAAGCAAGCAATAAAAGAACTTCCAATCCAATATATTTAAAAATTTTATTTTTCATAAATGGCCGCCTCCACAGCTTCTAATTTGTTGCCCTGTTTGTTCTTAATTATAACACATAAAGGAAATCGCTTTCAAGTTGTCCCTGGCCAGAAAGTAATTATACCTGGCCAGAAAGTAATTATACCTAGGGCGCACTTACTCACCACCCGCAAGCGGGCGGAGGTACTGCCTGACGGCAGCCGTGCGCTCTCCGAGGGGGACGCTCCAGCGGGCCCACGTCCTGCTGGTAGCACCGAAGCTGGGAGCCGTCAAAGGACCGGCTTCGGTGCTACCAGCTTCAGTGCTTTATGGTGGCCAAGAGGGGCTTAAGCCCCTCTCTTTCAAAATGTGTGCTTTTCAGGGGGAAAAACCCTTGACAAATCGCTTACTGATTTACAATGCTGTTGCTGTCCCCCTGCAACTCGTCGTCACGACTTAGACGACAGTACAGGGCGGTGATTTTGTTGTCAGACTGCCTTAACATAAGTTTTCTCCTTTCGTCGGCGGGCAGTCTGCCATACAGGATTGTATGTACTCATTTTATCGGCTCCCGTCCTTTTTATCAACCTCTTTTTGTAAACTTTCCTGCTCCATAAGGCGTAAAACCTTGCTCGGTAACGCACGCTTTCCGTCATAGCTGCCTGTAAAGCGGTAGCTTGTCCTGCCGGACTTGATAATGACTTCACGCTTCGGCAGCTCTTGATACAGCGGATTTTTTACCACGATATGCCCATTTTTGATAATTCGCTTCCTTTCCATTCCGTTCCCGTCCTTTCCTTGTTTGATAGAGTGAATAGTTGAATAGCAAGCATAGGAAAAGAGTACCCTTTTCCGTATTTTCGCCCTCTCGCCTGCGGCGTATCGGTTGAAAATTGCTTGTTGGGAAGTGTCCCAAACCCTCTGAAAATTCTCTCAAAGATTATCCGTCTTGATAAGGGGGATTTGTTGCGTTTCTTCCCTCACTATATACAACACCGGACAATGCGGTTTTGCCAAAGTTTTTGAGAAATTTTTTCGAGAAAATGCAAAAAACCGCTGCGACTTTGGAGTTGCAGCGGTTTTCATGGGCTATGTAGTCGTCTTGCGTTTTTCGTTTAGAGAAAGCGAAATTTGAACAGGCTTTCAATCAGCTTTGTTTGGATATAGTCCTCTATGTCTGAGTTAGAATTTCCAAAAGAACGGGCGCGGTAGCGGATATATCCGGCGTAGTGGGAAAGTACGGCATGAACCGCTTCCGGCTCTCCACTGGTAGCTTGTACGATTGTTTCATAGGGGAGAAGTTTTCTATTCCTCATGCGCCGCTTCCCCCATTTCCGTTTGAAGCTGCCGCAGGGATTTGCGGATATGATAGCCCGCCGCGCTGCGGCTGCATTGATAGCGTCTGCCGATTTCATGCTGTGGAACACGCTGGAAAAAGGACAAGTAAATCATTTCCTGTTCCTGCCGCGGCAATCGGGAAAGGGCTTTTGCAAGCAAGCCATTATAAAATATGACTGTATCGCCGCAGAAGGACACAGGGTATTCTTCGTATTGCTCTGGTGCTTTGAAATACTCGTCCTCGGTAGCAAATGGATAGTGCTTTTCTTCTGCAAGGTATTCGAGGGATATTTCATGCTTTTGCTTTCGTCCTGCTGTCCTTGCTGCCGTAATCGCCGCATGATGAATGACGATCTTGCAGAAAGCGTGAAATGTGTATTCAATATGCTCTTTGTATTCTTTTGTGCAATTCAAAATAATCCCCCTTTCCTCTCACGAAAGATAGCAGTTGCTCCAATAATTTAAGAAATGGAGTTGCCTAATTTCTCCGCTTCCTCAAGCTGTTCCGACTTGCTCAAAATATCCCCAATGTCCATATTGCCGCCGGCATACACAACGCCGATATTTTTCCACCCCAGATGGGAAGTCAATCCCTCATAGAAAGCCCGAACAGGGGCAAAGTTGCTCTCGGTATTTCCTTCCGCAGCCATAAGCAGGACGCAATCTTTCTTTGGGTTTTCATAGTTCGGCGTTAATTCCGCTACGGCAAACAGGCGGTCAAAAGCACTCTTTAGTTGACCGCTAATCCCCCAATAATACATAGGGGAAGCTAACACGACAACATCCGCATTTCGGTACGCCGGATAAATTTGTGTCATGTCATCTTTCTGAACGCATGGACAGGCTTCATCCTTTCCGCCTTTGCAGCAGCCCAAGCAGCCATGAATATCCATTTTCTGCAAATCAAAACAGGTTACTTCGTGTCCTGCTGCCTCTGCTCCCTTGGTAAAACGCTTAATCAATTCTTTGGTGTTCCCAGTAGGGCGGGGGCTTCCGTTCAAGATACATATTTTTTTGCTCATGTGATTTACACCTCCAAAAGTTTATGCTATAATTATAGCAACACATACCCTAAAAATAAAGTACGCACATTTTTGTTAGATACTAACCTAAAGGAGAGTGTAAATGTTCAAGGACTATATTGAAAAATCCAACTTTGAAGATACTGGATTTAGCTATGCCCTGTCGCTGATTAGTGGGAAATATAAAATGGTAATCCTGTACTGTCTGATGGAGTTTGAAATCGTAAGGTACAATGAATTGAAGCGGTACATCAAATCCATTTCGCATAAGACTTTAAGCACTTCCCTAAAGGAATTAGAAAAGGACGATTTGATAATCCGAAAAGAATACCCGCAAATCCCCCCAAAGGTGGAGTATAGTTTATCAGACAAAGGGCAATCGCTTATGAAAATATTAGACCAATTATGTGTATGGGGAGAAGAACACAAGGGCAAGTAGAGTAGCAAAGCCAGAAACAGCCGTCAAGGATAAACTTCACGCTTCGCGTCCTTGACGGCTGTTTCTGTCCTTGCTTGTGAGTAATCAAGAGGGCGAAAGCAGTAAACCGCTTTCGCCCTCAATTTATCATAGTCTATGTTCGCATTTAGGGGTAAAAATCCTTTGATTTTATGCAGCTTTGAGCGTGCAAAACAGAGGTGGGTAAGGGTTTTATACTCGCACCCTCGAAAATGGCGTTCTATTGCGTAACAGAACGAAAAAGACGAGCAAGAAACAATCGCTTCTTGCTCGTCTTTCTTCTACACTCCGTATGGCAGCTACCCTGTTTCAGTTTGTGGTTGATATTGTTTTATGCGTAGCTACCTCAAGGCCTTTCTTTTATTGATACTTTTTTGCTGATTTCATATACTTTGTATACGTTTTTTGCAAAAAAGTATGACGCAATCATACTTTTTTGGGATTTTTTGATACTTTGTATCACGAGATCGGCAATTAAGTATGAACAAATCAGCCGCGCGTGGAATTGCGTTACTCATGTAGGCGTGGAACTGCGTTAGGCATACCAGCGGGGCACATTTCCCATATTGAACCTTAGCATTTGATAAGGTAAAATAGCTTTGTAAATGTACGTAAAGCCAACCGGTTATCGGAGATTTGAAAGGAGCAATATATGAAAGACGAATGTCTTATATGCAAGGCGCCTATAGAATATCTGAAAGAAGATGTCATGATGGAATGTGCAATATGCCACAAAGAAGAAATGAGCAAGACAAGATGCATAAACGGCCACTATGTATGCAACGAGTGTCATACCAGCGGTATGGACAGCATCGTGGAACTGTGCCTTCATGAGAAGTCCAGAAATCCGCTCAGCATTATGGAAAAGATGATGTCTATGGATTTTTGCCATTTTCACGGTCCGGAACATCACGTTATGGTCGGCGCCGCCCTTCTTACAGCATATAAAAATTCCGGAGGAGATATTGACCTGGCCAAAAGTCTCTCGGAAATGTATAGCCGCGGAAAACAAGTTCCCGGGGGAGCTTGCGGATTTTGGGGAGCCTGCGGTGCCGGAATAAGCGCAGGAATTTATATGTCAATAATCACAGGAGCAACTCCTTTGGCAGAAAAAGCTTGGGGTCTTTCAAACCAGATGACTGCCCGGGCTCTTGACAGAATCGGTCAGATAGGAGGACCGCGCTGTTGCAAAAGGGACTCATATTTAGCTGTTTTGTCGGCCATTGAATTTACGCAGGAAAAGACAGGCATTTCCATGGAAAGCAGTGCAGTCCACTGTTACAGGTCAGAACTAAATAATCAGTGCATAGGATGCAGATGCCCGTTCAATCCTGCATTCTGAAGCCGCCCGGATTCGTGCAATCCGTGTGCTGCCTGCACTTTGAAGCAGACCAAAGTCTGCTTTTTATTTTGCAAAGAAACAGTGAAAACCTTTCGGTATATACCATAAAACTAATCGAAACTTCTAAGACGCATTTTGCAAGTTTATAATGTACAGTGGAGAACATATGACTTAGAAAGAAGCTGACAACTTATGGGAAAACAATCTGAAAAATATCTTTTTGAATCTATGCCAGTGCCGAGAGCAGTAGCGACATTGGCAATACCGACTATCATCAGCCAGGTAGTTACTATGATATACAACCTGGCTGACACTTTTTTTATCGGTCAACTTGGCAATCCTGCGATGGTAGCAGCGGTTTCGTTGGTAGCGCCGTGGTTTAACCTGTTGACGGCTTTAGGGAACTTATTTGGACTGGGCGGAAGCAGCCTTATTTCCAGGATGATGGGTGCGAAGGACACAAGCAATATTAAATATGTATCCGCTTTTAGTGTATGGGGAGGGGCAGTAATAACACTGATGTTTTCTGCCATTACTTTTTTGCTGCGTGAGCCGCTGCTAAATTTTCTGGGGGCCAGCAGAGACACTTTTGGATACGCTCAAAGTTATCTGATTTGGGTGGTGATATTTGGCGGCATACTCAATGTGGCGCTGGATCCAATCCTTATATTCGCATTTCATATGAACGTGACCGGTGCAGCTATAGCGACTGTCTTGTCCAACGGAGCCTCCGTGATATTTTTTCTGACCCGTTATAGGAGCTTGAAGGAAAAATCGTCGATATCACTAAAACCGAGATATTTTACTTTTCGCTTTGCAGGAGGGGTGTTTTCTGTAGGATTAGCCTCGGCGCTGGCAACAACTTTGGGAAATATGTCCAACATGGTGATGGTGCGTCTTGCATCGGGATACGGAGACATTCCGGTGGCTGCTTACGGCATAGTAAAACGTATAGATCAGCTTCCGTTAAATGTGTCCCTGGGTTTGTGCCAGGGATTTATGCCGCTGGTGGGATATAATTTTGCAGCTGAGAATTACGACAGGATGAAGAAAGTATCGACATTTTCATGGAAAACAGCCCTGGTTATGTCAGCCTGTTTTATCGCGTGTTTTGCCGCATTTGCGCCTCAGATATTACATTTGTTTATTCCGGAAGCTCAAACATCGTCTCTCGGAGCAGAGTTTCTTAGAATCGCTTGCTTGGCAGTGCCGTTTACATCGGTGAATTTCCTGATAAGCTATACATTGCAGGCCATGGGAAAAGGCGTACAATCAGCCGTTTTAACTTTCAGCCGCCAAGGACTTTTGAACATACCGCTTTTGATAATAATGAATTTGACCGTGGGGTTGTATGGTATGATATGGACACAATTAATGGTAGAAATCATCATGCTGCCGGTTTCTCTGGGGATGTATTATCATACATGGAAAAAGCTGCAGTAGAAGCATTCTAAGACGAACTTTTTTAAGGCAGTCTATTTAAAAATAATTCTTTCCTTTTTAGCAATAACCTTAAGGTTAACGCTGCGAAACAAACGGAAACTTCTCCGGCGGACCGGCCGGAGGTAAAATTGTATTGTAAGAAGGGAGAGAAGTAAATATGCAAACGAGAATTCTGGGAAAAGATTTAGAGGTATCGGCTATAGGATTGGGATGTATGGGGTTTTCCCACGCTTACGGAGCTCCTATGGAAGAAAAGGATACCATTAAGATGATACAAAAGGCCGTGGATATGGGATACACATTTTTTGATACGGCAGAAGTCTACGGCACAGAGGCAGATCCACATATAAACGAAGAGTTGGTGGGTAAGGCGTTGGAGCCATATAAGGGGAAGATCGTCATAGCCACTAAGTTCGGACTGACATTTGACTTTGACAGCTGCAAGACACCGCTTCCGCTGATACCTGATTCGAGGCCGGAGGTCATTCGCCGCTCGGTTGAAGCTTCACTAAAACGGCTGAAAGCCGATCACATAGATTTATATTTTCAGCACCGTATAGACCCAAAAGTGGCTCCTGAAGAAGTAGCTCAGGTAATGGCCGAACTGATAAAAGAAGGCAAGATAACCCATTGGGGAATTTCCGAGGCCAATGAAGAATATTTGCGAAGAGCTAACGCTGTATGTCCTGTAACAGCGGTTCAGAACAGATACTCCATGATGGCACGTCATTATGAGACCCTTTTTCCGGTGCTGGAAGAATTGAATATAGGGCTGGTAGCCTTTTCACCTATGGCAAACGGCCTGCTGACCGGCAAATACGGAAGAGGCGGCGAATACGATACAGGATACAAGTTTGATCCAAAGAACGATTACAGAGCGTCAATGCCGCAATTCACTGACGAAGCGGCGGAACAAAACCGCACTCTTTTAGAAATGCTCAGTCAGATTGGAAAAGATAAAAACGCCACACCGTCGCAGATTTCTCTGGCTTGGATGATTTGCAAGAAACCTTGGATAGTTCCGATACCGGGAAGCCGCAAGGCGGAAAGAATGGAGGAAAATGCCGGCGCTGCTCAAGTACTGCTGACAAAGAAGGAAGTGACAGCCATAGACAAAGCCCTTGACAACATGAAGATGTCTGCCGTTTTCGGCGGAACACCTCTTGAGACAGGAAAATAGTAGAACAAATAATGTAAACCAACATCAATAAGGAGGAATTCAAAATGAAGTATGCAGAATTAAATAACGGAATCAACATGCCGATGGCAGGCATCGGAACATTTCTGCTTTCACCGGACGAAGCAGAAAACTCAGTGATAAGCGCTCTTGAGTGCGGATACAGACTTATCGATACAGCCAACGCCTATGTCAATGAAAAGGCCGTAGGACGTGCCATGAAAAAATCCGGCGTGCCTAGGAAAGAAATTTTTCTGGAGACTAAACTATGGCCCAGCTTTTATGAGCAAGAAGACGCAGTAGAAAAGACCCTTGAGAGATTGGATACTGATTACATTGATCTGTTGCTTATCCATCAGCCGGCCGGAAACTATGTAGCGGGCTATAGGCTCATGGAAAAAGCATATAAAGAAGGCAAAGTAAAGGCTATAGGACTTTCTAACTTCAATCAGGAGCAGATAAAAGAAATTTTAGAGTCGTGTGAAGTGAAGCCGGCCGTTTTACAGACTGAAGTACACCCTTATTCCCAGGAAAAAGAGCTGAAAAAATTCCTGGATCAGGAGAAAATAGTTATTCAGGCATGGTATCCGCTGGGACACGGAGACAAGGCATTGATAGAAGAGCCTCTTTTCGGTCAACTGGCATCCAAATACGGTAAGAGCAATGCTCAGATCATACTCCGCTGGCATATCCAGGAAGGCAATATCGTAATACCAGGCTCCAAAAATCCAGATCACATCAAAGCTAATTTTGATTTGTTTGACTTTGAATTGACTGGCGAAGAAATGGACAAAATTGCCGCTATGGATAAACAGAAAAGGTATTACACCAGTACACCGGAACTGCTTGCCAGCTATGTAAAGATGCTACCCCCGGTAGACGAGCAAAAATAATGGGAATATAATAAAAGAAAAAAACAAACGAGGTGATAAAAATGAGAAAAGATTTTGGAGTTAAACCGTGGCTGTATCCTCTTCCGGTACTCATCATAGCCACATATGACAAAGAAGGAAAAGCTGATGCTATGAATGCTGCTTGGGGAGGCCTTTACGATGGAGATCAGGTGATTTTATGCTTAAGCGCAGGACATAAAACTACAGCTAATATCAAGGAAACTAAGGCATTTACAGTAAGCTTTGCCGATGCAGACCATGTAAACCAGGCTGACTATGTGGGAATAGTTTCAGCCAATTCTCAGCCAGATAAAATAGAAAAATCAGGGTTCCACATGACTAAAAGCGCTTTCGTTAACGCTCCGCTCATCGATGAGCTGCCGGTAGCCATGGAATGCGAGCTTATCAAGGTTAATGAAGACGGCAATATAATAGGTCGCATAATCAATGTAAGCGTAGACAAAAAGGTTCTTGATGAGGATGGAAAGATTGATATGAATAAATTCCGCCCTATATCCTTTGAACCGTCCAATAACGCCTATCATGTGATGGGAGAAAAAGTAGGAAATGCTTTTAAAGACGGAAATCTTATAAAATAAAAAAATTAAGACAGCCTCAGACACAAGACCATGATAATCGAAATATAATCTTTTATCATGGCCGTGCCGGGTTGCCGAGCTAACACCGGAAAATAATCGAGGAGGCAAAAAAATGTATAATTTGAACGGAAAAACAGCGATCGTAACAGGCGGAAGCGGAGCTGCATAGTTGCATAGCATAGAGAAATATAGAAATAAGTGGGATAATCAAAGGAGAAACAATGTATATAGTATGTCACATGCTTACGTCACTGGATGGAAAAATTGATGGAGAATTTTTCAGTGCGCCTGAAACGATGCCGGCAGCTAAAGCTTATGGAGACTTGAGAGGGTTTTATGGCTGTCAGGCGACTGTGTATGGGACGACCACCATGGAAGGCGGCTTTGCTGACGGACGTGCTCCTCTTGTGACTTCTGTACCGGACCATGTGGACAGACCAGTAAGAGAAGACTATATAAACAAGGACGGAGCCATTACAGGAAACTATATAATATCTGTAGACCCGAAAGGTTCTCTTGGCTGGAATTCTAATGTTATTTCCAAAAAAGGGCGCGCCCCTGCCCATGTGATAGAAGCTCTTACAGAGCAAGTTCCGCTGGCTTATGAAAATTATCTAAGGGAAAAAGATATATCATATATTTTCGCAGGAAGAAACAGACTTGACTGTTCCCTTCTTGTCAACAAGCTGGAAAAGAATTTCGGCATAACACGTATTATGGTAGCCGGAGGCGGAATAGCAAACCAGTCATTTTTGCAAGAAGGGCTCATCGATGAGTTGAGCATCGTAATTGCGCCGGTAGCAGATGGCAGCAGGACAGCAGCGTCCATATTTGAACGGGCAGATTTTCTGCCGGATAGCAATCCTTTCCCTTTTACATTGGTCGGGGCCAATATTCTTGATGGCGACTGCATGTGGCTTCGATACGTGTCGAAGGATGGAAAAAAGAAATGAAAAAATAGTAATCATAGTGATGTTGATTTTTATGTTATACACATTGGGATTGAGAGACTATAAGGAACTGGATGAAATGATACAGCAGTTCATAAATGAAGAAAACGCTACTTATGAAAACAATATGAGAAATCTGGGATATGTAGACTTTGACACGCCAAGTCTAATAAACATTTATCCAAAAGATTTTGAAAGCAAAGAGCAAGTTGTCAGCATTTTGGATGAATACAACAGGCAAATGGAGGCTGAAGGCAAAGACGAACAAGTCATAACTTATACAGATATGGTAGGCACGCTCATGTCTTCTGTAACTGATATAATAGACATAATCAGCTATGTGCTCATCGCCTTTGTGGCTATATCACTGGTGGTTTCATCGATAATGATTGGCGTTATCACATATATAAGTGTTTTGGAAAGGCAGAAAGAAATCGGTATCCTCAGAGCCATCGGCGCTTCGAAGGGGAATATATCTCAGGTGTTCAACGCTGAGACCTTCATTATAGGATTATGTGCGGGGTTGATGGGCATATTGATAACTGAATTGCTGCTCATCCCTGGAAACGCTCTGATCCATCATCTAGCCGGAACAAATGATATAAGTGCTGTTCTTCCTACAGTGCCGGCTGTGATATTGGTAGTTTTAAGCGTAGTATTGACCCTTATAGGAGGAATAATACCGTCACGAAAAGCAGCAAAGAGCGATCCTGTCACTGCATTGAGAAACGAGTGATAAATAGGGACTATGATCTTGAAGTGGATAAGTCATACCAGGCAGAGAAATGAGTAACAGAATATAACCATCCGCCTTACATATTCAAAAAGCGGAGCCGCAAGGACTCCGCTTTTATGTTGTAAGAAAAATTTTGTTTCAAAATCTTTATATCTTTTCAAAATCATCTACGCCGTGCTTGCACAGAGGACAGATAAAGTCAGGCGGCAGCTCATCGCCTTCGTATACATATCCGCATATCTTGCACACATAGCCGTGCTTTTCTTCCTCGATCTTTGGCTGCGGCTTCGGCTTGATGTGGTCAAAGTAGTAAGCGTAAGTTACTGAAGGCTCCTGGCTGAGAAGCTCTGCTTCGGTGACTTCCGCCACAAATAAAGTGTGAGAACCGTAATCGTAGGAATCGATAACTTTAGCTGACATGAAAGCGTTGGTCCCTAAAGTTACATACAGCAGACCGTTGGCGCTGCGCGCCACATTTTCTTCAAATCCGGCGAACTTGTCCGTATCTTTGCCGCTGGCAAAGCCGAATCTCTTGAATGTATCAAAAGATGTATTCTCAGATAAGAAGGAAATGTTGAAAACTCCTGTATTGAGAATCATATCATGAGTGTAGTTGGCCTTGTTAACAGCTATGTTTATGCGATTAGGCGAGCTGGTAAGCTGAGCCGCTGTGTTGATGATGCAGCCATTGTCCTTTTCGCCTGATTTGGCGGTGAGTACGAACAGACCATATGAAAACTTCTGCATAACTATAGGGTCTACTTTTGCGGCAGCCATGGCGGTTTCGTCCATAACAGGCTTTTCAAAGCGAGGTATTGTGGCAGAGATGGCATCGACTAACTCGTCGATTTGAGCATTCTGCTCCGGCTTCAGAGCAGACTTTATGGTTATCGTATTATCAAGAATAGTCATATCCTTGCAACCTTCGATGATCTTGCGCATCAAGCCTCCGCTGGTCGGCGCCCAAGAACCGTTTTCCACAAAGGCAACGGTGCGGTTTTGTATATTGTGGGCCGCCAGATCATTAAGCAGTTCTTCCATGGAAACGAATATGCCGGCATTGTAGGTTGTGGAAGCAAAAAGCAAGTGGCTCCACTGGAAAGCGGCAGCGATGATTTCTGAAGCCGGCGTTACGGAAACGTCAAACATTACGGTTTTAATGCCTTTGTCTCTTAAGCGTGAAGAGATGATTTCAGCAGTGTTTTCTGTATTGCCGTAAACAGATGCGTATGCGATCATAACGCCTGTTTCTTCAGGTGTGTAGGTGCTCCATTTAACATATTTGTCGAAATAGTCCTCCAGGTTTCTTCTCCATACAAAACCGTGAAGCGGGCAAATCATTTTCACGTCTAAGCCGTGAGTCTTTTTGAGCATGGACTGCACTTGATTTCCGTATTTTCCCACTATGTTGCAGTAATAACGGCGGGCTTCGTCCATGTAGTTATGCTCAAAGTCTACTTCATCAGCGAATATGGCTCCGTTGAGAGCTCCGAAAGTACCAAATGCGTCAGCTGAAAACAGTGTTCCGGAAGTTTCGTCAAAAGTCACCATGACTTCCGGCCAGTGCACCATAGGAGCAAATATAAATTTGAGCACATGATGCCCTGTATTGAGAGTGTCACCCTCTTTTACGATAAATGATTTAGATGTAAGGTCTACATTGAAGAATTGATCAATCATAGCCAGAACTTTCTGGTTACAAACGATTTTTGTGTCAGGATATCTGAGCAGCAGCTCGCTCAGCGTAGCCGAGTGGTCCGGCTCCATGTGTTGTATTACAACGAAATCCAGCTTTCTGCCGCCTAGGGCGTACTCGAGATTCTGGAAGAAAGTATCGCTTACCGCTTTGTCCACCGTATCGAAAAGAACGGTGATGTCGTCGGTAAGCAGATATGAATTATAGGAAACGCCTCTCGGAACTGAGTAGACGCCTTCAAACATAAACAGTCGGCGATCATTGGCGCCAACCCAAACCAGATCGTCTGTAATCTTTTTAGTACAGTACATTGATGACTACCTCCTTTTGCAATTAAAAACAATCATCTTGTTTTTAGAATAACAAATCCCTGAAAGCTTTGCAAGGGATGAAATTGCCAACAATGTGTTGATTAAGTGATTTAATTGATTTAATAGATTTAATAGCAAGACATATTATGGTAGAATAAACGAAAGAAAGTGCGGAGGAAGTAAGAGAAAATAAATTATGGAAAATATTACGATTATAAACATATGCGACAGGCCGGAAATCATTGAGAAGGCTGCTTGCTGGTTTTCTTCCAAATGGGGCATTCCAGAGGAGGAGTATCTGACAAGCATGAAACTTTCCGTGCGGCAAAGAAATGAAAATAAGAAATCCATACAGAATTTAGCTTTAAATTCAACGCCCCAGTGGTACGTGATTTTAGATGAAGACGCAAGGATAATCGCCGGAGCAGGAATAATAGATAACGATTTTCATGAAAGGAAGGATTTAGCTCCTAACTTGTGCGCGCTGTATGTTGAAGAAAGATGGCGCAATCGAGGAATTGCAAGGAAGCTTTTGGATTTTGCCAGAAGTGAAATGGCTAAGAACGGCATAGAAAGGCTGTATTTAGTTACAGACCATACTGATTTTTATGAGAAATGCGGTTGGCGGTTTGTTACCATGGTTAGAGGAGACGATGGGATCCCGGAGCGCATGTATAAGGCTGATTGCACGGTCGGAGAGATTACCATTAGCGGTGAGCGAGGCGATAACGATCGCAATCGCAGTGTGCCAGGAAGTAATGAGCTTGAGTATGAAATAAGAAGGATGGAAGAAAAAGACTTAGACAGTGTCATGGTCATATGGCTGGAAACTAACAAGCAGGCGCATCAGTTCATAGCTGAAACTTATTGGGAAAATAATTTTGAGCAAGTAAAAGAAATCCTTCCTCAAGCAGAAGTGTACGTAGCTGAAAGGAAAGGTTTGCTTGGGGAGTCTGACGACAGCCTCTTAGCAGGATTTATAGGCATGGATGAAAACTATGTAGAGGGAATTTTTGTGCGTAAGGACTGCCAGTCTCATGGAATAGGCAAAGGGCTGCTGGATTATGCAAAAGGAATTAAGACAGAACTCTCTTTGAACGTCTATGAGAAAAATAACAGAGCGGTGCAGTTTTATGAGCGAGAAGGCTTTGAAATATGCGAAAAAACTGTTGACGAGGCCACAGGACAGGCCGAGTATCTAATGAGATGGAGTAAAAAATGATATATAAAATGAAAGATATGAAAGACGTGCAAAAATTATTTGATAATATTGACGATCCTATGGTGTCGGTCTGCCTGAGTAATATTATGGGCAATGTATATGCCGATGACCAGCAGGAACCGAAATCGGCAGTGGCAACTTTAGGGAACTTTTCATTTTTTGCCGGGCTGGCAAACAAAGAAATAGTGTCTCAACGCATAGCCCTTTTATTTGACCGGGGGATAGACTTTCATATATTGACGCCGCCTGATTCTCAGTGGGAAAAAGTGATTGAAGAATGCTTCCCGGAAAGAAGCAAAAAAATAACGAGATATGCCATGAAAAAAGATGTCTCAGGATTTGATAAGCAGCGATTGAAAAGCTTATTTTCTTCCCCGCCTGCGGGTTATGAGATTAGGAGGATAGACGGAGAACTTTTCGCTGAGTGCCTTTCAGCGCCTTGGAGTCAGGACTTGGTAGGCAATTACAGAGATTTTACTGAATATGAAAAGTTGGGCGGAATGGGTTTTGTCGCAATCAAAGACGGTCAAATCGCCGCCGGAGCCTCTTCTTATGCCTCCGGCCCCGGATACCTGGAGATAGAAATAGATACGAAAATGGAGCATCGTCGAAAGGGACTGGCATATGCATGCGGTTCAAGGCTTATATATGAATGTTTAGAAAATGGCATATATCCCAACTGGGATGCGCATAATCCTGAATCAGCGCATTTGGCCCAGCAGCTTGGATATCAATTCAGTCATGCGTATACTGCTTATGAAGTGATGTAATTTGGGCGTGCATTTGAATGGCATTGAATGCTGTAATTTGAGACGGAAGAAAGTACGAACTTTAAAACAATTGGAAATAGAACGTATACGCGGAGAAGTGTTATGAAAAAAGCGAATTTAAAAAAATAATGAAGAAAGAGAACAAAGCATTCAAAGATTTCTATTTATATGGTGGCATTGTAACATTTCTGCTTATTATTGTTATCTTTCTAAATGCATTATTAAATTCAACGAGACAATCCCACTAGATGCCTTTATTTTCAATGCAGTTTTAGCTTTTGCTGTTGCTATACCTTTTGCAATAATTGATATAAAAAATGATAAAGAAATTAAGACAATGTATGAATCTTATCAAAAAGATAGCAAGATTCCGGAATATAAAGATAAAACAAAGTCTTTAAAAATTTTATTAATTTTAAGTATTATAGTTGTTATTATTGATGGTGTTATTATGGCAAAATATACTTTTACGCAAGAAAATGAAGAAGCAATAGATACATCATTAGAAATAGTAACAAATCAGGGAAATACTATTACAACAGAATATGAAGATTTAGGCGATTTTTCACTAAAAATACCAACTGACTTCAATATAATGAGTGAAGAAGCTATTAGCAAAAAGTATCCGACCGGAAATGCCCCATCACTTGTTTATACAAATGAAAGAGGAACCATTAATATTGCATTTATTTTAAATGATGTTGCGATGGGAAATGAAGAAATAGAAGAATATACAAAAGCAATGGAAAGCATATATAGCCAATATGCCAATGATATAAATATCAATTTTTTTGAAAGAGAAAATCATAAAATTGGAGAAATGAAATTTATATCCCCAGCATCAGATACAAACATTTATAATCATATTATAGCTTTTTCTGCTGATGGAAAATTAAGATTAGTTAATTTTAATTGCACCGAAGAATTAAGAGCAGAATGGGAAAAAGTCGGGGACTTTATAATTAATTCACTATTATTTACAGATTATCAGGAGTAGGAAAATAAAATCAAAACAGGTGGCAGATAGTACACATATTTAATAACCAATTGGAAGTTTTAGCGGGAGATAGCATATGAAAAAAGCAGAAGGTATCTGTTCTGTGATAGGGAGCCTTGTAGGTGCAATAGGAACCGGAGTAGCTATTTACTTCACTGGAAGCGTTTGGTGTTCAATTATAGGATTTTTAGGTTTTATGATTGGCGACCGAATTGGAAAAGTAATCGACAATTCTAAAGAGGAATAAGTTCCGGTTAGTTAAGCAGACAAATAGTAATTTGGTATCATAGATTCCGGCGGAAAGGTGCTGTTGACTTTTTTTCTTCAAGACCGCCGATTAGACAACAAAGCGTGTCG